>Ga0073903_10000859_pt1 | contig 15917 bp, 9 predicted proteins | sample KloWWTKNB14_bulk_FD_66665 | JGI IMG/M metagenome (GOLD analysis project Ga0073903, IMG submission 66665) | Active sludge microbial communities from Klosterneuburg, Austria, studying microevolution and ecology of nitrifiers - Klosterneuburg... | ecosystem: Engineered > WWTP > Aerobic digester >... | reverse complement strand
CCAAACCCAGGGCGTTGCCCTGGGCTGACTTATGGCTGGCCCGTTGGGCCGGAACGCAAACGGAATTGCACTCAAACACTGCGTATTGGGCTGCATCCAATTTCAGCGACACACACATACCGCAGATGATTCAATCACGACTGTAATTCATCAAGCGATCCTAACTTGTGCATGGCTGCATAAACTCAGTTGAGTATGCGATTCAGGACACCGTCGGTGCCCAGCCCGGTTCGTAGTCTCGCTGCCAAAGCTTCATAGCGTCTTCACTGTTGACGACATGTCCGTTGGCGGGATCGCAGCGAAGAGAATCGCCGGTGCGGTGAGCCATGTTGCCGAGGTGGCAAAGCACCGTCGATTTGTGTCCTTCTTCGATCTCCGAATGCAGCTGGGTGGGATCGTCGTTGCGGATCGCGTCCAGAAAGTTTTCAATGTGAGCCTGTAACCCGTCTTTGCCATCGACACTTACAACTTCCTTTGCCTTCTCGTCGAAGATTTTGTAGCCCCATGAGTTGAGATACAGACTGCCCTTGTCTCCATGAAATGTTGCGCCAAAACCGGTGCCATCCAGACCGTAGCGATTGCAGCTGAGGGATTCCCAGCTGATCTGTTTTTTGCCTTCAAATTCAAACGACACGACATGCGTATCAGCCGTCTGCTGATCATCATCAAAGCAGTAGCGACCGCCAGAGGACACCACGCGAATCGGATAGTCGACCTGCAAACCCCAGCGTGACAGGTCGAGCGAATGAATCCCGTTGTTGCCGAGTTCGCCATTGCCGTAATTCCAGAACCAGTGCCAGTTGTAATGCAGTCGATTCGACGTGTACGGCTGTCGCGGCACCGGACCCTGCCAGAGTTCATAATCAAGATGCGGAGGTACCTCAGCAGGCGTTCCGTGTCCGATCGGTCCGCGACTGTTGGCGTACCAACTGCGACTGTAATAGACGTTACCAATCCGACCTTCATGCAGCAGGTTCATAGCCTCAATGATCTGTTCACCGCTGCGACGCTGATTGCCCATCTGCACGCAGCGTTTGTGCTTTCGAGCCACTTCAATCAGCATTTCGCCTTCGCGAGGATTATGGCAGCAAGGCTTCTCGACATAGACATGCTTCCCCGCCTGGCAGGCCAGGATGCTGGCCGGCGCGTGCCAGTGATTGGGTGCCGCACAGACAAGGACGTCGAGTTGCGGATCATCCAGCATCGTGCGGAAGTCACCGACTGTTTTGACATCGTAATCGACGGTCTTCGCAAACGATTCGTGGAAGGCCGCCAGCCGGGTACTATCGACGTCGCACAGATAGCGAACTTCCACCCCGGCAACGCTGGCAAACAGTGGCGCAAGAGCGGAACCGCGGTTGACGCCCATGATGCCAACAATGATTTTCTTATCTTCTGCACTCGAACCGGCAGCAAGTGAATTTGCCACAGCGGCGAGTCCAACTGTCGCCAGCGCCGAGGAATGAAAGAACTGCCGACGAGACGCATTAGCACAGATTTTGGGATCGTTGTTCATGTTCACAGTTTTTCAAAGGCAGGAGTTTGGAAAGGTGAGAATCAGAATCATGGCCCAACAGGCATCATCCGTCAAATGAAATGCAAAATTCGCCCCGTTAATCTGGCTTGCTTTGTGAGCAAAACACTTCAAGAGTCCAACGGCCATTGGCAGTCACTTTGCACGGCAAACGATTGAGATCTTGTAATGCTGAGAAGATTTTTCGACCGCAAGTAATTTCCGCGTCATGATCTGACAGCATGTCCTGCTTGTGTGGGTTGTCAACCGAATGGGGACAAACGAATGGGGGCTTTTTGAAGTAAGCACCCATGCACAAGTTAAATGGCATAATCGCAGGATTCACAATCAGGGGAGTGACATCCCCGGTCGCCGCAGACGCGGCGAGCGGAGCGGCGTAAGCCCTCCGAGTCAAATGCGGGAAACTCGGTGGGCTGACACCCACCGCTCGCCAAGTTATGCCCAAAGATTTACGCATGGGTGCTTACTTCTGTGACTCACCGCTTCCTTGCAACACCTCGCGCACTTTGTAGCGCGAATAATGAACAGGCAGGCGGTATCGTGGAAATTTTTGCCTGAAGCACTTCGGTTGTTGCCGCAGGTGTCGGGCGGGACTATTCTGGCGGAGCCTCGAAAGCTGCCCCGCTTTGTTTTTCCCGGTTCTTCGAAAGTCTGTCGTGGAAACTGACGCCGTCACTCCCGCACCTGCCCCAAAGCCAACCCGATTCGCTCGGGCTGCGCGCCGAGTCAGTTTCTGGGCTGTGAACGTCTGGCTTGTGTACCATGTGTTCTCAGTATTCGTGGCCCCCGCATTCATGCCTCCGGTATCACCGCTGCTGGTGGACGGGCAGCGGTTGTCGGCCCGCTACAACGAATTGCTGTTCCTGGACCATGGTTACCATTTCTTTGCGCCGGACCCCGGCGCGAGCACGCTGACGTCATTCACCATGCAACGTCCCGGTGACGTGCCGCTTGTCCGACGAATTCCGGACATCGAAATTCGCCCGCGTCTGCTTTATCATCGCTACTTCATGCTGTCAGAGAATATCGTTGGCTTTCCCGACGAATTTCAGGACGCCGTGTATCCGGCGTATGCAAGGCATTTTGGCGGCCAGTGCAATGCCACAACAGTCGCCATCAACCGCGTCCTGCATGAGCCATCAGGGATCATTCGTATTCAGGCAGGAGGCCAGCTGGAGGATGCTGAAACGTTCTCGGAAGAACCAGTCGGTATTTATCAACTTGACGCGACAACGGAACCGCGTGAAGCCTCTCACTGATTCAAAATCGCTGTCAGCCACGGAATTTGACAGCCGACTCCTCTTGATCGTATTCCAATGTTTACTGTTCTTCTCCGCAGTGCTTTGTCGTGGTCGCGAAATACGGTTTTCGCTGCGGCAGAGGCATGGCAGTCGTTCTGGTTCACCCCCGCCGACCCGTTCCTGCTCGGATTGATCCGGATCCTGACCGGATGGATGCTGACCTACAACCTTGCCGTTTGGTCGCTTGATCTGAACGCCTTCTTTTCCGCAGACGGACTTCAGCCGCTGGCAGCGATAAATGAGTTACAGGCCGGACGCTGGATCTTCTGCTTCTGGAAATGGATTCCCGACAGCTGGATGTGGACGGCTCACTGGATCTGTCTGACAATCTCCGTTCTCTTTCTGCTGGGTGTTGCCACGCGTGTCACATCGATCCTGGCGTTTCTAATCACGATCTCCTATTCCCAGCGCGTGCCGGTCGCCAATTTTGGACTGGACCAGGTTCTGGGGATGCTGTGTTTGTACCTGGCGATCGGACCATCTGGCGCGGCGCTGTCGCTCGATGCGTGGTTCCGAAAAAAACGACTGGCGAGGAAAGGCTTGCCAAGTACGCCCGTGCTGAGTTCGTCTGCTCGCGTTGCGATGCGATTACTGCAACTCCACCTGTGCGCTGTGTATTTCTGGGCCGGATTTTCAAAGTTAAAGGGACCGACATGGTGGACTGGCGAAGCCATGTGGAATGTCCTGGCGAACGCCGAGTATCAGACAATCGACCTCACCTGGATGGCGTGGGTTCCCTGGCTGCCGTTCCTCATCGCGCATATCACGATCGCCTGGGAAATCTCGTTTATCTCGCTTGTGTGGAACCCACGACTCCGACCGCTGATTTTGACGATGGGTACGCTGATGCACTTCGGGATCGGGGCGTTTCTTGGCATGTGGACGTTTGGACTCAGCATGACGTTTGGCTACCTGTCATTTGCCGATTCCGCAGCGTGGCGACGACGTGCCAAACTCCTTTTTCTTCAAAGTCCCAAGTCCGTTTGATCGGTGAGATTAACCTGCCATGCCGACCCGCGAAAACGTTGTGTTGCCGACTTGCCATGTCGCCACACTCTGTCTGACAACCCTGCTGTTGGTTGGATGCACCGCCAACCCGGACGCTCCTGAGGTCACTCTGGAACGTGCCAGAATCCATGTGGAACGAGGGGAGCTCGCTGAAGCCGTTCCGCTCTACACCAAAGTGGTGGATGCATCTCCGCAGCGTGCCGACGTCTTCTACCTTCGCGGCGTTGCTTATGAGCATTCAAATCTGCTGGAACGTGCGCTGGAAGACTATGCGAAGTGCATTGAACTGAATGCGACTTATGCCGAAGCGATCAACAACCACGGTGTCGTGCTTGCAAAGCTGAAACGTTTCGAAGAGGCCGTTCAATCGTTTTCCCGGCTGATCAGCCTCAACCCTGGTGACGCATTGGCGCTGCGAAATCGGGGGCTTTGCTTTCACGATCTGGGCGAAACGCAAAAATCCATTGACGACTACACAAAGGCCATTGAGATCGCTTCTCAGGATGTCGAGGCTTGGTTTCAGCGTGGAAACGCGCGTCTGGAATCCGCAGACTACGCCGCCGCCGAGGCTGATCTTTCGCAAGCCATTGCGACGGACGAACGGCATGCGAAAGCCTGGATGAATCGCGGGATTGCCCGGTTGCGACTCGGTCGTCGTGATGACGCCCTGCTGGATTTGTCGAAGGCACAGGAACTCGATGAAAACATCATCGTGGCGGGGCTGGACCTGCTTCAGGATGTGACATCAGCCGAGCCAGACAAGTCGTGGCAATCGTTCCTTGACGTTGCGGAAGCAAAACTTGCTGAACGAGGTTTTACGGAACTAAGACAACTCGCAGCCAACGCTTCGCTGCGTTTTGCCGTCTACACTGGTCAGCTCGAAGGTGCCACTATTCAGATTCTGGCTGCGGGACTCGTCGCGAACGACGCCGATCCGCCATCGCGCCAGATCCTCGTGCCGCAGGAGTTTCTTGATGCCCCTGAAGCAGCGACCGAGCAGCGTCGATCGCGAACTCTGATGATCATGGAGGAATCGACTGCCGACGAGCATTCATGGATCGTCCTGGACATGATCTCCGACTGGCAGCCCGACGGGAAAAAAATCCAGCCACACATCGTGCGCATTGCCATTTAAGCTGCGTTCACACTTGCCCGACGAATCACTAAACCGTACAATGCACGTCTAGTTTAGTGCATATAGCCGGGGCGGGCAAGTCATGGCGATGATAAATGCCGTTCGCGGAGATACAAAACCTTCCGAGGAGACACCAATCATGATGCGAACGACCCGAGCCGTTGTGTTTCGAGCGATCGTCGTTACTGTGATGATCGGAGCAGCGTCCGTGCCATGTCACATGGCGTTGGCGCAGGAAAAATCATCGTCCGACGTGTCCAAGCCGACCGTCTATCGGTCGCCATTCAGCGTGATCACCTCGCTCGACGGTCAGACCGTCTACGTCACCGATCGCCCGGGCGGAAGCCTAGTGATACTCGACGCCGCGAAGATGACGACGCTCAACGAGATCCCGTTGCGCGGCCATCCGCAGGGGTTGGCGTTGTCTGGCGATGGAAACACGCTGTACGTGGCGGAACACGGAGCAGGCAGCGTGGCCGTGATCGATGCGAAGACTCAAACGGTCACTTCGCGAATCCTGGTGGGAAAATGGCCGACCGCAGTGGCCGTCGCCAAAACGTCGCAGCGACTGTATGTCGGCAATCAGGACCGTCACACGGTTTCCGTAATTGATCTGAATCAAAATCCTCCCAGTGTTCTCAAAGAAATTCCGGTCAGCCGCGAACCCAGTTGTTTGGCGGTCACGCCGGATGAGAAGTTTATTGTCGTCACGAACCTGCTGGCCAACGGTCGAGGCACCGATCCGACGCTGTCGGCCGAAGTGAACATTATCGACGGCGGCACACTGGAACTGGCATCGACGGTGAAACTGCCTCCAGGATCAACGATGGTTCCCGGTGTGTGTATCAGCCCCGATGGCACGTGGGCGTATGTGGTCCACGGTCTGGGTCGGTTCAATCTGCCAATCACACAACTCGAACGCGGATGGGTAAACACCTTCGCGCTCAGTATCATCGAGATTGCCAGCGGTTCGCGTCGAGCCACCTTGTTACTCGACGATTTGACGCAGGGAGCCGCTGACCCTCACAGCGTCGTTTGTTCGCAGGACGGCAGGCGACTGTGGATCAGCCATACGGGCGTCCATGAAGTTTCTGCGATTGAAATCGGCCTCGTCCACGAATTGCTCAACGGCAAAGTGCCTGAGACTCTGGTGGCGCTGAAGGATGGTTCACGAGCGAACATTTGGGTGCAGATCCAGCAGGATCCTGGCCATATCGCGGACCTCGAAAACGATCTCACCGCACTTTACATTGCCGGAGCCATCCGCCGCTTCGATTCGGGCGGAACGGGTCCACGCGGATTGGCACTCTCTCCCGACGGCCGGCAGCTTTTTGTGGCCAATTACTATTCCGGCTCCGTCGCAGCGCTGGACGCCGACAATGGTCGGCTGCTGGGAACGATGTCGCTCGGGCCGCCACTGGAGCCCGATTCCATACGGCGTGGCGAGACCATTTTTCACGACGCCACGCACGCCTTTCAGCGCTGGCACAGTTGTGCGTCCTGTCATGCGAACGAAGGACGAATTGATGGGCTACGGTGGGATTTTCTGGGGGACGGAATCGGCAACGCCAAAGACACCATGAGCCTGCTGTACCTGGACAAGACCGAGCCGATGAATCGCCGCGCGACGATGGAGTCATTGCTCGCCTGCACCCGAGGCGGTCTGGACTCCACCAACATGATCGTACCCACCGAACAGGAGGTGGAAGACCTGTTCGCGTATCTCACTTCGCTGCGTCCTGTACCCAGCCCGCATCTCACACCAGACGGCAAGTTGACCGAAGAGGCCTCGCGTGGCAAGGTGTTGTTTGAAGGCGGTGCGAAGTGTTCGCGATGTCACTCCGGAACGTATTTCACGGACAACAAAATGCACAACGTCGGCGTACTCAGCGCGAATGAGCCGGATGGTCGCTACAACACGCCGTCGCTGATCGAAGCCTACCGCACCGCCCCGTACCTGCACGACGGGCGTGCCCTCACGCTCAAGGATGTCCTCACCATCGACAACGAAAAGCGGAGTCATGGAGAGACCGAGGGGCTTACCGAACAGGAAATCGATGATCTGGTCGCGTATTTGCTTTCCTTATAGTCGAGACGAAACGATGAATACGATTGCACTCAAGCCTGCGCTGATTTCCGTGTGCTGCTGCCTGGTCCTGGCCATCCCCCATGATCTGTCGGGAGCCCCGCTGCAGGAACGACCGGCGTCGGGAACGTTGCTCAAAACACTGCTGGATGGTCCGCTGGCAGGAGTGGATGAAATCATCTTCACCACGCGCGTGTCCGGCGACGATCATTGGTACGTCAACTTTGGTTTTTACTGCAATGCTCCGGAGCGGAAGGGGTTTGGCGATGGCGGTCGTCTGTGTCGATTGAATCTGCGCACCGGCGAAGTCACTGTCGTACTGGACGATCCTCAGGGAGGAATTCGCGATCCTCAGGTGTACTACGACGGGACCAAAATTCTGTTTTCCTATCGCAAGGGAGGGACCGACAACTTTCATTTGTATGAGGTGAACAGCGACGGCAGCGGCCTCGTCCAGCTCACGGATGGCTCAGACGATGACATCGAGCCGACCTATCTGCCTGACGGCGGCATCATGTTCTGTTCCAGTCGCTGCCAGCGGGTCGTGAACTGCTGGATCAGTCGCGTCGCCACCTTGTACCGCTGCGATGGCGACGGCACGAACATCCGTCTGATCTCCAGCAACAACGACCACGACAATACGCCATGGGTGTTGCCGGATGGACGCATCCTGTATATGCGTTGGGAGTACGTCGATCGCAGCCAGGTTCATTTCCACCATCTCTGGACGGTCAATCCTGATGGAACCAGCCAGATGGTGTATTACGGCAACGAACTTGGTGGTATTGCCATGCTGGACGCAAAGCCAATTGCTGGTACGAACAAAGTCGTGGCTTCGTTTTCTCCGGGACACGGTCAGCCCGAGCACATGGGACACGTCACGATCGTGGATCCCAGTGCTGGGCCGGATGTGCAGACCACGACCAGGCGGATCAGTGAGAAACTGTTCCGAGATCCGTATGGAGTGACGGAGGGCTGCTTTCTGGTCGCCGACCGCGAAGGCATTCATGTGATGGATGACCAGGGTAGCACGGAGTTGATCTATCGTGCCGGTCAGAACGGTGACGCGCTGGAATGCCATGAGCCGCGACCGTTGATTGGCCGACCGCGCGAACGGATACTGCCGTCACGAGTCAAACTTGAGGATCCAAACGGCCAGCTTGTGCTGGCAGACATCTACAATGGCCGCGCCATGGATGGGGTTCAGCGCGGAGACGTCAAGAAGTTGTTGATTCTGGAACAACTGGCCAAGCCGGTCAATTTCTCGGGTGGTCAGGATCCGCTGAGCATCGGTGGAACATTCACCCTCGCAAGAATTCTGGGCACTGTGCCTGTGGAAGCAGACGGCTCGGCGTATATGGAGCTGCCCGCACTGCGATCGCTGTTTATGGTCGCGTTGGACAAGGACGATCTGTCGATCAAGCGGATGCAGAGTTTTGTGACACTCCAGCCGGGCGAGAAAACAAGTTGCATCGGCTGCCATGAACAACGTACTCAGACGCCTCGCTTCCAGCCGGGCGTGATGGCTCTTAGCCGCGAGCCCAGCCGAGTCGAGCCGATCAGCGATGTCCCAGACGTGATCGACTATCCCCGAGATATTCAGCCCATTCTCGATCAGCACTGCGTTGGCTGTCACAATCCGGACCGCTGGGAAGGACAGGTGGATCTGACCGGTGACCACACACCCGTTTACTCCGTCAGCTACTGGACCATGGTGAAGCGTGGTCTCATCGCCGATGGCCGCAACAAACCGTATTCACAACAGCTTCCTCGCGCGATCGGCAGCTCTGCCAGTCGACTAATGACGTTGATTGACGGGACTCACCACGGCGCTTTGCTTTCCGAAGTACAGCGAAAGACGATACGCCTCTGGATCGAAACGAGTACGACGTATCCGGGAACTTATGCAGCTCTGGGCAGCGGCGTGTTTCCTGTGGAGCTGCCATTGCAGACCATGCAGCGCCGTTGCGGCAGTTGTCACTCGGTTCAGCCGATCGAGCGTCCGCACATGCACTACGTTAATTTCCACACTCACTTTGGACCGTTGAACGGAGGCATTCCGGAATACCTGTCGAACGCTCCCTGGCAACATCCGATCGTTCCACAGTCGCGGTGCAACCTGACACGTCCTGAAAAATCAATCCTATTGCGGGCACCGCTGGCGCGCGATGCTGGCGGTCTGGGGCTGTGCGAAGGCGACGTCTTCAAGGATACCAGCGACCCGGACTACCAGACGATTCGCGATGCGATCACCGCTGCGGCCCGGGAATTGAGTACGCACAAACGATTCGACATGCCCGACTTTCGGCCGAATGAACATTACATTCGCGAGATGCAGCGATTCGGTGCCCTGCCCCGAAATCTTGCCGAAAGTGACGCGATCGATGCCTACGCGACCGACCGTACGTACTGGAATTCCTTCTCGTATGAGCCGCCAGGTGATACGAAAACCAAACCATTGAATGAATTCGTCAACGAATCGACGACGATCTCCGGAGGTCAGAAATGAAAGTGTTGCAATCGATTTCGACAGCGATCCTGATTGCGTCGTACTGTGGCCTTGCGGCCGGTCAATCGCCGCCAGCGGGCCAGCCGTCGATAAACCAGCCGTCGCTCGGCCAGCCGTCACCAGGCTTCGATGAAGCGCACTGGATCTGGTCGCCGTCAGCGGGCACGCAGCTTTCGGAATATCCGGCGGGTGTACACTATTTTCGCGCAGAACTGATTCTGCCGTCCGATGCCCAAGTCGAATCGGGGCAGGTGATCGTCACGGCGGACAACCTGTTTGTCCTCTACGTGAACGGTCAACGCGTGGGGGAAAGCGAGACCGACGGCAGTGCATGGAAGAATCCTTCGCGATTCGATATCGCCGCCCTGCTCGTTCCCGGTCGCAACGTCTTCGCTGTGAAGGCCGTCAACACGCTTCCCGGCCCGGCGGCATTGCTGTTGACGTCCATGGTTCGTCTGGCTGGTGGAGCGGAACTCACACTCAACAGTGGCGAGCTTTGGAAGTGCAGTTCGATTGAGCAGAGCAACTGGCAGGAGCGCGCGTTCGAGGACGGCAACTGGTCGGCCGTCCGGTTGGTCGGAAAGTTTGGCGCTGCTCCCTGGAACAATGTTCCCGTTCCGACCGCGCTGACTGCGGCGAGTGACCGTGTTGGCGAAGTGGATCGAATGGCGGCCAGGGTTCTGCAGGAGGCGGTTCGGCAAGGGGCTACGGTCGTTGAGCAGACACCGCCAGCCAACTTTGCGTGGCCTGTGGGTATCGTCTTTGTGGGCGACGACTGCAGCCTGTACCGGCCTCGTGGCGCCACCAACTCGGCTCTGGACAGTCTTAACGTGACGATCTTTAACATTCGCGACTCGCGTGCTTTTCCCGAACACGATCTGCCGTCTCCAATGAAAGTCGGCCGCAAACTTCTGGCTCTCACGCCTGCCCGACCGGGTGTGGAACCACGCCTGCTGCTGGACGCAGGCAAGGGGGCCATCGGATCTCCGTCTGTTGCGTTCGATGGAGAATCGATTCTGTTTTCGATGGCGCGCGAAGAGGATCCCTTCTTTCACATCTATCGGTTGCCGTCTGCTGGCGGTGAACCTCAGCAATTGACCGACGGTCCGTTTCACGACATCGATCCCGCTGAACTGCCAGACGGTCGAATCGTGTTCACCTCGACGCGTATTGGCACTTTCGAAGAGTATCACAGCCCACCGTCTCGAGCTCTGTTTGTGATGGACGCCACGGGGCGAAATCAGCATCCGTTGACGCACACCATGATCTTTGACAACGAGCCTGAAGTCATGGCCGATGGACGAATGATCTTCATCCGCTCGGACAATTTCTTCGATCGAGGCAAGGTCGAAACTCGGCTGCACGCGATTCATCCGGATGGTACCAGCGGCCTCATGGAATTCGGTATGGACGCCGGGTCCGAGTACGGTGGCCGACTACGGGCATTCAACTGCGGCAGCCCCGCCCCGCTGTTTGACGGGCGCGTTGCATTTCTCTCCGAGCAGGGAATTACCGTGGGCCGTCCGGGGGCGAGTCAGCAGGAACTGCAGCACTTCCGCATCGAAGCTGGTGATGTCGCAGCGCTGCCTGATGGAAGATTGCTGTGTACGACAGCGTTCAGTGAGCCTGTCGATGCAACAACTGACGCCCAAAATCGAGCAGCCCAGGGGATGCGTTACGGAAAGATTGGAATCGTCGATCCGCAGACTCAGCCCGCAACGTTTACGGTCTTGTATGACACTGCGGCCGCGCCGCTGCATTCTCCCGTTTATCTTGGCTCGCGACCACGTCCACCTGTCCTGCGAGAGAAAGTTGCACCACAAGAATCGGCCGATGGGAATGCCACCGGCTTTCTCTTCTGCCAGAACGCTCGCTTCACGAAAAAGACAACGGCTGGCTGGCCGCACGTGCGCGCCGTGCGCGTGCTGGCGGCGGAAGGACTGACACTGCGTTCTTCGCATTCGTACATCGTTCACGCGGGTAGCGAAGTCACAGAATTGGGGACAGTTCCGCTGGCTCCGGATGGTTCCTTCCACATCGAAGTGCCGGCCAACACTCCGCTGTCGTTGCAGATGGTCGATGCCGAAGGTCGGTCGGAGCTGAATGAAATGTCCTGGATCTTCGTGCGCCCCGGTGAACAACGGAGCTGCGTGGGATGTCATCAAAACCAGCAGGCGGTGCCCAGTGGTCCCGGACAACTCGCCAACGCGCTGCAGACGACTCCGCTGAAGCTGTTAGGCCAGGGAAAACCTCATCGTTTCCGAGGGAACAATGCGGCGGTCACCGGGCTGATGGAACTGCAGTTTGATCGTTATCGCGAAGTGGCCGGACTGAATCGACACGGCGAATCGGTCGATCTGTCAGGTGGCCAGCAAGTGGCGGCTCTGGTCGAAGTGCTGCGCACCGGGGACGTCAACCAAAAGATGGCGGCCGCCGCGCGGTTGTCAGTGTTTCGCGATCCGATCGCAGCACCGGCTCTGGCAGAATGTCTGTGTGACAAAAGTCGCGAAGTGCGCGTCGCGGCCTGTATGGCGCTGGCAGCCTGCGGCACGCGTGAATCGATTGAACCGCTATTGGCCGAGCTGACCAGCACCGAGCCATTGGTCGCTCAAGCCGCCGCCGTTGCGATTGAGAACCTGACAGGTTGTGCCGAGCCTTTCGATGCGTTCATTTCAAAGTCCGAGAGGCAGCAACAGGCAGATCGATGGAAAAAATGGTTTGCCGATACGAACTGGAAGAAGATCGAAGCGAGGCTGGTCGGGCGGCTGCAAAGTTCGGATCGCGATGTCGTCCGCCGTGCGGCCGTGACTCTCGGACATGTGGGTGGCGAAACGGCAGGTGATGCGTTGCACGAATACGTGCTTGCTCACCGAAACGACAACCCGTTTCCGGCATGGCAGAGCGAAGGCAACCGAGGCGACGCGGCGCAATTCAATTCGCAGTCAGCAGTTAATCCACGCTCATTGCAGGCGGCGACCAGATCGCTGGGCTACCTTCGACACACGAAGTCGATACCCATGCTGGAAGAAACGATCGCTCAGCACAGCGATCCACAAACAGGCAATCTGTTTCTTGCCGAAGCGGCGGCCGAAGCGTTGGGACGCATGGCAACGAATGAGGCCGATGCCGCTCTGGTTCGAGCATTTGCAGCGCTCGGACCATATCCTCAATACACTCGCTGGTATGGCGATCACGATGCACTGATGTCCTGCCACGCCTCGCCGCTGCACTACTTCATCACTGAAGCCTTGGATGCGCGCCAATCGACGCAGGCCGCAGGCATCGTCCCTCATCTGATCCGTTCGGTCCCGATTGATCCGGATCGCGCGTTGTTTCTGGAAAACGACGATTGCGAAGTGCTGGTGGGGCGAGTGATTCGCCAAAATGGAATGGAAGCGACCGTGGTTGAAACGTGCCTTGCCATTCTGGGCGATCCGGAAGCTTCACCCCACGATGAGATCAAGCAGGCTGTCTCGACCGTCTACCGCTGCTGGGCTGGCGAGCCGACTCCGGAAAATCGTGCGGCGCAGATTCTGTCGCTGGTCTGTCGTGATGTCAGTTACGAGCTAAGTATTCGCGAGGCACTGCTGCGTTACCGCACGAAGCAGAACGATATTCCTCGCGTGTTCGACACGGGGATTCCAGTGGTTGACGCGCTGCCGACGAAGAACTGGGTCTGTTTCTACCTGGCCAGAACGCTCGGCAATCTCGCTCAACCGTTGTCCGCCGATGCGTTGATCACCATCCTGCAGGAAGAACCATCTGAGGCTGCATCCGGCCGCCCCGACCCACTCGGCGTCGGTGTGCTGTTTCTGCACAACGAATTGACACCCTGTTGGCGAGCCGCCGTAGCGTGGGCCTTGGGTCAGATTGGTGACGATCGCGCCGTCCCGGTATTGCTCGACATCGTGGCCGATCTGGACAACGCCACCGACACCCGCCATGCCGCCGCCGAAGCCTTGGGACAACTTGCCGATCCGTCCAGCCTGAGCGCGATCCGCTCACTGGCAAACGACTATCCGGAAATCTCGACGCGCAACACGCTGCTGCGCGTGTGTGACAGAATTGAAAATCGCAACAAATGAGATGCTGTTGTTGAAGGTGTGGTGTCTGGGCCAGATCCTTTTTGATTCATTTCCGACACAGACTGCAATCCTTCACGGACATTGCGGAGGAAACCCCCAATGACGACTGGTACGCGGACGACGTTCCGTTTTGAATCGTGGCTTCTTGTTGAGGACTGGGAGCAAGGCGTTTGACAATCGATTTTCTGTCACCTTTTTCGCTCAAGCAAAGAACGAGGACTGATTCTGCACTGCCACGAGTCGAAATCCCGTCGGCGGAGCGACGGGCGTACAGTACACCCGTCGCTCCGCCGACGGGAAAGTTCTGCGCCGCGAACTTGCTGGCATTCGGGATCGAGAAGTTGATTTTGGACGGGTTCTTACACGTCACGCAAACAGTTCGCTCGCTGGAATTACCGACCCTGGAGCAAACAAAGGTGTTGGAGGAGAATCGATCCCGTACTCGCTGCACTCGCGATACAGTCCAGCCGACGGGCTGCGATAGACCGCAATCGATTTGCTGCCGGGCAATACGATCCAGTACTCCTGCACGCCTGCTGCGGCATAGATCTCGGCTTTCTGCCGATCCACGGCTTCGCTATTCAAGGCCACTTCGATGACAAGCCTCGCGGACGACGGATGATGCGAACGGTACTCGTTCAAATCTCCTGTAACAACCGCGAGATCGGGTTCTGGTTCGGAGTCACTCAAGGTAAGCGGCTGCTCAGAACGGATGTGCAAGCTGCGATTGACGATCTTTCCCAGCCATGCTTGCAGGAAAGCGACCATCCAGGTATGCAGCGGTGACTTCGGCATTTTTCCCACCAGGATTCCGGATAACAATTCAGTTTTTTCAGGAATGACGCCCATTTCATAGAGTCGATGATACTGAGCTGGCGTCAAACGAACCGCCGCCGCTCGCACTTCAGGAACATCCAACACGTTTGACATCGGGAAACCTTTCGTTGTTCGAGGACTGCCCACCATTGTAGCAACATAGCGAATCGACGGAATCTTTATCCAACTGTCATTTCCTGCGACTCACCAATAGTCGTCACGTCCCATGTCGAACAAGCCGACATGGGGCAATGTGCATCAATGGCGCGCTGCTGGCTTGCCCAGCAGGACCCAGCATTTTAATTTTCGCAGCATCGGCATTTTGGTACGTGACCCAACCGACACCTTCATTTACCGTCCACTCTTCCCTTGCCCCGCAGGACGCCATTCACCATGAGAAACAGCAACTTCATCCATCGCCGACATTCACTACGGCTCCTCACAGTTGCGATGGTGGCGGGTCTGCGCGGCTCGACTGTGGCAGCAGAACCCATCGCAGATGCGGATGGTTACCTGTTCAGCTATTTCAAGGGAAACGGGGAAGACGGACTCCATCTGGCGTGGAGCCCGGATGGCTTGGTGTGGGAATCGCTCAACGCCGATCAGCCGCTGACTTCGCCTGCCGTCGGCGGAAAGCTGATGCGAGATCCGTCGATCGTGCGAGGACCAGACGGCGTGTACCACATGGTCTGGTCGAGCGGCTGGGCGGACCTGGGGTTTGGGTATTCCTCGTCGAAGGATCTGATCCATTGGAGCGAACATCGATTTCTCCCGGTGAACGAGAAGATCGCTGGAGCCAAAAACACTTGGGCTCCCGATCTATTCTACGACGCTGACACCCAACAGTTTGTGATGGCCTATGCGACCACGATTCCGGGCCGATTTCCCAAGACCGATGCAGGAGGCGATCAAAATCACCGGTTGTATTGGGTGATGACTCGCGATTTCGTGACCTTCTCCGAACCTGCTCTGGCGCTCGATCCCGGATACAATTGCATTGACGGTACGATTGTCGCCATGAACGGAGGACTGACGATGATCTACAAAGACGAACGCCCTGGACAGAAAAAGCTCCACGCGGTGGCTACGACAGGGCTGGGAAAGTCATGGACGAAGTCGACAGCGCCGATTCTCGAACGAGACTGGGTCGAAGGCCCCACGGTTCTGAAGGTGGGCGATGTGTGGCGACTCTACTTCGACTGCTACAACGATGGACATTTCGGCGCGGCAGAGAGTTCGGACGGCATTCATTGGCGGGACATCACTGAATCGTTGAAGATGCCTCATGGCGTCCGGCATGGGACCGCATTTGCCGTTCCCGCTTCGATCCTGCAGCCACTGCGAGAGCTGACGGGGCGATGAATTGTCGCCGTTTCTTACGAATTGTCAGTTACCATGCACCGTGACACTCCTTCCGTATAAGGATCCTGACGGCATTGAATT
>Ga0073903_10000856_pt1 | contig 15946 bp, 10 predicted proteins | sample KloWWTKNB14_bulk_FD_66665 | JGI IMG/M metagenome (GOLD analysis project Ga0073903, IMG submission 66665) | Active sludge microbial communities from Klosterneuburg, Austria, studying microevolution and ecology of nitrifiers - Klosterneuburg... | ecosystem: Engineered > WWTP > Aerobic digester >... | reverse complement strand
CTTGCACGGCATGCAGGTGGGGTCCGCACTGGAGATGCTGCTGCTGTCCTTCGCGCTGGCCGCGCGCTTCACCCAGATCAAGCAGGAAAAGGCGCAGGCCCAGGCCGAGGCGCTGGCGGCACAGCAGCAGCTGGTGGCGTCGTTGCAGCTGCACGAACGGGAACTGGCGCAGCGCGTGACCGAGCGCACCGAGGAACTCGCCGCCGCCAACGCGCGCCTGCGCGACCTCGCCCTGCGCGACCCGCTCACCGCGCTGGCCAATCGCGCGGCGCTCTATGTCCACCTGGACGAGGCCCTGCAGCGCACGCGGTCGAGCGGGCAGCCGCTGTGCCTGCTGATGATCGACCTCGACGGCTTCAAGGCGGTCAACGACCGCCACGGCCATGCCGTCGGCGATCGCGTGCTGGTCGAGGTCGCTGCGCACCTGCGCGCCGCCGCGCGGCCGCAGGACCTGGTCGCGCGCCTGGGCGGCGACGAGTTCGTGGTGGTGGGCGAGGGCATGCGCCTGCCCGACGAGGCCCAGCGCATGGCGCAGGCGGTGCTTGCGGCGCTGGCCGCGCCGGTGGCCTCCGCCCCGGATGCCCGCATCGGCGCCAGCATCGGCATCGCCACCAGCGGTGTCAACGACACCGACGCCGAGGCCCTGCTGCGCCGCGCCGACGCCGCCATGTATGCCGCCAAGGCCGCCGGCCGCGGCACCGTCTACTGGTCGTCGCAGCGTGAGTCCGTTGCCGGCTGAGCGCCGCGCTCGCGATGCCGCCCGATGCGGGATTCCCGCCCAGCGCGAAGCGCAGCGACCTGGCCCTGTAGGAGCGGCTTCAGCCGCGACCAGGCGGCGCTTCGTAGCGCCGCCTGGTCGCGGCTGAAGCCGCGCCTGCAGGGCCCGGGGTGATCGCGCGGGGCACGATCATCGTAGCCCCGCGCCGGATCGCTATTTCTTCGGATCGTCGCCGCCGGACCAGGAGACGAATTTCCAGCTGCCACCGTCCTTGAGCAGGATGTCCGTGTAGCGGCCGGTGACCATCTCGCGCTCCTTGCGGTAGTTCTCGCGCGCCATCGTGTAGCGATAGTGCACGACCGCGAGGTTGCCGGTCACGACGATCGAGATCGGGAACAGTTCCTGCTCCAGGACCGTGGTGCTGGCGTTGTTGTAACGGTTCCAGCGCACCAGCGAGGCCTTGTCCTGCGGCGAGTGCTGCTGAGTTTCCCAGTAGCTGAGGTTGGGATGGACCATGGTGTCCATCCAGCTCATGTCCTTGGCCGCCGCCATCTTCCATTGGGTCTGCTCGAACTGCCAGATTTCCTGCTGCTCGGCGCTCCAGGTCTGTGCCGCCGCCACGCCGCCGAACGCGAGCAGCAACAGGGTCAACCACAGCGGTGAAGTCTTCATCGCACGCCTCCTCGATTCCCCAGGGGGAACCCGCGCCCCACGGGTTCGGGAACCCGATAGGGTAGTCCGCTGCAGCAGGACTGGATACGACCCGGTCCGAGCCGCTGTGGCCGAGCCGCTGTGGCCGAGATTGGCACGCCACGTGCTTAGGGCTCGGATTGACTGGCAACAGGAGTCGCTGCAATGGGCATGGAGGTTGCTGCCGGCGTGGGTGCGTCCTTCGCACCGGCGCTCGACAAGCCCTGCGACGCGCGCGCCATGCGGGCTGCCGTCGGATGCCCGCCGTCGGCTGCTGTTGCCGCGGTGGTCGTGGACGGCCTGCGCTCGCCAGGCCTGACGATCCTCGGCAATCCATGACGCGGCGTCGCTGCCCCGCCTGCCTGTGCCTACTCGGCGCGCTGCTGGCCGGAACGGCGCTGTCCGCCGCGGACGAGCCTCGCCCGCTCGACCTCTTCGACCTCGGCGCACCGTCCTTCACCGCCTTCACGGCGCGCGACGGCGTGCCTGAATCGGTCGCGCTGGACGTACAGACCGACCCGGAAGGCTACGTGTGGATGTCGGCGCCACAGGGGCTGGCCCGCTACGACGGGCATCGCTGGATCCTCATGGAGCCCGCGTCGGTGCGCGGCACCGTGCACGACCTGTATCTCGACCGTGCCGGCGTGCTGTGGGCGCCCAGCCGCGACAAGGGCATCGCGCGCTACGAGGGCGGGCGCTGGCACACGGAAGACCGTCGCACGGGCCTGGACACCGACCATTTCGCGCGCGTGGTCGAGACCACCGATCACGAGGGCAAGGTCGAACTGTGGGCGCTGGGCGCGGAATCCGGCATCTACCAGCGGGTGGATGGCGCGTGGCGGGCCGACCCCGGCAACGCGCGGATACCGGTCGGCGCGGTGCACGCCCTGGTCCGCACCGCGACGCTGGGTGCGCCCGATCGCCTGTGGATCGGGACCGTCAACCAGGGCCTGTGGTACCGCGACCCGGGCGAGACCGGTTGGCGGCCGTTCCGGGCCCCGGGCTTCGACCCCTACCAGATCGACGACGTGCTCGTGACCCGCGACGGCGACCGCGAGCAACTCTGGATCGCGACCTACGGCAACGGCCTCTGGCGCCTGGACGCGGACGGACTGGTGTCCTGGCGCGAGTCCACCGGGGCGCTCGATTCCGACCTGCTCTACACCATGGCGACGACCCGCGCGCCCGACGGCGAATCGGTGCTGTGGGTGGCGACCCGCCGCGGACTGGCGCGGATCAAGGGCGACAGCGTGCAGAACTTCAGCCGCCAGCACGGCCTGCCCTCGGACGTGATGCGCAACGTGCAGGTCTGGCGCAGTCCCGACGGCATCGACGTGTTGTGGGTCGCGACCGAGGCCGGCGTGGCGCGCGCGCTGGCCAACGCCAGCCAGTGGCACACCGCGTCGCTGATGGGCGCGCGCGGCAACGGCGTGTTCGGACTCGCGCTGGAGCCCGATGGCGCCGGCGGCGAGCGCCTGTGGGTCAGCGCATCCATGGACGGCGTCGGGCGCTACCAGCAGGGGCGTTGGAGCCGCTACAGCGTCGAAAGCGGCGACCTGCCGAGCAACGAGGCGCGGATGCTCAAGCGCGCGCTCGACGCCGATGGCTCGATGGCGCTGTGGCTGGGCATGCAGTACGGGCACCTGCTGCGCGTGCGCGAAGGCCCGCGCTTCGAAGCGGTCGAGACCCCGTGGGACAAGCTCTCGGGCGAAACGCCGATGGACGTCCTCGGGCGCGTGTTCGAGCATCGCTACGAGATGTGGGTCGCCACGCGCCAATCCGGCATCTACCGTTGGCGCGACAGCCGCTGGACGCCGTTCAGGGCCCGCGGCGTGGTCGACCAGTGGCGCATGAACCAGCTGCTCGAGCAGGTCGACGACGAGGGCCGCTCGTGGCTCTGGGCGACCAGCAACCAGGGCCTGGCGCGTTACGACGGACGCGAGTGGACGCTGCTCGGCCAGGAGATCGGCCTCGCCGACGTCGACCTCATCGGCATCTCGATGATGGACGATGCGCAGGGCCGGCCGGAGCTGTGGCTGGGCTCGGTGCGCAGCGGGATCCAGCGGATCGCGGTCGGCGACCCGCGCAAGCCGCGGTTGGTCGCGGCACCGGCACTGCCCGCGCCGCCCGACCCGTTCGCCTACGGTGCGCAGCGCGACCACCAGGGGCGGGTCTACATCTGCACCAACAACGGCGTGCAGCAGCTGACGCCGCGCGCGGAAGGCGGCTGGAAATCGCGCGTGTTCGCGCGCCGCGACGGCATGGTGCACGAGGAGTGCAACCGGCTCACGCAGTTCGTCGACCGGCATGGGCGCTATTGGACCGGCACCCTGGCCGGCGTCGCGGTGTACGACCCCGAAGGCTCGATTCCCGGCGCGCAGCCCAAGCCGCTCAAGCTGCTGCGGGTGGGCGTGGATGGCGCCGAGGTCGATCCGGCGACGGTGCGCGTGCCGCCTGGGGCGCGCGAGCTGCGTTTCGACTTCGCCCTGTTGTCGTGGCAACGCGAGGGCGAATCGCAGTTCCGCACCCAGCTCGTGGGCTACGAGACCGAACCGGGGCCATGGGACGGGCGCAACTCGCGCAGCTTCGGCACGCTGGACCCGGGCAGCTACCGCCTGCGGATCGAGGCGCGGGACTTCGCCGGCATCCCCAGCACGCCGATCGAGGTGGCGGTCGAGGTCGTTCCCGACTGGTGGCAGCGCGGCTCGCTGCGCCTGTTGCTGGCGGCGGCGGCGATCCTGTGCGTCGTGGCCTTCGCGCAGTGGCGCAACCGCAGCCTGCGCGCGGCCAAGCGCACCCTGGAATCGCAGGTGGCCGAGCGCACCAAGGCCCTGAACGAGGCCAACGCGCGCCTGGTCGCGTACTCCTACCAGGACGCGCTGACCGGGCTCGCCAACCGGCGCCGCCTGCACGAAGCGCTCGAGGCGACCTGGCAGGATCCGGCCGCGCGCAAGCTGCCCTCGGCGCTGGTGTTCGTCGACGTGGATGACTTCAAGGCCTACAACGACCGCCACGGCCACCCCGCGGGCGACGTCGCCCTGCGCAGCGTGGCGGCTGCGCTCGTCGCCTGCGCGCCGCCGGGCGCGCTGGTCGCCCGCTACGGCGGCGAGGAGTTCGCGTGCCTGCTCCCGGGCACCGCGCTGGCCAATGCAGTCGCCGTCGCCGAGCGCATGCGCGCGCAGGTTGCCGAGCAGGCGGTCGCGGTGCCGGGCACGGCCGAACTGAATTCGCTTACGATCAGCGCCGGCGTTGCCAGCCGCATGCTCGCCGGCAACGTGCAGGTCCACGCCCTCCTGCGCGACGCCGACGCCGCGCTCTACGTGGCCAAGCGCGAAGGCCGCAACTGCGTGCGATCGACCCTTGCCTGAGAGATTCCGATGAAGCACGAAACGAGGTCGACACTGGCGTGCATGGCTTGTTTCTCGGTCCTTGCGGCCTGCAGCAGCACTCCCTGGCCCGACGCGCGCGAGTCGCTCGCGTCGGTAGCCCCAATCCCGCCGTACATGGGCCAGGTCCCGCCCGGCACGGACGCACGAGCCTTCGCCCCCGGCGTCGTCAACACCGCCGCGATCGAACTCAATGGCGTGTTCACGCCCGACGGGCGCGAGTTCTTCTTCACGCGCCATCTCGACGGCATCGGCACCATCCATCACTCGGTCCTGGGTCCGGATGGCTGGAGCGATCCGGTGCCGCTGGATGTCTACGGCGGATCGGCGCGCAGCCTCGCTGTCGACATGGCGGTGTCGCCCGATGGCGATTCGCTGTACTTCCTCGGCCAGCATCCGCATCCCGGCGCGCCGGTTGATCCGACGACCGACATCTGGGTGAGCCGGCGGGTCGATGGCAAGTGGTCCACGGCGGAAGTGGTTCCCGCGCCAGTCAGCACGGCGGCCGAGGAGCTCTACCCGGTAGTGGTCGCCGACGGCAGCCTCTACTTCAGCTCGGATCGCGACAACGACGCCGGGCGCCTCGCGCTGTGGCGCGCGCAACGCCTGCCGGACGGGCGCTTCGCCGAGCCGTTGAAGCTCCCGCCGCCGATCAACCACGAGGCCGGCATCGGCGATTCCTACGTCACGCCCGACGAGCGCACCATCGTCTTCTCGTCGCGCCGCTTGCCGAGTGCGGGCAATGGCGACCTCTTCGTCGCCTTCCGGCAGGCCGACGGCGGCTGGAGCGAGCCCGCCAGCCTCGGCCCCGGCATCAACACCGCCGAGCACGAGTTCTGCCCGATGGCGACGCCCGACGGCAAGTACCTGTTCTATTCGCGCCGCTTCGGCGCGACCTGGGCCACGACGACGGAGGGCGAGGTCCATTGGGTCGACATGCGGATCCTCGACCCGTTGCGCCCGGCGCAGGGCTAGCGCAGGCCTGGCGAAACCCTCGCGATGGCCCCGAGTTGGCGCCGCGCCGCCATGATGGTGGCCGACGACCGGGCCGTGGCGCGCGGAACGACGGGCTACTGCGGGCCCGAATCCACGGCTCGGCCGCCTAGCAGCACGGCATGGATGCGCCGGGTATTGGCGATGTTCTGCAGCGGATCCGCGTCCAGCAGCACGAGGTCGGCGCGCTTGCCGACGGCGATCGTGCCGGATTCGTCGGCGATGCCGAGATAACGGGCCGGCACCAGTGTCGCGGCGCGCAGGGCCTCGGCGGGGCTGAGGCCGGCTTCGACCAGCAGCGCGAGTTCCAGGTGCAGCGCGTGGCCCGGATACACCAGCGGCGAGGGCGCGTCGGTGCCAGCCATCAGCGGCACGCCGGCGCGGTGCAGGGTGGCGACCAGCGCGAGGGTGGCCTTCCACTTCTGCATCGACAGGTCGGACGGCGCGGCAGGCAGCGTCGCGAGGATGCCGTTCCAGCGCGCGCGCACATCGGCGGGCACTTGCCGGAACTGCGGATCGTGCTGCCGGGCGGCGGGCAGGGGTTGGACTTCGGCGTGCGCCAGCACCATGGTCGGCACCTGCACCTGGCCGGTGGTGGCCAACGCGCGCGCGACGCGATCGCACAGGGCCTGGTCGTATGCCTGCAGCACCGGCAGGTCCTGCGCGACGCGCAGGTCCATGAGCGGTTCGCCTTCGAGCTGGCGCCGTGCCACGATCACTTCGGACTCGATGGGCGTGCAGGCCTCGTTGACCTGCGTGAGGTGCTCGCCGCTGCGCTGCCCAGCGTGCGCTGCTTCAAGGAGGGAGATGCGCGCGGGCACGTGGCCAGCGAATTCCAGGTCGTTCGCGCGGGCAGCCTTGCGCATTGCCTGCCAGGCGGGCTCGGGGAGACTGGAGTACAGCTTGATGAAGGTGGCCCCCGCGCGCCTGGCCTCGGCCACCTGTTGTTCGGCCTCCGTCGGCGAGGGCCCGCGCACCGCCGCGCCGACGGCGAGGATGCGCGGCGCCACCAGCGCGCCGTCGGCAACCGCGTTGTTCCAGCGCGCGACCTGCGCCGCGTAGTCGCCATGCGCGTTCATCTCGCGCACGCCAGTGACGCCCTGCGCGACGTACATCGGGAAGGACCATTCGCTCGTGGGCCGTTGTGGCGAGTAGCTGAAGACGTGGACGTGCATGTCCACCAGTCCCGGGATCAGGTAGCGGCCCCGGCCGTCGAGGCGCTGCGCCGTCGCCGGCAGCGGGAGGTTGGCGTCGGCTTCGATGCCCACGATCCGGCCATTGGTGACCAGCACCGTGCGCGGCGGCAGCACGCGGCCGCGCTCGACGTCGACGATCGACACCGTGGTGATCGCGATATCGACCGGCTGGGCTCTCGCATCGGGCTTGTCGGCCGCGATGCCGTGATGGGCAAGCAGCAAGGCTGCGAGGGACACGCCTGCGACGAACGGCACGCGAGCCGCGCGAACAGCCGCGCCGGTCGGCGCGAGCGTCCAGGCACCCCAAGGATTCGACTGGCTGTGCACGTGCGTCCACCCGTTCCCGGATCGGAATCGACGCCGAGACTAGCGGGAATCGCGCGCGAGCGGGATGACCGCGGGTAGTCGCTGCTCCCCGCCTGGCTGAGCCTTGCGAAGGCGTCGCGGACCGCTACTCGAACGAGTCCCTGAAGACCAGCGCGCTGGCTTCGAAGGCGCCCATGTCGAAGTTGGCGCCGGCCGGCCGGGGCGCGCCCAGCAGGTCGTCCGGCAGACCGCCGGGGCAGGCATCGAAGGCGGGCGAGCCAGATCCCAGGCGGTAGCCGTCGACAGTGCCGACCGCGTTGAACAGCGGATTGGTCGCGGGTCCCGCCACGCCGGCCTGGTCGATGTTGCAGCTGACCGTCGTCAGCGTGCCGAAGGCCCCGACCGAGTTGCCCCAGATGATGGTGTTGAAGATGCGGTGGGTGGCCGTGCCTTGCGAGTAGCCCGCACCGCCGACATTGTCGGCCAGGGTCGAGTGGGTGACGGTCATGATGCCACCCGCGACCCGCACGCCCGCACCGAAGGACACCACGCTCGAATTCGCGTACACGAGCGTGTTGTCGATGACGCCGGAGGCCGCGCCTTCCTGGTAGACGGCGCCACCGCGCTGCGCCGCGTTGCCGGAAAGGTAGCTGTGGGCGAGGTCCAGGGTCGAGGCGTTGACATAGATCGCGCCGCCGTTGCCGTTGGCGGGCAGGCTGGTGGTGGCGGTGTTGTCGCGCAGGCTGCTGCACAGGCGCGTGAGCGGGTTGCAGGCGCTGAAATCGGCGTCTATGGCGACGCCGGAGCCGGCCAGCGCCGCGATCGCGCCGCCGTCGCCGGCCGCGGCGCGATTGTTGCGGAACGAGGAATTGACCGCGTCCAGCGTGCTGCCGGCAAGGTAGATGCCGCCGCCGCTACCCGCGGTGGCGCGATTGCCGCGATCAGTGCCACCTACGCTCTCGAGCCCGATCGACGCGTCGGAAAGATCGATCGTGCTGCCCCCGAGGGCATGGATGCCACCACCCGTGGTGGTGGCGACATTGGCGATGATGCGGCCGCTGAACACCATCGCGCTGGTATCGGCATAGATGCCACCGCCGATCGCGGCCTCGTTGCCTGAATCCGGCACCACGTCGGCTCCCACGCTGCCGCCGGTCATCGTCAGGGTGCTGCCGGCCGCGAGGTGGATGCCGCCGCCGGCGGCGGTGGCGACGTTGTTGAGCACGGTGGAACTGGCGCCAAGGATGTTCACCTGGCTGCCCGAAGCGTAGATGCCGGCACCGTTGGCGGCGGTCTGGCAGCACGGCGCGGTCTCGCCGACGAAGACCGAATTCTGCAGGGTGGCGATCGCGCCGCCGGTGAGGTAGATGCCGCCGCCGGACCCGACCGCCGTGTTCGCGACCACGTCGGCATTGTTGAGCGACACCGTGCCGCCGGAGACGTAGATGCCGCCGCCGTCGCTGGTGGAATCGTTGCCATAGATGTCCGAACTGCTATCCGAACCGACCAGCGTCCCGTAGACGATCAATCCGGCGCCGGCCGAACCGGTGTTGTCGTAGATGTCGGAGTCGGCGGAGAAGTTGACGGTGCTGGTGCCGCCGACATACACGCCGCCGCCCGACGCGCCGGCGTTGTTGTGCACGTCGGTGTTGGCCAGCGTGACCGTCGAAGTGCCGAGCACGTCGATGCCCGCGCCGAAGGAATTGCCGCCGCTGATGTCGAGGTTGCGCAGCGCCAGCGTGCTCCCGTTCGACACGTCGAATACGCTGCCCGAGGCGGTGACGCCGGCGATGGTCGCGTTCTGGCCGGCGACCAGTGCGCCGCAGGTCGCGTCGTAGCCGCCCTCGATGGTGATCGTCTTGCCGGATACGTCGACGTTGCCCACATAGGCGCCCGCGGCCAGCCGCACCGTGTCGCCATTGACCGCGGCATTGACCGCCGGCTGGATCGCATCGAAGGTGCAGGGCCCGCCGTTCAACGACACCCGCAGGATGCCGGCGGGCGCGGTGGGTGTCGGCGTTCCGTCTGCGGCGAGGTCGCGGGTCGCATCCTGTCGCGCCGCGACCAGCAGCGGCGGCAAAGTGCCGGGGTGGCCCGCCACCAGTTCGAGCACCGCTGCCGGCCCGGCGTTGCGGGCACGGTCCAGGGCCAGGCCGAGTGCGTGTTCCTCGGCCTTGGCGGCAGGCAGGGGCAACAGGGCGCGGACCGGGTCGCCCTCGGTTCCCGGATCGGGTTGCATGGCGCGAGGCCGGGTCGCGATGCGGTCGGGCGCGATCCATTCATCGCCTTCGCTGTTGCCCTGGAATCCGGGGGCGGGCGCCCCGGGCGGCGTTGCATCCGCGGCGCCGCAGGCCGCGGGCGCAAGGCCCGCGACCGCAAGGGCGGCGATCGAAATGCAGCGGCAATACCGACGCATGCGCATGGCCCAGCCCTCCTTGCGGTTCGCACCAGGTCGATCCCGCACCGAAGGTAGCGGACCCGGATGCGGTGAACGTTGACCTGCGACAAGTGCGCACCACTGTACGCACCGGACTTCCGCGGTCAAGCATGCGGCAGCGCCTTCCATTGGACGGGGGGCGCCACCGCCACGACTTCCGCCATAGGCGAAGTCCGAGCGACGGGAGAACAATGGCGCGCATCCACGCCGGGCCGGCGTGCCAGCGCGGCGCCGAGGAGAGACTCCGATGCAGCCATCCCGTCGTGACCTGTTCAGGCTCGGTGCCCTCGCGGCGGCGGCCGTCGCGTTGCCGACGCTGGCGCAGTCGGCGGCGAAGGCGCCGGTCGAGCGCGCGGCAAGGCCTCTGCGAATCCTGATCCTGGGCGGCACCGGCTTCACCGGCCCGTTCCAGGTGAACTACGCGCTGGCGCGCGGGCACCAGGTCACGCTGTTCAACCGCGGCAAGCGGCCCTCGCCGGACTGGCCGGGCGCGGTGGAACAGCTGCATGGCGACCGCAGCACCGGCGACCTCGAGTCGCTCGCGGGGCGCGAGTGGGACGTGTGCTTCGACAATCCAACCAGCGTGCCCTCGTGGGTACGCGACGCGGGCGCGGTGCTCAAGGGCAAGGTCGGCCATTACCTCTTCATCTCGACGATCTCGGTCTACGCCGATCCCTCGAAGGCCGGCATCGGCGAGGACCAGCCGCTGGCGCAGTACGGCGGCAAGGATGCGATGGCCGAGACGCGCGACACGCTGCTGGCCGACATCGAGAACCTGTACGGGCCGCTCAAGGCCCTGAGCGAGAAGGAAGCGCTCAAGCAGTTCGGCGATGCGGTGACCATCATCCGCCCGGGCTACATCGTCGGCCCGCGCGACGAAAGCGATCGCTTCACCTACTGGCCCAACCGCATCGCCGCCGGCGGCGAGGTGCTGGTGCCCGGCGACGGCTCCGATCCGGTGCAGGTCATCGACGGGCGCGACCTCGCCGAGTGGATGGTGCGGGTGGCCGAGGCGCGGCGCTTCGGGACCTTCAATGCCGTGGGTCCCGACTACATGCTGTCCACGATGGCGCTGATGCATGGCATCCACGCCGTGACCGGCGGCAGGGCGAGCTTCACCAACGTGTCGCGTGACTTCCTCGATGAGCACAAGGTCAAGTCGGGCGAGGACCTGCCGATCTGGGAGCCAGCGGACGGCCAGTACGGCGGCTTCGGCAGCGTGAGCAATGCGCGCGCGATCGAGGCGGGCCTGACGTTCCGGCCGCTGGCCAACACCGTCGCCGATCTCCTGGCCTGGTTCCGCAGCCAGCCCGCCGAGCGGCAGGCGACGCCGCGCGCCGGCATGAGTCGCGCGCGGGAATCCGAACTCCTCGCTGCCTGGCACGCGCGCAAGGCCTGATTGGTCCGGGGACGGTCGCGACGACTGGGGCACTCTCCCATACCGTCAGTCCCGCGCAAACGGGATTCCATTGGCAGCGACTCAAGTCGCGTTTTCGGACACAATCCGAGGGCGTCGTGGGGACGTTTGGCGGAGATCCGCGGCATGTCGACGATGCGGCCCTTGCCGCTCGCGCAGTTGGTGGTTGGCGTCGTCGCGCATCGCGATCTCGCGCCGGAATCGCGCCCGCAGGTCGAGGCGGCGGTGCGCGAGTTCCTGCTCGACTTGCGTGCCGCGTACCCGGCGTTGCCGGTCGCGGTGATGTCGGCGCTGGCCGAGGGGGGCGACCGCTGGGTGGCGCACTGCGCCCTCGCGTTGGACATGGCCCTGATCGCGCCGTTGCCGCTGCCGCCGGCGCAATACGAGGCCGATTTCGCCGGCGCGGCCTCGCGCACGGAGTTCGCGGCCCTGTGCGCGAAAGCCCAGGTGCGCGTGCTGCCGCATGCGGCCGGCACCGATGCCGGCGATCGCGAACGCCAGTACGCGCGCGTCGGCGTGTTCATCGCCTCGCACTGCCAGTTGCTGCTCGCACTGTGGGATGGGCGGCCCAGCGAAGGCCTGGGGGGCACGGCCGACGTGGTGGGCTTCCACCTCAGCGGCGAGATGCCGGGGCTGCCGCTGGACGACGCGCCGCCCAACCTGCTGGCCGAGGACGACAGCGACCTGGTGTTCCATTTGCTGTGCCCGCGCGCGCGCGATGCGGCCGCGGAACCGCTGCGCAGCCGCTGGCTGCTGCGCTCCGGGGAGCGCCCGGGCAGCGAGCCGATGCCGCCGGGCTACCAGCGCCTGTTCCGCCAGCTGGAGGAGTTCAACCGCAATGCCGCCGACCACGCGGCCGCGATCGCGCGCGATGGCGGCAGCCTGCTGGCCGCCGCCGCGGCGCCGATGCTGCCGGACTCCGCGCGCGCGATCGACCACCTCTTCGTGCACGCCGACTGGCTGGCGGTGCATTACCGGCAGCGCGTCCGGCGCAGCCAGTGGTTCCTGCACCTGCTGGCCGTGCTGACCGGCCTGGTCTTCCTCGTCTACTCCGAATTCGAGCGTTGGGGCGGCTACCTGGCGCTGCTGCTGGTGCTGTTCGCGGTCGGCTGGGGCGTGGCGCGCGTGGCCGACGTGCGCGAGTGGCATCGCCGCTATCTCGACTATCGCGTGCTGGCCGAGGGCCTGCGCGTGCAGTTCTACTGGGTCGCGGCGGGCGTGCCCGCGGTCGACCGCGTGCGCTTCGCCTACGACAGCTTCCTGCAGAAGCAGGACGTCGAGCTGGGCTGGATCCGCCACGTCATGCGGGTGGCGAGCCTGGTCGGCGTGCCGAGGCCGGATCCGGGCGATGCCGGCCTGCGCTGGGTGGTCGCGGAATGGGTGGGCGACGCCGGCAGCGGGCAGCTGGGCTACTACCAGCGGCGCGCCGAGGACCGCGAGCGCAAGTTCCGCCAGACCGAGGCGCTCGGTCGCGCCAGCTTGTGGGCGAGCCTGGTCTGCGCCCTGGCCCTGGTGGTCGGCGGGAGCCTGCTCGCGGATGGCGTCGCGCGCGGCCTGCTGGTGTTCATGGGCGTGGCGGCGCTCTTCGCCGGCGTGCGCCAGGCCTATTCGCACAAGCTCGCGGACAAGGAGCTGATCAAGCAGTACCGCTTCATGGCGCGCGTGCTGGCGAATGCCGCGCAGCAACTCGCCGTGGCCCGCACGCCGGCGCAGCAGAGACGCGTGCTCGAAGCCCTGGGCGACGCCGCGCTGCAGGAGCATGCGGAGTGGATCCTGATGCATCGCGAGCGTCCACTCGAGCACAACCGGCTGGGTTGACCTGCTTGACTCGGATGGTCGATTCGCGCCAAATCATTGCGGTCCCGTAGAGCGAGTCGCCATGCACCTGCCGCGCGTGAATGTCACCGAAGGGCTTGCGACGATGGCCGTCGTCGCGATGCTCCTGGCCTGGTCCGCGAACGCGGACGCCATGCCGCCCATGCGCGCCGCGCTCGTGCAGGCCGTCCATGCCGGATTGCAGGACGAGGAGGAGTACGCGGAGGAGTATGCCGAGGAGGTGGACTCGGGCGAGGAATCGGACGCCGGCGAATACGCCGACGAGGAATACGAGTCGGGCGAGGAAGCGGAGTCGGATTCCGGGGAGTATGCCGAGGAGGCGTACGAGTCGAGCGAGGATGTGGCGGCGGACGGCGACGAGTACGTCGACGAGGAAGGCGCCGAACTGCTCGACGACGATGCGGACGACTCCTGGGCTGCGGAGTTCGTCGAGGACGACTCCGACGATGCGATCCCGGTCGACGACGAGACCTGGGGCGAGGACGTGGCCTGGGACGTCATCGGGGAGGAGGCCGTCGACGAGGAAGTCGGCGCCGACGATGCCGACGAGGACGTGGTGGGCGGCGGTGAGTTGGCGCTGGTGCGCCCGTCCGCGCAAGGTCCCGCGTCGAAGGCCGGAACGCGCCCGAGCCGCAGCCAGGCCTCGCGCCCGGCGCGGGGTCCCGGGCAGTGGGGCACGCAGGGCAAGGGCCGCCGCACGAAGGGCGCTTACGGTGGCCGTCCGGTTTCGGCGCTGTCGGTGCCGTGGCAGGCCGAGATCTTCGATCCGCGGGTGAAGGCACCGGCCGCGGACGGCAAGCCGTCGTGGGCGCGCCAGCACTACTGCGGTGGGGCGCTGATCGCGCCGGACTGGGTCCTGACCGCCGCGCACTGCATCAACCAGCGGATGGTGGCGCTGGGGTTCAAGGTGCGGCTGGGCATGACCGACCTCTCCAAGGACGATGGACTGACCTACCGGATCGACCGCATCGTGCGCCACTCGCAGTACGACCCCGACAACAACGACCCGGCCAGGCCGCCCAACATGTACGCCAACGACATCGCGCTGATCCGCATCGTCGATGACGGTCCGCCGCGCGCGCGCGATCCGCAGCGGATCCGGCCGATCCCGCTCAACCGCAAGCCGCTGGCGCCCGGCGCGCCGGTCTCCGTCACGGGTTGGGGTGTCACCGGCACCGGGGCGGCGGATGCGGCCAGCGCCGTGATCCTGCGCGTCGACCTGCAGACCATGGATACGCCGGTCTGCCAGGCGCGCCCGAAGTACGGCCCGCAGAAGATCCACGACAAGGTCTTCTGCGCTGCCCACCCCGAGCGGTCGACCTGCCGCGGCGACAGCGGCGGCCCGGTCGTGCTGACCAACGAGAAGCCGGTGCTGGTGGGCGTGGTGAGTTGGGGCAAGAAGCAATGCGCGGGCGACGGGAGACCCGGCGTCTACACCCGTGTCGATCGCTACCTGGACTGGATCGACCAAGCCATGAAACTGCCGCCAGATCGCACTGCGCTGCCCTGACCGGCCGGCCGCAGGGCCGAGCCTCGCCCGCGATGCCGTCGCGAGGCAATGGGTCCGGCGGCGCCGCGCCATGCGGCACCGCCCGACCCGACCGCTTCCTCAGCTTTCGCCGACCTTGTCGCCACCCGAATCCTGTTCGTTGACCTTGTCGCCACCCGAATGCGGCGTGTCCTCGTCCCCGTCGCCCTCGGCGGGCGCCGGCTCCATGGGCGGCGGCGGCGGTGCCGGCGCCGGCGCGGGCGGCGGAGCCGGTGCGGCAACCGGTTCCGCGGTCGCCGTCGATTCCTTCTGGCCGCACGCGGCCAGCGCGATGCTGGCGGCAAACAGCATCAACACGAGTTTCGATCGAATCATGGCCATCCCTCCGGTGAACTGCCTTCGACTCTACATCTTCGGCGGACTACTGCGCAGGGGGTTCGAAGCCGATGTCCGCGAGCAGGCGCTGCATGCGCGGATCGCCTCGGAGCGGGTCCAGGAAGGGGTCGTTGCGCGCATAGATCAGTCCGGCGTCGCCCAGGCCGCGGGCCTGCTCGAGCCGCGACAGCGCTGCCTCGATCTCGCCGAACTGGGCCAGCACCTGCGCCTGCTGGTAAAGGACGCGGTCACCCTGCGTGGCCACCATCTCGTCCAGCGTCGAGCGCGCCTTGGCGGGATCCCCGGCGCGCTGTTCGGCGATGGCCAGCCCGGCGAGGCGGAAGTCGGCGCTCGGTTCCAGCAGGTACTCGGCGCGCGCCTCCCCGATCCGGCCCAGGTTGAGCAGGGCGTCGCCGAGCGAGGCGTGGGCCCGCGACATCCGCGGATTCATGTCCAGGGCCCTGCGCAGCGCGGGGATCGAGGCCTCGTAGCGGCGCGCGGCGTATTCGATCGAGCCGACCGCGCGGTGGATGAGCGGATTGAGCGGATCCAGCGCGAGCGCGCGTTGCATCGCGGACACGGCCTCGGGGTCGCGGCCCATGCGCGCGCAGTACTGCGCGAACCGGGCCATGACCGTCGACTCGCCGGCACCCAGCGTCGCCGAGCGCTCGAAAGGCTCGCGCGCCGCGCGCGCATCGAGCCGGCCCTGGAACAGGATGAAACCCAGGGTCGAGTGGGCTTCGCCGAGTTCCGGCGCGAGTTCGATCGCGCGCCGCGCCGCCGCGATCGCCTGGTCGTGCATGGCGGCGTGCTGCTCGACCGCACCGTACTGGTTGGCGAGCGTGGTCAGCGCTCGCGCGCGGGCCGCATGGGCGGCGGCGTAGCCCGGGTCGGTCGCGATCGCCAGTTCGAACTGTGCCAGGGCGGCGCGCTCGGACTCCTCGTCGGCGCTGAGGTCGTAGAGTGCGCGCCCGCGCAGGAAGGCATCGAAGGCGGCCGGGTTGCGGGTGCCGCCGATGGCCACCGGCCCGGGGCCGGGCGCCGCCCCGACTTGCGCTGCGAGCGCGGCGGCAACTGCGCCGGCGATCTCTTCCTGCACCGCG
>Ga0073903_10000853_pt1 | contig 15949 bp, 14 predicted proteins | sample KloWWTKNB14_bulk_FD_66665 | JGI IMG/M metagenome (GOLD analysis project Ga0073903, IMG submission 66665) | Active sludge microbial communities from Klosterneuburg, Austria, studying microevolution and ecology of nitrifiers - Klosterneuburg... | ecosystem: Engineered > WWTP > Aerobic digester >... | reverse complement strand
TTGTACGGCTTCCAAAGGCGAATAGAGAATCCGTACGTCAGCACCTTCTGCTTTTACTTCGAGTAAACTCTTTTTAGAACCGGGTACTCTCAACATGTCGCCAAATGAACAAATAATGACGTGGGGTTGCTGTGCAAGATAAATAGCCTCATCAATAATACTCACTGGTGTTACACAGACAGGGCAACCCGGACCATGTATCATGGTAATTTTATCCGGCAGCATATCCAGAATACCATTTTTTACCAGGCTATGTGTTTGCCCGCCGCAGATCTCCATCAGTTTCCATGGTTTGGTAGTGATGTGATGGATCTGGTCAAGGTATTGCTTCACCAGTTCAGGGTCTCTGTATTCTGATAAATACTTCATTTATCAGTTTTTTCATTATTGACGATTTCATCCACTTCACCCATCATCTTCAGGTATTCAAAAGTTTGCCGGGCCTCTTCTTGATCTACTTTGCCGATGGCCACACCTACATGCACCAGTACATAATCACCAACCTGTGCATCCGGCACCATAGAAAGATTTACTTCTTTCGTGATGCCGCCAAAGGAGACCTTTCCCTGTCTGAACGTTTCGTCCCGCTGTCCTGAAATGGATAATAATTTTCCGGGTATTGCCAAACACATAGTATTCGTTTTTAGTTCAATGATTCGTTATTTGTAATTCTTCTTTTAGCCCGGTTTTATTTTCAGACTGTAATGTTTCATATGCCAGCTGCCCAAACCCGATGCACTCATCATTGGGACTTAGCTGCTTATGGAAATATAGTTCAAATTTATTTTGTAACAGTTCAATCACCAGGTCAACCAGGAAAGCGTTTTGGAAAACACCACCACTAAATGAAATTTTCCTGAAACCGGAGCGGATTGCGACATTTTTGACCAACATAGCTAATGACATAAATACTTTTCTTGCAATAAAGGCGGTGTCTTTTTTTTCTTTTATATCCATTATTATACCTTCTATCATTGCAGCCCACTCAAGCCTGTTTTTATTGACGGGGATAGAGTAGTACTCATAGGATTTGCTTTTGCAACTTCTGGCCACTGCTTCCAGTTTCATAGTGGCTTCTCCTTCATAGGAATTAAAGGATTGAATTTTTAGTAGGGCCGCAATACCATCTAATAAGCGTCCCATACTGGAGGTAAGTAAATTTTGTTTTTGTTGCAGGAGCTTCAGGTAATATTCCCTTTCGGGTATTGAAAACAGGTCCCTGATTATCATCAGGTGGTCCATGGAATTACGCAATAAGGAAACGGCACTCACCCTCGGTTCTTTACTCATTTTATCACCCAGCAATTGAGGGAAATAATCAAGATGCATATAACGGTCGATCTCACCCTCTTCCAATTTAAAAAATTCACCTCCCCAGACCTGTGCATCTTCACCAAAGCCGGTACCATCCCAAACAACTCCCAGCACCTGTTCGTTTTTATTCAACAGGTTATTTTCTGCCAACACAGCTGCAAAATGGGCTTTATGATGTTGTATTTCTGATACAGGTATATTCCACTCTTCCGCCAGTTCTTTTCCTTTTTGTGATACAAAATAATTGGGATGACTGTCAACCAGTATTTGTGCTGGTTTGGTTTGTAAAAGCTGTAATAAATGATCAAGAGTGTAGCCGTAACTTGTCTGTGAATCAAAATTACCCTGGTCACCGAGATACTGGCTGATATACAGGTTATCGTTATCAGATATGGCAAATGCACTTTTCAACTCAGCACCCATTGCCAGCAAGGTTGAACTTTTTTTGAGCGGGGAAGGGAAATAATTAGGTGCCAAACCTCTTGACCTTCTTAGAATAATGGATTGCTGGCTGCCTTCGGAAAACTGGATCACACTATCATCTTGTGGCGTTACAATATCTCTTTCAAAACTCAAAATGAAATCAGCATAATCAGTCAGCCACAGCAAGGCATCTTCATCTGTATAAATAATAGGCGAACCACTCAGGTTGCCGCTGGTAGCAATCAGCGGTTTGTTCCATTGCTCCATTATTAAAAAGAGTAAAGGAGTGTAAGGAAGCATTACGCCGATCTTATCAAGCCCGGGTGCAATGATAGAAGTGCAAATGCCTGTACCAGTTTCTTCTTTCAATTTGCATAAAACAATCGGGGCAGTATTACCGGATAAAGCCTCTTTTTCTTTTGCTGTTATCACCAGGTCTTTTTCCATCATTGAAAGAGATGGATACATTACAGCAAATGGTTTGGCAGGGCGATGCTTTCGGTCTCTAAGTGTTTCGATAGAAAGTGCATTGGTCGCATCACAGACTAACAGGTAGCCACCAATCCCTTTTACGGCAAGAATATGACCATGAGTCAATGACTCTTTTATGATCAGGAGTATGCTTTCAGGATCATTGGAGATTTCTATACCATTATTGTCATATAAATGAATGGGTATACTGCAATCGGGACAGGAATTGGTCTGGCTATAATGCCTCCGGTTATAAATATCTGAATATTCAGCCTCGCAAGCCGTACACATTTTTAATTCCGCCATCGTTGTGTTTTTCCGATCATAGGGCAGGGCGGTGATGATAGAGTAACGGGGGCCGCATTCCAAACAGGTAGTGAACGGATATTGGTATCGTTTATCGCCGGCATCTGTAATTTCTTTACGGCAATGTTCGCAGATAGCAATATCAGGAGTCAGTAAAAGATCGGGTTTAGTGGTGTTAGTACTTGGATGAATCTTGAAATTATCAAACAACTTACTAGTAACTTCTGTTAAGTGATGAGTCCGGATAATTGCATTGGACGGAGGAGTACTTACTAACCGGGTATAAAAAATATCCGCTTGTTCTTTTGTTGCATTGAATTCTATATGTACTCCATCATTGCCATTACTTACCCATCCATTTATATCCATCCCCCGGGCAAGACGGCATACAAAGGGCCGGAAACCGACTCCCTGTACCAATCCGCCGATATGGATGTGATAAGTGTTCATAATAGATATTTAGTTGCATGCCAGCCAACGCTAAACATTTTCAGGAACCAGTATTTTTTCTTTTAGCCATTGATACCAGTTGGATAATCCTTCACCGCTGGTACAACTTAGTTCGATAAACTGCAGTGCTGGATTTACCTGCCGGGCATATTCTTTTGCTTTATCCATATTGAAATTGACATAGGGCAGCAGATCGGTCTTGTTAATGATACATAGGGTTGACGTATGGAACATGTCAGGATACTTGATGGGTTTGTCATCACCTTCTGTTACGCTTATGATAACCACCCTTTCCTTTTCGCCGAGATCAAACATGGCAGGACATACAAGATTTCCCACATTTTCTATAAACAGGATGGAATTTTCAATTGGCTTCATACCCTGAACTGCATGCAGTATCATGTGTGCATCGAGGTGGCAGCCTTTGCCGGTATTTATCTGTGCTACTTTGGTACCTGTTGCATGTATCCGGTCAGCATCTCTTGAAGTTTGCTGATCGCCTTCGATCACATAAAAAGGAAAACGGTCTTTGAGGTCAATAAGTGTTCTTTCGAGTAAAGAAGTTTTACCTGAACCCGGAGAACTCACCAGGTTTAAAGCCAGTATATTCTTGGCATCAAAATAACCCCTGTTGCGTTCTGCCAGCAGGTTATTCTCCTGCAGTACATCTTTTTCAACCTCTATGATTGTTTTGCCAGGAGAATGCGAATGGGAATGATCATGTTCGTGGTGATGAGCATGGTGATGTGTTTCACCGATTTGTTTAATTGATGTTGAAGTATTGGCGTCACATCCGCAGGTTGCACACATAAAAAAGAGTTTAGGTTGTTGTTTCAATTTATTCCGGTGAATTTATTCTTTCACCATAAATGAAGAAATAATATTGGAACTAATTTGTTTAAATCATTTTTTTATTAGCGATCTCCGGTAGCCTTTTATTAACAATATTACAATGGCTACCGCTGCAATTACCGGGAAAGCATGTTCTGGCTCTATAATATAGTGTGTTATTGTAAAATCATGCGTATGCCCATGTCCTTCGTGAGCGAAACCAGCTAAACCGGATAAGAGAGCGGCTATCATTAATACTTGCTTTTTCATATTTCAAATTTATATTGTCAATATTATACCAGAATCACTGATTTAGCGCTGACTTTCATCAAAGCAGAAAGTGATAACTGTCATTCTGCACATTCAATATAAAAGTCTTTTAATTAATGACTTATAACTCAAAGTATTCTATTGGTATTTAAAAAAGATTATCAGCCTTGTGGACACTTCAAACGACTTTTGTGCAAAACAGGAAAGCCTGCAACAGTGAGTTGCAGGCTTTCCTGTTTTGATATTTCTCTGCTTATTTCTTTCTCGGCGTTTCGAGGGCGGCCTGTGCAGCAGCTAACCGTGCAATCGGCACCCGGAACGGAGAACAACTTACATAGTTCATACCAATGCGGTGGCAGAACTTCACACTTTCGGGATCACCGCCATGCTCACCACAGATACCTACTTTCAGGTTAGGTTTGGTAACCCGACCTCTTTCAGTTCCTACTTTTATCAATTGGCCGATACCTTCCTGGTCAATGGTCTGGAACGGATCATCAGGCAATATTTTCAGGTCAAGATATTTTGGTAAGAAACCACCAATGTCATCCCGGCTGAAACCAAAACTCATCTGGGTAAGGTCGTTGGTACCAAAACTGAAGAAGTCGGCCACGTTTGCCATGAATTCTGCTCTTAAGGCAGCCCTTGGTGTTTCGATCATAGTGCCATAGAGGTATGGGATTTTTTTCACCTTCATTTTTTCACATACTTCTTTATAAACTCTGTCCACTATAACTTTCTGGTGGCGCAGTTCATGGGCAATAACAGTTACCGGCACCATAATTTCCGGGAATGTTTTTTTACCAGCTTTGTTCAATTCCGCGGCAGCTTCAAAAATGGCCCTTACCTGCATCTCTGTAATTTCAGGATAACTGATACCAAGACGAACACCGCGGTGACCCAGCATCGGGTTATTTTCATGCAATGCCAGTACCCTTCTGTTCAACATGCCCATGCTGATGCCCAGTTCTTTGCTGAGTTGCTTCAGTTTTTCTTTATCATGCGGTACAAATTCATGCAATGGTGGGTCCAGCAGACGGATAGTAACAGGATGCCCGTTCATTACTCTCAGTGTATCCTTCACATCTTTCTTGACGTATTTAAACAATCCGTTCAATGCTTCTCTTCTTTCTTTTTCTGTTTTACTAACGATCATCTTACGCAATTGGAACAGCGGCTCTTCACTTCCTTCCCCATAGAACATATGTTCAGTGCGGAATAAGCCAATACCTTCAGCACCAAACTTCACAGCTGTGATGGCATCTCTTGGCGTTTCAGCATTGGCTCTAACACCAATCTGTTTGGTTTTATCCACCAGCTTCATCAGGTCTTTATATGACTGGTTTTTATCAATATCAATATCTACCAGTGCCATGCTTCCTTCGTATACTAAACCTTTTGTACCATTCAGGCTGATCCAGTCGCCTTCTTTTATCACAACTCCGTTTTTAGCATGGAAATTTTTACCATCAGTGTGTATTTCAATATCAGCACAACCTACAATACAGCACTTACCCCATCCTCTGGCAACCAGTGCTGCATGGGATGTCATACCGCCTTTTGTAGTAAGAATAGCCTGTGATTTGTGCATACCATCCACATCTTCCGGTGAAGTTTCTTCACGAACAAGGATCACTTTCTCACCCCTGGATGCCCATTCCACTGCTTCTGCAGAAGAGAACACCACACGGCCTTTGGCACCACCGGGTCCTGCCGGCAAACCTTTTGCAATAACAGGTGCAATCAGTTCTGCTTTGGGATCAAGCATTGGTAATAGCAGTTCCACTAACTGGTTCGGACCCACCCTCATAATAGCGGTCTTCGCATCAATCAGTTTTTCTTTGTGCATCTCTGTAGCCATACGTACAGCCGCCACACCATTTCTTTTACCCACACGGCACTGCAGCATGTAGAGTTTTCCCTTTTCAATGGTAAACTCAATATCCTGCATGTCTTTATAATGTTGCTCCAGTCTTCTCTGGTAGCTGAATAATTCTTTATATAATGCGGGCATCAATTTTTCCAGCGAAGTGTAATGTTTGCTCTGTTCATTCATGGAATATTCATTCACGGGTGCCGGAGTTCTGATACCAGCCACCACATCTTCCCCCTGTGCATTTACTAAATATTCCCCATAGAATTTATTTTCTCCATTACCGGGGTTGCGGGTAAAGGCCACACCTGTGCAACAGTCTTCACCCATATTGCCAAATACCATAGCTTGTACATTCACTGCAGTTCCCCACTCATCAGGAATTCTCTCAATCCGGCGGTATTCAATAGCTCTTTTACCGTTCCAGCTGGAGAATACGGCACCGATACCACCCCACATTTGTTCCCATGGATCATCCGGGAATTCAGTACCTAATACCTTTTTCACTGTTTTTTTATAATCTTTCACCAGTTCTTTTAGTTCTGCGGCAGTCAGTTCCGTGTCACTGCTATAACCTTGTTTGTGTTTGATATGCTCCAGTTTTTCATCCAGTATTTTGCGGATGCCTTTTCCATTTTTTACTTCTATACCACCGCCTTTTTCCATCACCACATCGGCATACATCATGATCAATCTTCTGTATGCATCGTATGCAAAGCGTTCATCACCACTTTGTGCGATGATCCCTTTGATGGTATTTTCATTCAGTCCCACATTTAATACCGTTTCCATCATACCCGGCATGGAACGACGGGCTCCTGAACGAATGGAAACCAATAATGGATTGGTAACGTCGCCAAATTTTTTGCCGGTGAGTTTCTCCATTTTGGACATTGCTTCCTGCACCTGGGCATTTAATACTTTTGGATATGTTTTCCTGTTTTTGTAGAAATATGTACAGACTTCAGTGGTAACGGTAAAACCGGGAGGTACCGGTAACCGAAGCCTGGGGTGACCTGCCATTTCAGCAAGGTTAGCACCTTTCCCACCTAATAAATTCTTCATTGATTCGTTTCCATCGGCTTTGCCGCCGCCGAAGAAGTACACATACTTTCCGGTTTTTGTTTTTGTTGCCATAATATAAAAAGCTTTTGTGCTTGCATAGTTATGAATTGATACAGGCAATTATGAAAACACAGGTCAGAAAGAACCTTGATTCTTATCATTTTGTACAAAAAGGAAACTCAGTAAAGAATAATTTACTGGCAGACAAAGGGCTGTGTGAGAGAAGGAAGTGAGTTATTTATGTTCGTAATAAGGAATTTCATCATGGCTCACGGCCTCTTTCTGTAGCCAGTATGCCATAGTAACGATATGCCCGTCCTTTGTTTTCAGCATTCGTCCATAAATAGCGTTGGTGGTATTAAAAGTATAATCAGTAACGCCAACCGTAAAAGTTTCAGGGGTTGGTGGCGGGGGAGGAGGCGGAGCTGCAGCTTCTCCGTCAGCAGGTTTTGGTGCAGGCATTGCTTTAGGTGCCGGTGACGGAACGGCTACCACGGTATAACCATTGTATTCCAGTAAGTTTTTTAGAAAAGCTACTCTTTCCGGCTTCACGTTCTTTTCTACAATACCGCATTTAACACCGTCCAGTTCTTCAAATTCATGATTTTTATTAAGAGCCATAAAAAAGTTATTAGTTGCAGGGGTTAAGTAATAAATCCTATGTTCTATTTTACTTAGAGCTTAAAACTTAGTGTATGTATATGATCATAGACCCAGCTCAGCAAACCTATCAAAACAATACCTGCGCCACAAATGAGCAATGCCAGTTTTACGGATGGGCTGATCTTTATTTTTCCAACCGGGTTGTCATTTTTATCCATGAACATGGCCCTCACAACACGAAGATAATAATAGAGCGAAATGATCATGTTCAATGCAGCAACAGTAATGAACCAATAAGCAGCTTTTGCGCCGCCGGCTGTTAACAGGAAAAGCTTACCAAAGAAACCGGCTGTTGGCGGAATACCGGCCAGTGAAAATAAAGCTAATGCAAGGATCCAACTGAGGAAAGGATTGGTTTTGTACAACCCTTTATACTCATCAATATTTTCTTTACCACTATGTTCTGAAATGACTGATGCCACACCAAAAGCAGCAAGGTTAGAGAACACATAGATCAGTACAAAATATACCACCGCTGTAATACCCATGTAATCATTGCTGCTGATACCGACTAATATAAAGCCTACCTGTGCAATGGAAGAAAAAGCAAGAAAGCGTTTGATATTCTGCTGGCGCAGGGCAAATAAATTACCAATGACCATAGTGGCAACAGCCAGTATTACAAGCATTGTGTACCACACATCCTGCATCGGCTGAAATACTTTGTACAAAACAGTAATAAAGATGAATGCCACAGAACCTTTTGATATTACCGATAAGAAGGATGTTACAGCAATAGGGGAGCCTTCATATACATCTGCTGTCCACAAGTGGAACGGGACAATTGATAACTTAAATGCAAAAGCAGTAAAGAGAAACACGAATGCCAGTATCTGTACGGAAGACCCGTCAAGCTGAGCGGCTATTTCAGAGAAGCTGATAGTGCCGGTGGTGCCATAGAGTAAGGAGATGCCAAATAATAAAATGCCGGAAGAAAATGCAGATGACAGGATCATCTTCATCGCTCCTTCAGAAGAACGTTTCTTATCCAGGTCAAAATTCGCCATTGCAGCTACCGGTATTGTGGCTAACTCAAGTGCCAGGTAAAATATCAGCAGGTTGTTGCTTGAGATCATCAGAAACATGCCCAACAATGCTGACAGCATAAGCATAAAAAATTCAGCCAGGTGCTGTGTTTTCTTCAACCAATCTGCACAAAGCAGGGAAATGAGATAAACGCCAAGGCTTAAAATATTTTTCTGGAAAGCTATTAATGGGTTAGTATAGAACATATCTCCAAAGAGATTTCCTGTACTATTGAGAAAGAACCCGGCAATAAAATTAACCAGCAGTAAAACTTGTACAAGAGATAGCAATGAATCATTCTTCATTCCCTTGCCGATTTTTATAAATAGCAGGAGGAAGATGATGGCGGTAACCACCAGTTCGCTTTTCATTAATGTGAGAAACTCATTCATCCAATCAGGTTTTATTTTCCAGCAATCCTGTTCATGATCTCTTCAGCAGCCGGTCTCAGCAAATCATTTAACCAACCGGGTGCAATTCCGATGGCTATAATTCCGGCCACTAATATTATGGCAGCCAGTTTTTCATTCCAGGCTGCATCTTTCAATTGTAAATGGCTAGTGTTTGTAATGGGGCCCATGGCTGTTTGGCCTATGGCCCGTAAAATATAAACGGCCGTCACCACTATCGACATGGCTGCTGCAATGGTAGCGATGCGGTGAAATGCATCACTATTTTCCCAGGACCCCATAAAGACAGTCATTTCTGCAACGAAGCCACTTAATCCAGGTAAGCCCAAAGAGCAAAGACCAACAATAAAAAATACAGTAGTGATAAACGGCATCACTTTCATCAGCCCGCCCATTTCATTTGTCATGCGGGTATGTGTCCGGTCATAGATCATTCCGATAACAGCGAAGAAGAGGGCTGTCATTAACCCGTGAGATACCATTTGCATCAATGCCCCGGTGATCGCTGTTTGTGTCAGCATACCGATACCCAGTAAACTGAATCCTACGTGACTCACTGATGAGTAGGCGTTGATGTACTTCAGATCTTTCTGCATCATAGTGGCGAAAGCACCATATAAGATTGCAATAGCAGAAAGAATAATAATAATGTTGGCGTATTCTTTTGCACCTTCAGGAAGCAGGTAAGTGGCTATCCGTAAACAACCATAGCCACCCAGTTTCATTGAAATACCGGCCAGGAACATTGAACCCGCAGTTGGTGCAGAAGAGTGACCATCAGGTACCCAGGTATGTAAAGGGAACAATGCCGTGAACACACCAAAGCCGACAAATAATAACGGGAACAGCAGGTTTTGTATGTTAGCAGGGATACTAGTTTTTGATAAAGTCATGATATCAAAACTATGTCCGGCAGTAAAATACAGGCCAAGCATGCCTACCAATATTAAGGCGGAACCACCCATCAGCATCAGGGCCAGTTTATTGGCGCTGTATTCTTTTTTGCCACTTCCCCAGATTCCGATCAGTAAATATTTGGGAATCACGGAGATCTCCAGGAAGAAGAAGAGAATAAACAGATCAAGTGAAATAAAGAATCCGTAAGCTCCCAGTGCCAGTAAAATGAGCAGGAAGTAAAATTCTTTGGTCATCTTTTCAATGTTCCAGGATACCAGTACACCAGCAATTACAACAAAGGAGGTCAGCAAGATCATGGCTACGGAAATTCCGTCTACACCAAAATGAAAATTGATATTGAGCGAATCAAATAATTTATAATTCAGCTCAAATAACATTTGGGACATATTATTCTGTGCCCTTTCCTGTCGGAAGGCATAAAGTAAAGCAAATGCTAATGCCAGTTGCGCAACAGAGCCAACGAGTGAAATCCATTTTACCTGTGCCTTATTGCGGGAAAGCAATACAGCGACGGCAGTCAGCAACGGAGCTCCTATGAGTAATAAAAGATTCATCAATTCGTATTTATCAAAAATGTCCTATCTCAATACATAAATAAATAAAGTCGCTAAAACAATCACACCTGCTAAAAAGTAAATTGCGTATTGCTGCACTTTTCCTGACTGTATTTTTTTAATTCCTTCAGAAACCGCTTGTGTTGTGTTACCGGTCAGGTTTACCATTCCATCTACAATATTCCTGTCAAACCAGGCTGCTGGTCTTCCAATGAGGTTGAACAGTACTTTTTTGGTAATGAAAAAGTATATTTCATCAATATAAAATTTATGATAAGCTGCATTGTATAATCCACCTAAAGCAGCTGCCAGTTTTTGTGGTTTATCATTTTGTTTTTTATATAACCATAAAGCTGCAAAAATGCCAGCCAGTCCTAATCCAACGGGAGCGATAGAAAATTCTAAATGGAAATGAGATACTAAAGCCTTTCCATCTGAACTTACAAATTCACCAAAGGGGATGAAACCTGCAGCTGCTGCACCCACAGCTAATAGTACCAGCGGCAGCATCATAACAAAGCCTCCTTCACCATGTTTCTCTCCGTGAACTTCATGTGGTTTGCTCCAGAAAATATTAAAATACAAACGGAACATATAAAAAGCCGTGAGTCCGGAAGTGATCAATGCAATCCAGTAGATGGCCATATTATTCTGGTAAGCTGCCAGCAGAATTTCTTCCTTACTGAAGAAACCGGCAAATGGGGGTACTCCTGCAATTGCCAAACAGGCGATTAAGAAGGTAATATGCGTAACGGGCAAATATTTTCTAAGGCCGCCCATATCCCTCATGTCGTTGCTGTGTATATAATGTATCACAGCCCCGGCTCCAAGGAATAATAATGCTTTGAACATAGCATGTGTAAAGAGGTGGAACATGGATGCCGTATATCCTAATCCTGCTTCACCACCATATTTTGACACTCCTAATGCAAACATCATGTAACCGATCTGCGACATAGTGGAATAAGCAAGGACTCTTTTAATATCCGTTTGAGTACAGGCAATTACAGCCGCTATTATGGCTGATATTGCGCCAACCCAACCAATAATCTCCAGCACAGCGGGAGTGGTCAGGGCAAAAACCGGGAATAATCTTGCTACCAGGTAAACACCTGCCACTACCATGGTAGCAGCATGTATCAATGCTGAGACAGGAGTGGGTCCTTCCATGGCATCGGGTAGCCAGATATGCAGCGGAAACATGGCACTCTTACCGGCACCACCTATAAATACTAAGGCAGCTCCCCATGTCAGTGCTGATGCACCCAGGAATGTAGAAACAACGGCTGTCTTTACTTCATTGGATTCCGGTGAAGTCAGACGTTGAATAAGTGTGGTAAAATCAAGTGTTCCTGAACTAAAGGATAATATCAGTATACCTATTAAAAAACCTAAGTCTGCAAACCGGGTAACGATAAATGCTTTTTTAGAGGCCGCAACTGCACTTGGTTTATCATAGTAATAGCCAATAAGCAGGAAAGAGGAAACACCTACCAGTTCCCAGAATATATAGATCTGGAAAATATTAGAGGCAAGCACAAGTCCGAGCATAGAGAAGGTGAACAGGCCAAGAAATGAATAGTAGGTTGCGAATCTTTCTTCACCTTTCATATAGCCAAGGCTGTAAATATGTACCATCAGCGAAATAAAACTGACAACGACCAGCATCATAACGGAAATGGGGTCGAGAAGCAGGCCCATATCAATGGAAACGCCTTTGGAGAATTCCAACCACGTTAATTGAAGCGGAATGAATTGTTGATACACTCCATCTACTTTCCCGTAGACAAAAAAGTACTCATATGCAGTATACAGGGCTAATATGGTAGAAGTAAGTAAGAGGGCTGTTCCGATAAGCCCGGAACTGCTCTTTAAATATTTTCTGCCGAATAAACCAAGCAATATGAATCCGGCAAGCGGCAACAATGGGATCAGTGCTATGGTAGTTGCGTTGGGCATATTGGTTTAATACTTTAAATCTTCTGCATTCTCCACGTCAATGGATTGATGACTGCGGTATAAATTAATGATGATGGCGATGGCCACGGCAGCTTCTGCAGCGGCAATGGCAATGATGAACAAAGTGAAAAACAAGCCATCCATTTTATCCGGCCATACATATTTATTAAAGGCAATGAAATTCAGGTTCACACTGTTCAGAATCAGTTCAATGCTCATCAGCATGGTAATCAGGTTTCTTCGGGTCAAAAAACCATAAATACCAAGGAAGAACAGGGCGGCACTGATAAATAAAATATGATATAGTCCGGGCTCTATCATTTTGTTTCCGGTTTACTTCTTAAGGCAATTACGATACATCCAACCATGGCAGCCAGCAATAGCATCGAAATAATTTCAAAAGGTAAGGCATACCCGCCATCGCCGACACTCAACATCTTTTTACCAATATCAGCCACTGTAGGGGCCTTTGTTGTTTCCAGGCCATTGAATTCATGCTGGTATACCTGCAGCATGGTCAGTGCAAATCCGCAGAAGACTGCTAATGCTGCAAATATTTTTCTGTCTGATTTTTGTTTAGGCAGTTTTTCTCCGGCTTGTTGTGTAAGGAATATAGAGAAAATGATCAGTACTACGATACCCCCCACATATACAACGATCTGTACGGCAGCAATAAATTCGTACTGCAGCCAGAAATAGAGACCAGCGATGCCGATCAGGGAGAACAACAGGTAAATCGCCGCACGGAATATATGTCTTGTTGTGACGGATAAGATACCACAACCCAGCGTCAGGGTTGCCAGCAAATAAAATAATATAGTTGAACCTGTTATCATTCTACTCCTTCCATTATTTTAGAACCCGGGTTATTTAAGATCTTTGTCAATTCGTTTCTGTCATACACACTATGTTCAAATGTCTGTGCCATTTTGATCGCATCAGAAGGACAGGCTTCCACACAGAGGTTACACATAGTGCAAAGCTCCAGGTGATAGACTAGTTTATCAATTGCTTTTTTCTTCTTGCCTTCCGGGGTTAACTCATTTTTAAAGATCACTTTAATGGTCCCATTGGGACAGGCCAATTCACAAGCCTGGCAGCCGGTACATCGGTGTTCATTATTTTCATTATGCGGCATCACCACTTCTCCTTTAAACCGTTCCGGCAAAGCCAATGTTTCACGGTTGTCAGGATATTGCTGGGTGATAATTTCTTTATGATGTGTAAAATAATACAGCGTCCGCTTCAAGCCGATTGCCAGTGATTTGATGGCGCCAAAAACATCTTTTATGTACTTCGTAATAAACATTTCTATTTTCGATTCAATCTGTTTTATGTGTTGCTCTTCTAATCAGAAAAGCACCTATTGCACAAAGTAAAATTCCTGCACCTGCTGTTGACTTATCAACAATATTCCCGGTGAGATATGAATAGGCATTCCAACCCAGGATTCCCAGGCCTGAAACGGCTATCATATATCCTGCTATTTTAAGCCAGTTCATTTTTTTAACTTAATAAATAAGAACTTCCCCTTGCACCCTTTTGGGGGGTCCGGGGCTAAAAATGCCAACCCAATATTGCCATCGCCGTTACCAATAACAAATTGATCATACTGATTGGTAAGAGATATTTCCATTCCAGGTTCAGGAGCTGGTCAATCCTTAATCTCGGGAATGTCCACCTGAACCACATGATGACAAATATGAGGAAGAATGTTTTTCCAAAGAACCATACACTCGATGGAATATAATCCATTACATGATTAAAGGCAGTCCAGTTACCAATATGAAAAGGCATCCAGCCACCAAGAAACAGTGTAGCGCCAATCGCACAAACAATAAACACATTTACATATTCAGCCAGGAAGAATAAGGCGAACTTCATTCCTGAATATTCTGTATGGAAACCGGCTGTTAATTCTGACTCAGCTTCAGCCAAATCAAACGGAGCCCGGTTGGTTTCGGCTGTTACGGCTATAATAAAAGTAACAAAGGCGATCCAGGCAGGAATGTGGCCTTTAAAGATCCACCAGCCATTAGCCTGCGAATGTATAATGTCGGAAACCTGCAGGCTTCCTGTCAATACTACGATAGAAAGGATAGATAAACCGGCTGATAACTCATAACTGACAATTTGTGCGCCGCTCCGCATTGCACCCATCAATGAATATTTATTATTACTGGACCACCCTGCCATTAATATACTGATGACCATAATAGAAGAGACAGCAGAAACATATAATACTCCAATGTTGAGATCCCATAGTTGAAAATCTTTGGCAAAGGCAATTGGAGCCATCAGTAACATTGCAACGATCATCGCAATAAAAGGAGCCAGGTTGAACATTATTTTATCTGCCCCATTGGGAGTAAGACCCTCTTTGACTAATAATTTCAAGGTGTCAGCCAGAGATTGCAACATTCCTTTGGGTCCCACTCGGTTAGGTCCGAGACGTATTTGTATCCAGGCAGATACTTTTCTTTCCATAATAACCAGTACCAATCCTAATGCAGCGAACAAACCGATCACTGCCACGCCGGCAATGACCATTTCAATGATCAATGTCAAAGTAGGGTTGAAGGTTTTACTCAACCATTCATGAATCTCATTGGCAATATGACTAAAGCTCCACATTATATTATCTGTCTATATCCGGTATTACTAAATCTAATGTTCCCATCATTGCAACCAGGTCTCCCAGTTTACTGCCACGGGCAATATGATCCAATACTGAAAGATTGGAAAATCCGGGTGAACGGAATTTGATCCTGTAGGGTGTTGTACCACCTTCACTTACAATATATACACCCAGTTCGCCACGGGCTGTTTCCACTCTTGTATAAAATTCTCCTTTGGGTAATTTCAACACCGCTTTTGTCTTTGCCTGGAAATCACCTTCCGGGATATTATCAATCAATTGTTCGATTATCCTTACTGATTGCTGCATTTCACGAATGCGTATCATATAACGGGCAAAGGAATCACCGCCATTTTCCAGTACTTCGTCAAACTCAAGCTTATCATAGATTTCGTAAGGGTACAACTTGCGGATGTCAGAACTAACACCACTTCCTCTTGCAGTAGGTCCTGAACAGCCATAGGAAACAGCATCTTCCGGAGATAGATAACCTATTCCTTTCATCCTGTTCTGGAAAATGATATTGCCGGTTACCAGTTCATCATATTCATGGATCTTGCGTTTATATAATTGCAGGAACTCTTTTACCTTTTTTTGAAAATTTGGATGAAGGTCCTGCATTACACCCCCGGGTACCATATAATTCATGGTTAGCCTGGCACCACAGGTCTCTTCCATAATATCATTGATGCCTTCTCTTTCACGAAAAGCATGGAAGAAAGGAGTGAAAGCACCAAGGTCCATTGCCATAGCTCCCCACCATAGTTCGTGAGAGGCA
>Ga0073903_10000850_pt1 | contig 15973 bp, 11 predicted proteins | sample KloWWTKNB14_bulk_FD_66665 | JGI IMG/M metagenome (GOLD analysis project Ga0073903, IMG submission 66665) | Active sludge microbial communities from Klosterneuburg, Austria, studying microevolution and ecology of nitrifiers - Klosterneuburg... | ecosystem: Engineered > WWTP > Aerobic digester >... | reverse complement strand
GAATCCGCGGGGGCTGCCGATGGCATTCTGGAACCGGCGCACGTCGATCGATGCGCTCAACAGCATCGATGAGCGTCATCGCCTGAAACGCACGCTGCGCTGGCCGCACCTCGTCGCGCTTGGCGTCGGGGCAATCGTCGGTACCGGCATCTACACGCTCATCGGCATCGGCGCCGGGCGCGCAGGTCCCGCGGTGATCCTCGCCTTCGTGATCGCGGGCGTCGTGTGCGCCTGTGCGGCGCTCTGCTATGCAGAGCTTGCCACGATGATGCCCGCCGCCGGCAGTGCCTATACCTACACCTATGCCGTGGGCGGCGAGCTCGTCGCCTGGGTCGTTGGCTGGAGCCTGATACTCGAGTATTCGGTGGTCTGCAGCGCGGTGGCGGTCGGCTGGTCAGGTTACGCGGTCGGTTTCTTCGAGTCGATCGGCCTTGACTTGCCGCACTGGCTCACTGCCGGGCCTCATGCCGGCGGTGTCGTGAATCTGCCCGCCGTCGTGATCCTCTTTGCCGTGGCGGGCCTGCTGATGCTTGGCACGCGCGAGAGCGCCACCGTGAACGCGTTTCTCGTCGTCTTCAAGGTCGCGGCGCTGCTCGTCTTCATCGTGATCGCGCTGCAGGCGTTCAACGCAGGGCATTTCACGCCGTTCATGCCGCACGGCTTCGCGGCCCACGCCGAGGGAACGGAAGTGCGGGGAGTCATGGCCGCCGCGGCGATCATCTTCTTCGCCTTCTACGGCTTCGACGCCGTGTCGACGGCTGCCGAGGAGACGATCGACCCGAAGCGCGACCTGGCACGCGGCATCATCGGCTCGATGATCGTCTGCACGCTCCTCTACATGGCAGTTGCCGCGGCGGCGCTCGGCGCCATGCGCTATGAGGAGTTCGCGGCGAGCCCCGAGCCCCTCGCCTTCATCCTGCGATCTCTTGGCAGCCCGTTCGCCGCGACGCTGATCGCAGCCGCGGCCGTCATTGCGCTGCCGACCGTGATTCTCGCGTTCATGTACGGCCAGAGCCGCATCTTTTTCGTGATGGCGCGCGATGGCCTGCTGCCAGAGCGGCTCGGCAGCATCAACGCCCGCCGGGGAACGCCTGTCGCGATGATCCTCGTTACGGCGATCGTTACCTCGCTCATCGCGGGGATCTTTCCGCTTGCAGAGATCGCGGAACTCGCCAACGCCGGCACGCTCTGCGCGTTCGTTGCGGTGGCGGCGTGCGTGCTCACGCTGCGCGTGCGTGAGCCTGACCGACCGCGGGTTTTCACGACGCCCTGGCCCTGGCTCCTGGGTCCCGTGGCGATCGGCGGCTGCTTTTATCTCTTCGCGAGCCTGCCGCCCGCGACACGCACACGTTTCTTCATCTGGAACGCGATCGGCATCGTCGTCTATCTGCTCTACGGCAGGGTCGCGAGCGTTCTTGCGAAGCGGGTTTACCAAGGCGGCTGACACGGCTACAATCCGCGCCCTCGGCGGGATCGGCTCGTGGTGACACGGGCTGGCCCCTCGTAAGCCCCAGTGGGGCTTTGGGTACCAAGTGATTGATTTGGAAGGCCCCCCGAGGGGCTTTTCTTGTTTATGGACCCCTGGCCGGGGTCCGGCACGGGCTTTCGGGTCGTGCTCGTATGCAAGCAGGGTGGGCCTACGGGCCCATTTTTTTTTCGCGGAGGAAAGGGTGACAGCGACGGCGCTTCGCGATCGGCTCATCACGCTGCTCGAGCCGCTGCTCGAACAGCTCGGGTTCGAGCTGGTCGATATCGAAGCGAACGCGGGCCGTGGCTCAGGTCTGTTGCGTGTTTATCTCGATTGCGCGACCGGTGTCGGTGTCGATGACTGCGAGCGCGTGAGCCGCGAGGTATCGGCGCTGCTCGACGTGGAGGATCCGATGCCGGGTGCGTTCACGCTCGAGGTGTCCTCGCCCGGTTTCGACCGGTTGCTGAGGAAACCCGCGCATTTCGAGCGCTTTCGCGGTGCACGGGTGAAGGTGGAACTCGCCGCGGCGCGCGACGGGCGACGCCGCTACACCGGGGATCTCGTGGCGGTATCGGCTCGCGGGATCGACCTTGAGGTTGATGGCGAGACTGTAACAGTGGATTTCGCGGCGATTGACCGCGCGCGTCTCGCGCCGCTCTGAGCGGCGCGGCGCGTTGAAGGAGTCGGGATGAACAAGGAAATTCTGATGGTTGTCGATGCCGTCTCGAACGAGAAGGGCGTCGACAAGGAAGTGATCTTCGAGGCGCTCGAGGCGGCCCTCGCCGCGGCGACGCGCAAGAAGCACGGCGAGGAATGGGATGCACGCGTCGCAATAGATCGCAAGACGGGCGATTACGACACGTTCCGTCGCTGGAAGGTGTTCGCCGACGACTCCACCGAGCTCGAAGTGCCGGATCGTGAATTGCGGCTCGAGGACGCGCTCGACATCGACCCGCAGGCTGCCGCAGGCGGCCATGTCGAACAGCCGATGGAGTCGGTCGCGTTCGGTCGCATCGCAGCCCAGCAGGCGAAGCAGGTCATCGTGCAGAAGGTGCGCGAGGCCGAGCGCGCGCAAGTGATCGACCAGTACAAGGACCGCGTGAACTCGCTCCTTTCCGGCGTCGTCAAGCGGGTCGACAGGAACGGCATCTTCATTGACCTTGGCGGCAACGCCGAGGGCTTCGTGCCGCGCACCGACATGATCCCGCGCGAGCAGGTGAGGCAGCAGGATCGCATCAAGGCATGGCTCAAGGAGGTACGCCCCGAGCCCCGTGGCCCGCAGCTCTTCATGTCGCGCACCGCCCCGGATTTCCTGATCGAGCTGTTCAAGCTGGAAGTGCCGGAAGTGGGTCAGGGCCTGATCCAGATCCTCGGCGCGGCCCGCGACCCGGGCGTGCGCGCCAAGATCGCCGTGCGCAGCAACGATCCGCGCATCGACCCCGTCGGCGCCTGTGTCGGTATGCGCGGCTCGCGTGTGCAGGCGGTATCGAACGAAATCGCCGGCGAGCGCGTCGACATCATCCCGTTCAACGAAAACTCCGCGCAGTTCGTCATCAATGCGATGTCGCCGGCCGAAGTGCTGTCGATCGTGATGGATGAGGACGCGCACAGCATGGATATCGCCGTCGCCGAGGACAAGCTGTCGCAGGCGATTGGACGCGGCGGGCAGAACATCCGTCTCGCGAGCCAGCTGACCGGCTGGGACCTCAATGTCATGACGCAGTCGGATGCCGAGGCGAAAAGCGAGACGGAATCGCGCGTGCTTGTCGAGAATTTCATGAAGCAGCTCGATGTCGACGAGGATGTCGCGACAATCCTGGTGCAGGAAGGTTTCTCCTCGGTCGAGGAGATTGCCTACGTACCGCAGGCCGAAATCGCCTCGATCGAGGAGTTCGACGAGAACATGATCGGCGAGCTGCGCAACCGCGCACGCGACGTGCTGCTGACCCAGGCAATCGCCTCGGAAGAGTCGCTCGATCAGCACATGCCCGCCGGAGACCTGCTGCTGCTCGAGGGCATGCAGCCGGATCTCGCGCTCGCGCTGGCACGGCGCGGCGTACGGACGCGCGAGGATCTCGCCGATCAGGCGATCGACGACATTCTCGATATCGAAGGGCTGTCGTCGGAAGAGGCGGGCAAGCTCATCATGAAGGCGCGCGAACCCTGGTTCGAGGCCGGTCGCTGAAGGAAGGGAAAGACCCATGGCAGAAGTGACCGTCACCCAGTTCGCCGATGTCCTCAAGGTGCCCGTTGATCGCCTGCTTGTGCAGCTCGATCAGGCCGGCATCCAGGTGTCCGGGCCCGACGCCCGGATCAGCGACGAGGCGAAGCTCGAGCTGCTGACACACCTGCGCCGCAGTCACGGACAGGAAAGCGACGGCGGCAGTGCGCCGCGCAAGATCACGCTGAAGCGCAAGACGCAAAGCGAGCTGAAGCTCGCGAGCGTGCAAGGCCGCGCGCGCACCGTGAATGTCGAGGTGCGCCGCAAGGCAACCTATATAAAGCGCGACGTGCTGCAGGAGCAGGCGCGCCAGCAGCAGGAAGAGCTCGACAGCAGGAAGCGCGACGCTGACGAATCGGTGCGCCTCGAACAGGCGCGCGCCGAGGCCGCGCGGCTCGAGCATGAACAGATCGAGGCGGAAAATCGACGTCGCGTCGAGGAGGAACAGGGCCGCAAGCGCGAGCTCGAAGAAGCACGCCGGGCCGCGGAGGAGCAGGCGCGCATCGAGAGCGAGCGCGAACGACAGCGCAAACTGCAGCCCGAGGCACCGCCGCCGCCACCCTCGCCGCCCCCGCGGGCGGAGCGCACTGCGCACGCAGCGCAGGGTGAAGGGCAGCCGACCCGCTATGGACGCGACCAGCTGCACGTCACCGGTAGCGCCACTTCGCGCCTGAAGAAGCGCAAGCGCATGGTCCCCACCCGCTCGCGCCAGTCAGTCGCCGCGGGCGAGACCGCGCGCCATGGCTTCGAGATGCCGACCGCACCGGTCAAGCGCGAAGTGGCTGTCGGCGAGACGATTACGGTCGCCGAGCTCGCCCAGAAGATGGCGGTCAAGGCGAACGAAGTCATCAAGGTCATGATGAACATGGGCGTCATGGCGACGATCAACCAGCCGATCGACCAGGACACCGCCATCCTCGTGGTCGAGGAAATGGGTCATGTCGCGCGCGCGCAGAAGGACGACCAGGTCGACGCCGACCTGCAGGGCGCAGCGGCGAGCCCGGAAGACTCGCAGCCGCGTCCGCCGGTTGTCACGGTGATGGGTCACGTCGATCACGGCAAGACGTCGCTCCTCGACTGCATCCGTCGCACGAAAGTCGCGGTGGGCGAGGCGGGCGGCATTACGCAGCACATCGGCGCCTATCACGTCGAGACTGACAAGGGCGTCGTCACCTTCCTCGATACACCGGGCCACGCGGCCTTCACGGCGATGCGCGCTCGAGGCGCCAGGGCGACCGACATCGTCGTGCTCGTGGTTGCTGCGGACGACGGCGTGATGCCGCAGACGATCGAGGCGATCCAGCACGCGCGCGCAGCGGGAGTGCCGATCGTCGTTGCGGTCAACAAGATCGACAAGAGCGACGCAGATCCGGACCGGGTGCGCACCGAGCTTGCCAAGCACGAAGTCATTCCCGAGGACTGGGGCGGACAGAACATGTTCGTGAATGTTTCGGCGCGCGCCGGCACCGGCATTGATGCGCTGCTCGACGCGATTCTGCTCCAGTCCGAGGTGCTCGAGCTGAAAGCGCCACGCACGGGCCTCGCTGCGGGCGTCGTGATCGAGTCGGCGATCGAGAAAGGCCGCGGCGCCGTCGCTACCGTGCTCGTCAAGAAGGGCATACTGAGAACCGGCGACCCGATCATCGCCGGCCAGGAATTCGGCCGCGTACGCGCCATGCTCGACGAGAACGGCAAGCCGGTCGACGAGGCAGGTCCCTCGATGCCAGTCGTGGTGCTGGGCCTCTCGGGTACGCCCAACGCCGGCGACGACGTGCTCGCGGTGGAAAGCGAGCGCAAGGCGCGCGAAGTCGCGCTCTATCGCCAGGGCAAGTATCGCGACGTCAAGCTCGCGCGCCAGGCGACGCGTGCCGAGGACGTCTTCTCGCAGATGGGTGGGGACAAGGCGGGCACGATCGCGATCGTGCTCAAGACCGACGTGCAGGGCAGCGCCGAGGCGCTGCGCGATGCGCTGACGAAGCTCTCGACCGATGAAGTCAAGGTCAATGTCGTCGCGAGCGGCGTGGGCGGCATCACCGCCTCCGACGTGCAGCTGGCAGCAGCAGCGCGCGCGCAGCTCATCGGCTTCAACGTGCGCGCGGACGCCGCGGCCCGTGATGCGCTCAAGGACACCGGCAGCGAAGTGCGCTACTACAGCATCATTTACGAAGCCATCGACGACGTGAAGCAGATGATGTCGGGCCTGCTCGCGCCGGAGATCAAGGAGCAGATCGTCGGCGTCGCCGCAGTGCGCGAGGTGTTCCGCTCGAGCAAGTTCGGCGTGGTCGCAGGTTGCCTCGTGACCGAGGGCTTCGTGAAGCGCAACAATCCGATCCGGGTACTGCGCGACAACGTCGTGATCTTCGAGGGCGCCCTCGAGTCCTTGAAGCGCTTCAAGGACGATGCGGGCGAAGTGCGTGCCGGTACCGAGTGCGGCATTGGCGTGAAGAACTATCAGGACGTGCGCGTGGGCGACCAGATCGAGTGCTTCTCCCGGATCGAGGTGGCGCGCTCCATCCAGTGATGGGCGCGTGAGCCATGGCTGGTAGTGCACGCCGCGAGCGCATCGAAGGCGAAGTGCAGCGTGTGCTGTCGACGCTCGTCGCGCGCGAAGTCAGGGATCCGCGTGTCGGCAGCGTCACGATCACGGCGGTGCAGCTCGCCCCCGACCTGTCCGTGGCGCGCATTTTCTTCCTGCCGTTCGGTGGCCGCCATACCGCCGATGAAGTGCGCGAGGGTCTCGCGAGCGCGGCGGGCTTCCTGCGTGGCGAGGTCGGTCGGCGCCTCTCGCTGCGGCACGCACCGCGGCTCGAGTTCATCATCGATCGGCACTTCGAAGAGGCGGCTCACCTCACCTCGCTGATTGATCGCGCGGTGCTGGAAGACCGCTCGCGCGCCGCCGCCGACGAGCCCGCCGACGACCCCGCCGACGACCTTGCCGGCGATCCGGACGCGACCTGACACCCCTGCATGCCCTCGGGAATCCTGCTCCTCGACAAGCCGCGGGGCCTGTCGTCGAACGCCGCCCTGCAGCGGGTGAAGCGCGCATACGGCGCGGCGAAGGCCGGTCACGTGGGCAGCCTCGATCCGCTTGCCACCGGCATGTTGCCGATCTGCCTCGATGAAGCGACCAAGATCGCGGGCGAGATTCTCGCGGGACGCAAGCGCTATGAATTCACCGTCGCGCCCGGAGCGCGCACCTCGACGGGTGACACCGAAGGCGAGATCGTCGAGCGCTCGGCCGTTCCGGTGCTCGACCGCACGGGCGTCGAGGCGGTGCTCGCGGCGTTTCACGGCGTGCAAAGTCAGGTGCCGCCGATGTATTCAGCGTTGAAACGCGATGGGCGCCCTCTGTACGAGCTTGCCCGCGCAGGCGTCGAGGTCGAGCGCGCTGCGCGCGCGATCACGATCCATGCGCTCTCGCTCAGGGGTCTTCACGCCGGGGCGATCGAGCTCGACGTGGAATGTTCCAAGGGCACTTACGTCCGCACGCTTGCCGAAGACCTCGCGCGGGCGCTTGGCACCGTGGGTCACGTGAGCCGTCTGCACCGTGTCTGGGTCGAGCCCTTCAGGAATGCACCCATGTTGCCCCTCGAGGCGGTACTCGAGGGCGCCCAGGCAGGCGCGCCGCCGCCGTTGCTGCCCCTTGATCAGGGAATTCCCGGGTGGTCGGGCGTCAGCCTGTCGCCGGCGTGCGTGCAGCGAGTGCGACAGGGGCAGGCCATCGGGCGGGCGGACCTCTTGGGTGGCGGTGCCACCGCAGGGGGTGCCACCGCAACCGGAACGGCTGTCAAACTGCTCGACGATGCCGGCCGGCTCATCGGGTTGGGAGAAGTCGATGGCTTCGGGGGCATTCGACCGCGGCGGATCTTCAACTTGTGAGCAGAGGGGCGTACGAGTAGAATGCCGCGCCTCCAAAACGGTACAAAGCCAAGATTTTCAAGGATTTCCCTGCAATGTCGCTAACCACGGAAAAAAAGAGCGGAGTTCTCGCGCAATTCCGCCGCGATCCGCAAGACACCGGATCGCCCGAAGTCCAGGTCGCGCTGCTCTCCGAGCGGATCAACGGCCTCGGTGAGCACTTCAGCGCGCACAAGCGCGATCACTCCTCGCGTCGCGGGCTCGTCAAGCTCGTGAACCAGCGTCGCAAGCTCCTCGACTATCTCAAGGCGACCAAGCCCGAGAAGTACCAGGAACTCGTCGAGCGCCTGGGGCTCCGCCGTTAAGGACCCCGCCCGGAAGGCCGCGTCAGTCGATCTGCGCGGCCTTTCCGCTATCACACATCTTTTTTTTCGTGAGGATTGAAGCGTGACCGCTTTCAAAAAATCTTTTGCATTCGGCGCACACACCGTGACGCTGGAAACCGGCGAGATCGCCCGCCAGGCCAACGGCGCCGTCGTCGCCTCGATGGGCGACACCAGGGTGCTCGTCACCGCGGTCGCCAGGAAGGAGCCGACCCCGGGTCGCGATTTCTTCCCGCTGACTGTCAACTACATCGAGAAGACCTACGCCGCCGGCCGCATTCCCGGCGGTTTCTTCCGGCGTGAAGGGCGCCCCACGGAGAAAGAGACGCTGACGTCGCGTCTGATCGATCGTCCGATCCGCCCGCTCTTCCCGGACGGCTTCCTGAACGACGTCCAGGTCGTTGCGACCGTGTTGTCGCTCGACCCGGAAATCGATGCCGACATTCCCTCGCTGCTCGGCGCCTCCGCCGCGCTCTGCATCGCAGGCGTGCCGTTCAAGGGGCCGATCGCCGCTGCCCGCGTCGGCTATCAGGACGGCAAGTACCTGCTGAACCCGACCGCCAAGCAGTTGGCGGCGTCGCAGTTGCACCTCGTCGTCGCCGGCACGCAGCAGGCGGTGCTGATGGTCGAGTCGCAGGCTGCAGGGCTCTCCGAGGAGATCATGCTCGGCGCGGTCGTGTTCGGTCACACCGGGATGCAGGTCGCGATCAACGCGATCAACGAGCTCGTCAAGGAAGCGGGCAAGCCGCGCTGGGACTGGAAGCCGGCCGTCGACAGCGCCGAACTCGCCGCGCTGGTCAAGGCGCAGGCCGAGGCGAAGCTGCGCGAGGCCTATACGATTACCGAGAAGCAGGCGCGTTACGCGCGCGTCGGCGAGATCAAGGCGGAAGTCATCGCGGCGGTTACCGCGGGCGATGCGCCGAAATGGACCAGGGACCAGGCCGACGACCTGCTGTTCAAGCTCGAGAGCGATATCGTCCGCCAGCGCATCCTCGCCGGCGAGCCGCGCATCGACGGCCGTGACGCCGTCACGGTGCGCCCGATCAACGTGAAAGTCGGCGTGCTCGCGCGTACCCACGGCTCGGGCCTCTTCACGCGCGGCGAAACACAGGCGCTCGTGGTCACCACGCTCGGCACGACGCGCGACGCACAAATCATCGACGCCCTCGAAGGCGAGCGTCGCGAACCGTTCATGTTCCACTATAACTTCCCGCCGTTCTCGGTGGGCGAGACGGGCATGATGGGTTCGCCGAAGCGCCGCGAAATCGGCCACGGCAATCTCGCGCGCCGCGGCATCGCGGCGGTGATGCCCGACATGACCACCTTCCCGTACACGATCCGCGTCGTGTCGGAGATCCTCGAATCGAACGGCTCCTCGTCGATGGCGAGCGTCTGCGGCGCGAGCCTCTCGCTGATGGACGCGGGCGTGCCGATCAAGGCACCGGTGGCCGGCGTCGCCATGGGCCTCGTGCTCGAAGGCGACCGCTACAAGGTCATCACCGATATCCTCGGCGACGAAGACCACCTCGGTGACATGGACTTCAAGGTGGCTGGCACGAAAGAGGGCGTCACCGCACTGCAGATGGACATCAAGGTCGAGGGCGTGACGCCTGAGATCATGAAGGTCGCGCTGGCCCAGGCGCTGCAGGGCCGCCTGCACATTCTCGGCGAGATGGCGAAGGTGATCGCGACTTCGCGCGAGAAGATGTCGGAGTATGCGCCGTCGATCATCACGATCAAGATCGATCCCGAGAAGATCCGCGACGTCATCGGCAAGGGCGGCGCAGTGATTCGCCAGATCACCGAGGAAACCGGCACGACGATCGATATCGAGAACGATGGCTCGGTGAAGATCGCTTCGGTCAGCGGAGAGGCCGGTCGCGAGGCCCAGCGCCGTATCGAACTGATCACCGCCGACGTCGAAGTTGGCCGCATCTACGAGGGCAAGGTCGCGCGCCTGATGGACTTCGGCGCCTTCGTCACGATTCTCCCGGGACGCGATGGCCTGGTGCACATCTCGCAGATCTCCGAGGAGCGCGTCGAGCGCGTCTCGGACAAGCTGCAGGAAGGAGACAGTGTACGGGTCAAGGTGCTCGAGGTGGATCGGCAGGGCCGCGTGCGGCTTTCCATGAGAAACATCGACGCCTGAGTGCGCGGGTAACGGGCTACGGGCAAGATAAAGAGGCCGGACGGCTGACGCCGCCCGGCCTTCTTCATTCAACGTCCTGGCCGGTCGCCCTTACCCGTGCGGAGGCGCCCCGGAATCCCGCGGAGCCTTGTCGTCTTCCTCCCGCTCCCGCGTGCGGCCCCCGAGCAAGGTGCGGAAGATGTCGTCCTGCACAGCGCGCCAGCGCTGGTAATTCTTCTGTGCGACCTGGTTGACGGCGTCGACCGGGTCGACGCCGACGACATTCTTCACCCGCTCGCGCATTTCACGCTGTTGCGAGTTGAAGAGCTTGAGGCTCTGCTCGAGATAGCTGCCGACCACGCCCTGCATCTGCCCGCCGTAGGTGCGGATCACCTGCGAGAGGAAATCGCGGCTCATGACCGGTTCGCCGGCGTGCTCCTGCTCGGCGATCACCTGCAGCAGGATGGAGCGTGTGATGTCGGCCTGGGTTTTCTTGTCGATCACCACGAAGTCGATGCGTTCGACCACGAGGCGCCGGATGTCGCCGAGGGTGATATAGCGGCTCTCGACGGTGTCATAGAGACGCCGGTTGGGATACTTCTTGATGACTCTGGGTTCGCTCATGGCCGTGCCTCGCCTCGTCGGCCCCAGTTGCTGCGTCTACCATAGTACAACCGGGCAGCGGACCCCAAGCTATTCCGGTGCCGGGAGTGTACGGCTGCCGCGCAGTCGTTCGACCGACCATTTTGGCACCGCCCACGCCCAGAGTTCGCGCGGGTGGGCGCCAGCGAGTTCCGGGGGAGGCGGCACCCGCAGGAGACTGAGCACGGTCTCGAGTGCGCGGCCGGCGTGCGCGGTATCGACGGCGACGGCGCGCCGGGATTTGGCCAGTTTGCGCCCATCCGGCTCGACGAGCACAGGCAGATGGGCATAGCGTACCGGCGCGGTGCCGAGGGCGCCGCCGAGGGTGATTTGCCAGGGCGCGGAGTCGAGCAGATCCGAGCCGCGAACGACATCGGTGACGCCCTGCCACGCATCGTCGACGACCACCGCGAGCTGGTAAGCGAAGAGGCCATCCCGGCGTCGCACGACTACATCGCCGCGCGCACGCCAGGTGCCGCGCACGGTGCCCTGGATCCGGTCGTCGAACACGTAGCGACCCTCGTCGACCCGAAAGCGCGTAGCGGTCGGTCCTCCGGAGCGGGCGGGGCCCGCGCGGCAGGTGCCGGGATAGGCGGTGATGGGACCGCCCTCTGCGCCGTCTTCGAGCGACTTGCGCGTGCAACTGCACTCGAACAGCCGGTCTGCGGCTGCGAGCGTGACGAGCGCGTCGCGATAAGCGTCGAGGCGGGTGCTCTGGCGGACAGGGGTGGCGTCCCACTCGAAGCCGCAGGCTTCGAGAGTTGCGAGGATGCGCGCCTCGGCGCCCGGCACGACGCGCGCTGTATCGAGATCCTCGATGCGCACGAGCCAGCGTTGCCCTGCGTGGCGCGCATCGAGGTAGCTGCCCGCCGCGGCAAGCAGCGAGCCCAGGTGCAGGTCGCCGGTGGGAGAAGGCGCGAAGCGCCCGCAGCCGCGAAGCTCCCCTTTAGCGATAGCGGTCGTCGCGTTCGCCGTACTGGCGTTCGCGGCGTTCGCGGCGCTCCTGCGCTTCGAGCGAGAGGGTGGCGACCGGGCGCGCTTCGAGGCGCTTGACGCCGATTTCTTCGCCGGTCTCGAGGCAGTAGCCGTACGAACCGTCTTCGATGCGTTTCAACGCATCGTCGATCTTGCGGATCAGCTTGCGTTCGCGATCGCGCGTGCGCAGTTCGAGGCTGAATTCCTCTTCCTGCGTGGCGCGATCGTTCGGATCGGGGAAGTTTGCGGCCTCGTCCTTCATGTGCGAGACGGTCCGGTCGACTTCCATCATCAGATCCTGCTTCCAGCTGAGCAGGATATCGCGGAAATGATCGAGCTGGCCCTTGCCCATGTACAGTTCGCCGCGGTGCGCGATGTACGGCTGCACGTTGCGCGGGCCGGCCAGCAGGTTCGACACGCCCTCGCCAGTTTCGGTGTCCTCGAATTCGGCAGCGCGCGGCGCGCTGGTGCGATTCGGCGGCATCGCCGGCTCGGGCGCACGGCGTACGAACGTGGTTTCCGCGGGGGCGGCGGGCTTGCTCACGGGCTTCGGCGCTGGGGCGAATGCCTTCTTCGCGGCCTTGGGCGCTGCAGCTTTCACGCGCGCGGGCGCTTTGCGGGCGGCAGCCTTCGCTGCGGGGCGGGGGGCGGACTTCATGGAAGTCTTCTTCGGCTTGCTGCTCTTCGCAGGCGCCTTCTTGGCAGGCATCCTGAGCTCCTTCAGACTGGGGCCCGAAAACGGACGCGGGATTATACTGACGTATGCTCCGGTGTACAGACCTGCGCAAGTGGCCGAATTCAGGGCAATCCCACCGCAGGCGAAGGAACCCAGCCTGACTGTCGGCGCTCGGCGACGACTGTGGTGCAGATACCCCCCCGGACATTGAATTTCGCGGTCAGACGCATGAAGCGCGGCTCGGTCGCGGCGGCCAGCACATTGACGATTTCGTTTGTCACGGCCTCGTGAAAGGCGCCGCGATCGCGAAACGACCAGACAAAAAGCTTCAGTGATTTCAACTCGACACAGCGCTTGTCGGGGACGTATTCGAGCTCGAGCGTTGCGAAGTCGGGCTGGCCCGTCTTCGGGCACAGGCAGGTGAACTCCGGAATCGACATGCGGATCGTGTAGTCGATCCCCGCTTCCGGATTCGGGAAGGTTTCGAGGGTCGTCGAGGGCTGTGAAGGCATGGCGATTAATTTACACTAGCTGCCCTGATGCGACTCACCAAGATCAAGCTTGCCGGCTTCAAGTCCTTCGTCGATCCCACTGCGGTCAGTTTTCCGAGCAACCTGACGGGCGTCGTCGGCCCGAACGGCTGCGGCAAGTCGAACGTCATCGATGCCGTGCGCTGGGTCATGGGCGAGCTGTCCGCGCGTCACCTGCGCGGCGATTCGATGACCGATGTCATATTCAACGGCTCAAGCGCGCGCAAGCCCGTCGGTACGGCACACGTCGAGCTGGTGTTCGACAATGCGGACGGCAAGATTTCGGGGCCCTACGCGAGCTACAGCGAGGTCTCGCTGAAGCGCCAGGTGGCGCGCGACGGCAGTTCCACCTACTTCATCAACGGCGCGCGCTGCCGCCGGCGCGACATCACGCAGCTGTTTCTCGGCACCGGCCTCGGCTCGCGCAGCTACGCGATCATCGAGCAGGGCATGATCTCGCGCGTCATCGAGTCGAAGCCCGACGACATGCGCGCCTTTGTCGAGGAGGCTGCCGGGATCTCGCGCTACAAGGAACGGCGGCGGGAGACCGAAAGCCGAATCGCCGACACGCGCGAGAACCTCGAGCGCCTGCAGGATCTGCGCGACGAAGTCGACAAGCAGATCCGGCACCTGCAGCGCCAGGCGGCCACCGCGCGGCGCTACCAGGCGATGAAGGAAGAGGAGCGCAAGCTGGTCGCCGAAGTCCTCGCGCTGCGTCTGCGCGATCTCGACAGCGGCGCCGGCGTACACGATTCAGCCATGCGGGAATGCGATCTCGCGATGCAGGCCGCGCTCGCCGACCAGCGCGCAGCCGAGGCCGCGATCGAGCGTCAGCGCGAATTCCACGATGAGCAGACAGCGCTCGTGGCAGCAGTGCAGGGGCGCTATTACGAGGTGGGCGCCGACATTTCGCGCACCGAACAGGCGCTGCAGCATGCGCGCGAGTTGCGCGAGCGGCGCACCGCGGATCTCGCGGGCACCCGCAGCGCGCTCGGCGATGTCGCGGTGCTGATCGAGCGCGACACCGCGGAGCTCGCCGCGCTGCGTGCAGAGATCGCGATGCTCGCACCGCAACTCGAGGAGGCGCACCGGGCCGAGAGCGTGGCGGCCGGCTCGCTGACGGAGATGGAAGGGGCGCTTGCCGGATGGCAGCGCAGCTGGGAAGACTTCAACCGGGATTGGGGCGCGGCCGACCAGGCGACCCAGGTCGAGCGCGCCCGCATCGAACAACTCGAGAACCAGTTCAGGCGCCTGGCCGGGCAGACTGACCGCCTTGCCGTCGAGCGCGATGCGCTGATCGCTCAGGAGTCACGTGCACAGATCGCCGATCTGGCCGGTCGTGAGTCGACCGCGCGCGCGACTGCCGATGAGCTTGCCGAGGCCCTGACTGCCGCGCTCGCGCACGTGCAGGAAGCACGCGGCCGGCAGCTGCAGAGCGAGATGCGCCTCGAGGGCCTGCGCGCCGAGCGGGAGCGCCTGCGCGGCGAGGTCCTGTCACTTGAAGCGCTGCAGAAGGCGGCGCTCGGCCGCGATGTCGGTCGCGCCGGCGAGTGGCTTGCGAGTGCGGGGCTCGCCGGCCGCGGCCGCCTGGCCGAGCTCCTGTCGGTCGACGACGGCTGGGACCGTGCCGTCGAAACGGCGCTTGGCGACTATCTCGAAGCCGTTTGTGTCGAGAATCTCGACGGCGTGGCGGGCTCGATCGATGCCCTGAGCGGCGCCAGCGTGACCCTGCTCGAGCCCGGCCGACCGGCAAGCGGTGACGGTGCTCGCGGCGCATCGCTCGCGCAGCATGTGCATGGCCCGGAGGCGCTCGTGGATCTGCTCGGGCGCGTGCTCACGTCTGATTCGCTCGCGAACGCACTGCGGATGCGCGCGAGCCTCGCCGCCGACCAGTCGGTGATCACCCGGCAAGGGGAGTGGGTCGGGCGCAGCTGGCTGCGTGTGAGCCGCGGCGTTGATCATCATGCGGGTGTCATCGAACGCGAGCAGCGGCTCAAGGGCGTGCGCGCCGAATTCGACACGGCTGACCGGCGCGTGCGCGAAGTCGAGGAGCAGATCGCTGCGCTGCGTTCCGCGCTCGCCGCGGCGGAGCAGGTGCGCGACGCGGCACAGGCGCGCATCCAGAGTGCGCACCGCGAGCACGCGGACGTCCTCGGTCAGCTCGAGGCGGGCAGGGCCCGCGCACAGGAAATGGCGTCGCGCCGCGAGCGGCTCGAGCTGGAAGCGGCGGATGCCGCGCGCGAAATCGGCGTCACGCAGGACGCACTCGCCAGGGCGCGCACCGCGCTTGATCGCGGGCTCAATGCGCTGTCCGACCTTGACGCGCGCCGCCCGCAGCTCGAAGCGGAGCGTGAAGAACGGCGCGAGCAGGTCGCGAGCGCCCGCGAACGCGCGCAGGCGACGCAGCTCTCTGCACGTGATCTGCTGATACGCAGCGAGTCACGCCGCTCCGGCGAGTCCGGCAAGAGCGTGAATCTCGCGCGTCTGCACGAGCAGCGCGGCCAGCTCGAGGCGCGCGTCGCAGGGCTCGACGCCGAACTCGCCGGCAGCGACGAGCCGGTCCGCGAACTGCAACAGCGACTCGACGAGGCGCTCGGCCGGCGCATGACGATCGAGAGCGAACTCGCAGCGAGCCGGCGTGGCCTCGAAGAGGCCGACGCGAACCTGCGCGAGCTCGACGAGCGGCGAGTCGGTGCCGAACAGCGCGTCGGCTCGGCGCGCGAGGCCATGGAGGCGGCGCGCCTTGCGGCGCAGGAGACGCGCGTGCGCCGCGAGAGCATTGCCGAGCAGTTTGCGGCGACGCGCTTCGAGATCGACACGGTGCTCGGGGGGCTCGCGGCAGACGCCGCCGTGCCGCAATGGGAAGAGCGTCTCGAGGCCGCGCGCGCCGACATCGGCAAGCTCGGGCAGGTCAATCTCGCGGCGATTGACGAGCTGAAGGAGAACACCGAGCGCAAGGAGTATCTCGACCGCCAGTTTGCCGACCTTGTATCGGCGCTCGAAATCCTCGAACAGGCGATGCGCAAGATCGACAAGGAGACCCGCACGCGCTTCGAGGACACCTTCAATCGCATCAACGCCGGGTTGCAGGA
>Ga0073903_10000823_pt1 | contig 16222 bp, 11 predicted proteins | sample KloWWTKNB14_bulk_FD_66665 | JGI IMG/M metagenome (GOLD analysis project Ga0073903, IMG submission 66665) | Active sludge microbial communities from Klosterneuburg, Austria, studying microevolution and ecology of nitrifiers - Klosterneuburg... | ecosystem: Engineered > WWTP > Aerobic digester >... | reverse complement strand
GGCTCGTTCCAGATCGCGGGCGGGGCGGCCAGAACCTGGGTGAGGACTTCGCTGTCCGAGCTCGACGACAGGCCAACCCCGCGCTGGAGCAGGCGCCGGCGCAACTCGAGCGCATTTGTCAAATTCCCGTTGTGCGCCACGCCAAGCGGGCCGTGGATGGTTTCGACCAGATACGGTCCGGCATTCTTGACATGCGACGAGCCCGTTGTGGAGTAGCGGTTGTGGCCGATGGCGTGGGTGCCCACCAGCGGGCGCAGATTGGCCTCGTTGAAAACCTGCGACACCAGGCCCATGTCCTTGTGCACGTGCGCGGCCCGCCCATCGCTGGTGGCGATGCCGGCGCTTTCCTGGCCGCGGTGCTGCAGGGCGTACAACCCGAAATAGGTCAGCCGGGCCACGTCTCGGCTCGGGGCGAAGACCCCGAATATGCCGCATTCGTCGTGGGGTTTGTCGTCCTCGAAGGATATGTCCATGGAATTACCGGCCAGGGTTCAGATCAGCGTCATCGCTCAGGATTTTGGCGGCCGCCTGTTTCTGATAGGCGACAACCTTGTCGCGCACCTCGGGGTCGGCCAGACCGAGGATCTTGGCGGCCAGGATGGCGGCATTCACCGGTTCGAGCACAACGGCCGAAGCAACACCACTGGGTAGCCGCAGGGACGAAAAAACGTCCGCCCCGCCAAAGCTCTCGCTTGGCGGCGGGCAGGCGATCACCGGCGCGCTCACCTGCGGGTCGGTGAAGCCGCTCAGCGCGTTGCTCCTTCCGGCGATGGTGACGTAAACCTTGGGTCGCGGATCGGCTTCGTACTGGCGCAGGATGGCCAGGGCGTGCTCGGGCGTGCGGTGGGCGCTGCCAACGCGCAATACGACCTGAACGCCGAAACTGGTCAGCGGCCCGGCGATCTTCTGGGCGTGTTCAAGGTCGCCGCGCGATCCCATCAGAATAACGGCGAGGGTGTTCATGGTTGTTGATTCAGATTCCGGGCAATGCGTTCTGACGCGGGCTGCTCGCCGGGGACGAAGACGAGCCCGGTGAGTTTCTCATAGGCCGCGATGTAACGCGCGGCGACCTGGGCCAGGACGTCGGCGGGCATGGCCGGCGGCGGGCCATCGCCCGTATAGCCGCGGGCGGCATACCACTCGCGCAGAAACTCCTTGTCGAAGTTCTTGGGGGCCGACGGATCTGCGTCGTACGAGTCGGCCGTCCAGTAGCGCGACGAGTCAGGCGTATGAATCTCGTCGATGACCGCAAGCTCTCCGTCGATCAGCCCGAATTCGTATTTGGTGTCGACCAGGATCAGCCCGGCGTGCTGGGCGACCTCCTGGCCGCGCTTGAACAGGGCAATCGCCGCGCGCTCGATCTGTTCCCACAGCGCCGGTTCGACAATGCGCCGGCCGATGATCTCCGCGCGGGTCAGGCGCTCGTCGTGGCCACCCTGTTCGGCCTTGGTCGTCGGGGTGATGATCGGCTCGGGGAGCGGGTCATTCTTCTTCAGCCCGTCCGGGAGCGCAATCCCATACGGCTTGCGATCGCCGGACGCGTAAATCGTCCACAACGCGGTTTTGGTTACCCCGGTGATGTAGCCGCGCACGATGACTTCGACTGGGAGCGGCTGGGCTTCCCGGGCGATGGTGACGTTGGGGTCCGGCACCCGAATAACGTGGTTGGCCACGATGTCGCGGGTCTGTTCGAACCACCAGGCGCTGAGCTGGTTCAGGGTCTGGCCCTTGAACGGAATCGTGCCCAGCACGACATCGAAGGCCGAGACCCGGTCGGTCGTGATCAGGATGCGCGCGCCGCCGGCGCGCGAGTACATGTCGCGCACCTTGCCACTGAACTTCGGGCCCAGCCCAGACAAATCGATTGTTTGCAGGGCGTTCGGTATGGCGGCGACCAGTTCGTCGTGACTCAACATGAGATTCTGCCTCCCTATCCCGAAACGATATCCCCTCGTCCCGGCGTACGCCGGGACGGGGGATATCGTCTCGGCCAACAAGCTTTGCTATGCGTTCCGCAGTCCATTGGAGAACAGGCCCAAACCGCCCATGCCCCGCTCGCCCCGGTGCCAGCGCGGATGCTGCCAGGGAAAGATGTTGTTCTCCGGGTGCGGCATGAGGCCCAGCACGTTGCCTTGCGCGTTGGAAAGGCCGGCGATCCTGCCGGCCGACCCGTTCGGATTATGCGGGTAGTCTTCGCCCAGATAGCGCAGCGCGATCATCCCCCGCGCCGACAGCCCGTGCAGCGTCTCATCATCGCGTGTCACCAGGCGGCCTTCGCCATGCGCGATCGGGCAGTAAATCGGCTCACCCAGCCCGCGGGTGAAGACCGAGACGCTGCCCGGTTCGGGCTCGAGCATCACCCAGCGGCATTCGAAGCGCCGGCGCTCGTTGTAGGTGAGGGTAATTGCCCGCTCGCCGCCCGCAAATACGCCAGCTTCGAAGAGGCCAGCCTTGATCAGCGCCTGAAACCCATTGCAGATCCCGAGCACGGGCCGCCCAGCCGCGACAAAGGCCTGTAGTGATTCCCCAAGCCGTTCGCGCAGATCGAGCGCCCACAGCACGCCCGCCCCGAGGTCATCGCCATACGAGAACCCGCCCGGCAGGATGAGCATGTGATAGTCCGCCAGCATGCGCGATCGCGCGCGCACCTGGTTGACGTGCACGATCTCGGGCAGGCCGCCGGCCAGTTCAACCGCCAGGGCCGCGTCGTGGTCGCGGTTTGAGCCGTTGGCGTGCAGGATGAGCACGCGCTTGCCCGGCGTGACGGACGGGAGGCTGAGTGGCGCGCGCGCTGGGGCCGGGCGCGCCGGCACGGGCGGATCGGGGGCGATCGCCCCGCGCCACGCAAGCTCAAGCCGCGCGATGTCGGCGTCAATGACCTTTGCGCCGCCCAGCCCGGTCACAGTCAGCGTGCTCGCGGAGGCGACATCACCGATTCGGGCGCAGGGCGTCCCGGCCAGGGCGCGTTCGAACGCGGCCGTGTGTGTTGGCGCAACCTCGACGATAAGCCGGCAGGCGGATTCGCTGAAAAGGAGCACGATGTCGTCGCCCGCGTCGGCCTGCAGCGCCGAGAGGTTCACGGACGCGCCCAACCTGCCAGCCAGGCACATTTCGGCCAGAGCGACCGCGAAGCCGCCCTCGCTGCAATCGTGGCAGGCCCGTACGTGACCGGCCCGGATGGCGCCGTGCAAGGCGCGCAGCCGGGCGAGGGCGTCCGGCACGGGCTGGGGGACGATCGCGTCAGCATGCGCGCCCTGCCGCAGCCCGGCATAGTGGCTCATCCCCAGCTCGTCGCGGGTGTCGCCGACCAGATACAGCGCGTTCCCGGCCTGCTTCAGATCCATCGTGACCGTCGCATGGACATCTGGCACGATCCCAAGGGCGGAGATGAGCAGGGTGCCTGGGATGGCGTGTTTGGCCCCGTCCGCGCCGGTGTACTCGTTGTTCAGGCTGTCCTTGCCGGAAATGAAAGGCGCGCCGTAGGCCAGGGCGGCATCGTGGCACCCCTGCGCGCAGGCGACGAGGCTGCCCAGACGGTCGGGCAGGTTCGGGTTGCCCCAGCAGAAGTTGTCCAGGATCGCGATCCGGTCGGGGTCGGCGCCGACGGCGACCGCGTTTCGGAGGGCTTCATCGACCGCCGCCCAGGCCATCGCATACGGATCGCGCTCGCCATACTGCGGGCAGATCCCATTTGAGAGAGACAGGCCCAGGGTCGAGCTCGGATCCGGCGCCAACACGGCCGCGTCGCCGGGCCCGTGATTGGCGGCCCCGACGAAGGGTTTGACCGCCGTGGCGCCCTTGACCTCGTGGTCGAACACGCGGACGATGGCTTCCTTGCTGCGGATATTCGGGTGGGCGAGCAGGGCCAGCAGATCCGCTGTGGCATCGCTGGCGGCATGCCGTGCGCTGGCGTGGCGCCTGCTGGCGTGGCGCCTGCTGGCGCGCGGTGTGCCGCTGACCGATCGGGGGACAGGGTCGGCGGACAGCCGGCGCTGGGGAATGCCCTCGTGCAGAAATTGAATCGAGAGGTCGCCGACGATGCGCCCGGCGTATTTGATCGTCAGCCGCCCACTGTCCTCGAATACGCCCAGCGCAAAGGCGGGGATGTCCTGACCGTCGCAGATCGCCTTGAGGGCCGGCCAGTTTTCGGCAGGCACGGCCAGGACCATCCGTTCCTGAGCCTCGCTCAGCCAGATCTCCCACGGCTGCAGGCCGGGGTATTTGAGCAGGGCATTGTCGAGCTGAACAGTCGCGCCAAGGCCGCTGGCCATCTCGCCGACCGCAGAGGAGAAGCCGCCCGCGCCGCAATCGGTGATGGCCCGATACAGCCCGGCATCCCGGGCCCGCAGAATGGCTTCCTGCGTTTGTTTCTCGTGAATGGGATGGCCGATCTGGACCGAGGCGCTGGCGATCCCGCCGGTTTCGGCGCCCATCTCCATCGAGGAGAAGGTCGCCCCGCGCAGTCCGTCGCGGCCGGTTCGCCCGCCGATGACGATGATGAGATCGCCGGCCTCCGCGCTGGCCGGACGCGCGGCGGGCGCGGCTGGTCGCAGGCCGACGCATCCTGCAAAGACCAAGGGATTGGCGGTGTAGCCCTCATGAAAGAGCACCGCGCCGTTGACGGTCGGGATGCCCATTTTGTTGCCGTAGTCCTCGATGCCCTTGACCACGCCGTCGTGGACCCGGCGGGGGGGCAAGACCCCGGCCGGCACGTCGGTTCGCTCGAGCGGGCCAAAACACAGCACGTCGGTGTTGGCGATGGGCAGCGCGCTCACGCCGAGCACATCCCGGATCACGCCGCCGAGGCCGGTGTTCGCCCCGCCGAAGGGCTCGAGCGCCGAGGGGTGGTTGTGGGTTTCGACCTTGAACGCCAGATCCCAGCGCGCGTTGAAGGCGATGATGCCGGCGTTGTCGACAAACGCGCTCTTGACCCACGGCTTGTTGAGCTTCTCAGTGGCCGCCCGGATGTAGGTCTTGAGCAGTCCGTTGATTGTTGCGCCATCGACGTCGATCAGGGCCTTGAAGGTCTTGTGAACACAATGCTCGCTCCAGGTCTGGGCCAGGGTCTCGAGCTCGACGTCGGTGGGCTCGCGCGCTTCGCCGCGATAGTCGTCGCGAATAGCCCGCATCTCGTTGAGATCGAGCGCGAGCCGGCGCTCGCGGCTGATGGCCAGCAAGGCGTCGTCGTCGGCCCCCGACAACCCGATCGTCTCCACCCGGTCGCTGTCGCCTGACACGAGAGACGTGAACGGTGGCGGAATGGGCTGATCTATGACGTAGCGCTGAATGACCTCGTTTGCAAAGCGGGCACGCGCGAGATCATGCAAGCGGGCAGGGTCGGCGTCGCCGCGGACGATGACGCGCATTCCGCTCGCGGCCTCTTCGAGTGCCGGGAGGCCGAGTTCCTCCGCGGCGCGGACCAGGTTCTCGGCCACGCTGTCGGTCACGCCGGGCAGGAAAGTGATCTCGATCGTGTGACCAGCCTCAGGCACCCCGGGTTGACCGATCGCCCATAACTCGGTCACCGGGTCGGCCAGCAGGGTCTGGCTGATGCGGGCAACGTGTTCGACGTTAAGCGCATGGCCGCGCAGGAAATAGAGGCGTTGTGTTGTTTCCTGGGAATCGTCCTGCGCGTCGCGTTGCGAGACCGTCACTTGGAAAACAGGCACGCGGCATTATATCCGCCGTGCGCCGCACCGGATGAGGCATGGAATCTATCCGCAGATTTCGCCGATTCACGCCGATTTCTTCCGGATAGCTATCCGCAATCCAAAATCCGAATCCGCGAGAATCGGCGGAATCTGCGGATAGATCCGATTGAGCGGAGCGCCGGTCAACTATCGGACAGAAACTGGATCGCCGCCCACGCGGCTCGCCGTTCCGCCCGTCCGGCCAATGAGGCGGAGCAGATTGCCGCCCAGAAGTTTGTCCCTGGCCTCGTCCGGCCAGGGCAGACCGCGAATCAGGGCCAGATCGCGCGCAATCTGCATGCGACCGTTATACGGGAAGTCCAATCCGTAGATCAGCAGATCCTCGCCGATCTGCCAGCGGCAGTCGTCCAGGCCATCCGGGCCCAGATACCAGTAACGTTGATTCTCGCGGTCGAGCACACTGGCGATGCCGGCATACAGGTGATTGCCCCGGTTGTGATTATTGGTAATTACGGCCAGGACCTGGCGAAAGTAATGCCAGCCGCCCACGTGCTCATAGACCATCTTCAGGCCCGGGAAATGATGGGCGATTTCGTCGCACAGCAGCGGATCGTAATCGCGCAGGCGATGCCAATGCACACCCAGATGGAAATCGGCGATCAGACCCCGTTTCTCCATCTCGGCGTAGGCCCGCCGCGACCAGTCGTCGAAGATGTGGAAGTGCTGGGCGGGCGGGTGAAGCTTGATCCCGGGGAAGCCCAGGTCGGCGATCGCGCGGACCTGATCTTCCGGAGCGCGGGTCGGATCGAGCGTGCCGTAGCCAACCCGGTCCGCGCGCCCGGCCAGCGCCTCGGCGAGCCAACGGTTGTGGTCAACCCTGTCGGCGACCTGGTAGCTGAACGGGGCAAAGCACACCGCGCCTTCGATTCCCTGGCTGTAGGCCAGGCGGTCGAAGGCCTCGGGCGTGGCGTCCTCGCGCATCCAGCCCGGCATCAGATGAACATGGTTGACAAAGAGCTGCATCATCGTCCTTGATTCCAGTCCTGAAGCGGAACCCCGGCTCGGGCGGGGGTTCCGCTTCAGGGAAACACCTATCCGATGCGTTCGATTTCCGCCCAGGCGGCCTCCAGGTCCTTCTCGATCTTTGCGTACTCGGCCATGAGCGGCCGCAGCCTCTCGTAGTCGGCGCCGTGGACTTCCATTTCCCAATTCAGTTCGCTCAGCTTGCGCTCAAGCGTGGCGATCCGCGCTTCAGCCTGCTCAAGCTGGCGCAGCCGGCTGCGCTCGCGATTCTTGCTGGCGGCCGCGGACGGCGGCGGCGGCGGGGTCGGGGGCGGCTGGTTCCTGGCCGCCGGCGATTTTGCGCTAGCGGGGCGCGACGACGGGGTCTTGGCCGCCTCGGCGGGGGCTGGGACTGGGGCGCCCGGCTGCTTCGATTCGATCCAGGCGTCGTAGGGCCCCCGGAACACGCTCAGCCTGGACCCGTCGCCGGCCGGCTCGAGCGACCAGATCTGGGTGGCCAGCGCGGCGATGAGATAACGATCATGGCTTACGACCAACATGGTTCCGTCGAAATGGTTGAGCGCCTCGGTCAGGATCTCCTGGGCCGGGATGTCCAGATGATTCGTCGGCTCGTCGAGAAGCAGCAGATTCGCCCCTTGCAGGGTCAATTTGGCCAGGGCGACCCGGCCGCGCTCGCCGCCGCTCAAAGCGCCGATCTTCTTGAACACGTCGTCGCCGCTGAACAGAAAACGCCCAAGCAGATTTCGGGCCTCGGGCAGGGTCAGCCCCGGGCTCGCGTCCAGCAACTCGTTGAGCGGGGTCTTCTCCACGTCCAACCCCTCGTGAGCCTGGGCGAAGTAGCCGACCTTGACCGCCGCGCCGATCTTGACCGTGCCGGCCAGCGGCTCGAGATCGCCCAGGATGGTCTTGAGCAGGGTGGTCTTCCCTGTCCCGTTCGGCCCGACCAGCGCGGCCCGCTCGAGCCGCAGCAGCTGCAGGTTGGGCGGGGAGAAGAGCGCCTTTGCCGCATCCCGATATCCCACCCGCAGCCCGTGGGTCTCGAGCACGATGTTGCCGCTGCGCGAAGTGCCGGCCATCCGCAGCGACATCACCCGCTGCTCGATTGGCTTTTCCAGGCGCTCCAGACGGTTCAGGCGCTTGAGCCGGCCTTTGGCCTGGGCGGTGTTTTGCCCGGCCATGTTGCGCCGGATGTACTCTTCCTGTTTGGCGATGACCTCGCGCTGGGCGTCAAATTCCTTGGTCTGGCGCTCGCGGCGTTCTTCGCGCTGGGCGACGTAGTCGGTGTAGCCCCCGCGATAAGCCTCGAATAGCACCTGGCGGCTGTCGGAAGAGGGCGCGCTGACCTGCATCTCCCAGATCCGCTCCGCCACCTCGTCCATGAAATAGCGGTCGTGCGAGACGACGATGATGGTGCCCGGCCAGTCCTGCAGGTAACTCTCCAGCCACTCAATCCCCTGTGTGTCGAGATGGTTCGTTGGCTCGTCCAGGAAGAGTATGTCGGGCGCTTCGAGCAGCAGGCGGGCCAATGCGGCCCTCACCCGTTGTCCGCCGCTCAGCACCGCAACGCGCTTGTGTTCTTCGCCGGGCTTGAAGCCCAGCCCGGTCAGCACCCGCTTGATCTGGGTGTCGATGGTATAACCGCCGCGGGCCTCAAAGGTGTGTTGCAGCGGCCCATAGGCGGCCAGGGCCGATTCCTGGGTCTCGGGCTGGGCCATGGCAAGCTCGAGTGCGGCCAGGCGGGCGCCCATTCGGGTCAAATCGCCGAACGCCTCCTGGCACTCCTCCCAGATCGTGAAATCGTTGGCGTCTTCGGCCGTCTGGGCCAGGTAGCCCCGGCTGACGTCGCGGGCGACGTTGACCTGGCCTCGCGAGGGCTCATCGACGCCGGCCAGGATGCGCAGCAGGGTGGTCTTGCCGCACCCATTTGGGCCGACCAGGGCGATCTTGTCGCCCTGCGCCACGCTCACGCTGATGTCGGTGAAGACATCAAACGCGCCGTAGCTGCGGGTCAGGCCGCTTCCCGTGAGTACTGACATATCGGGAAGCGATTATAGGTTGTGGGCCGGGTCAAATCAACCTGCCGCGAACTCGTCGATCAGCGCGCCGATGAAGCGCATCCCGCCGTAGTAGTTGGCCAGGATGGTGTTCTCGTTGGGCGAATGCACCCGCGTGTCCGGGTGGCCAATCCCCGCGCACACGACCGGCACACCCCCGATAAACGAAGAAAGCGACCACATTGGCCCCGAGCCCGGGCTGAGCAGCACTTTTACGGGTTTCTGTCCATACGTGCGTTCCGCGGCCCGCGCGCAGGCGTGGACGATCCCGGCATTGACGTCTGACAGTTCGGAACGATAGCCGCCCAACAGCTTGATCTCGACATCGTTGAAGCCGCGCGCGTCCAGATGTTTGCGGAGCAGATCGACCACGACCTCGGGGGTCAAGTTCGGCACCAGCCGGAAGTCGATCTTGGCCATGGCTTTGGCCGGGAGCACCGTCTTTGGCCCTGTGCCCTGCCAGCCCGAAGTGATACCGCAGATCGTCGCAGTAGGCTGGAAGAACAGCCGTTTGATCGCGTCGTAGCCGGTCACGCCTGTGACGAAGCTGTCGATCCCCCATTTCGCCTTGAAGGCCGCTTCCTTCTCAGACTCGAAGGGCATCTCGCGCAGGATCGCTTCTTCGGCTGGCGAGAGCGCGCGGACGTGATCGTAGTAGCCGTCGATCAGGATGCGCTCGTCGGGCCCTTTGATTGTGTTCAGCGCCCAGGCCAGGCGCCAGGCCGCATTGGGCGCGATGGCGGCCAGCGACGAGTGCAGGTCGTGGCTGACGCCCTGGACATGCAGTTCGACGTAGCAGATGCCCTTCACACCCATGGTCAGTTCGAAGCGGCCCTGATCATCGAAGCCGCCGAACTCCCACAGGCACCCATCCGCCCCGACCAGCCAGTCGCGATGTTTCTCAATCCAGCCGTGCAGGTGCGGGCTGCTGATTTCCTCCTCGCCTTCGATCAGCCACTTGATCTTGAACGGCAGCGGGCCCTGCGTCTTGAGCCACGCTTCGATGGCGTGGATGCGGGTGACAAGTTCGCCCTTGTCGTCGGCGGCGCCGCGGGCGAAGATCTTGCCGTCCCGGATCGTCGGCTCAAAGGGCGGGCTCTCCCACAGGTCAAGCGGCTCGACCGGTTGCACGTCGTAGTGGTTGTAGATCAGGAGCGTCTTGTCGCCCTGGCCGATCTCCGCCCACACCACCGGCGGCGCGCCGGGCTCGGTCGGCACGATCTGTACGGTCGCCCCAAGCGTCGCCAGTCGACGGGCAACCAGGGCGGCCATCTCGGTCATGCCCTCGCCCGTCGCTGCCACACTGGGCTGGCGCAGGAAGTCCTTGTAGTCCTCGAGCAGGCGGTCGTGGTTGTCGGTCAGGTATTGGTCAAAAGTTTGTGTATTCATGGTTTGTTTCGGAGGTGATACCCCCCAGCGGAGCTGGGGGGTATCACCTCCGATTAACAACGGTTGGAGGTCAATCGCCCGCGGCTACTGCCGCGCCCGCGGCTACTGCCGCGCGCTGACATAGAAAAAGTCCCGGCTGTATGCCTTTAGGTAGCGTTCCGGCTGCTGGGCCTTCATGCTGTCGAAGAGCGGTTCGGGCTTGAGCACAGCGCCATCCGCCCGGACCGCGCAGAACTGCACCCAGAAATTGTTGATGTCGAGCTGCATTGCGTTGTGCGCGCCGGCAGCTTTGAGCGACTTGGCCAGAGTGGACGCCACCAGGTTATTGCCGGCGACGTAGAAGAGTGTCTGGCCGTCTTTGCTCAGCCCCATCCCGGACCTCCAGACCGCCACCGCGCCATCGATATTGGCCCCCCAGTTGCTGGCCGCGTTGTTATTGGTGAGGGGGTTGATCTCGCCATTGTGGACGACCGGTGGTCCGTTTTGGCGCCATGCGATGGTGGCGGGCATCACCAGCCCCGGATCACCCCACTGCCCGATTCGGATTGCGCCATCCTTGTCCAGGGCGACCGTGGCCATGCCCTCGCGGGGTGGAACCAGTTCCTTTCCGCCGGCAAAAGCGCCGAATCGTCCGTGCTGGGTCTTGAATCCGCCGTTGAAAACGGCAAAAAGGCGCCCGGCCTCGAAGTCGTTCGACGGAATCTTGCCGGTTCGCGAGATTACGGCCTTTGAGACCGGTTCTTCCGTCCCGACCACAAAACCGAGCCGCGCATTCACAAGGTCAATCGCGACGAGGCCAACCCCAACATATGGGCGCTGCGTGTCAGGATAGACAACCGCCCGATACGCAATCGTCCGGCCGCGCGCATCCAGAATGTAAGGTGCCCACTTGCCTTCGTCTGCGCGCTTGGTGAAGGGCGTGATGACCGCTGGCGTGAAGATCCGCGGGGTTGGCGAAGGCGCGGGTTCGGCCTGCATCGGATTGATCGCCGTCGCGGCGATACCGCCGGGCAGAGAGGGGGTGGAGACGGGCGTCGGCGCATCGACCGGCGTCTCAGCCACGACAATGGCTGCCGCGTTTACCCACGGCACTTCCACCCGCTTCAGGCCCAGACGGAAAAGCATCTGCTCGAACTGGTCCTCGGTGGTGTAAACAAAGGTCTCGAGCTGGGCGACCGCCGGGTCGCCGATGATCTTGCGCAGAATATCGGCGCCCTGGGCGCCGAGCTGGGGAAATGCGCTGAGACTGACAAACGCCAATCCGCCGACCAGGACGATGGTTGCCAGAACAGCCGCAAGCGCAATTCGGCCGGATCGGCGGAGTTGCAGCTTCTTCATGGCCCGGCGTATTTTAGCGGGTGTCGATCAGGTCGAGGTTGGGCCGCCGTTTCCAAAGCGCTGTCGCCGCCTCGTAAGCGAACCCAAGTTGCAGCACGCCCCAATCGTCGTGGTGCCGCCCGACAATCTGCAGCCCGACCGGCAACCCGGCCCGGGTGAATCCGGCTGGGACCGACAGGGCGGGGTTGCCAATCGTCGAGATGTAGTAGCACGAGCGCATCCAGTCGATATATGACTCCATCGGCGCGCCGTCGATCTCGGTCGGGTACTCCAGGGTCACGTCAAATGGCGGCACTTGCACCGTTGGGAGCACGATGAAGTCGTAACGGCGCATGAACTCGGTGACACGCAGAAACAGCTGCGTCCGGGCGATCTCCGCCTGGGCGACATCCGCGCCGCTGAGCCGCGCGCCGTGCTCGGCATTGTCAATAATCGTGCGCTTGAGCTGGCCGCGCCGATCACGAAGGTTGTCTGCATGCCCAGCGTAGAAACTCCACGCCCGCAGGGTCTTGAAGATCGCGTCCGCGGCGCTGAGATCGGGGCGGGCATCCTCGACCACACACCCAAGCGCCTCGAATGTCCGGCGCTGCGCGTTCACCACGCGCAAGACCTCAGGGTCAAAGGGCAAACCGAGATTGCCGGCCCAGGCGATCCGCGCGCCGGACAGGTCGCCCTCGAGCGGCTGCCCGAAGTCCGAACCGGGCTCGCTCAGCGACAACGGGGCGCGCGGATCCGGGCCGGCGATGGCGCTGAGCAGCAGGGCGACATCCCCAACCGTGCGCGCCATGGGGCCCTCGACCGACAGGGTGAACCAGCCCATTCGCTGGGGCACAGCCGGCACCCGGCCGGGCGACGGGCGCAGGCCGACGACATTGCAAAACGAGGCCGGGTTGCGCAGCGAGCCGCCCATGTCGCTGCCGTCCGCGATTGGGATCATCCCGCAGGCCAGGGCCGCCGCCGCGCCCCCGCTGCTCCCGCCGACGGTCTTCGAGAGGTTGTAGGGATTGCGGGTCGCGCCAAAGACCGGGTTGAAGGTCTGCGAGCCTGCCCCGAACTCGGGCGTGTTGGTCTTGCCGATCCGGATCGCGCCGGCGGCGCTGATGCGTTCAGCGAGCAGGGCATCGAAGTCTGGCACGTAGTCGCGGTGGATGGGCGAGCCATACGTGGTCAGCATGCCGCGGGTTTCGAGCAGGTCCTTGTGCGCGACCGGCAGGCCGTGCAACGGTCCGAGCGTTGCGCCACTAGCCTGGGCCTCGTCGGCGGCCAGGGCCTGCTCGCGGGCGCCCTCAGGGTCCAGGGTGACGATGGCATTGACGGCCGGGTTCACTCGCCCGATCTGGGTGAGGTGCGCCTCGAGCAATTCGCGGGCCGACAGTTGGCCCGACTTGATCAGGCCGACCTGTTCAAGCGCGGGAAGAAAGCACAAGTCCATTGATTTCATAGTCTGGGGCACATTGGCCCCGTATTCCTCGGAGGCGCGATCCCCCTGTGAAGCAGGGGGATCGCGCCTCCGGCCACAATTACACCAGCGACTCTGCAGTTGCCTCGCGTGTTCGCGCGGCGTCTGCCTCGATCCGCGCTGACGCGAACAGCCCGAGATACGCGCCGATCAGGAGAAACGTATTCGCGACATACAGGTTGTCGAACAGGTGGTGGACGCTCAGATGGGCGACCGCGCCCAACAGCCCGATCGCCATCCAGCGCAGCGCCGGCGCGTGGCGCCGCCCCGTTGCGCGCAGGGCTTGAACAACGATGGACACCCACACACCGAGATAGGCCAGCAGGCCCAGGATGCCCGTCTCGGCGAAGATGTTCAGGTAGTAGTTGTGGGCGTGCCCGAGCGGATTGGCCCAGCGCAAGGTGCGGTATTGCTCATATGCCGCCCCGTAGTTGCCGAAGCCCACCCCCAGCCAGGGGTGATCCAGGATCATCCCGAGGGCGGCTTGCCAGTGGGCGAGGCGTTCGATCAGCGAGAAGTTGCCTGCGGTGAGATAGGTCCCGCGCACATCGATATTTGAGAAATCAAACTGGGTGGTGAATTCGGTCAGGCGGCTCACGATCGCAGCCGGCATCAGCCCGAATTGCCAGAGCGCCACAACGAGGACGGCGCCCGCCACGACCGCGGCCAGGGCCCGTCCCGGGCGTCCGCTCATGGCAATCAGCATCGCCGCGCCGGCCGCTGACGCCCCGATCCATGCCCCGCGCGACCATGAAGCCACCAATCCGCCGACACAGGCGATGGCGACGAGGAGCGTTGCCAGTCCGGCGAGCGCCGTGCCCGGCGCGGCAATCACCCCGCGCCAATCGCCATTGCGCAGGCGCTGCCACGGCTCGCGCAGCCAGGTCATCCCGAGCGCGAAGGCAATTGGCCAGCTCAGGCCCATATAACCGCCGAACGGGTTGGGTTGTTCCAGCGTCCCGGAGGCGCGATAGAAGCGCCCGCCCGGCAGGCCGAACTCGAGCGGACCGGTCTGCCGAAACGCGAATTGATACACCCCAAACAGCGCTTCGCCGGCGGCAACGATCAAGAGGGCGGCGAGGATGAGCCGCCTCCGGCCCGGCGCGCGCGCCTCCATCGCGACCAGAGTGAGCATGAGGGCGATCTCCACCCACTTCACGCATTCCTTCAGCCACAGCCGGAAATCAGTCGCGGGGAAGAATGACAGCACGCCCACGCCGATGAAGACGAGAATCGGGGCCGAGAACGCGATGATCTTCCGAAGCGCTGCTGTATCAACGGCGCTCATTGGGTGGCCGGCGCTCAGCCAGCGCAGCGCATACGCCCCGAGGGTCAGGGCAAACAGGGCCTGGCCGCTGTCGATGGGCAGGCCAAGACGTACCTGCTCGAGCGGCTCGAAGGGCCCGGCGATCAGGGTGAGGGCCAGACCAATGCTGGGCTCGATCAGGATGGCGGCGATGACGGCCAGGACGACGAGGCCACCTGCGATGGCGGCCAGCGCGCCGAGAGGCAATAACCCGATCGCGAGCCCTGCGGCCACCGCCGCGGCGGCCACAAGGCCGATTCCGAGGCGCGGCGACAGGCCGCCTGCCACCCGAGTGCCAATTACGCCTTTCACGTAACGGGCATTCTATCGGGGTTGTGTTTTCGGGAGCGAACTCCCCGTCCCGGCGTACGCCGGGACGGGGAGTTCGCTCCCGAACAAACGCTTTTCGTATAATCTGCGCGGCGATGAATCTTCCCGTATCCGCTCAGCGCCTGATCCTGGTGAAGCACTCGCTGCCTGAAATCGTCGATGGCGTGCGCGCCCGAGACTGGCGCCTGAGCGCGGAGGGCCGTCGGCGCTGCGACTCCCTGGCCGATGCGCTGGCCATCTACGCGCCTTCGGGCGCCATCACCAGCAGCGACGAGCCCAAGGCCTTTGAGACCGCCGAACGGGTCGCGGCGCGATTGGGTTTGCCGCACGGCGTCGACGCCGGCCTGGCGGAGCACCGCCGCGGCGCGAAAAAGCTTCTGGACGAGGCCGAATGGCAGGCCGCCATCGCGCGGCTGTTTGCCCGCCCGGATCGCCTCGAGTACGGCGAGGAGTCCGGCGATCAGGCCCGTTTGCGATTCGAAAATGCAATCGAACGCGTGCTTGGCGCGCGGGCCGGCCCAACGTCGGGCGCGTGCGTGTGCGTCGCGCATGGCACCGTGATCTCGCTGTTTACGTCCGCCTTCGCTGGCGTGGACGGGTTCGCATTGTGGGTCCGGCTTGAGTTGCCGTCGTTCGTTGTGCTTCTCCTCGCGGAGAAAAGAGTCGAGGCGCTATGGCCCGGCGGAGCCGGGCCATAGCGCCTCGATTACAACCGCTTGGCGGTGATCAGCCTTTGAACAGATCGCCCAGATTGACGTTCATTCCGCCGCTCTTGCCTTCTCCGCCGGAGGGCAGATATTTGAAGATCGCCCCGGCCAGCTTGGCCATTGGCATGGTCTGCAGCCACACCCGGCCCGGCCCGGTCAGGGTGGCAAAGAATAGACCCTCGCCGCCAAACAGGATGTTCTTGACGCCCTTGACCATCTCGACGTCGAAATTTACCGTGGGCTCGAACATCGCCACATGGCCGGTGTCGACCTTCAGCCGCTCGCCGGGTTGCAGGGTGTATTCAACGATCTCGCCGTCAAAGCTGACAAAGAACGTGCCCGGCCCGTCAAAGCGCTGCATCACCAGGCCTTCGCCGCCGAAGAACCCGGCCCCGAGTTTGCGATTCCAGGCGACGCTCAGGGCGACCGTCTTCTCGGCCACCAGAAACGCCCCGCGCTGGGCGATCAGGGACTGGCCCTGAGCGAGGTTGACCGGCACGATCTTGCCCGGGAAGTCCGAGCTGTAGGCGACCATCGCGCCCTCGCGTTTCGCGACGTAGTCGACGATGAACAGCGACTCGCCTGACACCACCCGCTTGAACATGCCCCCCAGGCCCCCGCCCATGTTGGTGTTCATGTCAATGCCGTCGCCCATCCAGGACAGCGAACCGGTTTCGGTGTAGATGTTCGCCCCGTTGCGCAGATTGAGGATCACCGCCTGGAGCGTCGTCCCGATGATCTTGTAGGCCGAACCGCCGACAGTCGTGCCCTGCAGCGCGACATTGGGGTCCGGCACATCCAGGCGTTGCCCGGCGACGTTGGTAAATCCTTCTGACATGATTTTTCTCCATTTGCCCGAGCGGATATTCGGCGTCCCGGCATCCGCTGGGACGCCGAATATCCGCCCGGGAGTCAGTTCTGTTCCTGTTTACGAGTATCCATCAATTGGGGAATCCCATTCCGAT
>Ga0073903_10000794_pt1 | contig 16428 bp, 10 predicted proteins | sample KloWWTKNB14_bulk_FD_66665 | JGI IMG/M metagenome (GOLD analysis project Ga0073903, IMG submission 66665) | Active sludge microbial communities from Klosterneuburg, Austria, studying microevolution and ecology of nitrifiers - Klosterneuburg... | ecosystem: Engineered > WWTP > Aerobic digester >... | reverse complement strand
GCATCGTCAACTTCGTCCTGGTCGACTACAAGGGCGGCCCGACCATCGAGCCGTTCCGCAAACTCCCCCACGCGGTCGACCTGGCCACCAACCTCGACGGGAATGCGGTTGATCGTATCTTCATCGCCATCAACGCCGAGATGAACCGGCGCTCGTCGATCCTGGCCAAGGCCGGCGTCGCCGACCTGGTCGAGTATCGCAAGAAAGTCATCCCGACCCTGCGGCCGGGTTCGCCCTTCCCGACCACCTTCCCGCACCTGTTCGTCATCGTCGACGAGTTCGCCGAAATGATGACCCAGAACCCGGACTACAAGGTCAAGTTCGAGTCGATCACCCGCCTCGGCCGCTCATTCGGCGTCAGCCTGATCCTGGCCACCCAGCGCCCCTCGGGCGCCGTCACCGACCAGATGAAGGCGAACATGAAGTTCCGGATCTGCCTGCGGGTCGAGACCGCCGACGACAGCAAGGAAATGCTGGGCCGGCCCGACGGGGCCATGCTGCCGGCCATTGGCGGCCGCGGCTATGTCCAGGTCGGCGGCGCGGCGCCCACTGAAGTCCAGGTGGCTTGGTCAGGCGCGCCCTACGACGAGACCAAGCCCGATCCGATGTATCCGACCGACGATATCCTCAAGGCCATCCAGAAGGAGGATGACCCGCCGCGCTCACTGCTGGGCTGGCTGGTCGGCGCGCTCAACCTCGAGGCCCAGCGCCAGGAAATCCCGAAGCAGTTCAAGCCCTGGCCGAATAATCTGCCCAGCCTGCTGCCCATCAATGAACCGGTGGACGCCAGTTACATCACCAAGGACCCGCGCAATCCAACGCTGGTCATCAACCCAAAGGTCGCCGAATGGGTGGCCAGCCCGACCCCAACGCCGCTCTGGGAACCCATCGACTGGAACCAGCCGCTCTCGCTCGAGGCCGCCATCGGCATTGTTGATAACCCTTATCAAGCCGAACAGCGCGTGCTCTCGATCGACCTCGCCAGCGACCCGCTGGTCGTGATGGGCGCGGCCGGCCGCGGAAAGTCGACCTTCCTCAAGGCTTTGATCACCGCGCTGGCGGCCCGTTACTCCCCGACCGATCTGCACGTCTTCGCCCTCGACTTCGCCCGCGGCGGCCTGAAGTCGCTGCGCACGCTGCCCCACATGGGCGGCGTCGTCGACAGCAACGAAGAGGAGCGCGTCGAGCGCCTCTTCCGGATGGTGCGGACCACCATCGACGACCGGCAGATCCGCCTGTCGGCCTACGATTCGCTCAACGATTACAACCTCAAGAATCCGGACAACATCATGCCGATCATCCTGGTCGTCGTTGATAACGTGTCTGAATTTCGCGAGACCTATGACAAGTACTTCCCCGATCTGCTGCAATCCGTCCGCGACGGGCGCTCGTTCGGGATCTACTTCGTCGTGACCGGCACGCTTTTCGCCGATGTGCCCAACAAGCTGTTCAACCTGATGGGCCAGCGGGTGACCTTCACCCAGGGTGATGTCACCGACTACACCAGCATCGTCGGGCGCGGCTGGGTGCCCATCCCGGATGTGCCCGGGCGCGGCCTGTGCGTCCAAATGGAGGGTGGCAAGCCCTTCCCGATGGAGTTCCACACCGCCCTGCCCGTCGGCATGGGCGAAGGCGATCCCTTCCGCGAACTGTGCGCGCGTTTTGGCGCGGCCTGGAAGATCCTGACAGACGCGACCCCGTCGCTGGCGCGCAAACGGGCCAAGGCGATCGAGCCGCTCGGCCGCATGATCGAGCTCGCCTCGGTGCTGCCCGAAGCGGGTCATGGCCCGCCAGGCCTTGTCGCGCCGATCGGCATCAACGACGGCGATCGCGAGCCGACCCTGGTCGAGTTCGCGGCCAAGGGTCCGCACTGGATCATCGTTGGCCCGCCGGCCACGGGCAAGACCACCGCCCTGCGCTCGCTTGCGCTTTCGCTCGCCCACTCCTACTCGCCGAGCGAGCTGGGGCTGGTGTTCTTCGACCCCTCTGACAGCGCGCGGCGCTTCTTTGCCTGGGGAACGGGCGATGACGCCCTCGACAAACTGCCGCACGTGCTGGCGACCGTCACCAACGGCAAGGAATTGGACGAGCTCATCCTGCGCCTGCGGGCCGAGTATGACGAGGAAGTCGCCGCAAAACTGGCCGACATGCCCGATTCGTATCAGCCTCAGGACAACACCAAACGCAACATCGTCGTCATCATGGACCACTACGATGACAACTCCTCGATCCTGCGCAACAGCAAGCTGGGCGGCACGGGCGCGCTGGCCGAAATCGGCAAGGGTAAGAACTTGCGCTTTGTCATCGGCGGCACGCTCGGGATCATGCGCGACAGCCAGGATGAGTTGCGCCGCCGAGCCGAGGGCTCGCGTTACACCCTGGTCCTGCAGGATATCGAGACCGTGCGCTACATGGGCATCCGGATGCAGTTCCCCACCAAGGAACTCCCGGCCGGGCGCGGCTTCATGATCAAGGCGGTGAGCGGTCAACTCGTCCAGGTCTGCCTGCCCGCCGTAGACGGCAAGAATGGCCGGTCGGCCGATGACCAGGTGACGGACATGATCCGGGCCATCCGCGCGCGATACATCGAACGCGCGCAATGGAGCTACTTCTCCAAGGACATCGCGCCGCTCGACACCCTCATCCGCGGCGACAAGGCCGGCGCCGAAGGCGCAGCAGGCGGAAGCGTGCCGGAATCGTCAAACGAGCCGGTTGCCTACTCGAACTCAACCGCCTCAGCGATGGACGAGATTAACAAGATGCTGGCCAGCCAGGCCGCATTGACCGCCGGGCTTGAAGTCAAGCTCGACACCATCAATCTGGTGTCGGTCGAAGAGCCGGAAATACCTGCGCCGGACGGCGCAGCAAGCGCGGAAGCGGTAAAGCCCGCTCCGGCCAAGTAGCCAGTGGCATCACTCGGAGTAACGATGGAACGCATCAACTTGATCCTCGACATTCGCGAGAAGAGCATCGGCCCAAAGAAGATCAACGTGCGGGGCACGATGACGGCGGGCAATCTGATCATGACGATCAAGGACCGCTACAACCTGGACGGGAGGTATATGCTCCGCCCGTCCGGGACCCGGACAATCCTCAAGGAGGAAGCCACCATCGACAGCGTGGGGATGCGCGAGGGAGCGGTGCTTGTCTGCCAGCCGATCGTGGAGAGCACGGGCACGTCCAACGCCATCGCGCGCGGGATCGCCTTGCCATTCAGCCGGCCGTTCACCCGCGTGTTTGTGCGCGAAGCGCGGACCCTGCGCGAGTTCGATATCCGCTGGCAGCCTGCCGTGCTGGGCCGGCGCGATCTGCGCGACCCAAGCAAGAATCGCCTGCTGGCGGTGGATCTCGAAGGGATGGAACCCTTGCCATCGGTGTCGCGACACCACGCTGCGATTACCGAGGAAACGGGTTCGCTCTACATCGAAGCCATCACCGAGCGCAATCCGGTGCTGCTGAACGGCCAGCGTGTTCCACCTGGCGCGCGGCGGGTGCTCAGTGCCGGCGACACCATCAAGCTCGGCGATTTCGTGTTGAACTTCTACGTCGTGGCGTAGAACGATCGATTAGCGAGAACACACTCCCCGCGCGAAGCGCGGGGAGTGTGTTTTCGCCAGATGTTCTCAGCAGAGCTTCTAAATCTGCACCCGCGTCCGATCATCCCCCTGCCCATAGCTCGGCGCCTGAGGCATATAGCCTGCCCCGCCCACCGTGAAGACGAGCCTGACGCCGCGCCGGGACATATCTCCCAGGGTAATTTCGTCGCTATTTTGAAGCGGATAGGCTTGGTTGGGCGTCAACGGGCGCGCGCCAATCCGGCTGCCATTCGAGGAACCCAGGTCAGTCAGGCGATAGGTCCCCGAGCCATCCCGGGTGATTCGGGCATGGACACGGCTGACCGAGCTTTCCTGGCCAGGATAGAACTGCAGATCAGCCTGCTCGCCTCGCCCCAGCGTCTGGTCCGGCTTGTCCAGCGCGAGGTGACGGCCCTGCAGCTCGGGCGGCCCGTCCATCACCATCAAGGTGGCGCCACCCGGGGCTGGCCCCGACGCAGAGACCCGCATGGGCGGTGGCGCGGGACGCGCCGCGCGACCGCGCCGGGCGATGACCAACACCACCCCACCCACAGCCAAACCGAGGACGATTGCGGCCGCCATCAACGCGACGATGCCCGCATCGCTCTCCAACATGCCCTTGGGCGGCGGCGTGGGTGTGGGCGAGGGTTCCGGCGCACGCAGCACCTCGAGCACGATCCGATCCTGGTTCGACGCTTCAATCCCCAGCGAATCCTTGATCCGCACGCCGATCGTCACATTGTTTGTACCGGGCGTCGTGATATCGGATAGATCCACCGTGAAGTCGACCTTTGAGGCGCCGGGCTGAAACTGAGTCTGGGTGCTCTTGACGACATTGTTGACGAGCAGACGCGCCTCAACCAACGGGCGGATCAACCCATCGGTATACGTAATCGACGCCGACACCTTGAGGGTCAAGGGATCGTATTGCGGATTGGATTGGGACGATCCCGGGCGGGCCTCGCGGCGCAGAACGGCGGTAGGCAACCCATCCAGGCGAAGCACCGCCGACTGCGGCTTTGCAGTGAATGTGCCTGTTCGGCCGGTATTCGGCTTCTCCGGGCCGCCAATCGTGATCGTCCGAGCAGTTGTGTCTCCGGAGGTTGAGACATAGCTGACTGTGTAGGCCAGGCGCTGGGCGGCGATCGTCCGATACACATCGTCGACGACAGTCTCAACCGTATTGCTCGAGATCGAGGCGTACTTGCCAAATGAACCTACCGCCATGACCTCAAGCGGCGGCTTGTTGCGCTGCTGCGCGTTAGTCTGCAGCGCGTAGATGCTGATGAACTTGTCTTTCGCCTGGGAGGCCAGATTTGTGGCGAAACTTGTCGCTGTGGCCAGGGGCGGATCCTCGATGAAGTTGGTGATAAAGACGATGGCCGCGGGTTGCCCGCCAGCCTCGGGAATGGCATCCCCAATTTCCTTGATCGCGACGGAGGCCGCGTCGAGACCCTTGGTCAACCCCCCCTTGCTGTTCTCAAATTGATAGATCGAGATGAAGTTCGAGAATTCGCTTGCCTTGTTGGTCAGATTGAGCCGCGGCACGGTCCGATCATTGTTGACCGGGATGTTCTCGCGCACTAGCACCTTGACCTGATCACGGCCATCGCGAAAGAACCCGCCGTCGATAAGCCGGCTCATGACCTTGCGCATGGCGCCCAGGCTGAAGGCGCTGGAGTTGTTGTACACGGCGCCGGCGCCCTGGTCGACGACGAAGAAGATCGTCATCGGGCCATCATCGCGCGGCGTCACGGTGACATTGGTCGTCGGCACCTGCTTGCCGTTCTCAAATACGGGGACATTCGCGTTTGTAAGCCCGGTCAGAACCTTGTTATTCAGGTCGACCGCTCGCATCCGAAAAGTCACGTTGGGAAACTTCGTTGCATCCACGTCATCGACGAAGTAGGTCGCCGGCGATTGGGCTGGAAGCGGCTGGGCGGCGCCCGCAAAGGTTGCCAGAAGCGCGGCCAATGCCGAGATTCGAAACAAGGATACGGCGCGCGACGACCTGCCGGCGCGAGGTGTGTTTTCAGCCATGTCAGAATTGTTTTACCACAGAATGCGACGAAACGCCCTCACCGCGACTGTCATCTTTGGGGTGCTGAGTCGTATCCGCGTCAGCAATCGTTAGAAGTCATCCTGAAATGATTGGCGAGATCGCAATCCCCGCGCTTCGCACGGGGATTGCGATCTCGCCGGACATTTTTAGGACGGCTTCTAGTGTAGCCCGGACGCCAAGATGCGCAACCCGGCGCCGGTGACCACAGGGTCATTGCGAAGTCAAATCCCATGCGATCGGCCATTTGCCGCATTCACGATTCCCTCAGGCCCAGCCTCGCCCGCCTTCGGTCAGGTAGAGTGCTGTCCGTTCTGGAGAAAGCTCATGAAACGATTACTCGGTCGGATTGCCTTGATTGCGGGCGGATTGGTCGCCACCCTCGTTCTATTGCTCGTCGGAATGGTCGTCATCGATGGCTTATTGGGGCCAGGCCGGCTGGATGCCATCACGAATACCCGAATTGGCAATCCGCGCGGCCCGGAAGTCCGCGCCTTCGTAGCGCGACCCGCCGCGCCTGGCAAATACCCGGCGGTAATCATGCTCCACGAATTCTGGGGACTGACACCCGAGATGATCGGCAAAGCCCGCGCCCTGGCCGACGAAGGCTACGTCGTCATCGCGCCGGATGTCTACCGCGGCAGCGCAACTGGATTGGTGCCGCGGGCCATCTTTCAGGTGATCAGCAATCCGCCCGCCCAGATCGATATTGACCTCGACGCCGTGTTCGCGTGGGCATCCAGCCAGCCCGATGTGCGGGCTGATCGGGTCGGAATCATGGGTTTTTGCGCCGGCGGCGCAAACTCATTGCGCTACAGCCTGGGGAATGGCAAACTCGCCGCCACCATCGTTCTATATGGGCAGGTCGTCACCGATCCGCAGCGGCTGAAATCGCTGTCGGGCTCTGTCCTTGGGATTTTTGGCGAAGCCGACACCTCAATCCCGCTCGAAGGGGTGCGCGCCTTTGAGCGCGGCCTCAGGACCGCCGGTGTCCCCTCGAAGGTCACGATTTATCCCGGCCAGCCGCACGCCTTTGTCGGCAGCATCGAGGAGATCCGCAAGGGCGGTCCCTCGGGCCAGGCCTGGGCGGAAATTGTCGCGTTTTTCAAGGCGACCTTGAAGGCCGACACGCCGCCGGTGCGCAACACCACACCCAGCCAGATCGCCGACGCTTTCGATTGGGGTTACTGGCTTCAGGTGGCGTTGCTGCACGCGGGGCACACGCACTAACAATAGGGCGAAATCACACTCCCCGCGCGAAGCGCGGGGAGTGTGATTTCGCCCCGCTATTTCGAAGCGGCTTCCAGACCCAGGCCCGCAAACAGCGCCTGATAGACGGTGCTGTTGTCGTGCCAGTATGAGTGATGCGGCCCGGCTGGTCCGGGGTCATAGGTGAGATCGACGACGGCGTTCGCCCCGGCATTTCGGGCATAGAGGTCAAACCCGGCGAACGCGCCAAACGTCCCGAGCCTGGTCGGCCCTGCGGCCAGCGCGATCAGGGCTCCTGCCATTTCGGATCGTGCCTCGTCAGAGCGCAGCGCCGGCACGCCATAGGGATCATTGGCATGCCTGAGCATGACCACGGGCGCGACCCGACTGGCCGCGTCATAGTTCAACAACGGCGCGCCGAGCGTAACTACGCCCAGCACATCGAGCGCTGTCGGTTCGCCCCTCTCCCGTGCCACGCTCTCGCCCTCAAGTTGCGGCGCCAGATTGGCGGCGATCACACCGCCGCCACTGTGACCGAGAAGCACAATCCCCTGATCTGGCAGCAGGGGATGCCGGGCCAGGTCATCGCGCACAAAGCGATCGATCCGCTGGGTTTGGGATGCCCCGCCTGAGGCGTATTCCTGGGCAACCTGCCCCACCCCAATCGCCGTATTCGTGGCGTCGAACGCCGCGCCGGTGATCATGTTGACGGTTTGGGCGAACGCGCCGCTCAGCCAATTGGCGGGTTGGAGTATGGGCTGCGCAAAATGGGTGCCCTCCAACTGGCTGCCGCGCAAATTCGTGTTGAAAACAGGCGCGGTAACGACGACCTCACTTGGAGCGCTGCCATTTCGGATCAAATATTCGCGCAGCTCCAGCATGCTATCGCCGGGTTGCACCGTGCCTGATGGCCCATCGGCGCGCCGGCTGTTGATGCCGTTGACAATGTAGATGCGAGGTGGCGTCGCCGCAGACGCAAGACCAGCGATGCCTGTATATATGACATCAAAGGACTCATCCACCCCGGCGTGCGGTGGCGCGCGCAACGCGTCCGCGGCCTCTGCCTCGGCTTGCCGGGAAATGGCGAGGATGCGCAGGGTCGCCGCCCGCGCCTCAACCAGCGCTTCGCTCAGGCGCCGCAGCGCTGGCAGCACATTGGCGTGCAGCTCTTGAAAAAAGGCGCGCGCGCCGGGCCCGATCCAATCACCGGATTCCAGCCCGGAAACCGCCAGCGACAAAGATCGGACCGTTTCCTGCGTGGCACTGGCTTCGCGGCCAAACAGAAACGCGATCCTCCGCAGGCTCTCGTAATCGGCTTTGATCTTCGGCGCGGGCATGATGACACTCACCGGGTCGTTTATCCGGCGATAACACAATCCCCGCGCAAAGCGCGGGGATTGTGTTATCGCCGGACGTTATCGGATGATTTCTAGGCGGCTTTGGCGGCCTGAGTGAGATATCGAATGAAGTCCTCTACCATCGACGTCAGCGTCTCCGGCCCGATCGTCTGAACCCGCACGGCCGTCGACTCAGCGTCAACCCGATTCATCATCCAGGCGCGGCCTTCCTTACCGAAGATAGAGGCCCGCCGCCCATCCTCGACCTGTCCGTTGATCAAATGCGTTACGACAAACTGACCATTGGTGTCGGGCGCCTGCAGCGCTTTGATCATGGCATCGCCATTCGACCCATTCACCCCAAACGACTTGAGCGTTGCGGCGGCCTGCTCGCCTTTGCCCTCGGCCACCAGGCCTTTGACCGCGCCGATGATCGGACCTCCGATGGTGAACTCAACACTTGTGGGCTGGCTGGCCGGATCAATGGCCAGCATCTCGGCGATCCGCTTGGCCAGGGCCGGGCGATCGGCAATCACCCCCAGGTTGAAGGTGCCATCGGGCGCAGCGGCCAGTTCGACCACTGCCGGGCCGGCGAGATAGTGCAAGACGAGCTGGCGTTCATTGCCCTTCCGCTCGCGAATCGTGAAGATGACGAACTCGGGTTCGGCGGCGACCGCCACGAGATATAGCAGCGCGTCATCCATGCGCAGGCTGCCATTCGGTCCGGGCTTCAGCCAACTGTGCTCCTTCAGGCGTTTAAGTCCCGCCGCAAACGTGGCGTCCTTGTCGGCCTGCGACTGGGGAAAGAGCCTCGGATCCTCAACGCCTACAAGTCCGCGCGCGCGGACAGTGGCCAAGAGATAGGCCAATTCGGCTGCTTCGAGCTTAGCGCCATCCATGATTCCTCCCGATGTCTACAACCAACGCCAAACACCCGCCGCGGACTGCGCGCCGGCTGCCGTAACGTCCAGAATTAGAACACGCTCTTGAGCGTGTCCAGGGCGCGGCTGCCAAGATCGACACCCCCCACAACGCCGCGCATCAGGTATTCGCTGAATGTGCTGCCGGGGTTCGTGCCGCCCATGGTATTGCGCCAGTATGCGATTCCCTCGCGCTGGCCCGATAGCGGGCTTGTCGTGTCCCGCCCTTCCCGGCCAAGATAGTCATATCCAGGGCCGGTATCGTGAAAGTTCTTGAGATAGCCGGCAGCATCGTGCACCACCCCGTGATACCCCACCGGCGACTCGCCCGCATCAAATGCCGCGTTGCCCGGGCCCACAAGACCGCCGGTCGGACTCAGCATCGCGCCAAAGACCGGATCAATCCCAAACGCGTCGCCAACCACCTGGCCAAAGCGCAACTGGCTGGTCGAGCCCGCGAAGTTCGGGTGAGCGAAGTTGAGCTGCTCAGGCGGTTCGATCCCCTTTGACCTTGCGGTATCAATCGCCTGCTGGCGCACTTGCTGGAACTTGTCGTAGTCCGCCCGAATACTCTCGATCGACTTGCCGCGCGCATCGGCGATATCGCGCAAGGCCGAATCGAGTTTTGCGCCGCTTGGATTCGTGGCCAGCGTCTCCATCGCGTTGTTGAGCTTCGAGCTGTCCGCGCCGTCATACTTCGAACCAATCAGACCCTTCATGTAGTCATCTTTGAAGAGCTCGCTTGGATTTCGGTTTGTGAGCGGATTGCTGTCGCCACCCACATTCGCCGCCTCAGGCGCGCCCGCGCCTCCGCGCGCGGCCCCGCCGCCGCCGCTGCCGGAGTTGTCAGCGCCGCCACCCCCGCCGCCGCCGCCGGTCTCACCGGCTTCAGTGTCACCATCACCGCCACTCGGAGCGCCGCCGCCCGAGGGCGCGCCACCGCCACCACCACCGCCCTGCTGCTTCTTCAATTGGGCCGCCGCTTCGTCCTCGGCCCGCTTGAAAAGTTCGGCCAGTTGGCGGCAGCACTGGGCCGCCTGTTCAAGCGCGGCAATCAACCGGCGCAAGGCCGGGATGATCATGCCATTCATCTCGGCATAGAACGCGCTCGCGCCCGGCCCGATCCAGTCTCCGCCTTGCAGCGTATCCATTGCCTGCCGGAGTGACTGGAGCATGGCGGCGCAACTCTGCGCCTCCTGGTTCCACTTTCCGGCCAGTTTCATGAGTTCGTCGTAGTCGGCTCGAATGCGATTAGCTGGCATAGCGATTGTGTTCCCTCCCCGTCGCGCGCGGACCGGCGCTGATGGTTTCCGCTTCTCGACAGGCCAAATGCGCAAAGATGCGCTGTTGTGCTCCTGCCACTATAGCCCTGCCGCCTTCCCGGCGAAACAGGGCGCTCCGGGAAAAGGTTCCCGAAGACGTCGGGAAAACCGAGGCACTCACGATAGCGCCCTAAATTCGACTTTGACCGTCGGGCCCAGGGCCAGCGTCGCGCCATTGGGAAGCGGCACGCGCTGATTGGGAGGAATGCGCTGTCCATTGACAGATGTGCCATTCCGGCTGAGATCGGTGACGTGCCAGCCTCCCCCGTCATGAGCAATCATCAGGTGCCGGCTCGAGACACCCGAGGTCCCGTCGACTGGCAAGACGCCGTTGTTGTCGGCGGCCCGCCCAACTGTGTAGCTGGCCTGTGAGATTCGGCCCTCCCAGGGCGGTGAAGCCGGATACCGCAGCGTTAGGATCGCGCTTGGCTGGCCGCCGGCATGCCCCTGCTGAGCCATTGGCGGGGCGGATGGCATCGCCGGGGGAGCCGCAGAATAAGCCGATTGCGGTGGGGGGTAGCCGGCTGGCGGCGGTGGCGAAAACTGGGGGACCGCAGCCACTTGGGGCTCGGCCGACACCGGCGTCGATCGGCGCGGGTTGACCGGCAACGCAGCCTCCACCACCTTGTCCGCGCGATTGCTGCGGTTGCGGGCCATCAGATTCACCGTGACGAGGACCACTACGGCCAGCAGCACCGCCGCAACCAGAGCAATCAGCAGCACAGGGTTGTCGCGAATCTGGCGCATGAAGACGTCCATCCCGGAGGGCGGCGAGAAGACGACAGGCGCGGAGCGGGCCGCTTCCCCGCCAAGGGCCTGGTCGGATGCGAATGCCCTGACCCGCACAACGTACGTTCCCGGTGCAAGGTCCTTGGTCGGGATCAGCAGCGGGCTGCCGGCCTGCAAGAAGACTTCGCTCGCCACGACCACCGCGTTGTTCGCGCTTGTGTTTTCGAGATAGAGCTGATAGCGCGTGACGGCCTGGGGATTGCTGGCCCGGACGGTGACCGAGAAGTTGTTGGCCGCCGACCCTGTCCCGATGAACGTCGGCGCTTCAACCCGCTCGATCGCGAGCAGGAATTCCGGCGGTTTGAAGGCAAACTCGCGCTGGTCGGTCGAGATCGGCCGATTCTGGTCATCAAATGCGATGACGGTCAGGATGTACTCCAGCCCGTTCTCGAGTTTGGCCGGCTTGATCGTGTTCGACGGCGCGAAGTCGGTCAGCGATTCACGGTAGACCTCGGCCGCTGTGCGCTTGTTCGTCACCCGGGTCTCGACCCGTTTGATCTTGTCCTTGGTTGTGATATCAAGGTTGAAGACCAGACCGGCGCTCAGCGTTTGCACCTCGCCCTTCAGGGCGATCTTGGGCGGCGGAAAATAGTCGCGGTCGACCTCAAACGAGAGGGTGCGCGAGACAAGTGAACCATCCTTGAGGGTGAGATTCATCTCGGCGGTCTGAGCGCCCTTGGCCGGAAAGAAGGCGTACGCCGTTTCCCATTGATTCGCCAGCAGCGACATCTGATTGCCGATGGTGATAATCGCCTCGCCGGCATTTGTCATCAGGGCCAGTCCGCCGGTGGGCTCGGTGAAGCGCTCGAGCGCGGCTTTGCTGATGGTGTATCCATCCAGTCCAACCGCATAGATCTGGACCTTGTTCTGGCGGGCCAAATCAACGACACTTTGCGCCGAGGGAGTTTCGCAGGTGTCCTGACTCGCCGTGAGGACAAAGACCGCTCGCCGGGTTGGCAGGTCCTTTACCCGCCTGACCGCCTCAAACAAGCCCTGATTCAAACAGGACTTGCCCGAGGCCTTGGCGAAGATTCCGGTTGTGAGCTTCTTCTTGAGCTCCTCCCGATCCTTGCCCAGATCCTGCACGATGCGCGGCGAATCATCGAATGTAATGAGTGACATGAAGGCGCTGTCGCCCGCCCGATCGACCTGCTTGCTCAAAGCATCGGTCGCTTTCTTGAAATCCGCTGCGCCATTGCCAACCGCCAGGGTCTGGCTCGTATCAACCAAGAGCGAGACCGACCAGTCACCGGTAAGTTTGCCCGCCGAGCCGGGAAACACCTGATTGACAAACTTGAGCGAGGTCTTCTCGACATCCTGATTGACGATCGCGCCGTTCGGCTCGAGCATCGAGAACTGGGCGCGCAAGCGGAACTCGGGGAAGAGCGCTTCCGGCGCCTGGACGGAGCTGCCGCTCACGTCGTGCAGACGCACGACCTTCGACGCGCTCGATTGCGCCTCGACCGCCAGCGGTCCGGCGACCGCAAGCGCCAGCGCCACAGTCATCGTTAGGGTTCTTCCAGGTTGTCGCATGTAAGCTCCAGATCAAAAGTTGCAGTGAGTGTGCCTCGCGTCAACGGCAAGCAACCGGCTCCTCGCCGTTGTAACACAACGCGGCGTCGTTGCCGCCTGGCCCGTCCACGATCAGTCTGGTGATCGATTTCGTTTGGAGATAAGCCAGAATGACGTAATCGCGCGCCTGGCCGCCGGGGATCGCCGGCACGAACGTGGGGCCGATTCCGTCCAGACAGGCTGTCACGGATTGACCGTTCACATCGACGAATCGCGCAGTCAGGCCCTCCAGGGCGGCGGCGCCCGGATTCGTGAGTCGGACGATGATCTTGAACCGAAACCCCCGGCCGCGATCGTTCCGGATGTCGTCGCAGCGCGTTGCAGATGGTGGCCTGCCCCATTCCTCGTACCCGCCGCGCCCCAGCGCATCCAGCCTGGGCGCCTGGCTGACGGGTGCCAATGTGGCGCCGGGTGTCGCCGACGATGCGGCGGTCGGGCCCGGTGTCGGACGCGCCGTACTGATGATATTGGGCACAAGCGTGGAAGTCGCCGCAGGCAGATACGGATCGAGCGTCGACGTCGCCACAACCACCGGCACGCTGCCTGCCGTATTTGCAGGCGCAACGGTCCGACCCGGTATGGGCGACAGCGAAGCTGTCACCGCAGCCGATTGCGTTACGCGAGGAGTTTCTTGGCTGACAACGGTAGGGGGCGCGGCGACGCCCTCGGGTGGGCGCAGGCCGCTCAGCAGCGCCAGCGCAATGGCGCCAAAGGCAACAAGCCCGCCCAGCGCAATTACCGGCGCTACCCAACCGGGGCGGCGCGCGGGCGCCAGTCCGGGCTTGGCGCCAGGCGATATGGCGGCCGTCGTCGCAGAACGGGTCAAGGCCTCAAAATACGCGTTCGCAAAATCCCCGGCATTGGCGTAGCGCTGATCAGGTTTCTTGTTGAGCGCGCGCATCACCGCGGCCGCGATCGGACGGGGCACATCCGGCGCAACCAGACTGATATCAGCGGGCAACTCGTTGATGTGTTTGTACATCACCGCAACTTCTATCTGCGCGACAAAGGGCGGTCGACCGGTCAGGGCTTCATATGCGGTGACGCCCAGGGAATAGACATCGCTTGCCGGTCCCATCGCGCCGAGCCGGACATCCGCCTGCTCCGGCGCCATGTAGGTCGCCGAGCCCGGTCGATTCGTCGTCGTCATCGTCATGTTGCCAGTCACGGCTGACTTGGCGATGCCAAAATCGGCAAGATACGCGCGGCGGTCGGCCGCGCGCAACAGAATGTTTCCCGGCTTGATGTCTCGATGAATGATGCCGCGCTGATGGACGGCATCCAGCGCCGCCCCAATATCGCGCAAGACCGGATATAGATCGCGCGGCGATATGCGCACGGGATTGCCGTGCGGGTCGCGCATCATCTGCTGCAGCGAGCGGCCTTCGATGAACTCCGTCGCGAAGTAGGGCACGCTGCGGCCGTCGCTGAACTCCCCAGCCCGGTCCGCCGGGCATTCGCCGCCCGGATCAATGATCCGGACAATGTTGGGGTGAAGCGGTTGCTGGCGTGGTTCCAGGAGAAATCGGCGGCGCTGTTCCGCGCTGCCCAACAGGTCCTTATTGAGAACCTTGAGGCAAACCGTTCGGCCCTGCGGGTCGAGCGCGCGAAACACCGTGCTCTGCCCTCCCTGGCCGATTCGATCAATCAGCGTATACGGTCCGAATCGCTCTTGCAGCATCATGTTCGATTGTGCCACACCCTATGCTCAGCGCTATGGCTTGTCGCGCACTTCGAGACGATACGGAACGACGTGCGGCGCGGCATAGGCGTAGACCAAAACGTAATACTGATCCGTAACCGTTGGCGTAAAGACGATTTGTTCAGCGACCTGCCCATATTCGGCAGATTCCGCCGCATACGTCGTTGTCGTCACCCGGCCAAGGTACAGGTCCAGGTCTCCCGACGCCGTAAATGCCGCCGTCGGCGTCAGACCGCCAGACAACGTAATCGTATAACGCACATTACCCTGCAACGTCGTCCCGAAGTAGTCCCGTTCATCCATTGTCCCGGTAATGACGGCCATCGTTCCAAAGACCCCGCGATTCAGGCCCGGCAGCGGCTTTAATGTCGCAACCGTGTCATTCGGCTCCAGACAATCCTTCCCAAACTCGGCGCAGGCCGGGTAGTCGCGCAGAATAAGCGGCAAGTAAGCAAATCCGGGAGATGCGGTCGCGGTTGCAGTCGCTGTGCGAGTCGGTGTCGACGTCCGAGTTGGCGTGGACGTTCTGGTTGATGTTGCGGTCGGCGTCTGTGTGGGTGTCTGTGTCGGGGTCGGTGACGGGCCCCCAGTTTCGGTCGGTGTGGCCGTTGGGGTGGATGTGGCGGCCGGCGTCGAAGTCGATGTCATCGCAGGTGAGGGCGTGGGTGTCGCTGTGGGCGTAGAGGTCGAGGTTGCGGTCGAGGTGGGTGTCGGGGTATCCGTAGGCGCACCGCATGTGTAGGTCCGAGAGATCGTCAACCTCGACTGCACCAGCGTGCCGGTGTCTGTTGCAGAAAGGTCATAGGCGCATAAGCGCCAGACTCCGGTCGACGCAACGCTGATATAGCCCGAAAACGACGCGAGTCCGCTCGCGCCATCCCGATTTGGAGAATACCGGCACAGTCCATCCGTCAGGCAGACGATGTCGCTTGACGCGCCATCACCCATATTTTCAGCATCATTCGGGGCGCCATCCGCGAAGGTTATGGCCGAACTCGCCGAGAGATTCATCGAGTTTCCCAGCCCCAGACCAGTTACGCCAGGCTGGTTCAAGACTGTCAGGGTCACCCCGCCAGGAGACACAAGCGAGAACTTGAGATCACCAACCCAGGTATGGTCTGCGCCAACCGACAGGCTGACGCTTTGAACGGTTCCCGCACCCATGGCCGGAAAATTCGCGCAGACACCGACGGTTGAGTCGTCCGGAATACTGACGTTTGGTTGAGCGACCACCATATCTTCAGCAAAACACACGGCGTCCGGGGCGAATGTGGCAACATCCGTTGCCCCGGGCTGATCGTCCGCACTCGCCGACAGGATGCCGAGCCACAGGCTGATCACTGCGATCGCCACAGTAACAAAGGACAGGCGGAACCAGCTAGGCAGTTTCATATCGTCACACCCCGTTTTCCCCAACCCGAATCAACTATGGGTATTGTAGCGATTCATGCGATTATTGCCGGCGAAGGGCGTTGCCTTCCGCTGGGCACCGTCAGGGAGCATTCCGTACCTCAAGCCGATAGGCTGCGGGAACGATGGGGGTGTGAAAGGCAAATGCGAGCAGATAGTATTGCCCGCTAGCCGTCGGCGTGAAGAGGATTCTTTCGGAAACCTGGCCATATTCGGCCGACACTTTCAGCAGGTTCCCCAGCGCGTCGTAAAGATACAAGTCGGCGTCATTTTGACCCGTAAAGGGCGTTCCAGCCAAGTTGCCGCCCGCCAACGTCATTGTGTAGCGCCTATTGAAGACCAGGGGCACCACGAAATAGTCATAGGCATCGGCTGTGGCCGTATACACCGTGCCGTAATACGGGCGGTTCAGCTCGGTCAAGGCGACTGCCTGGGTCCGTGTGCCATTAGGTTCGGCGCAATCCCTGCCGTAGACCGGGCATATTGGATAGTTCTTGCTGATGCTCGGGAAGAATTGTCGCCCGTCAGCCCGC
>Ga0073903_10000792_pt1 | contig 16461 bp, 15 predicted proteins | sample KloWWTKNB14_bulk_FD_66665 | JGI IMG/M metagenome (GOLD analysis project Ga0073903, IMG submission 66665) | Active sludge microbial communities from Klosterneuburg, Austria, studying microevolution and ecology of nitrifiers - Klosterneuburg... | ecosystem: Engineered > WWTP > Aerobic digester >... | reverse complement strand
TGAACAGCATTACGGTCCGAAGCCTGCGCCTGAACGAAATAACCATCCCAGCGCCAGTAAAAACCGTCCTTGGAAACCAGCGCCTGACCCGGCTCCAGTGAATCTTTCAGCCTGTTGCCTTCCGCCTCATCACTAACAAGGCCGATCTGGCTGAGGGCAGGGTGCAGCTCAAGCGGTGCATTGACCGACGGCAGCAACGGCGAAACACCGAACGGCAGACTTGGCAGATTGCGAAGGCCGGTACGCGACACCCAGCGAGACGGCGCACTTTCTTCCAAGGACGCAAGCAATGCATCGCCCAGAGCACGTGAAATCGCTTTTTCAAATCCGGTGTCGGGCGTGAGTTGATCGAGAACCGGCTTGTAACGTCCGTTATCGTCACCGCGCAACATACTTTCCAGCATGGCGCTCTCGGCACGGAACTCCGAGCTCTCAGACTCGGTGCGTGTCAGGGCGCTACGTGCTTCGTTGACTTCATTTTGCAGTTTCGTAATTTGTGCGCGTGCGGCTTCAATTTCTTCATTGAATTTCTTAGCGCTGTTTTCCAGCTCATCAATCCGAGCCTGGATTTCCCTGCTCGCCGTATTATCACCCTGACTTGCCTTGAATTGCTCAAGATCCGAAGCCGCCTTGTCCTTACGGGCGTTAACGGATTCGATGCGGGTGGTGTTCTGGATAATCTGCTGTTCAAGCGATTGCTTTAAGGCGCGGCCTTCGGCAGCACTTTGCATCATCGCGGTATATTGGTCTTCAAGAGCGCGAACCTTCTGCTCGAGATCGTTCTTGATCGCTTCTTTCTGCTCGAGCTTGCCGGCATCTTTTTCCTGCTCGGCGACGATGGCAGCATGCTCGCCCTCAAGCCTTTCAAAAATGCTTTTGCTTTCCTCGAGACTCTGGTTTTCATGTTCCTGATCGGTCAGGCTCAGGCGGATTTGCTCTTCGGTGTCATTCAGCGCCTTTTCATGGCGCAGGCTTTCGTCTTCAATGCGCTGCAGAGCGATCTTGACGGTCTGCAGTCTCGCAGCAACCTCGGCTTCAGCTTGACGAAGAGCGGGCAGGTCTTCAGCCTGCGTGTTTTGCGTTTTCGTAAGCTGCGTAACAGTGGCGAGCTTCTCGGCCACTTCGCTTTCAGCGGTCTCGAATGTCTTACGGCAGGCCTGGATACGCTCCTCGAGGCTTTTCCAGTCGAGCCACGCGACCATGATCTCAAGCTGGCGGATCTGCGCGTTAACGTTTCTGTAACGTGTTGCCTGACGCTGCTGACGTTTCAAATCATTGAGGCGGGATTCCATGCTGCCGAGAATGTCCTGCAGACGCTGCAGGTTGGCATCCGCCGCACGCAAACGAAGCTCAGCCTCATGACGGCGGGCGTAAAGGCCGGAAATCCCAGCGGATTCTTCAAGGATCAGACGGCGGTCAACCGGCTTTGAATTAATGATCTGCGCAACGCGGCCCTGAGAGACCATCGCTGGCGAATTCGCACCCGTAACCGTATCGGCAAACAACATCTGCACGTCGCGCGCGCGCACCGTCTTGCCGTTAATCTTGTAGAGCGAGCCGTGATCGCGCTCGATTTTACGCGTGACTTCGATTTCGTCTGCGCCGTTATAAGCCGCCGGTGCAGAGCGTGAGCCGTTGTTAAGAAGAAGGGAAACTTCAGCGAGGTTTCGCGCGGAACGTTGCGCCGTGCCGTTGAAGATGACGTTTTCCATGCCGCCATCGCCGCCGCGCATACGCTTGGCGGAATTTTCACCCATCACCCAGCGAAGCGCTTCGACAAGGTTTGACTTGCCGCAGCCGTTCGGACCGACAACGCCGGTCAGACCCGGGCCGATATCAAGTTCGGTACGGTCAACAAAGGATTTAAATCCGCTAATACGCAGTCGGCTGAATTGGATCATCGTCTATTCGGCTGGTGTGCCGCTTTCCTCCGATCCGGTGGTGGGCGCTGCAGGCTTAGCCGCGGCAGGAGCTGCAGGTGTAGTTGCAGCAGGAGCTTCATCAGGCTCAGGCGTTGCTTCATCCTCGGCAACAGGCTCTTCCGCTTCTGCGGGCTCGGCAGCGGCGGGAGCAGGAGCGGCAGATTTTTCACCGGCAAGCTCAGCCTCGATAAGCTTTTTAAATTCCTCGAACGGAATGGCACCGCTGACCGTATTGCGGTTGTTGATGACAAAACTCGGTGTGGAATTGATATTCCATTGAGCCTGCACACCTTTCATGCGGTTGACGATACCTTCCTGCAGTTCGGTGTTCTGGATGCAGGCCTGGAAATGCGCCTCATCAAGCCCGGCCTTGCCCGCTTCGACTTTCAGATAATCGAGATAGTTCGGGTTATAAGCCCAGTCCTGCTGCTTTTCGAAAAGCAGGGAGACGAAATCAAAATATTTTTCCTGCGGCAGGCAACGCGCAACCATGGACGCCTGAACGGCCGGAGCGTTAAGAGGGAAATCCGAGAACACGAGATAGGCTTTGCCCGTATCGATATATTCTTTTTTCAGCTTTGCGAAAGTTTCGCGGTGGAAATCGCCGCAGTGGCCGCAGGTGAACGACGCGTGCTCGCTGATTTTGACTGGGGCGCTTGTATCGCCAAGAGTGCGGTCGCTGAGCGCCGCATTAACATCAATCGTCACCGTTGCGGGAGCTGCCGTGTCCGTCGGCGCTTCGGTCGTTTCTGCAGGCTGTTCGATTGTGCTTTCAACCGTGAGCGCAGCTTCTTTATTTTGGGAAATATACTGGACGACGCCGATGGCGAGTAAAACAGCTGCGGCTATGGCTATAAAGAGCGCAATGGGAGGTTTCTTGCCTGAGGGATTTATATTGTCAGCCATAACTTTGTCCTCTCGAATATACGCCTTCACCCTTTCGGGACAGCAAGGCTTCAATATGGGAAAATTCCAGCGTTTAAAATCCACATAAGACCCCGGTTTGTCAATCAATTACGCCGGAAAAACCCTGAATACCCACTGGAATATTCCCGAATTCACTGGGGTTTCCGGGCAACAATGACATCCACACGATCAGCCCCTGCATTTTCGCCTGTATCGCCCAGCGGCATGATGTTGATTCGGGATGCATTAACCCCGGCGGCCGTCAGGAAATCCCGTGTTTCAAGCGCCCTTGCGAGCGAAACCCGCTTGGCTGCGACCACCCCGGCACCACCCGGAACCGCATAGGCATGGATTTCAATACGCGAATTTTTGTATTTTCGAATGATGGGAAGACAATCCGTCAGGAGAATATTTTTCATATTCATAGTCAAGCCCGTTTCCCCGGGCAGGTAGGACAACGAGACCTTACCCTTGCCATCACCCTTAGGCGGCTTTACACCCTCGATACTGGCCAGAATGTCCCTGGCATCGGGTTTCAGCAGTTGCCCCTCAGCCAGCGTTGCTTTGCCTGCCGGCCTGATAGGTGCTTTTTTTTCGGGCGCCTTGGGCTTTGCTATCTGGGCCTTCTTTTGTACCGTGCTCTTGGCCTTGACGGGTGGGGTAGGTTTTTTTACCGGAGGAGCAGCTTTGGCTTCTTCCTGCTCGGCTTCGATAGTCGTCAGAAATCCGGACTTTTTATCCTCTTGAGGCGCGTTCCGCATGTACTGCCTGCCAAACAAAAGCGGCGGCGGCGTGTAATCATTGAACGGCTCAAGCTCTTCGGCCTGCGCGGGGCAGGCGAGCATTACCGCCATGAGTGACAGCAAAGCGCAGGTCCGTTTAAAAATCATGCTGCTAAGGTCTTAGCACTTTTTTGAGAGTAGAATAAACTTCTTCGTTACCGACGAGAACATTGCCTGTTTGAAACGGATCATTCCTGTCGCTGTCAATATCGCAGGCAAAACCGCCGGCTTCTTTTAAGATCAGCAAACCAGCCGCTACATCCCATTGATTGAGATTGCGCTCCCAGAATCCTTCGTAACGTCCCGCTGCGACATAAACGAGGTCGAGCGCCGCAGCGCCCAGACGGCGGAGCGAAGCGCCCGTATCCCAGACTGCACGCTGCTCTTTGAAAAACTGCTCATGATTCTTCAGTGCGCGGCGCGGCGCTCCGGTACCGATAATCGCCATGTCCATGCTGTTACGCCCTGAAACACGCAGGCGCTTCCGGCGCAGGAAGGCGCCCTGACCTTTGACGGCCTGAAACAATTCATCTTTGATCGGGTCGTAAACCACACCGACCGTCACTTCACCTTTTTCCTCAAGCGCGATTGAAATCGCCCATTGCGGAATGCCATGCAGGAAATTCGTGGTGCCGTCGAGCGGATCGATAATGAAACGAGCCTCAGCGGTGCCCTTAACCTCGCCGCCCTCTTCCATCAGGAAGCCGTAGGTCGGACGCGCATATTTCAGTTCGTCAAAAATAACCTTCTCGGCGCGCTTGTCGGCGGCAGTAACGAAATCAGCCGGGCCTTTCCTGGAAACCTGGAGCTGTTCGACTTCTCCGAAGTCACGGTTGAGTGAGCGGGCGGCTTTTTCGGCCGCTTTCACCATCACGTTAAGATCGGGAGAAGAAAGGGCCATGATAAATCAGTCTTTTGCGCGTTCGACGTAAGTTCCGTCTTCGGTTTTAACGATAATACGCGTGCCTGCACCGATAAAGGGCGGCACCAAAACCTTCGAGCCGTTCTCAAGAAGGGCGGGCTTGTAGGATGTTGTCGCCGTCTGGCCTTTGATAACCGCGTCAGCTTCCGTAACCATCAGCGTTACCGTTTTAGGCAGCGTAACCGACAACGGCGTGCCTTCATGCGTTTCGATCTCGCAGACCATGCCTTCCTGCAGGAACTGCGCAGGATCGCCGATAATGTCTTTTGCAATCGTGACCTGATCGTATGTCTTCACGTTCATGAATACGAACGCGTCGCCATCGGGGTACAGGTACTGGTAATCATCCTGCTCGAGCGTGACTTTCTCGAGAACTTCCTGGGTGCGGAAGCGGACGTTGTTCTTGATGCCGGTGCGGACATCGCGCATTTCGATCTGGGCAACCGCCGCGCCCTTGCCGGGCGAGAGAAGTTCATTCTTCACAACAAGCCAGAGCTTGTTTTCATACTCGATGACATTTCCCTTACGAATTGTGTTAGCGGCGACTTTCATTGTTTCTGTTCCGTGATGATAGCTGTACCTAGGGTCTCAAGCTTGGCCTTTAAATCAGGGTCAGCCAGAGATTCCAACATACCGGATAGATGACTTTTTTCATCCTCAGTCAAGGAGATTCGTGACTTTTTGGCCGTCTTGCCCTTGATGCTGACGGGGGTCGCCACGAAACGAATGGCCGTCACCCACTTGTCGCCGAAGATCTGGTTAATACGCTCAAGGATCAGGTCTTTCTGGTAGTGGAGCAGGGTGGAATCCGCGCTGCTGGCGGCGATGTCCAGAATGGCTACGGGGTTGCCTCCCTTCTCACGCTTCCGGTAATTGATCTTTACAGGCTGCGCCTTGCCCGCCAGCTTCTCACCGACGATCTCTTTCCAGCTGCTCAGAATGCGTCCGAGCGAGACATATTTACGGCTGAAGCTCTGGCCTGATACTCTGGCTGTGGCTTCGAAAATAGGGCGCATGGTGAATCCTTTGACGAGACACGAGTAGAATGTCTAAAGCGAAACTTGGCAAGAAATTTACACAGAAAAGCGCGGAGGAATTCCGCGGGCGGCTGCTCGGCTGGTATGACCGGCATGCCCGTATTCTGCCATGGAGATACACAAAAAATCAAAAACCGGACCCTTACCGCGTCTGGCTGTCGGAAATCATGCTCCAGCAGACGACCGTGGCCGCTGTCGGGCCCTATTTTAACAAATTTACAGAAAAATGGCCGGACATCCACGCGCTCGCCAATGCCAACGAACAGGAAGTCATGCGCGAATGGGCTGGCCTTGGATATTATTCCCGCGCCCGCAACCTGCATAAATGCGCCGCCATTGTTTCGAAGCAAATGAAAGGCACGTTCCCGCCAGAGCAGGACGAATTGAAAAAACTTCCCGGCATCGGCGATTACACGAGCGCCGCAATCCGCGCGATTGCATTTAACCAGCCCGCAACAGTCGTCGACGGCAATGTCGAGCGGATTATGGCGCGTATATTTGCATGGCCTGATCCGATGCCCGCCGCGAAAAAAGATTTAAAAAATCTCGCCGCAGCAGGCTTGTTTGAAAATTACGACGAACGTCCCGGCGACCTCGCACAGGCGCTCATGGATCTCGGCGCGACAATCTGCATTCCCAAATCGCCGCGTTGCGGTGCGTGCCCGGTCAGCAATAATTGCATGGCTTATAAAAAAGGCATCGCGGCGCAATTGCCGCTGCAGGAAAAGAAAAAAGCCCGCCCCCGTAAATTCGGCCATGTTTACTGGATAACAAACGGGAAGGGCAGCGTGCTTGTTCACCGCCGACCGCCCAAAGGCCTGCTGGGTGGCATGATCGGCCTGCCTACAACCTCGTGGGAGGAAGCTGGAAAAAGGCCATCTCTTACCCTTAAAGACCTTAAGGGTAGGGACTTCGGCACCTCCGTCCGGCATGTTTTCACCCATTTCGAACTGGAACTGACCCTCAAAACCGCCAGCCACAAGGGCCGCCTCCCGGAAGGTTATTCATGGATCGGAGCCGAAGACATCGAAAACGCAGGATTTCCAACCGTTTTCAAAAAAGCTGTGCGCCTGTTTCTCAGTCAAAACAGGGCTTAGTTGAAGTAAAGCCGCAGGAAGCTTATAATGGAGACGTATATATTCTCAGGCGGCAATGCTCAAAAAACATAGGTTTTTCATGAATATACAGCCCAGGAAACTGGCACTACCGGCTATTTTGCTGGCGTTATTCCTATGTGTGGGCCCATCGGCTCTGCACGCCGAGCCCGGCGATGAAAATATCCGCACCGAGATCAAGGCCGGCGAGGCCCGCTATATCTACGAAAAACCCACCCGTCAGAAATTCTCACGCCTTTTCTGGGCGCTCGGCATGCTCGACCTGAAGGAAGATAAGAACATCGACAACTTCCTCCAGATTAACGAATGCGACATTTTCAAAGACTATTACTACAACGAATTTGAATGGAGAAAAGTGCGCGAGTCCGGCCGCCAGTTCCTCGCTGAAAACAGCAACAAATTCCCGCTGCGTTTTGAAGTCGCGCAAATGATGCTGCTTGGCGAATACGACCTGCAGACGGAAAGTTTCGACGTTCTGCGCGATTATAAAATTGCAGATACCGCACGCATCGAGGTCTTCCCGCAGGATTACGCCGACGTCGTCTGTCAGGATGACGGCTCGGGCAGGCTGCAGCAGATCGACGGCTATCCCATCGGTATCGTCGCAGAATTCAACCGTCCGATTAACCTGGTCCGCATCCCCGTGCCCGAAGAACTCGCCCGTACATTCATCGAGGACAAGCTAAGAACGTTCAAAAAGCTGCGCTCGGACAAGCAGAACCAGGAAAACCTGTACAGCTACCGCGACGCGTATCTGTTCATGCACGTGAAGTTTTTCGCTTACAAGGATCAGTTCACGAACAACGACAATTACCGCATGGCTGAAATCATGGCTGTTCTCGAAGGTTTTGAGATTTATGCCGACAAGGATAAAAAGCTTCTTCTCTACTCACAGGACTACCGCAAAAAAGTTTCAAGATCCAAGAAGCGCCCGACTGGCAACAAGCTGGAAATAGGCGGGGAAGAAATCGTGATCGAGGAACCGGATCCTTCAGTTGTGCAACCTGTGAAAGCGCCGGAATTCAACCCTGCGGCGCCTGCGGGTGCAATCACTCCTGCACCGGGCGAGACCGCTCCGTTTAATCCGGCGACTCCCGAATAATATTATTTCGTACGTGATATTCTGACGCCCGCACGCTCGGTGTCTTTGATGATGCGGGGTTTCTCCGCCGACAGTTCGACAGCAATTATTTTTTCATTCGTCAGCAATTCATCCGCCACGGTTTCAAGAAAGACTTCCAGCAGATTGTAATGACGCAACGCTGAAACCTTTTTCACGACATCCGCGATGTCTGCATAGGAAACTGTTTCTTCAATATTATCCCGGTCCCAGCGGCGGCCAGGATCAAGCTCAACGGTCGCGTTCATAATGACAGGTGTTTTCCTGCCTTGCTCACGCGGCAGGATTCCGACATTCATTTTCAGCTTCAGATCGCGGATAAATATTTTATTGGAAGAACTCATCACACGCCTTTTTCAGCGCGGAGCCTTTCGCGGAGTGCGTCGATAGGAATGGCCTTGCCTTTTTCCTTGTAATGCCAGAACGTCCAGCCATTACAGGATGGCGCGCCCTGCAACGCCGCGCCGACCTTGTGAATTGACCCGCGCAGGGGATCGATACGGTTCTGCGCGATAACACTGCCATCGGCATGAACTTTTGCTGTGTGCTTGTTTTGTGAATCCGTCAACACCGTACCGGGCTTGATAAAGCCGTGTTCGATGAGTTGCCCAAACGGTATGCGCGGCTGCTCGCGCTTGGGTTGCGTTACCAGTAAATTATCATCAAGCACTTTGGTCTCTTTGATCCGCTCTTTCGCGAACGCGGCGTAAGTTTTGTCTCTCTCGATACCGATATAGTGCCGCCCGAGCTGTTTCGCCACCGCGCCAGTCGTGCCCGTACCGAAGAAGGGATCAAGAACCGTGTCGCCCTTGCGGGTCGAGGACATCAGCACACGGTAAAGCAGGGATTCCGGTTTTTGCGTCGGATGCGCCTTATCGCCTTTGGCATCCTTGAGACGCTCGGCGCCGGTGCAGATCGGCAGATACCAGTCGCTCCGCATCTGCAGATCTTCATTCAGCGATTTCATCGCGTCGTAATTGAAGAAATATTTCGATTTTTTCGACTTCGACGCCCAGATCAAGGTTTCATGCGCATTCGTAAAGCGGCGGCCGCGGAAATTCGGCATCGGGTTCGACTTGCGCCAGATAACATCGTTCAGCATCCAGAATCCCATATCCTGCAGGATATAACCGAGGCGGAAAATATTGTGATAGCTGCCGATCACCCAGATTGAACCGTCGGGTTTCAGCGTATCGCGCGCAGCCGAAAGCCATTCACGCGTAAATTCATCGTAAGACTTCAAGCTCTCAAACTGGTCCCAGTCATTATCGACCGCATCGACAAGGCTGTTATTCGGGCGGTGAAGCTCGCCATTGAGCTGAAGATTGTAAGGAGGATCGGCGAATATGCAGTCCACGCTGTTCGCGGGGAGGGATTTCATGATCTTGACGCAATCGCCAATAAGAATCGAATCTGTGAACTCTTTAGATTTCTGACTCGACATTCGTTATTTTCCCCCAAGATAAAAACGAATCATGAGTCAAAACGGACTCGGGGTCAAGCCCAAAAGTGGGCCATGGAGTCGAGATTCCATAAGTGGATTCAAATTATTAGGAGGAGTCTTAAACCGCCTGGCTCAACGGACGGTGAACACTGCCGAACTCAATGAAATTGCGCACCGGCGCGAATGTTCTGCGGTGATGATCGGTAATTCCATGCCGGTCTATGGCACTCATATGCTCCACAGTCGGGTAGCCGACATTGCGCTCCCAACCGTAATGGGGGTGCTCTTCCGCCAGCTTTTCCATCAATCGGTCCCGCGTGACCTTGGCGATGATCGAGGCGGCGGCAATGGAAACGGAACGTCCGTCACCTTTTATCACCGCCGTCGCCGGACAGGAAAGAGCCGGGCATTTATTTCCGTCCACGAGCGCATGGGTGATTGCCGCCGCTTTAATCTGCTCATGTGACTTCTTCATCGCCAGCAGTGACGCCTGCAAAATATTAATCTGGTCTATAATTTGCGGCGAAATTTCAGTAAGAGCGAAAACGAAATGCTCGGAAATAAAATCGAACAAAGTTTCAAGTTTTTGAGGAAGCAATTTTTTGCTGTCGCGTATTTCAGAGACGAATTTAAGATTGCGCTTCTCTGCCGGGATATAAACGCAGGCCGCAACGACAGGCCCGGCGAGGGGCCCGCGCCCGACTTCGTCTAGACCGCAGACCAAACCCCCGATTGAATCCTCAATCGAGAAATCAGGCCTGGCTTTAACCCTTATAGCTTTTATCGGCAATTTCGAAGACATCCGCGGACAGTTTCGGCTGCGCCAATATCTTCTGCAAGCTTGCCTTAATTTTTTCCTGGCGATCCTGTGTATAATTTTTCCAGTCCCGCATGGGTGTGAGCAAACGCGACGCAATCAGCGGGTTGATACCGTTCAGCTCGATAATCGCATCGGTCAGAAAATTATAACCCGCGCCGTCCGCCGCATGGAAACACACCGGGTTATTCATGGCAAAAGCCGCATAAAGCGAACGCACCCGGTTTGGATTGCGAATGTTAAAATCAGGATGAATGCGAAGTTTTTTGAGCGATTCAACCGTGTCTGGACGTACCGCCGCCGCCTGCAACGCGAACCATTTATCAATCACCAGCAAATGCTCTTTAAATTTACCGTAGAAATGCGCAAACGCTTCGTCGCGTTCCTTCGAATTCGAATCCGCCAGAACTGATAACGCACCAACCCTGCCCGTCATGGTTTCGGCTTTATCATACTGGTCCTTCGCCAGAGCAATTGATTCAGCATCAAGATCGGTCGCAAGAATGCCCAAAACCGTGTTTTGCAACGCGCGCTTGCCCATGGCCTGCGGCGTAACGGAAAAACCGCCACGCTCTATATTGGCTTCGTAAATCTGCTTCAGTTCCCTGCGGTATTTCGTAAGAATTGAGGAATAAAGCTTTTCCCGCGCCACATGAATGGCGGGCGGATCGGTGGGGCGGTTGTGCTGGCCAATGAAAGAAATATCGGGCAAGGCCAACGCACGCGCCAGCAACGCCGGGTCGGCATTTTTGTCATTAAGCAGTTCGCCGTAGCTTTCGATAAAATCCTTGGGCGCATCGCCACCTTTCAGCATTTTGCCGATCGTGCGCAGGGCATAATTCTGCCCGGCTTCCCAGCGGTTAAAACCGTCGCTGTCATGGGCCATGAGGAAAGCCAGGTTTTTATCGCTGACATCGGATGTAAGTTTTACCGGCGCAGAAAAATCACGCAGTACGGACGGAACAGGCTCTGACGAAATATTTTCAAACGTGAAAGATTGTGTTTCCTTTTCGAGATTAAGCAGCTTCGTCGTCTCGCCGCCGCCAAGATCCATATCATCGCCATTGTCATTCACAAGCCCGACAAGGACAGGAATATGCATCGGTTTCTTGCTCGCCTGCCCTGGCGTAGGCGGCACTACTTGCGTGAAATCCAGCGTATAAGTCCGCGCCTTCGTATCGTATTTACCCTTGAATGAAACCTCCGGCGTTCCGGCCTGCGAATACCAGAGTTTGAAATGCGAGAGGTCTTTGCCCGACGCATCTTCCATACATTTCACAAAATCGTCACACGTCGCCGCATGGCCGTCATGGCGTTGGAAATACAAATCGGTCGCCTTGCGGTAGATTTCCGGGCCGAGCAGAGTGCGCATCATGCGGATGACTTCCGCACCCTTTTCATACACCGTCATCGTGTAGAAATTATTGATCTCGATATAATTATCCGGGCGGATTGGATGCGCGAGCGGCCCGGCATCCTCGGGGAATTGCGAACGACGCAGATGCTGAACATCGTCGATCCGCTGCACGGGCCGGGAATTCAGGTCCGACGAAAACTCCTGATCCCGGAAAACGGTCAGACCTTCTTTCAGCGACAACTGGAACCAGTCACGGCACGTCACACGGTTGCCACTCCAGTTGTGAAAATATTCATGCGCAATCACGCTCTCGACACGTATAAAATCGCCGTCCGTCGCCGTGTCCTGATGTGCAAGGACAAGCGCCGTGTTGAAAATATTGAGCGATTTATTCTCCATCGCCCCCATATTGAAATCACTGACGGCAACGATGTTGAAGATATCCAGGTCGTATTCGAGGCCATAAACATCCTCGTCCCACTTCATGGATTTTTTGAGCGACTCCATCGCATGGTCGCATTGCCCCTCATCCCCATGCCGCACATATATATAGAGGTCAACTTCACGCCCCGATTTCGTCGTGAACGTGTCATGGACTTCCTGCAAATTCCCGGCGACCAGCGCAAAGAGATAACAGGGCTTCGGGTGCGGATCATGCCATATGGCGTAATGCCGCCCGTTTTCAAGCTGCCCCTCAGCCGTCAGATTGCCGTTTGAAAGCAGGACAGGCATGGTTTTTTCGTCGGCCTCGATCCGCGTCATAAAAGTCGTCATGACATCCGGGCGGTCGGGATAATAGGTAATGCGGCGGAAACCCTCGGCCTCGCATTGTGTGCAATAATTGCCGCCGGACATGTAAAGCCCCTCAAGCCGTGTGTTTTTCTCAGGCTCGATGGCTGTAACAATTTCAAGCGTAAATTCTTCCGCATTGGGCGCGGGCAATGTCAGATGCGTTTCTGAAACCGTGTAATCCCCGGCCTTCAGTTCCACATCGTCCAGTTTAATGGATTTCAGAACCAGCTCCTCGCCGTTCAGAACCAGCGGTTCCTTGCCCTTGCGCCGGAAACGGGTCACGGCCTTGACGGTTGTCAGGCCCGGCCTGATATCGAACATCAGGCCGATGCCAAGAACATCATAAGGGTAGGGGGTATAATCCTTGAGATAGGTGGTTTTGGGCGTGTCGGTTTTCATGGCTAATGATATGCCATGGAAACTCAGTCCTGCAAGGCCATGTCATTACGGTGAATGAGCTCCTCGCGCCCTTCATAACCCAGAATCGCCGGGATTTTATCGCTCGCCTTGCCGATAATCCTGCGGGCTTCATCGGTGCTGTAGGCAATCAGGCCCATACCGAGGATTTTTCCGTCCATGGTTCGGATATGCACGGCATCACCGCGCACGTAATCGCCCTCGGTTTTCTTTACACCGACCGGAAGCAAACTCTTTCCGCCCCTGAGCGCTTTCAGTGCACCGTCATCGACGAAAACGCTGCCCTTTGGGCTGAGATGTGCCTGCAGCCAGCGCTTGCGGGCGCTCGATTTACTCTCCTGCGCAAGGAATATGCTGGCGCGGATATCACCTGTAACGCGCTTAAGCGGATGGTTCTCAACGCCATTGGCAATGAGCAGGGCAATCCCCGCCCGCGTCGCCGAAGCCGCCGCCTCGATCTTGCTTTTCATGCCGCCGGTCGACAGACCGGGCACGGCGTCACCGGCCATTTTTATATGCTCCGCGCCAATAGATTCAATCAGGGGAATATGCTTGGCATTTTTATTCTTTGTCGGGTCGGCGGTATAGAGCCCGTCCGTAGTAGACAGCAGCATGACAAGATCAGCCTCGATCATTTGCGCCACGCGTACCGAAAGCCGGTCATTGTCGCCGAAGCGGATTTCACCGGTCGAAATCGTGTCGTTTTCGTTGATGATGGGAACGATATTTTTATCAAGCAGGGTGAGTAGGGTGGCCCGCGCATTCAGATGCATGCGGCGATTTTCTGTTTCCGACATCGTCAGCAGAACCTGCGCGGCCTGCAGCCCCATCGCCGAAAACGCCTGGAAGTAAGCCGCGAATAAATGGAACTGCCCGACCGCCGAAGCCGCCTGTTTCTGCTCCAGCGGGATTTTGGAGGGCGGCGTCGATCTCGAAATGCCAAGAGCACCCCGACCCAGCGCAATCGCGCCGCTCGAGACGATCACGACTTTTTTACCTTGCGCCTGCCAGTCCTTTACATCCTGCGCTAAGGATTCAATCCAGAGATGCCGGGCCTTACCTGCGCTTTCGTCGGTGACGAGGACCGAGCCGATTTTAATAACGATCAGTCCGGATTTTTTAATGATTTCCGCGCTATTCATGGACGGCGCTTTCCTGTCTTTCATTTTCGCGGTATTCCGCGATGATCGCGTGCAAGGCAAACAGCACTTCGTCAACGCCCTGACCTGAAACAGCCGAAACTGTATATACCTTCTTACCCACAGACTTCTCCAGAGATTCAGCCACATCCTGCGCCAGTTCATCCCCGAGCGCATCAACTTTATTGATCGCGATGATTTCCTCTTTCTCGGCAAGACCTTCGCCATATTCCTTCAGTTCATTTCTGATAGTCTCATAAGCCCGCAGCGGGTCATCCTGGGTGCAATCGATCAGGTGAAGCAGCACGGCGGTGCGCTCGACATGGCCGAGGAACCGATCGCCCAAACCATGACCTTCATGCGCCCCCTCGATCAGGCCAGGAATATCGGCAAGCACGAAATCCTTGTCGGCGATTTTTACAACGCCGAGATTTGGGTGCAGGGTCGTAAACGGGTAATCGGCGATCTTCGGCTTCGCGTTCGAGCAGGCCGCGAGGAATGTCGATTTACCCGCGTTCGGCAGACCGACAATGCCCGCATCCGCGATAAGTTTCAGACGCAGCCACACGGCCAGTTCCTGGCCCGGCCATCCGGGCGTGAAGCGGCGCGGGGCCTGGTTGGTCGATGATTTATAGTGTGCGTTGCCAAAACCACCGTCGCCGCCCTTCAGGAACACCACGCGCTCACCGGGCTCGGTGAAATCCACGAGGATGGTTTCCTGGTCTTCATCCATGACCTGCGTCCCGATCGGAACCTTGACAATGATATCGTCGCCGCCGACACCGGAACGCATCTGTCCCATGCCGTTCGATCCGCTTTTGGCTTTGAAGTGCTGCTGGTAACGAAAATCGATCAAGGTATTCAATCCGGCGGAGCATTCAAAAATCACGTCGCCGCCCTTGCCGCCGTTGCCGCCGTCCGGCCCGCCGCGGTCGATGAATTTCTCACGGCGGAAGCTCACGCACCCGGGCCCGCCGTTGCCGCTTTGCAGGTAGATTTTCGCTTCGTCCAGAAACTTCATGGCTGACTTGTCTCAAATAAAAAGGGGAAAGGCGGCGGCCTTTCCCCTGAATTTCGTTATCCTTTAAGGGTTACTCAGCCGCTTGCGCCATCGCCGCGTCATTCGCGGGAACGATGTTGACTTGCGGACGGCCATTACGGCCCTGGGAGAAAAGAACCTGGCCGTCGAGCAGGGCATAAATCGTGTGATCTTTACCGATACCCACATTTTTGCCGGGAACGAATTTGGTGCCGCGCTGACGCACGATGATGTTACCGGCGAGAACGAGCTCACCGCTGTAGCGTTTTACGCCGAGGCGTCGGCCGGCTGAATCGCGTCCGTTTTTGGAACTGCCGCCTGCTTTTTTTGTTGCCATGTTTTTCTCCTGCCTGTCCCTAAGATTATGCTGCTTTAATGTCTGTGATCTTCAGAACAGTAATGTCCTGACGATGGCCGTTCTTGCGGCGGTAATTCTGACGGCGCTTCTTCTTGAAGATGATAATCTTATCACCGCGGGTCTGCTCAACCAGCTTGGCGGTGACGGATGCGCCCTTGATCGTCGGCTCACCCAGTTTCGGGCTCTTGCCATCGCTCAGGAACAAGACTTCACCCAGATTAACCGTATCACCGGCTTTACCCTCGAGTTTTTCAACTCTGATAGTGTCGTCTTTCTGCACCTTGTATTGTTTTCCGCCCGTACGGATGATCGCAAACATTGTCATTATCCTGTTATTATCTATACAAATCAGTACATTAGAGGGCCAACCTACCCTCCGCTTTCAGCTTGTGACTGATGAAGATGGGGAATATACACGAGTCCCTAGGGCTGTCAAGAAATATGCTTTTTGCGCCCCGCGAGACCTAAAACCGCTAAAGCCCTGTAAAGAAATCAAAAAGCAGCTTGAGGTTCAGGCATACAATCACCCCGGCCACCACCCAGGCCAGAACGGCTACCGGCCATGCGGTCGCGAAATTCCCCATCATCTTTTTATTGCTGGTGAAACTGACCAGGGGAATCACTGCGAAAGGCAGCTGCAGGCTCAGAATAACCTGTGAAAGAACGAGAAGCTGCGCTGTTCCTTCAGTACCGTAGAGATAGCAGACGATAAGAGCCGGAATAATGGCTATCGAACGGGTCACCAGCCGCCGCGCCCAGGGCGGCAACCTGAGCTCTAGAAATCCTTCCATCACGATCTGACCGGCGAGCGTAGCCGTCACAGTCGAATTCTGGCCGGAAGCAAGGAGCGCCAAGGCGAATACCGTGCTCGCCATCGCGGTGCCGAGCATGGGCGTCAGTAATTTATGCGCATCCTGGATCTCGGCGACCTCTGTCATGCCGTTCGTGTGGAACGTCGCCGACGCCATGATAAGAATTGCGGAGTTAATGAGCAGGGCAAACATCAGCGCAACGGTTGAATCGATGGTTCCAAACTTAATGGCTTCGCGCTTGGAATTTGTATCTTCGCCGTAACTGCGCGTTTTGACGATTGCCGAGTGAAGGTAAAGATTATGCGGCATCACCGTCGCACCGAGAATGCCGATGGCGATATAAAGCATCGCCGGGTTGGTGATGATTTCGGTGCTGGGGATATAGCCTTTAAGCAGCGGGCCAATTTCAGGCTGCGCCAGCGCCATTTCTACAGCGAAACATCCGGCGATAATCACCAGCAGGGCGATGATAAACGCCTCGA
>Ga0073903_10000788_pt1 | contig 16496 bp, 12 predicted proteins | sample KloWWTKNB14_bulk_FD_66665 | JGI IMG/M metagenome (GOLD analysis project Ga0073903, IMG submission 66665) | Active sludge microbial communities from Klosterneuburg, Austria, studying microevolution and ecology of nitrifiers - Klosterneuburg... | ecosystem: Engineered > WWTP > Aerobic digester >... | reverse complement strand
TCGGCCTCGTCGGTCATCAGGCCGACCAGCTGCTTGCGGTCTTCGCGCGCGGTATCGCTGCGCGTCAGCGAGCGCCGGCCCAGGAAGTCCTTGGTCTTGGACACCATGCCTCCCATGCCCAGGTCGTAAGGCGAGATCGAGCCATCGGTGTCCTGGCCGACGATGATGTAACCCTTCTCGGCGCGCAACACGTGCATGGTCTCGGTGCCATACGGCGTGATGTCGAATTCCTTGCCGGCGTCCATCAGCGCCTGCCAGACATGGGCACCGGCGTTCGACGGCACGTTGACCTCGAACGACATTTCCCCCGAGAAACTGATGCGCATGATGCGTGCCGACACACTGGCCACAGTGCCAGCGCGCCAGCTCATGAACGGAAATGCTGCATTGGCAAGGTCCACGTCGTTGCAGACCTTCTGCAAAACTGCGCGGCTCTGCGGCCCCACCACGGCAAAGGTCGACCACTGGTCGGTGACCGAACCCATGAAGACTTTCATGTCCGGCCACTCGGTCTGCACCCAGCGCTCCAGCCAGCCCAGCACCCGTGCCGCACCCCCGGTGGTGGTGGTCATCAGGAAATGGTTCTCACCCAGGCGCGCGGTGACGCCGTCGTCAAACACCATGCCGTTTTCATCAAGCATCAGGCCGTAACGACACTTGCCGATCTCGAGCTTGAGCCAGGGGTTGGTATAGACCCAGTTCAGCAGCTTGGCCGCGTCCGGCCCCTGGATGTCGATCTTGCCCAGTGTCGAGCCGTCCATGATGCCCACGCTGTTGCGCACCGCGAGGACTTCGCGATGCAATGCCTGGTGCAGGTTCTCGCCGGCCTTGGGGAAATACCAGGGGCGTTTCCACTGGCCGACGTCTTCGAACAGGCAACCAGCGGCCACATGCGCGGCATGCACACTGGTCTGGCGCGCCGGGTCGAACAGTTCACCCCGATCCAGACCGGCGAAAGCACCGAACGACACCGGCAGGTAATTGGGCCTGAAGGTCGTGGTGCCCACGTCCTGAATCGGTTTGCCCATTGCGCGCGCCGCCAGTGCCATGCCATTGATATTGCCCAGCTTGCCCTGGTCGGTACCAAAACCCATCGCGGTATAGCGCTTGATGTGTTCGATCGACTCGAAGCCTTCGCGGATGGCCAGCTCGATGTCGCTGGCCGACACGTCGTTCTGGTAGTCGACAAAAGCCTTGACGCGGCGCGACAGCGGCTGGCCGGTCTCGGCAATCCAGAACCGGCCTGAAGGCTCGAGCGCCATTTCGTCGACCGCGTAGGCCTCGGCCCTGGCTGCGAAGCCGGCTGCAGTCGCCGCTGCTGCGCCTGCCAGGCTGCCTTCGTCCAAACTGGTGCCGATACCGAAACTCGCGTTGCAGGCCCCCGCACTGGCCTGGCCCGGCATGGCCATGCCGGGTTTGAAACATACGGCCGCATCGTCCCAGCGTGCCTTGCCACCGGAGTGCGAATACAGATGGATGGCCGGATTCCAGCCACCGGCCATGCCGATTGCGTCGCAGGCCAGTTCGCGTTCCTCGCCACTGGCCTTGTCATCGACCATCTGGCGCAACACCAGGCTTGAAACGGCGCCGGCGCCCTTGGCCAGCACCGGGACGAAACCGCGCACGACCGTGATGCCATCCTTCTGCGCCAACTGCGCCCGGCTGCCTGCCGCAGGTTCACCGGCACGGGTATCGACGACCGTCACCGTCGCGCCGACGGCCTGCAGCAAGCGGGCGTCGGTGTAGGCGCTGTCGTTGGTCGTTACCAGCACGATCTGCCGGCCGACCCGCACCCCGTAGAGTTCAGCATAATCGGCCAGCGCCGACGACAACATCACCCCCGGCAGGTCGTTGTTGCCAAATACCAGCGGGCGCTCATGCGCGCCGGTGGCGAGCACCACCTGCGACGCGCGCACGCGCCAAAGCCGTTCGCGAAAGCCCTTGCGTTCAGCCAGCGGCAGATGGTCGGTCAGCGACTCACGGATGGTCAGGAAGTTGTGGTCGTGGTAACCGAACACCACGCCGCGGCGGATGATGCGCACCTCGGGCATCTGCGCCAATTCCTGCTGTGCATCACGCACCCACTCGCGGGCCGACTTGCTGTTGATTGTGCCTTGCAGCCGATGCGCACTGCCACCGAGGTGGGCGCCGAGTTCGGCCAGGATCACGCGGGCACCGCTACGGCCCGCCGCCAGCGCTGCGGCCAGACCGGTGATACCGCCGCCGGCCACCAGCACATCGCAGTGGATGTTCTGCTGCACATACCGGTCCTGGTCTTCCTCGGTCGGTGCCGCACCCAGGCCACCGGCCTTGCGGATGAAACGCTCGTACCAGAGCCAGGCCTTGGCCGGCCACATGAAGGTCTTGTAATAGAAGCCAGCCGGAAACAGCGGCGTGAACCAGCGGTTGACGCTGAAAAAATGTTTACCCGGACTCGGCCAGGGCAAGGCGCTCTCGGCCTGCAGGCCTTCGTACAACTCGACCTCCGGCATCTTGGCGTTCGGAATCGTCCAGGCACCGGTCTCGAGTTGCACCAGCGCTGCCGGCTCCTCGACACCACAGGTCAGGATCGCGCGCGGCCGATGGTATTTCCACGACCGCGACAACACCGTGTCGCCGGCCGCCAGCACTGCCGAGGCCAGTGTGTCGCCCGCGAAGCCCTGGTAGCTGCGGCCATTGAAGCGGAAAGCGACTGTTCGTTTGCGGTCGAGCCGGATGCCTGCCTTGTCGATGCGGGCGCCCGTCATGGATGAGCCCCACCCGTGTGCATTGGACCGGCATCCGTCGGCGCAAAAGACGTCTCTGAAATGCCCTCGACAGCGGCGCCAACACCTTGCGCCTGCTCTGCGGGCTTGTAGAACTGCTTGAAGCGGTAGGTCACGGTGTCACGCTCTGCATTGAACCAGCGCCGGCAACCCTGGCTGTGTTGCCACTGCTCGAAATGCTGGCCCTTGGGATTCTTGCGCATGAACAGGTAATCGCCCCACTGTTTGTCGTCCAGGGCATCGGTGTCCAGCGGGCGTGCGATATGTGCCTCGCCACCACAGCTGAATTCGCTTTCGGCGCGGGGTCCGCACCAGGGGCAGGTGATTTGCAGCATCGTCTTGTCAATCCATACAGGCGTCTTGCGCCGTCAATGTGCTACGCCGGCAGCGCCGTGTTCGTCGATCAGGTGGCCGGAATAGAACCGGTCGAGCGCGAACGCGGCGTTAAGTTCGTGCGGGCGGTCCTGCGCCATCGTGTGCGCCATCACCCAGCCCGAGCCCGGTGTCGCCTTGAAGCCGCCGGTACCCCATCCGCAGTTGAAATAAAGGCCTTTGATATCGGTCTTGGAGATGATCGGGCAGGCGTCGGGGGCCACGTCGACGATACCGCCCCATTGCCGGTTCATGCGAACCCGGCGGAAGATCGGGAACATCTCGCAGATCGCCTGCAAGGTGTGCTCGATCACCGGAAAACTGCCGCGCTGCCCATAACCGACATAACTGTCGATGCCCGCGCCGATCACCAGGTCGCCCTTGTCGGACTGGCTCACGTACGCGTGGATGGCGTTGGACATCACCACCGTGTGCAGGATCGGCTTGAGCGGCTCGGACACCAGCGCCTGCAACGGATGGCTCTCCAGCGGCAGCCGGATGCCGGCCATGTCAGCCAGCACCGTGCTGTGTCCGGCCGAGACGATGCCGATCTTCTTCGATGCGATGGCGCCGCGCGTGGTCTCGATGCCGGTCACCTGGCCACCTTCGCGCCGGATACCCACGACTTCGCAGTTCTGCAGGATGTCCACGCCCAGCGCGTCGGCCGCACGGGCAAAGCCCCAGGCGATCGCGTCGTGGCGGGCCACGCCGGCGCGTGGCTGGAACGACGCGCCCATCACCGGGTAGCGCAGTGTGGCCGAGGTGTTCATGATCGGCACCATGGCCTTGATCTCCTGCGGGCTCAGCACCACGCCATCGACACCGTTGAGCCGGTTGGCATTGACGCGGCGGTGGATGTCGCGCATGTCCTGCAGCGAGTGGCCGACGTTCATGACGCCGCGCTGGCTGAACATGGTGTTGTAGTTAAGTTCCTGCGACAGGCCTTCCCACAATTGCAGCGCCTTCTCGTACAGATGGGTCGCGTCGTCCCACAGGTAGTTGGAACGCACGATGGTGGTGTTGCGCGCCGTGTTGCCGCCGCCGAGCCAGCCGCGTTCGACCACGGCGATGTTGCGCATGCCGTGCTCCTTGGCCAGGTAATACGCCGTGGCCAGGCCGTGACCGCCACCGCCCACGATGATCGCGTCGTACTCGCGCTTGGGTTCGGGGCTGCGCCACTGCTTCTGCCAGTTCTCGTGGTAGGACATGGCGTTGCGCGCCAGCGCAAAGATGGAGAAACGGTTCAAGTCAGACCCCTACCAACTAACACTCGATCACGTTGACAGCCAGCCCGCCACGGCTGGTTTCCTTGTATTTGGTCATCATGTCGCGGCCGGTGTCGCGCATGGTCTTGATCACCTTGTCCAGCGACACATAGTGGGTGCCATCGCCACGCAGCGCCATGCGCGCGGCGTTCAGCGCCTTGACCGAACCCATGGCATTGCGTTCGATGCACGGAATCTGCACCCGGCCACCGACCGGATCGCAGGTCAGGCCCAGGTTGTGTTCCATGCCGATCTCGGCCGCGTTCTCCACCTGCTCCGGCGTGCCGCCCATGACCGCGGCCAGGGCACCCGCCGCCATCGAGCAGGCCACGCCGACCTCGCCCTGGCAGCCGACCTCGGCGCCGCTGATCGATGCATTCTCTTTGTACAACAGGCCGATGGCACCGGCCGTCAGCAGGAAGTCGCGGATGCCCTGGTCAGTCGCACCCGGGCAGAAATGCATGTAGTAATGCATGACCGCCGGCACAATGCCAGCCGCGCCATTGGTCGGCGCGGTGACCACGCGGCCACCGGCGGCGTTCTCCTCGTTGACCGCCATCGCATACAGGTTGACGAAATCGAGGATGGAGAGCTGGTCCTTGAGCGCCTGCTCGGGCCGTTCGCTCAGGCGCCGGTGCAGTTCGGCTGCGCGGCGCTTGACCTGCATGCCGCCAGGCAGATGGCCCTCGGTGCGGCAGCCACGTGCAACACAGGCCTTCATCACCTCCCAGATCTGGTCCAGCCCTGCGTCGAGCTCGGCATTGGTGCGCCAGGCATGTTCGTTGACCCGCATGACCTGCGCGATCGACAGGCCGGTCTGCTTGGTGATGGCCAGCAAGGCATCGCCGCTGCCAAACGGATGCGTCAGCACCGTGGCATCCGCGACCATGCGCGGATCGTCCGCGGCCCGGTCCGCATCTTCCTGCGAGACGACGAAACCGCCACCGACCGAGAAGTAACGACGCTCCTCCAGCACGCTACCGTCCTGCGCGAACGCGCTCAAGCGCACGCCATTGGAGTGGAACGGCAGGGTCTCGCGGCGCAGAAACAACAAGTCCTTGCGCTCATTGAACGCGATCGGGTGGGTCCCATCCAGGTTCAGCCGCGCCTGCGTCCGGATCTCCTTGATACGCGCCTCGATGCCGTCCGGATCCACCGTATCGGGCATCGCGCCCTCGAGCCCCAGCATGATCGCGGTGTCGGTTCCGTGGCCCTTGCCGGTCGCACCCAGCGAACCGTACAACTTGGCCTCGACGCGGGCAACCTGCGCCAGCAAGGTGGCTTTTTCCAGCCGCCGCACGAACATCGCAGCCGCCTTCATCGGCCCCACCGTGTGCGAAGACGACGGGCCGATGCCGATCTTGAACAGATCAAAAACGCTCAGTGCCATGATCAGGCAGGTACGGGGTGGCGCCGGCACAAGGCGACTACCTTGTCGGCAACCGCCTTTTCGACCGATGCATCGCCCAGCTTGTCGAGCACATCGCACATCAGTGTCGCAACCTCGCGGCTTTCGGCTACGCCAAAACCGCGCGTGGTGATGGCCGGCGTGCCGACCCGAATACCGCTGGTGACGAACGGCGACTGCGGATCGTTGGGCACGGAGTTCTTGTTCACCGTGATATGGGCGCGTCCCAGCGCCGCGTCGGCATCCTTGCCGGTCAGGCCCTTGGGAATCAGGCTGACCAGCATCAGGTGGTTGTCGGTACCGCCAGAGACGATGTCGAAGCCGCGCTTGACGAACACCTCGGCCATGGCCTTGGCGTTGTCGATGACTTGCTGCTGGTAGGCCTTGAACCCGGGTTGCAGGGCTTCCTTGAAAGCCACCGCCTTGGCCGCGATCACGTGCATCAGCGGGCCGCCCTGGGTGCCCGGGAACACCATGGAATTGAGCTTTTTCTCGATCTCCGGATTGGCCTTGCACAGGATCAGGCCGCCGCGCGGGCCGCGCAGCGTCTTGTGCGTGGTGGTGGTGACCACATCGGCGAACGGAATCGGGTTGGGATACAGGCCTGCAGCCACCAGCCCGGCGACGTGCGCCATGTCGACGAACAGCAAGGCACCAACCTTGTCGCAGATGGCGCGGAAACGGGCGAAGTCCAGGTGCCGGCTGTAGGCCGAGAAACCGGCGATGATCATCCTGGGCTTGCACGCCACGGCCTGGGCCTCGAGTGCGTCGTAGTCGATCAGGCCGGTCGTGGTGTCGATGCCGTATTGCTCGGCGTGGTAGAACTTGCCGGAAAAGCTGACCTTGGCACCGTGTGTCAGGTGACCGCCATGGGCCAGGCTCATGCCCAGGATGGTGTCGCCCGGCTGCAGCAGCGCCATGTACACCGCCAGGTTGGCGCTCGAGCCCGAATGCGGCTGCACATTGGCCCAGGCAGCGCCAAACAGCTCCTTGGCGCGCTCGATCGCCAGCGTTTCGGCCACGTCGACGAATTCACAACCGCCGTAATATCGCTTGCCGGGATAACCTTCGGCGTATTTGTTCGTCAACACGCTGCCTTGTGCCTCCATGACACGCGGGCTGGTGTAGTTTTCAGAGGCAATCAGCTCCAGATGATCCTGCTGGCGCTGCGCTTCGGCGGCCATTGCGGCGCCCAGTTCGGGATCAAATTCCTGGATCGAAGACATCTTTGCCATTGCGGTTTACCTAAAGTGAGATGAAGTGCGCTGACCCGGCGCCACGGGAGAGGGCGGCAGACCTGCCGGCCGCATGACCACCATTATCCCGCCCCCCGGATTGTCGATACCACATCCGGCCGGGGTGTCCGCATTACGACATTGCGCAACCCGGACGCGACAGGGCTGCGGTTCAGCGCAGATGGCCAACCAGGCACCGATGCGCGCCGGATCGGGGCGGTGGCGACCGCTCGCATCCACCGGGGGTGTCGGTTGCGAGAAACGTGATCTTGCGCAACCGTCCGACACATCGAAGAGGTTAATTTCGCACCCCTGATTGGATCTGAATCGATGTGTGAAACATGGTGGGCAATGTGCATGTCCGCCGTTGCGCCAACCCATCGGCGCTTGCGCGTTCATTCGGAAGTGGCATTGATGCTTGCGCAGGGAGGCCCCATGAAATTGTCCAGTATTGCCGGCACCACCGCCGCCATCGTGGTCACGTTGTCGCTGACCACGGGCCATGCCGCCGTCTTTGGCTCGCTCGGCAACTTCGACACGGTCAACGACACCGGCAAGCCGGCCTACGGATTCGAGATCGACATCGAGGATCCGTCGTTCGACCACAGCAAGATCACCAGTGTCTTTGGTTATGACCGGGTTTTCTCGTTCTATTCCCCGGACCCCGGCGCTGTGGTCCGATTCGGCAAGCCCACCATCACCGACGTGCCCGGATACGGCGTGCGAGTGATTTATGGCGGAACGATCGGCGGCATTGCAACGCCTGCCAACAACCCGCTCAATCCATTCAATACCAGCGGCGAAAGTTGCTGGCCAGGCGCCAACATCGGCTGGACGGCCAATCCCTGCGATCACTTTGGCATCAGCACCTATGGCAACCCAGCCGCGGTCAAATACAGCTGGCTGGTGGACGATGGCGCTGGCAACTTGGCCAAGGTAGCGGTCGGCGTCCCTTCAGTGAGCTTCACGCCGGTGTACGCGGCGCCACCGCAGCCAAACCTACCGCTGCCCGTCCCCGGCGCAGTCATCGCCAATATTCAGGCACCGGTCGTCGTGCAGCCCGCGCCTGGCGCGAATGCATTCTGGGTGCAGCTGACCCAGACCACGGTTGGTGACAACGTCGATCTGGGGGATTTGCTGATCGGTCACAACGGCGCGTTCGAGAATCAGGGGGTCGGGCAGATCGACGGCCTGAAGGCCAAGGCCGAAGTGGAGTCCGAATGGTATGAACTGCAGGTCGGTCGGGTCAATGAGGTGTCGAAGGAACTCAAGCCCAATGGAGACCCTTCGGTCGTCATAGATCTGAAGTTCTACAAGTATCAGGGTCAGTTCGACGACGAAGGCCTGGTCGATCCCTTGGCCTTGCAGAAGCCCCTGGTGGACGGCAATGGCGTGGCTTATGTGATGCTCGACGACGGGCGGCACAATCTGGTCTACGTCGGTCAGCAGATCGGGGGCTTCAACGCCAATGAGCTCGCCGCACCGATTCCCGAGCCCGCGGTCTATGCGTTGATGCTTGTCGGACTGGGGTTCGTTGGCGTCGCGGTGCGCCGGCGCAATCAGAGATTGGGTGGACGCCCGTGCGCGTTGTCGGGCCCGTGACGCGCCGTCGATGTCGCGGCGGTGCAGGTTCTTGGGCAAGGAATTGACTTGACCCCGACACGCTGAACCGGGCGCAAGCGGATATCGCCGCATTCTGCCTATGCAGCCAGGCAACACCGCGCGGTCGCGAAGGTCGGCGGGAGATCGGGTCCTTGCCGAGTTGGAACAGCGGGCCTGCCATCACCAGCCCGAAGGGCGAAGGTCACCGAATGTCCCCGGCGCGCGGGCAACCGGCCCATGACACAGGTTCAGGCTGCATGGGCAGCCGGCCGGGCCTCGTGGCAACGCCGGGCCGACTGCACCGTGTTGTGCACCAGCATCGTGACCGTCATCGGCCCGACGCCGCCGGGTACCGGCGAGATATACGACGCCTTTTGCCGCACACCTTCGAAGTCCACGTCGCCGACCAGCCGTCCGTCGGGCAGGCGGTTGATGCCGACATCGATCACGACGGCGCCGGTGCGCACCATCTGCGGCAGGATCAGGTTCGGGCGTCCGGCGGCCACCACCAGGATGTCGGCCAGGATCGTGAACTGCGCCAGGTCGCGCGTCTTGGCGTGACAGATACAGACCGTGGCGTCCTTTTGCATCAGCATCAGCGCCATCGGCTTGCCGACGATATTGCTGGCGCCCACCACCACCACGTTCTGGCCCTCGATCGGAATGTTCTCGAACTCCAGCATCTTCTGCACACCAAACGGCGTGCAGGGCGGAAACAGGGTTTCGCCCTGCACCAGGCTGCCCACGTTGTACAGATGGAATCCGTCCACGTCCTTGTCGCTCGAGATCGCCGCCAGCACCCGCTTGCCGTCGAAGTGTTTCGGCAGCGGCAGTTGCACCAGGATGCCATGCACCTCGGGGTCGACGTTCAGGCTCAGGATCTTGGCCTCGACCTCGGCGTCGGGCGTATCGGCCGCGAACGCGTAGACGGTGGACTTCAGGCCGACTTCGGTGCAGGCCTTGATCTTGTTGGCCACGTAGACCCTGGACGCCGGATCGTCACCGACGATGATCACCGCCAGGCCCGGCACCACGCCTTGCGCGGCCAGCGCCAGCGTCTGCTGGCGACACTCTTCGCGCACCTGCCGGGCGACGGCATGGCCGTCGATCACTTTTGCAACCATGCTGTTTTCCCCAAGTCGTTCGATTGTTGGACGGTCAAGACTGCGCAACCGCGCAAATGCTAGTGGCGCAGGCGCAATCCGGTTGAAAGGCAAACGACAGGCGCTGGCACGGACGCGACAGAACGGCGCGCGCGAACGCGGTCGGCCCTGCTTGGCGCGCCAGACCATGGGGCGCCGAGCAGGGCCTTGACGTGAGCACGCTAGGCGGAGTCGCTTGGGGACCACATGCTAGAGCGGGCTTGCCGATACTCTGGCTACTTTCGGGCATATTCCGCCCGCGACCCATCTTTTCGGAGATCCAGCATGGACGAGGCATTGGTACAAGGTACGGATTCGGCGCCGCGCGGTCGACGCGCCGGTGGTGGACGTGAGGCCAAACGGGCGGCACGCAGCGCGCGCAGCAGCCAGTCGGTGCCGTACATCACGCGCCGGATCCCGTACTACGAGGTGCTGGACGAAGAGGGCCTGCAGACGATCGAACGCAATGCCGGCCTGATCCTGGAGGAAACCGGCATCGATTTCCGCGACGACCCGGAAGCGCTGGAGCTGTTCAAGGCAGCCGGCGCCGACGTCAAGGGCGAGCGGGTACGGTTCCCGTTCGGCCTGGCGCGCAAGCTGGTGCAGGCGACGGCGCCGCGCGAATTCACGCAATTCGCCCGCAATCCGGCGCGAAACGTCGTCATCGGCGGCAAAAACACCGTGTTCGCACCCGCCTACGGCTCACCGTTCGTGCGTGACCTCGATAAGGGCCGGCGTTACGCAACGATCGAGGACTTCCGCAATTTCGTCAAACTGACCTATATGGCCAACGCCCTGCACCACTCGGGCGGCACGATCTGCGAGCCGGTCGACCTGCCGGTGAACAAGCGCCATTTCGACATGGTCTACAGCCACATGAAGTTCAGCGACAAGCCGTTCATGGGCTCGGTGACCCATCCCGAGCGTGCCCAGGACACGGTCGAGATGGCCAAGATCCTGTTCGGCGACAACTACCTCGACCCGCTCACCGGCAAGCCGCGCACCGTGATCATCAACCTGATCAACGCCAATTCGCCGATGACCTTCGACGAGACCATGCTCGGCGCGGCCAAGGTGTACGCCCGCAACAACCAGGCGACCATCATCACGCCGTTCATCCTTGCCGGCGCCATGTCGCCGGTCACGGTGGCCGGCACCTGCGCCCAGACGCTGGCCGAAGCACTGGCCGGCATGGCCTTCGTGCAGCTGTGCAACCCGGGCGCACCGGTGGTACTGGGAAGTTTTGCCTCCAGCATCTCCATGCAGTCCGGCGCGCCGACCTTTGGCACGCCGGAGCCGGCATTGGTTCTTTATGTGATGGCAGCTTTGGCACGGCGCCTGGGTGTACCGTTCCGCTCCGGCGGCGGCCTGTGCGGCTCCAAGATCGCCGATGCGCAGGCCGCCTCCGAGTCGGCCAATACCTTGCTGCCAACTTGCCTGGGTGGCGTCAACTTCGTGTTGCACACGGCCGGCTGGCTCGAAGGGGGCCTGTCGATGGGTTACGAGAAGTTCATCATGGACGTCGACCAGGCCGGCATGATGCACACCTTGCTCGCCGGCGTCGACATGTCCGAGAACGGCCAGGCCATGGACGCGATCCGCGAAGTGGGCCCCGGCAAGCATTTTCTGGGCTGCGCCCATACCCAGGCCAACTTCGAGAACGCGTTCTACCGCTCGCCGATCACCGACAACAACAGCTACGAGCAGTGGGAAGCCGAAGGCTCACGCGACCTGGCACAACGCGCCAACGCCAGCTTCAAGAGGCAGCTGGCCGAATACGAACTGCCGCCGATGGACGTGGCGACCGATGAGGCGATTCTGGATTATGTGAATCGGCGCAAGGGGTCGTTTGCGGATTCGAATATCTGACGCCGCTCGCCGGTCAGCAACAGGGAAGGATTAGCCCGTGGCCCCGGGCCTTCCCGCGGGGCGTGCGCAGATAGGCAATACCCTTTTGCTCGATGAAGCGGCTCGCGACGTGCCACAGATGGTCGCCAAAACAGAACGGGTCGAAGGGCCTGGCGCCTGCCAGTGACAGCGGCGCGATGACGGCATCGGGCCGCGCCTCATAGAAGAACGGAATCGAATACCGTTCGCGACCGGTTCCCAGCACCCGCTGCCGGGTCGCGCGAATTCGCCCATCGGTCCACAACTCCAGGACCTTGCCGAAATTGACGGCCAACGCGTTTTCCTGGGGCGCAACGTCAATCCGGTTTCCGTCCAGATGCTGCGCCTGCAATCCCTGCACCCCATCCTGGGCCGGCAGGGCCATGAAACCCGTGTCCACACGTGGCCGCGTGCCAACGTGTAGCGACGCACGCCTTCCGATTCGACCCATACCTCCTGCGGATCGACCCCTGCCAGCGACGATTCCGTACCCACCGGGTATTGCATTGACCGCAAGGTCAATTCTTGCGCGTCCAGTGTCGGAAGCAAAACGATATTATTTGACCCGACGACCCCGGTGTTCTGATCGCATGACCGCGCCAGGACCCACCGCATTCCCACCCCACCCGCGCCCGATGCCACCATCAGCGAAAGCCAATGCTTATCTCGTGGATGCGATATCCGGCCGGCCGGGGCGCTGCTCAGGATATCGATGTCCAGGCCAGGCCTGCCGATGAAACGATGGTCAGGGTTAACCTGTATAGACAGGTACATACGTCAACTGGAAACTAGAACCCGAAGCCGAGCTCACCGCAACCGGGGTAGCTCGGCAACCTTCATGGCCCCTGTCTGCAAAGGAATTTCATGCCGCGCGTCATCGACCTCGAAATCAGCCTGCCAAAGAGCGAAGCCGATCCTGCCATCCAGACGGTCACGAATGGGCGTCCCGGTACGCCGTTCCCGGGTTCGCTGCCGCGTCCGTCAGGCTACGGTTTCGACAACTATGCCCACGTGTTCCGCCAGGCGTCCAACCGCAAGCCGGTCGGCGATGCACCGCCCGATGACGGTGGCACGAAGAAGCTGGTCGAAGACATGGATCGCGCAGGCATACGTGCAGGCCTGCTGGTGGGGGCGCGCAATGACCAGATCGGCCAGATTCACAGGGACCATCCGAACCGCTTTTTCACGCTGGTCACCATCGACCCGAACGACGGTATGCGCGGCGTGCGCGAACTCGAACGCCTGGTGCGCGAGGAAGGCGCAGGCGGCATTCGGGTCTCGCCGCTGTATACCTGCATTCCGGCCAACGACAAGCGCTACTACCCGCTATATGCCAAGTGCGTGGAGCTCGATGTACCGGTGCGAGTCTATACGTCGATGACCTATGCAAACGATCGGCCGTATGACATTGCGCACCCACGTTATCTGGACGACATCTGTATCCATTTTCCAGAACTGCGCGTGATTGCCGGCCTCGGCGGCTGGCCCTGGATCAACGACATGGTCGGCCTGCTGCGCCGCCATCCCAACCTGTATGCGGACACCGCAGCCCATCGTCCCAAATACCTGGGACAACCGGGCTCGGGTTGGGAGCAGTTCCTCCAGTTCGGCAATACGCTGCTGCAGGACAAGATCATGGTGGGCCTGTCACGTTACCTGTTCGGCACCTCTTTCGAAGAACTGATCCAGGAATACCAATCGCTCCCCATCAAGGAGAAAGTCATGGAAAAGTGGCTGCACGGTAACGCGGCGACCTTCTTCCGCCTCAACTGACACTGCCTGCATGCTGCGTTTCACGCTTCTGCGCATCCTGCACGCGGTGCCGCTGCTCATTGCGGTGATCCTGGTCATCTTCCTGATGCAGCAGATGATCCCGGGTGACCCGGTGCAAGCCATGGTCGGAGATTTTCCGGTGCCCCAAGCGTTCCGCGACGCCATCGAGCTGCGTTATCGGCTCAACGATCCGCTGTATGTGCGCATCTGGTCGTACTTCGCCAATCTGGCGCAGGGAGATTTCGGCTTCTCCTACCACTCGCAGCGCCCGGTTCTGGAACTGATTCTGGAGCGCGCGCCGCGCACCATCCTGTTGGCCTCGGCCGGCTTCGCGGTGGCCATTCCGCTGGGCATGGTGATCGGCGTGCTCACCGGCACGACGCGCCGCGCAGGAGTGGATCAGGCTTGGACCACCACCACGCTGGTGCTGTATGCCGTTCCCACTTTCTGGCTGGGACAGCTCATGGTGCTGCTGTTCGCGGTCAAGCTCAACTGGTTCCCCACGCAAGGCATGGGACCGTTGTTGTCGCAGGCCAAAGGGCTGGACTGGATGCTCGAGCGGCTGTATTACATGGCCTTGCCCGTGGGTGCATTCGCGGTGCATGAAGCGATGCGCGTGGCGCGCATCATGCGCGCCAGTGTCATCGACACCCTGGGCCAGGGTTATGTCGTTACCGCGCGTGCCAAAGGACTGCGGCGCAACACCATCATCTGGCGCCATATCTTGCGCAACTCAAGCCTGCCCCTGGTCACCATCGCCGGCTACGCCTTCGGTGCCGCACTGGGCGGCGCGGTGTTGCTGGAGACGGTGTTTACCTGGCCGGGTCTGGGCCTGCTGATGATCGAGGCCATCCGTACCAGTGACAACATGACCGTCATGGGCGTGGTGATCTTCTCCGCGCTGGCGGTGATCATCATGAACTTCGTCGTCGACGTGTTGTACGCACTGATCGATCCGCGCATCCGCCACGGCCGCTGAGACTTCCCACGCCATGACATCCAAGTCGAACCATCTCCCGGCCGCGACGACCATGCACACGACCATGTTGCAGTGGCTGGGCATCTCCATCCGAGGGGTCATGCGCACCCGACATGGCGCCATCGGACTGGTGCTGCTGGTACTGCTCGCACTGGTGGCGATGGCTGCCCCATCGATAGCAACTTTCGGCCCGTTCGAGCAGACTGCCAGCAGTCTTGCCCCGCCCGGCGCAGAGCACTATTTCGGCACCGACAACGTTGGCCGTGACATTTTCTCGATGGTGATCTACGGCACCCGCGCATCGCTTGCCATCGGTTTCGGCGCCGCATTTGCCGCACTGATCATCGGCGGCACGATCGGCATCCTGGCGGGATACTTCGGCGGCTGGGTCGAATCCGTGCTGATGCGCGTGACAGAACTGTTCCAGACGCTGCCGGTGATCCTCTTCGTACTGCTGGCCGTGGCCCTGTTCGGCAGCAGCTTCTGGTTGCTGATCGCGGCGGTCACGCTGGCCATCTGGCCGGTGGAGGCACGCCTGATCTACGGGCAGTACCTGAAGTTGCGCAACCGCGAGTTCGTGGCTGCCGCGCGTGTCATCGACTTGTCCACCACGCACATAGTGCTGCGCGAGATTCTGCCCAATGCCATTCAGCCGGTGATCGTGCAGGTGGCGCTGGACGCCAGTGTGGCGATCCTGATCGAAGCCGGCCTGGGCTTTCTGGGGCTATCGGATCCGAACATGGTCAGTTGGGGACAACTGCTCTTCACGGCGCAAGACTACATGAGCCAGGCATGGTGGATGAGCGTGTTTCCCGGCGCTGCGATCTGCCTGGCGATCATCGCCTTCAATCTTTTCGCCGACGGCCTGAACGAGGCGTCAGACAGCCGGCGCAAAGGCACGCAAGTCGGGTTGGAGCGCTGATGGACACCACCGAGAACATACCAGTGCGCGACATGGGGGCCGAATTCGCCGCGCCAGCGGAGGCTGCATTGTTGCTGGACGTGCGCAATCTCAAGGTTCATCTGCGCACGTCCGACGCGGTGGTGCGCGCCGTCGATGGCGTCGATTTTCAGGTGGCGCCGGGAGAATGCGTGGGCATCGTCGGCGAGTCGGGGTCGGGCAAAAGCACCCTGGCACGAGCCGTATCCCGGCTCATGGCGCAGGTGCAATTTGCCGAACTCAGCGGTACTGCCGACTTCAACGGCGCGGACACATTGACCATGTCCACGCAGGCGTTGCGCAACCTGCGACGCAAGTCGGGTTTCTCGATGATCTTCCAGGATCCCCTGGGTTACCTCAACCCCACCATGCGGGTGGGCCGACAGATTCGGGAGGCATTGAGCCCCGGTCACTATGCCATGCCGGAACTCGAACGCATCCACGCGCTGCTGCGCGAGGTTGGCCTGCGCGACGTCGAGCACGTCGCCCGGCGCTTTCCGCACGAACTCTCGGGCGGCATGCGCCAGCGCATCATGATCGCCATGGCGCTGGCCAGTGAACCGCTGCTGCTGTTCGCCGACGAGCCCACCACTGCGCTGGACGCCACCGTCCAGCTACAGGTGCTGGAGACGTTGCACCGGCTGCACCTGGAGCGCCGCATGGCCATGGTCATCATTACCCACGACCTGGGCGTGGTCGCCGCGCTCTGCGATCGTGTCTACGTCATGCGCGGCGGAAAAGTGGTGGAGTCGGCCAACACCATTGAACTGTTCGACGCGCCTAGACATCCTTACTCGGCGCGCCTGATCGAACTCACCCGTCGCAGCCGGCCTGCCACGCAGGGCACGCCATGAACGCTCCAGTCCAGCCTATCCTCAGCTTGCACGAGGTCAGCCAGGTCTTCGTGAGTCGAAACCAGCAGGGCTGGCGGCGCCGCTACCTGCACGCACTCGATCGCGTCAGCCTGGAGGTGCACGAGGGCGAGACCCTGGCTATCGTGGGCGAATCCGGCTCTGGCAAGAGCACCCTTGCCAAGCTGCTGTTGTCGCTGAACAAACCCAGCAGCGGCGAGGTGCGATTCCGCGGCACCTCGCTGGGTCGACTCAATACCGCGCAACACACCGACTA
>Ga0073903_10000782_pt1 | contig 16528 bp, 13 predicted proteins | sample KloWWTKNB14_bulk_FD_66665 | JGI IMG/M metagenome (GOLD analysis project Ga0073903, IMG submission 66665) | Active sludge microbial communities from Klosterneuburg, Austria, studying microevolution and ecology of nitrifiers - Klosterneuburg... | ecosystem: Engineered > WWTP > Aerobic digester >... | reverse complement strand
GCGAGCGCACCGGTGACGTCGGCGAGCCCGCCGGTCTTCGACCAGGGCGTGATCTCCGAAGTGAGCAGGGCAATGCGAAGCGGCACCCTGCGAGTTTAATTATCATGGAGGCATGTTGCGACGTTTGCTCGTGGTGCTCGTCGCGGCAGGTGCGCTGATGCTCTCCGCGGGCATCGGGCTCCTCGCCGCAGACTGGCCGTTCCTGCATCGTCTCTGGCAGCTTCCGGCCGACAAGGCGCAGTGGCGCGTCGCCCTGCGCACGCCGGTCGAGGGGTTCGATGGCGGCGGATCGGCGTTCTTCCCGGTTGCGACGCCGGACGAGCGGACGATCGACGCGGGCGCGCTGGCGCAGGCCGGAGCATGGGCCGAGGCGAATGACAGCGCGGCGCTGCTGGTAATGCACCGAAGCAAGCTGCAGCTCGAGCGCTACTGGCAGGGCCTCGCGCGCGACACGCTCTTTCCCGTGCAGGGCCTCAGCAGGTCGCTGCTGGGTGTCGCCTATGGCTGCGCGCTTGCCGACGGCCTCGTCACATCGCTCGATACGAGGGTTGATCATTGGCTCGCGGAGTGGCGTGGCGAGGCGCGCGGTGCGATCACGTTGCGGCAGCTCCTGCAGAACGTGTCCGGGCTGGAGACTCCTGCCCTCGACAGCTGGGCAGCTCTTCTGGGCAAGGGAGGGCGCATGCGGTTCGGCACCGAATCCGTGCGTGCCGCCCTGTCTTTCGACCTTGCGCACGAGCCCGGTACCCACTTCGCGGTGTCTCCCGTCGATGCGCAGCTGCTCGGCCTCATTCTCGAGCGGGCCAGCGGCGAGCGGTTCCCGGAAGTCCTCGCGCAGAGGCTCTGGCAGCCGATTGGCGCGGGTGTTGCCGAGTACGGGCTCGACCGGCGAGGCGGCATGGCCGCGGTGTTTGACGGCCTGCGCGCTGCGCCGGGTGATCTGCTGCGCGTCGGCATGCTCCTTGTTGACGACGGAGTCGCGGGCGGCCGGCAAGTTCTGCCGCAGGGGTGGGTCCACGTGATGGCGCGCGGCTCGGTCCCGAATCCGCACTACGGCCTCGAGGCCTGGCAGCTCGAAGGCGGGGGACTCATGATGGCCGGCGATGGGCACGCGATCTGGGTCTGGCCGGACGAGCAGCTGGTGATCGTGCGTCTCGGGCGTGCGACACCGGGCTGGGATGCCGGGACACTGCCTGCGATCCTGCGCCACGGACTTCACTGAAGCTGCGGCCTGCGTGATGCGCACCCGCGACCTCTCCGACATGCTGCTGCTCGGCGCGATCTGGGGCGGCGCCTTCGTGCTGATGCGGATCGCCTCACCCGTGTTCGGCGCCACGGCACTCGCGGGCGTGCGGATCGCGGTTGCGTTGCTCGTGCTGGTACTTTTCCTGCGACATTGGCAGGCGTTGCGCGAGCAGCCGCTGGCGCTGCTCGCGCTCGGTGCCATCAATACAGCAGTGCCGTTCTCGCTGTTCGCTTATGCGATGCTCAGCATCACGAGCGGGCTTGCGGCACTGCTGAATGCGACGACACCGATGTTCGGTGCGCTCATCGCCTGGGCGTGGCTCGGCGAGCGGCTGACGATCTGGCGCGTCACCGGCATCGTGATCGCATTCGGCGGCGTCGCCTGGCTCGTGCATGGCGCAATCGGTACGCTCGGTGCGGGCGCCGTGCCCGGCGTGGTCGCGGCGCTTGCGGCTGCCGCGCTCTACGGCATCGGTGCCAGCTTCACGCGCCGGTATCTGGGTGCGGCCGATCCTGCGGCCGTCGCTGCCGGCTCGGTTCTCGGTGCGATGCTCGTCATCGCGCCGTTCTCCATCGCAACCTGGCCGCAGGCGCCGATCTCACTGCAAGGCTGGCTCGCCGCCGGGGCGCTCGGCGTGTTCTGCACCGGCGTCGCCTATCTCATCTACTTCCGCTTGATGCGCAGCGTGGGTGCGGGTCGCGCCGTGGCCGTTGCGTTTCTCTTTCCCGTCTTCGGGATCCTGTGGGGTGCGGTCGTACTGCATGAGCCCGTGACCTCGGGCTTGCTGGCCGGCTGCGCCGTGGTGCTGGTGGGAACCGCGCTTTCGGTCGGCCTTGCCGATCGGGTGACGTTCGCCCGATAACGATGCAATACTTTCCCGATGGCCGACACGCGCAACGTCGTCACCGTAGCCAGTCTCGTCGCGGCGTTGCTCGCGGGCGGCTGGGCGATTTACGCCACCAAGCACGCCGGCGCGCCGATCGAGGCACCCAGGGCGGGCGTGGGTGCGCGGCCGGGCGGGGCTGCGCCGGTGGTCGTCAGTGCTGTCGTGCGCAGCGAGCGCGTCTCGCATGAGCTGAAGGCGCTCGGCACGGCGATCGCGAACGAGTCGATCGAGGTGATGTCCAAGACCTCGAACTTCGTCTCGGCCGTGCGGTTTCGCGATGGCGAGACCGTGAAGCACGGCCAGATACTCATCGAACTCGACCCGGCGCAGGCGCGCGCCGATCTCGCCGAGGCGTCTGCCGCGCTCACCGAGAGCACGAGCCAGTACGAACGCGCACGCGACCTGCTGTCGACCCGAGTCGTGTCGCAGTCGCAGTATGAGCAGCTCGAGGCGACCATGAAGGCGAACCAGGCCCGCGCCGACGCGGCCACAGCACGGCTCGCCGATACCGTGATCCGCGCGCCGTTCGGCGGCCGCGTGGGCCTGCGGCGCGTGAGTGTCGGCAGCCTCGCAAGCCCGGGCACGGTGATCACGACGCTCGATGACACGAGCGTGATGAAGGTGGATTTTGCCGTGCCCGAGAACCTTCTCGGGAGCCTGCGCGAGGGGCTCGAACTCTCCGCGCGAACCGCGGCGCACCCCGATAGCGAACTGAAGGGCCGGGTGCTGACGATCGATTCGCGCATCGATCCGGTGACGCGTTCGGTGACCGTTCGTGCGCTTGTGCCGAATGCGGCGTCCCTGTTGCGGCCGGGCATGCTGGTCAACGTGACGCTCGCGAGGGACGAGTACGAGGCGCTCGTGATTCCGGAGCAGGCGCTCGTGCCCGAGCAGAGCCGCCAGTACGTCTTCGTCGTCGACGGCGACAGCAAGGTCGCGAGGCGCGAGGTGCAGATCGGGCGGCGTGAGCCCGGCAAGGTCGAGATCGTCGGGGGCCTCGCGCAGGGTGAGCGTATCGTGGTCGAAGGCACGCAGAAGCTGCACGACGGCATCGCGGTGCGCGAGGCGCAGGGGTGACGATCTCCGATCTGTCGATCCGCCGGCCGGTGTTTGCGACCGTGCTGTCGCTGCTGCTCGCCATTCTCGGCGTGATGGCGGCGCTGCGCCTGCCGATCCGCGAGTATCCGGATGTCTCGCCGCCGATCGTCACGATCGACACCTTCTACCGCGGCGCCTCCGCGAGCGTGATCGAGAAGCGCATCACGGAGCTGATCGAAGACGAGATCTCGGGCATCGAGGGGCTCGCCAAGCTCACCTCCTCGAGCCGCGACGAGAATTCGCGCGTCACGCTCGAGTTCACGCTCGATCGCGACATCGACGCCGCCGCCAACGACGTGCGCGAGCACGTCTCGCGCGTGATCGCGCGCTTGCCCGAGGAGGCCGACCCGCCGCAGATCACCAAGGTCGATTCGGGCATGGACGCGATCATGTACATCAGCGTGTCGAGTCCGGCGCGCAGCCCGCTCGAGCTGACCGACTATGTGACCCGGCACCTCGTCGATCGCTTCTCGGCGGTACCGGGTGTTGCGGTCGTGCGCCTGAGCGGGGCGCGCCGCTACGCGATGCGCATCTGGCTCGACCGCGACGCGCTCGCCGCGCGCCGGTTGACGGTCACCGACGTCGAGGACGCGCTGCGGCGCGAGAACGTCGAACTGCCCGCGGGGCGCATCGAGTCGCGCGAGCGTGAGTTCACGTTGCGTACCGACACGAACCTCACGGAGGAGGCCGACTTCCGCGAGCTTGCGATCGGCAAGGGCGCCGATGGCTACGTCGTGCGCCTCGGTGACATCGCGCGCGTCACGCTCGCGGCCGAGGACGAGCGCAGCCTGTCACGCTCGGACGGCGTACCGGGTGTCAGTGTCGGCATCACGCCGCAGTCGCAGGCGAACGTGCTCGAGGTCGCGCAGCGTGCCAGGGCCGAAATGGAGCGCATGCGCGCGAGCCTGCCGGCTGACATCATCATGGGCGCAAACATCGATTTCTCGGTGTTCATCGTCGAGTCGATGAAGAGCGTGGCCAAGGCGCTCACAGAAACACTCGCGATCGTGCTCGCGGTGATCTTTCTCTTTCTGGGCACCGCCCGCGCGACCCTGATACCGGCCGTCACGATTCCGGTGTCGCTGCTGGCCGCGACACTCGTGATGGCCGTCCTCGGCTACTCGATCAACACGCTGACGCTGCTCGGCGCCGTGCTCGCGATCGGGCTCGTCGTCGACGACTCGATCGTGGTGCTCGAGAACATCGTGCGGCGGATCGAGCGCGGCGAACCGGCGCTGCTTGCATCCCTCACCGGCAGTCGCGAGATCGGCTTCGCGGTGATCGCAACCACGCTGGTGCTGTGTGCCGTGTTCCTGCCGGTCTCGTACATGGAGGGCAACGTCGGGCGCCTCTTCGGCGAGTTCGGCGTCACGGTGGCCGCTGCGGTCGCGTTCTCCGCGCTGATTGCGCTGACGCTGACGCCAATGATGGCGTCGAAGCTCTTCACGGCAGGGTTGCACCGCGGCCGCCTGGCCCAGGCGGTCGATGCGCTGTTTCACAAGGCAGCCGGCGCCTACGAGCGGCTGGTGCGCCGTTCGCTCATGGGCCGTGGCCCGCTGATCGTGCTCGGCGCAGCGAGCGCCTTCACGGCGCTCATCGTCGCACTGATGATCGCCGGCCAGCCCGTGCCGTGGCTGAAGCTTCCCGTGACGTTCGCACCGATCGAGGATCGGGCGATGCTGTTTGCGAGGCTCACCGCGCCCGAGGGTTCGAGCCTCGCTTACCTCGACCGCCACATGCGCGAACTCGAGACCATCATGACGGATGAAGTGGAGCGCGGCAACGCGAAGCGCGTCATCACCCGCTCGGGTGGTTTCGGCCGGCAGGGAGAGGTGAGCAACGGCATCGCCTACCTGCCGCTGACACTCTGGGGAGAGCGCAAGGATTCCGCGGGAGTGATCGCCGCGCGCGTCGGCCAGCGCGTGGCGGACCTGCCGGGCCTGCGCATCGTCGTGATCCAGCCGCCGGGCCTCGGCGTGCGTGGCGGAGGCAAGCCGCTGCAGGTCGTGCTCGGCGGCAGCGACTATGACGAACTCGCCTCGTGGCGCGACAAGGTCATGGCGCGGCTGCAGGCGGAAAACCCGCGCATCATCGCGCTCGAGTCCGACTATCTCGAGAGGAAGCCGCAGATTTCGGTGCGGATCGATCGCAACAAGGCGGCCGATCTCGGCGTGTCGCTCGCCACCGTGGGGCACACGCTCGAGACAATGCTCGGTTCGCGCATCGTGACGACCTTCCTGCGGGGCGGGGAGGAGTACAACGTGGTCGTGCAGGCGCGCGACGACGAACGTGCCTCGGTGAACGACCTTGGTGACATCTACGTGCGCTCGACGACGACGGGGAAGCTCTTGCCGCTATCGGCGCTGGTACAGGCCGGGGAAGTCGCCGGACCGAATGACCTGAAGCGCTTCGACCGGCTGCGCTCGATCACCCTGTCGGCCAATCTCGCGCCCGGCTACTCGCTTGGGGAAGCGCTCGAGGATGTGGAGCGCGTGATCCGTGAGGAAGTACCGCAGGGGGTCACGATCAACTACGACGGCGAGTCGCGCGAGCTGAAGCAGTCGGGCGGCAAACTGTGGCTCACGTTCGGCTTCGCGCTCCTGATCGTCTACCTCGTGCTCGCGGCCCAGTTCGAGAGCTTCGTCCATCCGCTCGTGATACTCGCCACGGTGCCGCTCGCGCTGTCGGGCGCGCTCGTGGGGCTGTGGCTCTTCGGTTCCTCCGTCAACGTCTTCAGCCAGATCGGCGCGATCATGCTGATCGGTATCGCCTGCAAGAACGGTATCCTGATCGTCGAGTTCACAAACCAGCTGCGCGATCGCGGTGTCGCCTTCGTGGACGCGGTGGTCCAGGCGGCGACCATCCGTCTGCGGCCGGTGCTGATGACCAGCCTCTGCACCGCTTGCGGGGCGATACCTTTGATGCTCGCCACGGGAGCGGGAGAGGAGAGTCGCCAGTCGATCGGTTCGGCCGTGTTCTTCGGGACGATTTTTTCGCTGGCCCTGACCCTGCTCGTGGTGCCGGCGCTCTACCTGCTGATTGCCCGCAATACCCATTCCCCGCACCATGTGAGCCGCCTGATCGAGAAGCTTGCGGGCGCCGTGTCAACTGTGCCGTCTGCAAATAAGGCCTTGAATATAAAAGATTAATCCATGTGTCAAAGCGGCCCGGGCCCGACCGGCGAGTACAATGGGGCGTCCCCCGCCCCGTACCCGGTGCCCCGTGTCAGCCACGCCCTATCAGCAGCTCGAGCAGGAATGGAAGCGCCTCCACGCGTTCCGTGGCGCGCTCGCGCTGCTGCGCTGGGACGCGGCGGTGATGATGCCCAAGGGCAGCGCCGACATCCGCGGCGAGCAACTGGCGGCGCTCGAGACCGAGCATCACACCCTCCTCACGGCACCCCGGATCAGTCGCCTGCTCGATCGTGCACAGGCGAACGCCCCGGGGCTCGACGAGTGGCAGCTCGGGAACCTGCGGGAGATGCGCCGGCAGCGCGACCACGCGATCGCAACCCCGGTGTCGCTCGTGTCGCGGCTCGCGCGTGCGACTTCGAAAGCGGAGGTCAAGTGGGTCGAGGCGCGCCGCGCCGACGATTTCGCGATCTTTGCGCCGCACCTCGAGGAGGTGCTGCAACTCGTGCGCGACAAGGCGCAGCTCCTGGGCCAGGCGCTCAATCTTGCGCCCTATGACGCGCTGATCGACGAATTCAGTCCCGGTGTGACGATGACGGACATCGATGCGATGTTCAAGGCGCTCGCGCGCCGCCTGCCGGGCCTCATTCGCGAGACGATGGCACTGCAGGCGAAGCACCCGGCGCTGCCGATCACCGGCAAGTTTCCGGTCGCGAAGCAGCGCCAGCTCGTAACCGAAATCATGAAGGCTGTCGGCTTTCCGTTCGACGGTGGTCGTGTCGACGAGAGCGAGCATCCGTTCACGGAGGGTGTGCCGGGCGACATTCGCATCACCACGCGCTACGACGCCGACGATCTTTTCTCGAGTGTGCTCGGTGCGCTGCACGAGACGGGCCACGCGATGTACGATCTGGGCCTGCCACGCGAGTGGCGCGACCAGCCTGTCGGGCGCGACCGCGGCATGGCGATCGAGGAGAGTCAGTCGCTCCTGATCGAGATGATCGTGTGCCGCAGCCGGCCCTTTGTCCGCTACCTGATGCCGCTTCTGCAGAAGCATTTTGGCGTAAGCGGCCCCGAGTGGGATCCGGAGAACGTTTACGCGCACCTGACGCGCGTGCGGCGCAGCCTGATCCGGGTTGACGCCGACGAGCTGACCTATCCGCTGCATATCCAGCTGCGCTACGACCTCGAGAAGCAGCTGCTTGCGGGCGCGCTCGCGGTGCGCGAACTGCCGGAAGCCTGGGCGGAGTTCATGCAGGCACGCTTCAACGTCCGGCCCGCAAGGCAGCAGGAAGGCTGCCTGCAGGATATCCACTGGGCAGTAGGCTCCTTTGGTTACTTCCCTTCGTACGCGCTCGGCGCTGCCATCGCGGCTCAGCTCTTCGAGAAGCTGCGCGGGGATGTACCGGCGCTCGACGAGCAGATTGCCCGCGGCGAGTTCGCGGGGCTCTTCGGCTGGCTGCGCGAGAAAGTGCATGGCCTCGGCGCGAAAGTATCGACCCAGGAGCTTCTGAAACTCGCGACTGGCAAACCGCTGACGGCCACCGCCTCGCTGCGCTATCTCGAGGGCAAATATCTCGAGGACCCCGCCTCGCGCAGCGCCGCCGCGTGAGGTCCGCGCTCCGGTAACATGGCGGCCATGGCCGCAACTGCCCCCTCCGGTTCGAACACCTCGAAGCGACTCGCTGCGCAGCTGCGCGGTCTCGTCGGCAAGGCGATCGCGGATTTCCGGATGATCGAGCCGGGCGATCGCGTGCTCGTGTGCCTTTCGGGCGGCAAGGATTCCTACACGCTGCTCGACCTGCTGATGTCGCTCCAGCGCAGTGCGCCGGTCGAGTTCGAACTGGCCGCCGCGAATCTCGACCAGAAGCAGCCGGAGTTCCCCGCGGAGGTACTGCCCGATCACTGCCGCGCGCTCGGCGTCCCCTTTCACCAGATCGAGCAGGACACCTACAGTGTCGTGAAGCGCGTGATTCCCGAGGGGCGCACGATGTGCGGGCTCTGCTCTCGTCTGCGGCGCGGTGCGCTGTACCGGTTCGCAGCGGAAAACGGCTTCACGAAGATCGCGCTTGGCCACCACCGCGACGACATCGTCGAGACGCTCTTCCTCAATCTCTTTCACGGCGGACGCCTGAAGGGCATGGCGCCGAAGCTTGTGTCGGAAGACGGGCGCAACATCGTGATCCGTCCGCTCGCCTATGTGCCGGAGCGCGAGATCGAGCGCTTCGCGCGCGCGCGCGCCTTTCCGATCATTCCCTGCCGGCTGTGCGGCTCGCAGGACAACAACCAGCGACTGGCAGTGAAGCGCATGCTGGAAGGCTGGGAGCGCGAGCACCCGGGACGCGTCGCGTCGATCTTCTCTGCGATGACCCAGGTCGAGCCCGCGCATCTCGCCGACCCGCAGCTGTTCGATTTTGCGTCGCTCGCCCGCAAGCCCCAGTGACCACTCTCCTGCCGCTCGCCAACGCGTACTGGGTGCAGCGCGACCGCTGGCTCGCGGGTGAATACCCGGGTGGCGCAACGCGCGAGGCGACGCGTGCGCGCCTCGCGGCACTCGTCGCGCTCGGCATCGACACCTTTGTCGATCTGACAACCCCCGGCGAGCTGCCGGCGTACGATGCGGCGCTCGCGCCCGGCGTGCTGCACATCAGAAAGCCCATCCCCGATCACGGTCTGCCGCTCGAGCCCGAGCACATGGGCGAAATCATCGGGGTCATCGACGAACTGCTCGGCGACGGGCGCCGTCTCTATCTTCATTGTCGCGCAGGAATCGGCCGCACCGGGATGGTGGTCGGCTGTCACCTCGCACAACACGGCGTGCGTGGCGACGCCGCGCTCGATGCGCTCAACGTGCTCTGGGCAGACAGCGCCCGCTCGCGCAGCTGGCCCTCGATCCCCGAGACCGCCGAGCAGCGCGACTATGTCTATCGCTGGCCGGCGCCGCTCGACCCGACGCTCGACGACGATGCGATGGCGGCGACGCACGCCCTGCGCGAACGCTTCACGGGCGCGCTGCTCGGGCTCGCGGCAGGCGATGCACTCGCGGCGGCGACCCAGTTCCGCAAGCCCGGCAGCTTTACGCCGGTAGGCGACCTGCTGGGCGGAGGGCCCTTCGAGTTGCCGCGTGGCGCCTGGAGCGACGACACGGCCATGGCGCTGTGCGTGGCCGACAGCCTGCTCGAGCGGGGTGAATTCGACCCGGTCGACCAGATCGAGCGCTTTATCCGCTGGCAGCGTGAGGGGTATCTCTCGGCGACCGGCCAGTGCGTCGGCATCACAGGGGGTGTAACGCGAGCCCTGGGCACCGCGGGCTGGCGGCGGCAGCGCTTCCCCGGTTCGCACGATCCCGCGCAACTCGATCCCGAAGTACTGACACGGGTCGCACCGGTCGTGCTCCATTACTTCAACGAACCGGGTGCGGCGATCGAGCGCGCGGCCGATGCGGCCCGTACCACCTGCCAGGCGCCGCTCGTGCTCGATGCCTGTCGCGTGCTCGCGACCGCACTGCACACGGCGCTCGCGGGGCGCGACAAGGCGGCGATCCTGCGCGCGGTGCGCGAACTCGGTGCGAGCGGGACTTTGCGGCCCGAGGCGGCCGCGATCGCCGCCGGCGGCTTCCGTGAGGCGCCGGGAATGCCCGCCCGCGCCAGATCCACCGCGCTCGACGTACTCGCGTTCGCGCTGGGCATGTTCGAGGCGACCGGCACGCTGCGCGATGGGGCGCTGCAGTGCGCCAACCGGGGCCGCGACTCGGACGTCCTGACGGCCACCTACGGGCTGCTCGCCGGCGCCCACTACGGCGCGGCCGCGATCCCTGCGGCATGGCGCGCCAGCTTGGCGAGGCGGGAGCTGATCGTCGACTTTGCCGACCGCCTGCTGGCCGGGGTCATGGTGGCGATGGCGGGGTGAGTTGCCGTGCCACCCGCCGTCCGTCCCCCACGGCCCGCCCCGGCTGCTATCCTGCAGGCGTCCCTGCCGAACCCACCGCGCCGGTCCCAAGGCGGCGCATGAGGCCCCTGTTCCCATGCCGCTTCCCATCCCGCGCCCTGCCGCCCCCGCTCGCCGCTCTGCCGGCGCGAAGCGCGTGCGCGCGAGGCGCGCGTCGTGGGCGCGGCTCGCCGACGAGCAACTGCTCGCGATGCGCTTCTGTGACCTGAAGCTCAAGCTCGAGCGCACGCCGCTTGCGCGTCACATGCGCGGTCTCTATCGCGACCTCGAGCGTCGCGGCCTCGACTTTCGTCCGCACGCGTGGATCGGCGAGGAGTGGTTTTCACCGGACGGTGTTCCCGGCATCTCGATTCCGTTCTACCTCGCGCATCCGCGCCTCGAGCGCCTCGAGCGCACGATGATGAAGCAGGTCGAGGGCGGCAATGCGCAATGGCTCAAGCGCATCCTGCGGCATGAGGCCGGGCACGCACTCGACACCGCGTATCGCCTGCGGCGCCGCAAACGCTGGCGCGAGGCTTTCGGTCCCGCGTCGTTGCCGTACCCGGATCGCTACCGCGCACGGCCCGGCAGCCGGCGCTACGTGCAGCATCTCGGCGACTGGTACGCGCAGTCACATCCGACCGAGGACTTCGCCGAGACTTTTGCCGTATGGCTGACGCCGAATTCGTCGTGGCGGCGCGGCTACGCGGACTGGCCCGCCTTTCAGAAGCTCGAACTCGTCGATGCGCTGATGGCGGAACTGCGGGGCCGGCGTGCGCTCGTGCGGAAGCGCACGCGAATCGAGCCGATCGATGCGCTCACGCGCACCCTCGGCGAGCACTACGAGGAGAAGCTCGAGCGCTATCGTCAGTACCGCCGCGGCCTCGTCGACGTGATGCTGTCGAAAGTGTTTACGCCGGCCAGGCCGCGACGCACGGCATCGCGCGCCGGTACGTTGATCCGCAACGCGCGACGCGAGCTCGTCGATGCGGTAGTGCGGGAGCAGGGCGTCGAGCGCTATAGTGCGTTCCAGATATTGCGCATGATCATCGAACGCTGCGATCAGCTCCGGCTCTATCCGCGCGGCAGCCGGCGCGATGCGCTGCGCAACGCGCGCTGGGTCCTCTCGCGCCTCGTGCGCCTCTACGCGGACGGCGCGAGTCCGCAGCTGAGGCTATGAAGAAACTCAAGGTGCTGGTCGTCGTCCACACGACCCTCGTCCCGCCCGACACACTCGAAGGGCGGACCGAAAAGGAAATCGAAGAATGGCGCACCGAGTTCGATGTCATATCGACGTTGAAGCGGCGCGGCCATGAAGTGCGCTGCGTCGGTGTACTCGATACGCTGACCGAGCTGCGGGGCGCCATCACCGACTGGCAACCCGACATCGTCTTCAACCTCCTCGAGGAGTTCGACGGCATCGTCACCTACGATCAGCATGTCGTCGCGTTCCTCGAGCTGATGCGCCAGCCCTACACGGGTTCGAATCCGCGCGGCCTGCTGCTTTCGCGCGACAAGTCGATCTGCAAGCAGCTCTTCGCCTATCACCGCATTCCCTCGCCGCAGTTCGCGGTGTTCAGGAAGGGCGTCAAGTTCAAGCTGCCGAAGAAGCTCCGGTTTCCGCTGTTTGTGAAATCGACGACCGAGGACGCCTCGCTCGGCATTGCGCAGGCGTCGGTCGTCGAGGACGAAGCGAAGCTGCGCGAGCGCGTCGGCTTCGTGCACGAGCAGATCGGCTCGGATGCGCTCATCGAGGAGTACATCGAGGGCCAGGAGCTGTATGTCGGCATGGCCGGCAACGACCGCCTCACGCGCCTGCCGGTGTGGGAGATGGTGTTTGGCTCGATGCCGGATTCGCTGTCGGCGATCGCGACGCGCAAGGTGAAGTGGGATCGACGCTACCAGAAAAAATACGGTATCAGCACGCGCGCCGCCGACGAACTGCCGCGCGAGATCGTCACCAGGCTCGACTCGCTGTCGCGGCGCATCTTCCGCGCGCTCGGCCTTTCCGGCTACGCGCGGATGGATTTTCGCCTTGCGCCCGATGGCCGCATCTTCGTGCTCGAGGCGAACGCCAATCCGAACCTCGCGGAGGAAGAAGATTTCGCGCAGTCGGCCCTCGCAGCGGGCATCGCGTACGACGAGTTGCTCGAGCGTATCATCACGCTCGGCCTCGGTTACCGGGCGGAATGGCGGGCTTACTATGGCTGAACGCGCTGTCGCGCTCTGCGCACTGCTCTTCCTCGCTGCGTGCTCGGGCACGGCGGATCTGCGCAAGGCGGAACTGTCGGAGCTTGCCGGCCTGCTTCCGGGCACCTATGAAGGCGCCGGCGCGTCGGTCGCATTCGTACCGATCTACGCGCCGTTCATCAGCGACAACGTGTTCTTCACCGAAGAGACACGCCTGCAAGGCGGGCGTGGCGAGGTGTCGCAGCGCATCGTCGCGTTCGATATCTCCGACAAGCAGATCGTGCAGGCGAGCTATCTGCTCGCCGATCCGGCGCGCTGGCGCGCGGGCCTGCAGCACCCGGATCTCTTCAAGAGCCTGATGGAGGCCGACCTCAAGTTGCTCGCGGGTTGCGAGATGCTGTGGGTCAAGGACAAGGAGCGCAGCCGGTTCGTCGGCGCGAACGACCGCAAGAACTGTCGCAGCTCGCGCCCCGGCAGCGGGCTCGCATTCCTCGATGCGCGCGCCGAGATCACCGCCGACGACTATGCGCGCAGCGAGCGCTACTTCGATGCCGCAGGGCGGCAGCTCGCGGGCCCGCGGGACGAGGCTCTGGACCGGTTCCGCAGGCAATGACTTTCAGGGGAGTCATCTCGACGGCAATCAGGAAGCTCGACGGCACCACGCAGCGACTGCGCGCGCTCAGGAAGCCGCCGCCTGCGCCACCGTCGAAGGCGTCAGCCGCGGGTCCCGGCGAGAGCACTACGGGTCGGGTGCGGCACGACGAGCGGGGCAACGCGGTCTGGGACATCGCCGTATCGACGGGCGTCTTCGCGCTCGAAAGCACCTCGAAGCTGCTGAAGCGCCTCGAGGCGCCGGAGCTGAAGATCGAGGGCGAGCGGGAGCTCGAGCTCGAAGACGGAAAGAAGGGCCGAGGTTACGATCCCTACAACCGCGGCCGCTGATTCTTCAGGTGCGCGTCGAGCCAGTCGAGCACGACAGCGTGCCACTGCAGGCTGTTTGCGGGCTTCAGTACCCAATGGTTCTCGTCAGGGAAGTAGAGCAGCTTCGACTCGATACCGCGTCGCTGCAATGCCGTGAAGGTCGAGAGGCCCTGCGTGTCGGGTACGCGGTAGTCCTTGCCACCGTGGATCACGAGCATCGGCGTGCGCCACCTGTCGACGAAGCGTGACGGATCCCACTTCTCGTACAGCTCGGGGTGCGAGAAGTGCGGACCGCCGAACTCCCATTCGGGGAACCACAACTCCTCGGTCGAGTAGTACATCGCCCGGTTGTCGAAGATGCCGTCGTGGTTGACGATGCAGCGAAAGCGGTCGGGCCAGTTGCCCGCGATCCAGTTCTGCATGTAGCCGCCGTACGAGGCGCCCAGCGAACAGGCGCGATCGCCGTCGAGCCAGTCGTAGCGCGCGAGCGCCGCAGCGAGCCCCTTCTGCAGGTCGACGAGCGGCTTGCCGCCCCAGTCACGGCTGATCGAATCGGTGAACGCCTGGCCGTAGCCGGTCGAACCGTGGAAGTCGATGAACACCGCCGCATAGCCGTGGCCGGCGTAGACCTGCGGGTTCCAGCGGTAGCTCCAGCCGTTCGCGAAGCTCGACTGCGGCCCGCCGTGCACGATGAACGCGACCGGATACTTCGTGCCAGCCACGAAGTCTGCCGGCTTCATCACGTAGCCGTGAACAGTCTCGTCGTTCCAGCCCTTGAAGCTGAACTGCTCGAACGCGCCCAGGGTGCGCGCGGCGAGCAGTGCGGCATTCACGCTCGTGAGGCGCACGGCCTTGCCACTGCCCTTCAGGAGCCAGAGGTCGGCGGGGGCGGCGAGGCTCGCCCGACTGTAGACGATGCCGTCCTTCGTCGGCGCGAAGTCGTCGACGTAGCCGTCACCGACGAGCCGCTGCACCTTGCCGCTCGCCGGGTCGATCGAGAACAGTGCATGCTGGCCCGTATCGTCAGCCGTCGCGAGCAGTCGCTTGCCATCGCGTGCGACCCCGAGCCGGGATACCGAACGGTCCCACGCCAGCGTGAGCGGGCGTGCGGCGCCGCTCTTCGCGCCGCGCACGACGACGTGGAAGCGATCTGCCTCGAAGCCGGGCCGGTCCATCGCAAGGTACGCGAGATCGCCGTTGCCGAGAAACACCGGCTGGGTATCCCAGGCGAGGTTCGCGGCCGTCAGGTTCGTTGTGGTGCCGCCGTCGATGGGTGTCTCGTAGAGATCGAAGTTCGTCGACCACGGCTCCGTGCGTCCCGCAACCCGCAGAGAAAACACCACGCGCTTGCCATCGGGTGAGATCGCGTACTCCTCGTCGCCACCGAACGGCTTCGAGGGCGTGTCGCCGTCGAGCTCTTTCGACAGGTCGACGGGCGTGCCGGCCGCGCCTTTTGCGTCGAGCTTCACCGAGAAAAGATGCGAGCGCGAACCGTCCGCCCAGGTGTCCCAGTGGCGCACGAAGAGCTTGTCGTGGAGCTGGCCGCTTGCCTTGTCGGACGCCTTCGCGCCGGGCTCGGGCTTGACGGTCATGCTGAACACGAGCCGCTCGCCCGCAGGCGCGACCTTGAACGAGCCCACATCTTCCGCCAGCGCCGTGACCGCAAGGGGATCGCCGCCCGTGAGCGCAAGACGCCAGATCTGGCTGCTGCCCGAGCGCGTCGAAAGGAAATAGAGCGCACTGCCGTCGGGCGCCCAGCGCGGGCTCGTGTCACTGGCGGGGTGCTGCGTAAGCCGGCGCGGCGTGGCGTTCGCGGCGCCGGGTTCAAGCAGCCACAGGTCTGTGCGGCCTTTGTTTGCCTCGAGATCGGTCTCGCGAAGGACGTAGGCAACGTAGCGACCGTCGGGCGAGACCTGCGGATCACTGACGCGGTTGAGCGAGACAAGATCCGCCGCCGTGAACGGCGTGGCGGCGAGTGCGGCGAGAATCGCCAACATCAGGGCTGTCCCCTTTCGGCGCCGGGGTTCACCCACGGCTCCGCTTCGGCCGCCGCCATCCATTCGCGCAGGATTGGATCGGCGAGCGCGTGTTCGACGTAGGCCGCGGCCGCGGCAGACAGCGATGCTCCGTAGGTCAGGAAGCGCAGCACCACGGGTGCGAACATCGCATCGGTCACGCAGTATTCGGCGCCGAAAAGCCAGGGGCCGCGTGCACCGGATTCGCGTCGGCACTGTGACCAGGCCTCGTCGATGCGTGCGATGTCGGCCGCCAGTTCCGCTGTCAGGTTGGTGCGCCGGTTGCGGGCCCGCGCGTTCATCGGCCAGCTGCTTCGCAACACCGCGAATCCCGAGTGCATTTCAGTGGCGAGGGAGCGCGCCCTCGCGCGCCCGGCGCGATCCTGCGGCCAGCCGCGGCCCGCAAGCTCGCACGCGTACTCGCAGATCGCGAGCGAGTCCCAGATCCTGAGCTCGCCGTCGGCGAGCACCGGCACGCGATGCGCGGGACTCCAGGCGGCAATCTGCGCCTTGAACTGTGGCGTGTCGAGTTGCAAGACGGTTTCGTCGAAGGCGAGGCCGAGATGCCTGAGCAGCATCCACGGCCGCAATGACCACGACGAATAGTTCTTGTTGCCGATGACGAGTTTCAGCGCGCTCATTGTCTCAATGCCTTTCCGCGGGGTCACGATGCCGACAGCGAGCGGCCCGAGCGCCGCGATGATGCGATCCGGGTTGTAGCAGAAACCGGCGTCACTTGCGCGTAGACGCGACGGGAAGAGCAGGGCGTCGAACTCGTCGAATCCCCACCCGAGCCAGGCGGCCGCGACCACCAGCCACTGATATCGGTTCACGTGTGATCCCCGTCGCAATCAGCAGTGTAGCCGCGCGGCTGCCAATGCAGAGCGGCCTTGTGCAATTGCGCAAACCCTGCGCGCGTTCACGGTTTGTTCAGCGGTGATGGCGGACTCTTGGCGCCATGGTCGTCAAAGTGCACAGCCTGCGCGAGTACTTCCGCGATTCGCTGCACAGCGCGCTCGAACACCAGCAGGTCTCGGTGGGCGGGGAGACCGAGCAGTATGTCGTCAACCTTCTCACGCTCTTCGCACACTCCGATGCGCTCTTCGAACAGACA
>Ga0073903_10000779_pt1 | contig 16574 bp, 14 predicted proteins | sample KloWWTKNB14_bulk_FD_66665 | JGI IMG/M metagenome (GOLD analysis project Ga0073903, IMG submission 66665) | Active sludge microbial communities from Klosterneuburg, Austria, studying microevolution and ecology of nitrifiers - Klosterneuburg... | ecosystem: Engineered > WWTP > Aerobic digester >... | reverse complement strand
TTTTGCCAGCATCTGAAAGTAACAGGATGAATCACTTTAAAAATTGGGCAATCAGGAAAATGAAGATTTCAATCACTGGGTAAATCTAAAACGACATTATTATAATCATTAATCCTGTTAACTAAAATCATAATCACCGGGATCTGCCGGGGCTAATTTGCATCTTTTTAGAAAAGCTATGCTCCGCAAAAAAATATTCAAGCTATCCACCACCGCATTTAAGGAGCGGGGTTCTGAGATCCAGCGAATTGAGGCATTAAGCGATGCTGTGTTTGCATTTTCTGTTTCTTTATTAGTGGTTTCCCTGGAAGTACCTCAAACTTTTGAAGAACTTCGTATACTACTCAACGGTGCTATCCCTTTTTTTGCAACCGTAGCCATGATCTTTTTATTCTGGTATCAGCAATATAAATTTTTTCGCCGGTATGGCATGAACGACATTCATACCATTTTGCTGAACCTTGCTTATCTCGCTGTGATACTTTTTTATGTGTACCCTCTTAAATTTTTATTCTCCTTATTGATAGCTTCCTGGACAGGTATTAACCTGTTTCCACAGGCAGCTGAAAAGGGGCTCTCGATCATTCACCAGGAAGATTTTTCGCAACTTATAATCTTATTTAGTGTGGGCTATGGAGTGATTTGGTTCCTGCTTTTTCTTATGTATCACCGGGCATTTTCATGCCGGGAAAAACTAGCGTTAACAGGGTTTGAAATCATGTATACACTCAAAGAAAAAAGAGGTGCATTATGGAATGTGCTTATTGGTTTTGCAGCAATAGTAATGGCATTGGCAGGATGGGAACTATATGCTGGCATTTGTTATCTGTTTATCCCCGTCTTGATTTATTTAAATGAACTACGCTTTACAAAGGAACGGAAAAAAGATAGCAAGAAACAGCAAAGAACTAATACCTGAAATAATCTTCCCGGCAAATGAATTTTAATTGATAAAATATTTAATGGCTCCGTAGCTCAGTTGGCAGAGCAGTTGACTCTTAATCAGCGGGCCGAGAGTTCGAATCTCTCCGGAGTCACTTTCAAATACATTACAGTAGTAGCAGACCATTAAAATTTTCTATTTAAGTATTGGAAACAATAAAAGGTGTATGTATTCAAAGCAAATGATGTCATAATTACTTTGCTTTGTCTTGAAGATTAAGTTACTCGTATTGTTGTGAAACTATTTTAATAACTATGGGCTTTTAATATCCTCATATAAATCTCTCTGGCTGGCCAGAATTTCCCTGTATTTATTAAATAACCTGGTCTTGGAAATGAATCCAATAAATTTTCTTTGGTTATCAAGTACAGGTAAGTACCAGCTTTGCGTTATATCAAATTTTTCCATAACGGAGTGCATATCTTCAGAGTGTAGTAAAATGGCCGGAGGTTTTTTCATTATGGTCCTTACCTGTACTTTCTCAAATTGTTCTGGCTGAAATAATCGCTGTTTTATGTCATTTAACTCAATGATCCCTGCAAATCTTTCTTTAGTATCAACTACAGCAAAAATATTTTTTTCACTTCTTTTTACAATCTCTACAAGGTCCAAAAGTTTTTTATCAATGCCTATACTTTCATATTTATCATGCAGCATATCCTCCAACCGGATGGAAGTAAGAATATTTTTTTCCTTTTTATGAGTAAACACCTGTCCCTCCAAAGCCAGTTTTTTAATATCCATTGAATAGGGTTCATATGATTTGACTATAAAAAATGAAAGAGAAGAGACAATCATCAATGGGATAAATAATTCATAGCCATTAGTGATTTCGGCTATTAAAAAAATTGCTGTCAAAGGACAATACATTACTCCGCTTAATACACCAGCCATCCCAACAAGGCTGAAATTTCCCTCCGGTATTTTAATCCAGGGAGTGCTATTTAATAATTTGGAAAAGAAGAAACCCAGGTATGAACCAGCAAATAAGGATGGGGCAAAATTGCCACCATTGCCACCACTACCAATAGTAATCCCTGCTGCAATCGGCTTCAGGATAACTATTAAACCGGAAAAAACAATCAAACCCCAATTTTGATTGAGGACTGAAAATAAAGTTGTGTTATCAGCAAAAGTAACGAGAGATCCATTGGCTACCATTTTGACACTATTGTATCCTTCCCCGAATAATGGAGGAAAAACAAAATAAATGAGTGCCAAAATAGATCCTCCTGCCACTGTTTTCATATAGCCATTCATTTTCCATCCAAGCATCCGTTTTTCGGTGCCTTTAAAGAGGCGGGCATAATAAAGAGAAATAAATCCAGCCATCACACCAAGTACCAGGTAATAAGGAACGTTCCTGTAGTCAAACGATTGCTGAAGAACAAAATTGAAAAGGGAAGATTCAGCTAAAATTATTTTTGAGCATAAAACACCCACTACTGAAGAAATGATTAACGGAATAAAGTAACTAACAATTGTTTCTGAAAGTAATATTTCAACGGCAAAAATTACCCCCGCAATAGGTGCATTAAAGACCGCTGAAATTCCGGCAGCAGCCCCACAGGCAATTAACAGAGTTCGCTCCTGGTAATTCAAATCACTAATTCTGGATATATTAGAACCTACTGCGGAGCCGGTAGCCACAATGGGAGCTTCCAGGCCAACGGAGCCACCTAACCCTACCGTGAGCGAACTTGTAACCACATGCATATAAGTATGGCTCAAAGGAATATAGGAAGACTTCATTGCAATAGCTTTTAATACCATTGCAATACCTTTTTGAATCTGTCCACCAAAGAAATGCCGAATTAAAAAAACAGACAAAAAAAGACCAACAGCCGGAAAGAATAAATACGCAAACCTGTTAACAGGAATTTCCTGGATCCAGTTCTGTATAGAGTGAACAAATAATTTAATTAAAACTGCTAATAAACCGGATGTGAAACCAACAAATGTAGCGATCAGCATTATCAATTGTACCCGGCTTAGCTTTGTACGTAAAAATCTGACAATATATTGATAAAATGTTTTCAAAGCCATGCAATCGAATTTTAAAATAATATGAGAGGACTTGCCCGATTAATAGCTTAAAAACTATTCCTATTAAATCAATTAATGATCGGTACTAATAAATTAAAATCAGCTTCTTTAATCACATAATCTGCTACTGAATCGACATATGAATGGGTGGAACAGAATGAAACACCAATCCCTGCTTTACGAATGATACAAATATCATTCTCCCCGTCACCTACCACCAGGGTGTTTTTCAGATCCACCCCATATTTATCGCAAATATTAATCAGGGCATTTAATTTGCAATACTCATGTTTACATTGACTTTTGTCATCCTGCAAAAACAAAGAAGGTATTTTAACTTCTCCGGTTGCCACACTTTTTGAAAATTCCAGTTCATTGGAAATTGTAAAATCAAAACCAAATTTATTTTTCATATGATTTGTAATACAATCATAACTATCACTGATAATGCCGGTGATATAACCCTGGAGTTTCAATTCAGCTAAAAGTTTTTCGAGATTAGCCGTAACGGCAATACTATCTGCTACTTCCAGTAATTCTCCTATAGTTTTACCCTTTAATAAACGGGCAATCATTTTTGTACGGATAAATGGATTATTATTATTTGTAACGATATCAACCAGGTCTTTCCTGAAATCATATTTTGCAGCTGCAGTATTTATAAAACTGGCCCTGAGAATTGTATTATCCATATCAAATATGGCCACCTTTTTTAATGACATTAATCCTTCCCGAATGGCAAATTCCATTTGCTCCCGGATGACCTGAATATTTTCAAAAGTTTCAAGGTTTTGCACTTCAACACCTTTTGACTTTTTCATAATCGTCCTGGCCACTTCACGGCTCATTTTACCTAACTGTTCGAGTGATTGCATCCTGTTTTCTATATTACCAATACTTACTTCTGCAATTCTTGCTTTCAGATTATGCATATCTATCAGGATACCGATATCTACCCCGTATCCTTCTTCAAATTCACATTTTGAAAAAAAACTTTTTCGTCCGGCAATCATGCCACTTAACGGCTGCTGAAAATTGGGGAATGATGGATATAAAATGGACAATAATGGCTTTGCGACCAGTTCAGTTACTCTGCCGGCCTGTCTCGTAAAGTATGATTTTACAAAATCAGCCTGATCATTTAGTAATGGCAGGGTTAATTCTTCAATAATATTGTCAGAATAAGTTATAATATCAGCGTCAAGAAAGACAATAAGCTCATTCTTTGCTACCAGTATTCCGTCTTTCATAGATGTACCTTTCCCTAACTTTGTACTTGTTATTACTGTAGCCCCCTCCTTTCTTGCCTCATCAACCGTATTATCCATGGATTTATCATCTACCACCAATACTTCGGTTACCAAAGGTGATTTTTTTACAAGCGCTACAACTTTACCAACTGTAGTTTCTTCATTTAACGCAGGAATTATAACTGTAATCATCTCCGATTTTTTAAGATTAGCATTTGCTGATATCCCGATCAGTATTATCCCTTTACTTCTGATCTTCAGCAGATACCTGAAGAAAATTGATTATTACAAAAATATGAAAGTTAAGGCAGGGCACAGACACTCTTTGCTATCAATTAACAATTATTAATCCGATATTACTATAAAATTATATTGAATTAATGTATCAATGCCACTACAATATCCATGACATTTGTTTGTGTGGGTCCTGTTATAACCAGACCACCCATTTTATAGAAATAACTATAGGAATCGAATCGATCAAGGTGCTCCTGTATCATTTCATTCATTCCCATGAAAGCGGGCAGGGATTTATTGTTAAATAAAGCCCCTGCAGCATCAGTAGGTCCATCTGTACCATCTGTTCCGGCACTTAGAATTGTTATATCATGATCGGTACCAGATATACTATTTTTTAGCAATTCATTTATTGCACTTAAAACAAAATGTTGATTACGGCCACCCTTGCCGGGGCTTGTCACTTTTAAGGTTGTTTCTCCTCCCATCAGAATACATACAGGTTTTTCGCCAGAATAATGTTGCAAGTAGTGGACAAATTTGCGGGCTTCCGTATCAGCATTTCCGGTTAGATTGTCTGTCAAAATAAAGGAGTGATAGCCAAATTGTTCTGCTTTTTGTTTGGCCATATTCAACGCAAGATTATTACTACCGATAATTTTTGTAGTCGTATTGTAAAAAAAGTGAGCACCGGGTTTGGGGGTGTCTTCAATAGTTTGATTTACTCCCTTTAGAATATATTTTCTGACACTTTCTGCTGTGCTTGTCCAGATATTATATTTTTGTAAAACCCGATAAGCGTCTTCAAATGTGGAGCTGTCGGAGACCGTAGGCCCGCTGGCAATACTTTCCAGGTGATCCCCAACCACATCACTTATAATCAGTGTAAAAAGCTTTGCCGGATAAACCGCTTTTGCAAGTTGTCCACCTTTAATCTTACTTAAATGCTTTCTTACAATATTAATTTCATGGATGGATGCCCCGCTATTGATCAGCATTTTAAATATATTCTTTGTTTCTTCCAGTGTACACCCTTCAGGAATATCTGCCAGCAATGAGGAAGCGCCTCCGCTAAGTAATACCAGCACAATATCATCAACATTTAAACCATTTACAGCTTGTAATACTATCTCAACTGCTTTAATACTATTTTGGTCTGGCACCGGATGAGCAGCTTCAATAGTATGAAAATACTCCAGGGGAAGGGAATGCCCGTATTTAGTAATGCAATATCCTTTTGAAATTAAAATACCAACTTGTTTTTCTGTAACATTGGCCATTCCCGGTGCAGCTTTTCCAGCAGCAATTACTATAAATCTATTGATATCCCGGATATTGAACTCTTGATTCGTTAAATGGAGAAATCCGTTTTTTGAATAAATGTATTCAGGTAATAACAACTGCGGCTGAACTGCCCTCGTGGCTGAAAGAAATATCTCGTATGCCTGCTTACTATACATATAAATTCAAATTAAAAATACTATGCGGGCTCTGTAAAAATACGACAAATGAATTTTTTGCTTAAGTTAAGAAATGATAAAAGTATTTTTCTATTGATTATTTCTGATATTTTTGAATTATGAAAGAAATTGGTGCATACGGATATATAATAGCCATTTGCCTTTTAGTGATCCTGTCGTATTTATTCAACCTGATTTCCCGACGGACTGGAATACCTTCAGTTTTACTGTTATTGCTGACTGGTATTGGGGTACGGGAAACCCTTGTATTTAATAATATTTCAGTCGAAGTTTCACCACAAATGGTAGAGATATTTGGTATTCTGGGTTTAATTATGATCATCCTTGAGGCTGGATTGGATTTACAGTTGGGGAAAAAGAAAATAAAATTGATCCGTAATGCATTTTTTTCAGGTTTGATCATATTAGTACTTTCAGCAATTGCTATTTCTTCGTTCCTGTATTTCTATCTAAAAGAAGATTTTATTCTTTGCCTGATTTATGCATTACCTCTTTCTGTTGTGAGCAGTGCTATTGTTATACCCAGTATTTCTCACCTGGATGAGCATAAAAAGGAATTTCTTGTTTATGAAACTTCATTTTCAGATATCCTTGGTATCATTTTCTTTAATTATCTTATAGCGGGCAACTTATTAAAAGGTTCAAATATTACCTGGTTTTTCGGATCATTGATTATTTCAATTGTTTTAAGTATTGTACTATCATTTCTTATGCTATTTATGCTTACCCGGATTACAACCAAAGTAAGGTTCTTCCTGGTATTTGCTGTTTTAATATTTTTATATGCTGGCGGCAAAATGCTGCATCTGCCATCTTTATTCATTATCCTGTTATTTGGATTAATTGTAAGTAACTGGCAACTAACAATTTTTAACCGACTCTACAAATGGGTATCCATTCAACAGGTAGATGATGTAAGTCATTTACTCCATTCATTAACAGCGGAAAGCAGCTTCCTGATCAGGACTTTTTTCTTCTTCATTTTTGGATTAACTATTGATATCAGGTTAATCATGGATAAGGATGTTATACTGGCTGGCAGTGCCATTGTTATTTTACTGTTGTTTATACGGTTTATTTACCTACGGTTTTTTCTCCGGTCACATATTGTTCCTGAAGTTTTTTTCATGCCGAGAGGTCTGATCACTATCCTTTTATTCTATAGCATCCCCCAACTTTATAAATTATCAAAGTTTAATGAGGGAATATTATTCTTTGTGATCTTAATTACAAGTATCATTATGATGATTGGGTCCATTGCTTATGGGAAGCCTAAGCTGCAAGCTATCAATGATGAGATTCCTTTATCGGATGAACCGTAATTAATTACCAGGCAGAACCGGTGATTATCCGTTTTCTATAAGATATTCATTACTGATTAATTTAACTTCTTCAATTGTACGGTTAAGCCTGCTTTTTTCAGCGGCAAAAGCCATCAGGTGGCTCTCTATCGAAACGTCAATCGATGAACTGAGAAGGCTTTTATCATTTTGAGCAACTGCCTGGATCCAGTCCTTTACTAATCGGTGATCACCACCACCATGAGCATCAGTTTTCATTTTCCACGAAGTTTGTTTCCTGGTCTTAAAATCGGTCATAATAAAGGACTCCATATTTCCGACTATATCACCTTTAGACCCCATTATCCTGGTTCTCCTACCCTCATAAGACACATGTGCCTCCATCGAAAAGGCGGCTGTTACTCCATTTTCAAATAACATATTCACAGTAAGATGGTCTGGCTGGTCATTGTCCATACGGTACACACATCTTCCGTAATCAGTAGTTTTTAATTTCTCCAGTATAAAATCATCCCATTCTGATTTGTTTTCGGGCATATCAAAAACATATAATCTTTTTTTATCCCGTAAATATATCTGCAGAGCGGAGTATGGACAAGAGGACTCCACTTTACAACCATCCGTACATCTTTCCGTACTCCCTTCCGGGGCATTTATATTCGTAAACCATTTCAGGTTTCCAAAGCAGTGAACATCTTTAGCAGGACTATTCACCAGCCAGCGTATAATATCAGTATCATGACTTGATTTTGCCAGTAAAATAGGTGTAGCGGACTTACTGTTTCTCCATTTTCCCCTGACATAAGAATGACTCATATGAATTTGTTCAATTGGCTCCATATGCTGCAGACTGATAATATTTCCGATCAGCCCAGCATCCAATACTTCCTTTAATTCACGGAAATAGGGAGAATAGCGAAGTACATGGCATACGCCAACAATATTATTACTGGCTTGTGCTTTATTATAAATCAATCTGCATTCTTCTTCAGTTGGGGCTATTGGTTTTTCCAGTAATACGTCATATCCTGCTTCTAAAGCAGCCAGACAGGGTTGTGTATGTAATTGATCAGGCGTGGCTATAATTACAGCATCTGCAAATTTCGGTACCTTAAAAACATCCTGCCAGTTGCTGTAACAATATGTATCACTAATATTGTGCAGCTTTTTTATTGTATTGCGTCGTTTAACGTTGATATCCGATACAGAAACAATTTTCATTTCATCAGGATTTTCAACAGCATAATCTGCATAAATACCGCCCCTGTGCCCAGCACCAATAAGAATAACCGAAACAGGCTTTTTTAACCTAATATGCCGGGGGTTTTCAAATACATCCTCATGCAGGTTGAACAATTCGGCAACTTCTTTCCATTTTAATGATACGTTTTCCTTGATAATATCAAATGATCGTAAAAACTTTCTTGAAGAAATAAACTGACGTAAGGACATATCCAGATGCTTTTATTCAATTGTTTTATTACTTTCTTTTTAAAAAACGAAATACATTTTAAATTTCTCAAATTAAAATATATGAAAGTACAAAATATGTATGGTATAAAATATAGTCATGTGTTAAATTCGGTACCAATTCTAAACACTTCTTGAAATGGATTAATCGATTAATTTCACTACCACCCCGGTAATCTCTCTGCCGTCCGTACAAGTGCAGGAATATGAATAATACTTATCCGTAACTCTTAATATTTTGTAAATAATCCATGACCGGTTGTACTTTCTCCTGTCTTTATTATTAGACCATATCTGTGTCAGTTTATATTCACAATTACTTACCCATGTGATCTTATGCTTAATAAGTAATCCGGTTTGCTTATTCCGTTCTGTTTGATATTTGCTGGTTCTTTTTATATCCCATGTTATGCCGGAGGAATCTTTGTAGATGAAGTCTCCCTTTTTAAAGAAACTGCAGTCTGGTATGCTATTTTGTGAAAAGATTGCAGTTGCAATTAATGAAGACAAAACCCATAAAATAAGTTTAAGCATACATTGAATTTAACAAAATTCACCGCTGATCATTACTTTATCAATAAGATTGGAACCAAATGCGTAAGGGAGGTAAGCCAGCGAAGGAATTGATTTAGTAAAAATCAGATTTGCTTTTTTGCCAATCATAATACTCCCCACTTCATCTTGCAATTCCATGGCATACGCACCATTGATAGTAGCTGCATTGATAGCTTCTTCCGGCAGCATCTTCATCTGGATACAGCTCATAGCTGTCACCAGGTTCATATTGCCGGATGGAGATGAACCGGGATTATAATCCGATGCAAGAGCAATGGCGCAGCCGGCATCAATCAGTTTCCGGGCAGGCTGAAAGGGCATTCTGAGAAAGAAAGCAGCAGTTGGCAATAAAGTTCCAATAGTATTTGATCCGGCCAAAGTAGTAATTGCCTCATCATCCATTGTTTCAAGGTGATCAACACTTACGGCATTTAATTTTACTCCTGTTTGTGTACCACCGGATAAGTTCAGTTGGTTGGCATGAATTTTAGGTTTAAGCCCACTACGCATACCAGCTTTACAGATTATTTCTGTTTCTTCCGGAGAAAAGAAACCCGTTTCGCAAAATACATCAATATAGTCTGCCAGTTTTTCTTTCGCAATAACCGGCAACATTTCATTTATAATAAGGTCAATATAACCCTGGTGATTGTCTTTATACTCCAACGGATAAGTATGGGCACCAAGGAAAGTAGACTTTATGGAAAGCACAGACTTTTCTTTAAGTTTTTTAATTACCCTGAGCATTTTCAATTCATCATCTACTGACAGGCCATACCCGCTTTTGATTTCTATAGCACCGGTACCAAGTTTACTAACTTCTTCCAGTCGTTTCCATGCAAGAGTAAATAATTCAGTTTCAGTAGCAGTCTGCAGCTTTTTGGCAGAATTTAGGATTCCTCCTCCTTTGGCTGCAATATCAGCATAACTCAATCCTTTTATTTTGTCAACGAATTCTTCTTCCCTGCTTGCTGCAAATACAAGATGGGTGTGGCTGTCGCACCAGGCCGGTAATACATATTGGCCTGTAGCATCAATAATGTTTTTGAACTTTGATTTCGGATTTTGAATTTCACTGCTATCACCAATTCCTGTAATTATTCCATCTTCAATGATCAGGTAAGCGTTTGCAATACAAGGTAATTTTGACAATTCCTTCCCTCTTAACAGCCTGTTCTCACCAGGTGTATTTACCAGCAATTTTATATTGATAATTAAAGTCGTTGCCATTAACTGCTAATTTACTTGTAAAAGTTCAGGTGAGATAAAAAGAAATAAAAAAACCGCCGGTAATATACCGGCGGTTTCTATTAAGTTATAAATGGTTTAATATGGCAAAACAGCAGTTTGTGTATTGCCCCCCGGGCCTGTCCATTCCAGTTTCATGTAATAATAACCAGTACCAGGACATGAAGTGGCGTTACCATTAGCATCCAGTCCAAAAGTAGCGGCAATATTATACATAGGTGTTGTGTGTACTACTTTACCACTTCCCACCCTGAAACTACAATCCTGTTTCAATACCAGTGGCTGGGTTATAGCTGTTATAAATGAACGGCCAAAACGATTAGTACCCCATTCTGCAATTCCTGTAACGGCTCCATCAGTATGAGTGCCGGTAACAGTGATAACAACCCCATTGTTATAAGTAAACACCCTTTGCCTGGCTACCTGCCATGTACGTTGTGAACCATTATCAAAAGTGACAGACATATTGCTGCTGGTGATTGTATGCGTAATAGTTCCTAAAACCGGCAGATTTAACAGCAAACCGCCACTTACATTAGTGTAAGTTTGTGAACCGTTAATGGTGATACTTTTGTTATCACTAACACGGGTAACCTTAAAATTCTGGTAGCTTACACTAAGTGCTGCTCCGGCATTCTTCCAGCGAACACCCTGGGCCATTGATAAAACGATAACACCAGTACGGGTACGGTTACCAAGACAATTGGTACCATTGTAAGTAATGGTGATAGTTCTTGGATTAGCTAAAGTATCGACTGTTATATCAGCGTCGCAGATAAGTGCCTGTATTTCACCGCCCCGGCCAGAAAAGGCCGGTGTAACTTCCAGCGCAAGATTAGCATCATTAGCTACTGCATCTACTTCAGCAGAAAATCTTGACTGATCCTCTGAATGCGCAGCAGTTTCAGCAGAATAATCCTGTGAAACTGAGCCTTCTTTCTTACAGGCTGTAAACAGTATTGATATAGAAAGAATCGAAATTAAGAGGGAAAGGATCCTTGGTTTCATAATTGGGGTTTAGATTATTATTTATTAAAATGACAGACATCAGACGGACGTTGTACACAAATGGTTTAACAGTCTGCTGTTTTTTTATCATTTAAACAATCCTTAAACGCCTCCGGGGTGCTCTTAGTACTAGTATGCGCAGGAAAATTTACTATTGAATAGTTGAAAGTTTACGATACAAAACCTCTCTGTCATTTATTTTTGAAAAGATGTTTACACATCAGCCAATCTGTTTGTACGTCATTGCCAAGGACAAACTCATGCTCAGCAAATTTTTCAAATCCCCATTTTTGATAAAAATCAATTGCCCTTTCATTTTTTTCCCAGACTCCCAGCCAGATAATATCCCTGTTCATTTCCCGAGCAATATCGATGCATTTATGCATCAGTTCACGGCCAATCCCTTTTCCGATGGACTTCTTTAAGGCATATATCCTGGCTATTTCAATGCTTGAAGCTCCTTTAAATTCCGGGTGATATTCTCCATCTCTCAGCCGCACATAGCCAACAGGTTCTTCATCATCATAGGCCAGGAAAAAAATGGCGCCGGGAGTTTCCACTTCTTTCATCAACACCTCATTGTTGAATTGTTCATTCATAAATTTATCCATGTCGCTTGCTGTGTTTGAGTCTGCAAAAGTCTCATAGAAAGTCTGGCGGCTCAATTTAGCGATGAGTGCTGCATCCGCTGGTGTGGCCATACGAATAGTAATCATATATCTAATTTACTAATTACACAGCGTACGAAAAAGCCCTGGTTTCACAGGGCTTCAAGAGATTATTAATTAAAAGTGAGACCCTTTATTCAATATTTTCAATTACCATCGCGGAAGCACCGCCTCCGCCATTACAAATTCCAGCGGCACCATATTTCGCATTATTGGCTTTCAATACATTTATCAGTGTTACAATAATTCTTGCACCACTGCAGCCTAGCGGATGACCTAACGAAACGGCACCCCCATGTACATTCACTTTTAATGGATCCAATTTCATTCGTTTACTGTTTTCTATGCCAACTACAGCAAATGCCTCATTCAGTTCCCAGTATGCAATATCTTCCATTTTCAATCCGGCTTTGGAAACAGCTTTCGGTACTGCTACTGATGGTGTGGTTGTGAACCACTCGGGCGCCTGTTCTGCATCAGCAAACGAACGGATCTTTGCAATTGGTTTCAATCCCAACTCTTTTGCTTTGTCGGCACTCATCAATACCAATGCAGCAGCTCCATCATTCATGGTGGAGGCATTTGCAGCTGTAACTGTCCCCTCTTTTATAAAAGCCGGGTTGAGAGAAGGTATCTTATCAAACTTAACATTAAAAGGTTCTTCGTCTTTGGCAAATACAATCGGGTCTCCTTTGCGTTGCGGGATCTCCACGGGTACAATTTCATTGGCAAATAAGCCTTTTTCCCAGGCTGACTGTGACCGTTTATAGCTTTCGATCGCAAATGCATCCTGTTCTTCCCTGCTGATACCGCATGTACTGGCACAAAGTTCCGCTGCATTACCCATCGCTTTTCCATCATATACATCCGTCAGACCGTCTTTGGCAAGACCATCTATCAATGATGCGTTACCATATTTGTTACCCCATCTTACACTATCAGCATAAAAAGGCACATTACTCATACTTTCCATACCACCGGCAATAACAATGTCTGCATCCCCTAAAGCAATACTTTGTGCGGCGAGTGCAATAGCTTTCATTCCACTGGCGCAAACTTTATTAACTGTGGTGCAGTTCACTTCATTGGGCAAACCGGCAAATTTTGCAGCCTGCCTGGCCGGGGCCTGGCCTAGATTCGCCTGTATTACGCAACCCATCAAAACATCATTGACTTGTTCTGGTTTGATCCCGGCTTTTTGTAATGCCCCTTTAATAGCGGTAGCACCTAATTGTGTGGCTGATAAACTTTTTAAACTGCCTCCAAAACTGCCCATCGGAGTTCTTACAGCAGAAACTATTACAACTTCTTTCATATGATTTTTAGAATTGAGATGCAAAGATAACAATTGTTAGTATGAGGAAATGTCACCTTTATTGAATGATACTGCTACTTCTTTAAAAAATGTTCGTTTAGCCGGCTTTCAGGTCATCCGGATCTTCATCATCCTTATGTTTTTCATGTTTTTTGTAATCCTGGTTAAGTGTGTCAATAAATTTCCGTTTGTCTTTCCTGTTTTGCAAAGCAAGCAATAACAGCAACACCACTATTCCACCACCAATCAGCAAATATGACCAGATCATTTGCATTACAATTTAATTTTTGCAGGTATTACCAGCCTATTCCATAATCCTCTCCATGGTTACTGCTGCCACCCCAGAAACTGCCGTGTTTCCAATCAAAATATATAGCATTTATCGGGCCACTTGTTCTGTCATCAAAACTCAATGTGTAGCCCATTTGCTTCAATTCGTTCCTGACTTTCTCAGGAGTTTTGTCATGCAATAATATATTTCCTGGTTTGGGCTTTCTGTCATCTGTTTTTGAACCTCCTAATGAAAGCCAAAGTTGGTTACTATTGATATTTGCAGCTTCAGCTGCCTGTTGCACATTCATTCCGAACTCCACCACATTTAAAAAAAACTGAAGCAGGTTCTGATCCTGTGTATCCCCTCCCTGAACGGCAAAGGACAAATAAGGCTTGCCATCCCTGAGTGCCAGGGTTGGTGTTAATGTGACTCTTGGCCTTTTGCCGGGTGCCACAACATTAAAGGGATTTAGTGCAGAATCAAGTACAAAACTTTGCATACGCTGACTCATCCCGACTCCGGTGTTTCCTGCAATACATGCAGGCAACCAGCCTCCACTTGGTGTGATTGATACCACCCAACCTTCCTTGTCAGCAGCTTCCACACTGGTGGTGCCACGCCAAAGCCTGTCCATATATTCATGATCAACCGACGCACTGTTTCTGATATCATGTGACGGCATGAAATTTCTTTTTGTGGTATCAGATGCAAATCCTCTTTGTTTCATTAATTCCAGGTAGGGATTAGTTTTTCCTTCATACGGGTAAGGGTCGCCCGGGCCTATCAATGCATCATTTTTTTCAAAATTGATGAATGATGCTCTTTGCTTTGCATATTCCTTACTCAACAAGCCTTTCATGGGTTCTGCCGGCGGAAAATACGGGTCTCCGTAATAAAAATCCCGGTCGGCAAATGCCAGGTTCATAGTCTGGTAGATGGTATGGATATACTTACTGGTATTGTACCCCATACTTTTCAAGTCAAAATTCTCTAATATGTTCAAGGATTGAAGTAACACAGGTCCTTGTGTCCATTGTTGCAGTTTATAAACATCAATACCTTTATAATTCACTTTCATGGGCTCTTCTTCTATCGGTTTCCATTTGGCAAGATCTTCCATGGTTATTAGTCCACCCTGTTCCTGGCAACCACGAACAAATTCTTTGGCAATGTCTCCTTTGTAGAACCTGTTATAAGCTGCCATGATTGCTTCCTTACGGCTCTTCTTTTTCTTCAAAGCATCCTGTTCTGCTTCCACCATTTTAGTAAGTGTTTGCAACAGGTCCTTTTGTATAAATATTTCTCCTGCTTCCGGTGCCTCTCTTTTTTCCCCTGTATGAGGAAGAAAAACTTTTTTGCTATAGGGCCATTCTTTAATTCTGGCTTTACCCCTTTCCATACTATTAGCGGTTTGTGCTTCTATAGGATATCCGGCAGCTAACTGCATGGCAGGAGCCAATACTTCTTTTAAGCTCATGGTGCCATATTCTGCCAGCATGTAGCACAAACCACCGGGTGTGCCGGGAGTAGTTGCAGCCAAGGGGCCATATTCAGGAGGAAAATTATACCCTTTACCTTTAAAGAATTCAGGTGTAGCGCCTGTAGGTGCAACACCCATTGCATTAATAGCAATTACTTTTTTTGTTTTAGGATTATAAAGTAGTACCTGGGTTTCTCCACCCCAGCTTAACACATCCCACATGGTACAGGTTGCTGCAAGCATGGCGCAGGCAGCATCTACAGCATTACCACCTTTCTGAAACGTAATAGCGCCGGCTGTGGCAGCAAGAGGTTTTCCAGTTATGGCCATCCAGTTTTTTCCATGTAATACCGGTTTTTGTGTTTGTTGTGAAAATGATGTCAGAACTAGGGCAAAAATCAGTATTGATAGAAGGAACATTCGCATGGCATATATTTTAGATAATAAAGATAAGTGTAAGAATAAAAATCCGGTAAAACTGTTTATTGTCATACTCCCCCAATAATCAGCCTGATTCTGATCAGGATACTTTTTTGGAACAAAATGTTTTACTAATTTCAAAATAAAAATGGCAAGATCACATCATAGAAAAAAACATAAAGAACAACTCCGCCAATTTAAACATAGCCAGGATATGGCAGAAAATTCAGGAGCAAAAAGTAAGGCTGCTAATATAATTATGATCGGTGGAGCATTGGCAGGTTTTGCCATTGGATATTTTGCTTCAGGGGGTGTTATTCTCTGGATGACAGTCGGGTTACTTGCAGGAGCAGCTGCAGGTTATTATGTCGGTAAAAAAATTGATGAAGAAAGATAAGTACAATCAATAGTCTTTAAATCCACTGCTGTTTAATAATCTCTTTCTTCTACATTTTTCATTGAAGATTTTTTGGGTATAGAAGCCTGCGCTATTTCATTTTGCTCCAATAAGGATAAATCATCACTGTTGGTACTTTGAATCCAGGTGCCGTTCATATTTCTGAATACTTGTGCATTCAGACCAAACTCTGCATGAAAAACCTGCTCCAGGTGGCCAGTCCGCATACCCGGGGAAACAGCAATTTCTCCCTCATTCAGCATCGGGCTCAACTCTCCCAATTTCATTGTTCTTGGGAATTGAAGTTTCCCGAATGAACCCTCCTCCGGTTTATGCGTAGATGCAAAAAATTCGATTTTCAGGTTTGGGAAACAGGTGGCAAATTCAACCTGCAGTTCTTTAATCGTTTTTGACCGGGATACCTGAAGTTTCATGTCTGATTTTTTAGTTAGAAGTAATACTAAATCCTGTTGATTGAAGT
>Ga0073903_10000778_pt1 | contig 16581 bp, 8 predicted proteins | sample KloWWTKNB14_bulk_FD_66665 | JGI IMG/M metagenome (GOLD analysis project Ga0073903, IMG submission 66665) | Active sludge microbial communities from Klosterneuburg, Austria, studying microevolution and ecology of nitrifiers - Klosterneuburg... | ecosystem: Engineered > WWTP > Aerobic digester >... | reverse complement strand
CGCAGGCCCAGCCAGGCCTCGTGCGCGAGCATCTCGCGCTCCTGCGTGTCGCTGGCACGGGATTCGTGCAGCGTCTTGATCGCCACCAACTCCCGGGTGGCGGCGTCACGCGCCTGGTAGAGCCGGTGCACCCCGGTATCGGCCACCACCGCGGTGATGGTGTAGCCGTCCAGCACATCGCCCACCGTCAAACGCGGCGGCACGGGCAGCTGGGTGGCCCCGACACGGGTGTCCGCCAGTTGCCAGCCCGCCAGGCCACGCACCCGCAACACCAGCGCGGTGGCGTTGTCCGGCGTGCGTGCCGACAGGGCGGCCTCCACCACCCGCTGGCTCAGCGCCTGCGCGGTCGTGTCCTGGTCGGCCTGCGCAGAGCCTGCCCCTGCGGCCACTGCAGCAGTGATCAACGCCTGCAGCCGGGCGCGCGGCAGCACGTTGTGCACACCGTCGCTGGTCAGCAGCAGCAGATCGCCGACGTGGAGCTCGCCCTGGTAATAGTCGACGAGCACCGACTGGTCCAGCCCCACCGCCCGGGTGAGCTGGCTGCGCAGATCGATGTGGTCCAGCGCATGATCCTGCGTCAGTTGGGTCAACTCCCCTGCACGCAGCAGCCAGGCCCGCGTGTCGCCCACATGCGCCACCGTCCAGGTATGCCCCTGCAGGGCCAGCGCCGTCAGGGTGCTGCGGCCGGACTTCTGGTTCCCCCCCGGTCCGCTGCGGCGCCGGTTGTGGTCGAACAACCAGGCGTTGTGGGCGCCAATCAGCCGGTCCAGCACCACGGTGGTTTCCCACAGGGCCGGTGCGGCGTGGAAGTCGTTGACCACCGCCATCACCGAAGTCTGTGCCGCCTCGCGACCCAGACCGCCGGTGGACACCCCGTCGGCCAAGGCGGCGATCAGCCCGCGCCCCACCTCATGGGCCGCCGGCACCATCGCCGCAGCGAAGTCCTCGTTGTGCTCACGGGGGCCGGGACTGCTGCTGTGCCCGATGTCGATGTCAAAACTCATGGCGCCCCTGGCAAGCAAGTCTCTTGCCGCATTTCGGGGCCGTCCTCTGCACCAGCCCAGTACGTCACCCGGCAGAACGCACCAACACGATGCCCTGCTGTCAAACCCCAAGGCGCAACGCACCTTGAGGACCCTCGGCACACTCCTTGCAGAAAACCCTGCACACCCCGGGGCCCCCGTTGCCAGCCCCGACGCGCCAAAGGCGGCGCGACAGGTTTCATGCGCCAGCCCGGTCGGCAGGCGTCGGTCGTTTGCACCGATGCGGCGGTCCCACCGCTCAGACCTTCCAGGTCCCTGCGCCGTTGCACTTCCCCCATCCTGCCGTGTGCTGCTGCCGCAGCGCATTCCTCCTTCCTGTCCGTCTGGAAACCCGTCATGCCCCAGAAACTTCGTCTCGTCCTGATCGGCAACGGCATGGCCGGCGTGCGCACCCTCGAGGAGCTGCTGAAGATCGCGCCGGACCTCTACGAGATCACCGTGTTCGGCGCCGAGCCGCACCCCAACTACAACCGCATCCTGTTGTCGCCGGTGCTGGCCGGCGAGCAGACCCTGGAACAGATCATCCTGAATCCCCTGGAGTGGTACGCCGCTCACGGCATCCGGCTGCATCTGGGCGCCTGGGTCACCAACGTCAACCGCGCCGGCCAACGGGTTCGAGCTGAGACGGCCGACGGCCAGGTGATCGAGGCCCGCTACGACCGCCTGCTGATCGCCACCGGCTCCACCCCCTTCATCCCGCCCCTTCCTGGGCGGGAGCTGGAAGGGGTGATCAGCTACCGCGACATCGCCGACACCGAAGCGATGATCGAGGCGGCCCGCACGCACCGGCACGCGGTGGTGATCGGCGGCGGCCTGCTGGGCCTGGAAGCGGCCAACGGGCTGAAGCTGCGCGGCATGAAGGTGACCGTGGTGCACCTGGCGCCCTGGCTGCTGGACCGGCAACTCGACCCGCAGGCCGCCCGTCTGCTGCAGCGATCACTGGAGTCACGCGGCTTGAACTTTCGGGTCCACACGCAAACCGAAGCCCTGCTCGCCGGTGAGGGTGAAGCGGCCTCTCGGGTGCGCGCAGTGCGTTTCAAGGACGGCAGCGAAGTCCCGGCCGACCTGGTCGTCATGGCCGCCGGCATCCGCCCGAACACTGCCCTGGCCGAATCGATGGGGCTGCTCTGCCGGCGCGGCATCGTCGTCAGCGACACCCTGCAGACCGTGACCGACCCGCGCATCTACGCCGTGGGGGAATGCGCCGCCCACCGCGGCATCGCCTACGGCCTGGTGGCGCCGCTGTTCGAGCAGGGCCGGGTCTGCGCCACCCACCTGGCCGAGGTCGGGCTGGGCCGCTACGTCGGCAGCGAGGTCTCCACCAAGCTGAAGGTCACCGGCATCGATCTGTTCTCCGCCGGTGACTTCATGGGGGGCGAGGGCAGCGAGGACATCGTGCTCAGCGACCCCTTCGACGGCGTCTACAAAAAGCTCGTGCTGCGCGGCGACCGACTGGTGGGCGCCTGCCTGTATGGCGACACGGCCGACGGCAGCTGGTACTTCCGCCTGATCCGCGAGTGCCGCAGCGTGGCCGCCTTCCGGGATCAGTTGATGTTCGGCGAAGCCGCCCTGCCGGCCTTGCCGCAGGGCGGCCCGGCGGCCGTCGCCACCGACGCTCAGGTGGCCCTGGCCGCCTGAGCCCGCCCTTCGTCTTGGACGCCCTCATTCCCGCCCAACCGCCCAACCGCCCACCCGGCCTCCCGCAGGAAACCCTCCCATGCGCGAAACCCGTTCCACCTGCCCCTACTGCGGCGTCGGCTGCGGCGTCATCATCGAGAGTGACGGCGCGCAGATCACCGGCGTGCGCGGCGACCCGGACCACCCCGCCAACTTCGGCCGCCTGTGCACCAAGGGCAGCACCCTGCACCTCACGGCGTCACCCGCGGTGCAGCAGACCTGCCGCCTGCTGCAGCCGCAGTGGCGCGCCGAACGCGGCGGCGCAATGCAGCCGCTGGGCTGGGACGCCGCGCTGGAGCTGGCGGCCGACCGCTTGGCTGCGACGATCGACTCGCACGGCCCGGACTCGGTGGGCTTCTACCTCAGCGGCCAGATGCTCACCGAGGACTACTACGTCTACAACAAGCTGATGAAGGGGCTGATCGGCAGCAACAACGTCGACACCAACTCCCGGCTGTGCATGTCCAGCGCGGTGGCCGGCTACAAGCGCACTCTGGGCGCTGACGCCCCGCCCTGCAGCTACGAGGACCTGGCGCTGGCCGACACCGTCTTCATCGCCGGCAGCAACGCCGCCTGGGCCCACCCCATCCTGTTCCGCCGGCTGGAGGACGCCCGCCGTGCCAAACCCGACCAGCGCTGGATCGTGGTGGACACCCGCCGCACCGAAACCGCCGAGGGTGCCGACCTGTTCCTGCAGATCTGCCCCGGCACCGACGTGGCACTGTTCCACGGCATGCTCAGCGTGATCTTTGCGGAGCAGCTGGCCGACCTGGCCTGGCTGGCGCAGCACACCAGCGGCATCGAGTCGCTGCACGAGATCCTGCGCGGCTGGAACGCCGAACGCGCCGCCGAGATCTGCGGCATCCGCTTGGCCGACCTGGTGCAGGCCGCCCGATGGTTCGCGCAGGCCGACCGAGCCGGCGGCGCCACGCTCTCCCTGTACTGCCAGGGACTGAACCAGAGCAGCGCCGGCACCGACAAGAACGCCGCGCTGATCCACCTGCACCTGGCCACGGCGCAGATCGGCCGGCCTGGGGCCGGTCCCTTTTCCCTTACCGGCCAGCCCAACGCCATGGGCGGGCGCGAGGTGGGCGGCCTGGCCAACCTGCTGTCAGCCCACCGCGACCTGGCCAACCCCATGCACCGGGCCGAGGTGGCCGCGCTGTGGGGACTGCCGTCCGTGCCGGAGCAGCCCGGCCTGAGCGCAGTGGAGATGTTCCAGGCCGCCGCCGCCGGGCAGCTGCAGGCACTGTGGATCGTCTGCACCAACCCGGCCCAGTCCCTGCCGGACCAGGCCACCGTGCAGCGCGCGCTGCAGCGCTGTCCCTTCGTGGTGCTGCAGGACGCCTACGCCACCACCGCCACCGCGCCCTTTGCCGACCTGCTGCTGCCGGCCACCACCTGGGGCGAGAAGGTCGGCACCGTCACCAACAGCGAACGCCGCATCAGCCGGGTGCGCGCGGCCATCCCCGCACCTGGGGAGGCCCGGCACGATTGGGCCATCGGCGTCGAATTTGCCCACCGGCTGGAGCAGCGTCTGCCGCAGAACCTTCACGGCCAGACCACCCTGTTTCCCTACGACCTGGGCGACGCGGAGCGCGGCGCCGAGCAGATCTGGCAGGAGCACCGCGAATCCACCCGCGGCCGCGACCTGGACATCACCGGGCTGAGTTGGGACATGCTCGATCGCGACGGTCCGCAGCAATGGCCCCTGCCCGAGGGTGCGGACAGCGGCCGGGTGCGGCTGTATGCCGACGGCCACTTCCCCACCCCGGACGGCCGTGCCCGTTTTGTCGCCATCGACTACCGCCCGGTGGCTGAACCCACCAGCGTCGAGTACCCCATCGCCCTGAACACCGGCCGCCTGCGCGACCAGTGGCACGGCATGAGCCGCACCGGCACGCTCGGCCGCCTGTTCGGCCACGTGCCGGAGCCGGTGGTGGAGCTGCATCCGCAGACCTTGTCCGAAGCCGGTGTGAGCGAAGGCGATCTGGTACGGCTGCGCTCCCCCCGCGGCGGCCTGGTGCTGCCCGCACGCGCCAGCACCGACCTGGCCCCCGGGCAGGCCTGGATCCCGATGCACTGGGGCGGCGACGTGCTGGGCGGTCAGGACCTGGACGGCCGGCCGATGCCCGGCGTGAACGGTCTGACCCAGCCGGCCTCCTGCCCCCACTCCAAGCAGCCGGAGCTCAAACACGCCGCGGTGTCGCTGCAGCCCGCCGGGCTGGGCTGGCAGATGGTGGCACTGGTGTGGCTGCCGCAGGCCCAGGCTCTGGCGGCACGTGAAGCCCTCAAGCCGCTGCTGGCCCAATGCGCCTTTGCAGTCTGCCTGCCCTTCGGCCGCGAGCCCCACGCCGGTGGCCTGAGCGGCGTGCTGCTGCGTGCGGCCGAAGCCGAACCCGCCACCGCAGAACAGGCCCAGGCCCTGCGCGGCTGGCTGGACCGGGTGCAGACCCTGCTGGGGCTGGGAAGCCGCCAGGCGCTGTCCTACGAAGATGCCCGCCGCGCCCGGCGCCGAATGGTCCAGTACCAGGCCGAGAACGACACGAGCCCCCTGCAAGACCGCAGCGGCGGCCGCCCCCTGAGCGGCCTGCTGCTGGCCGGTGACACCCAGTCGGAGTCCTGGCTGCGCACCCTGCTGCTGGACGAACTGCCGGCCGAGGCACTTGGGCGCGGCCTGCTCGCGCCGGTGCGCCAGGCGCCGGCCCACCTGGCGCCGCGCAGCCCGCAGGTGTGCAGCTGCTTCAACGTCAGCGAACAGGCCATCCGAGAACAGCTGGGCCACTGCAGCGGCAACGCCGACCAGCGCCTGGCGGGGCTTCAGGGCGCGCTGAAGTGCGGCACCCAGTGCGGCTCCTGTCTGCCCACGCTGCGGCGGCTGGTGGCGGAGAGCCTGCAGGCGGCCTGATCCACCACAAGCGGAAAGGGTGGACGGCGGGCCGTGGCGCGGCACGGCTCGGGTAAGCTCTCGGGCGGTTCATCTTCGAGCCGTCAGAACTGCCGACATCGTCCAGAGGATTCCCACCCATGACCCGCGTGTTCAATTTTTCCGCCGGCCCCGCTGCCCTTCCCGAAGTTGTCCTGCAACAAGCTGCCGCCGAGATGCTCGACTGGCACGGCTCCGGCATGTCGGTCATGGAAATGAGCCACCGCGGCAAGGAGTTCATCGCCATCCACGCCCAGGCCGAGAAGGACCTGCGCGAGCTGATGGGCATCCCCGCCAACTACAAGGTGCTGTTCATGCAGGGCGGTGCGATCGGCGAGAACGCCATCGTTCCGATGAACCTGCTGCGCGGCAAGACCAGCATCGACGTCGTCAACACCGGCGAGTGGTCCAAGAAGACCATCAAGGAAGCCAAGAAGTACGCCAAGGTGAACGTGGTCGCCACCTCGGAGGCCGACCACTTCACCTCAGTGCCCGCCTTCGAGACCTGGAAGCTCGACCCGGATGCCGCCTACGTGCACATCTGCAGCAACGAGACCATCGGCGGGGTGGAATACAACTTCACGCCCGACACCGGTGACGTGCCGCTGGTGGCCGACATGTCCAGCAACATCCTGTCGCGCCCGATCGACGTCAGCAAGTACGGCCTGATCTACGCCGGCGCGCAGAAGAACATCGGCCCGGCCGGCCTGACCATCGTCATCGTGCGCGAGGACTTGATGGGCCAGGCGCTGCCGATCACCCCGTCCGCCTTCGACTTCAAGCAGCAGGCCGACGCCGACTCCATGTACAACACCCCGCCCACCTACGCGATCTACATCGCCGGGCTGGTGTTCCAGTGGATCAAGGCGCAGGGCGGCCTGGCCGCGATGGAAGCACACAACCGCAAGAAGGCCGCGGTGCTGTACGACTATCTGGCGGCTTCGAGCTTCTACAGCAACCCGATCGCCGAGGGCTGCCGCTCGCTGATGAACGTGCCCTTCCGCCTCAAGGACGAGGCGCTGGACGAGGCCTTCCTGAAGGGCGCCAAGGAGCGCGGCATGGTGCAGCTCAAGGGCCACCGCTCGGTGGGCGGCATGCGCGCCTCGATCTACAACGCCATGCCGGTGGCCGGTGTGGAAGCCCTGGTGGCCTACATGAAGGAATTCGAGGCCGCCCATGCCTGATCGCGCCAAGCAACGCTTCCCGGTCCTGGTGATGAACCAGATCTCGGCGTCCGGGCTGTCGCGCCTGAGCGCGGAGCGTTACCAGGTCGGCAAGGACGTCACCGACCCGGCCGCCATCCTGGTGCGTTCGGCCGACCTGCACGGTCTGTCGATCGCACCGACGGTGCAGGCCATCGGCCGCGCCGGGGCCGGTGTCAACAACATCCCCGTGCCGGCGATGACGGCACGCGGCGTGCCGGTGTTCAACGCACCGGGCGCCAACGCCAACGCAGTGAAAGAGCTGGTGCTGGTGGGCATGCTGATGGCCGCGCGCCACATCGCCCCGGCGCTGTCCTACGTGGGCGCCCTGGACGCCGCGGCCCCCGACCTGGACAAGCAGGTCGAGGACGGCAAGAAGGCCTTCGCCGGCTTCGAGCTGGCCGGCCAGACGCTGGGCGTGATCGGCCTGGGCAAGATCGGCTGCCTGGTGGCCGACGCGGCGATCAAGCTCGGCATGGACGTGCTGGGCTTCGACCCGGAGATCACCGTCGACGCGGCCTGGAGCCTGCCCTCGCAGGTGCGGCGCGCCGGCAGCGTCAACGAGGTGCTGCGCGCCAGCCGCTTCGTCACGCTGCACGTGCCGCTGGTGGCCGCCACCAAGGGGCTGATCAACGAGAGCAACATCGGCCTGATGCGCCCCGACGCGGTGCTGCTGAATTTCTCCCGCGAGGGCGTGGTCAGCCACTCCGCGGTGCTGGACGCGCTGGGCGCCAAGGAGCTGGCGCACTACGTGTGCGACTTCCCCGAGGCCAGCCTGCTGGGCCACCCGAAGGTGATCGCGCTGCCGCACCTGGGCGCCTCCACCCGCGAGGCCGAGGAGAACTGCGCCGTGATGGTGGTGGACCAGCTGCGCGAGTACCTGGAGCAGGGCCACATCAGCAACGCCGTGAACTTCCCGAACGTCAGCATGGCGCGCGAGTCGGCCTACCGCATCGCGATCGCCAACAGCAACGTGCCGAACATGCTCGGGCAGATCTCCACCGCGATGGCCGCCGCCGGCCTGAACATCCACAACATGGTCAACAAGTCGCGCGGCGAAATGGCCTACACCCTGGTGGACGTCGACAGCCCGGTGACCGAGGACGCGCTGGCGCAGCTCGCGGCCATTCCCGGGGTGCTGAAGGTGCGCTACCTGCCGGTGCGCGACTGAGGCGACTGAGAAGACCAGAGGAACAGAGGAACAGAGGACCGGCGGGTCCGGGGCGCGGGGGTCCGATGGACCGAGGCGACGCCTCGGCCCTCTATGATCGCGTCCCTGTTCCCGCCACTGCCCCGACCCCGATCGATCCATGGACCTCAAGGCCACCTTCCGCCGCCTGATGCGTTATGCCCGCCCGCACAAGGCGGGCCTGATCTGCGGGGTGGGCTGCTTCCTGGGGGCGGCGGTGGTCGAGCCGGCGGTGCCGGCGCTGCTGGGCAAACTGCTCGACAGCGGCTTCAAGGCCGACCTGGGGTTCCCGGTCTGGTTCGTGCCGCTGATCGTGGTCGGGCTGTTTGCCCTGCGCGGCACGTTGATTTTTTGCGGCTCCTACCTGTTCCACTGGTCCAACTCCAAGGTTGTGCTGGATCTGCGCACCGACATGATCCACGCGGTGATGGCCGCCGACGCGCAGCTCTACACCGAGAAGGGCCCGGGTGTGCTGGCCGCGCGGGTCATGAGTGACCCGCAGGCCGCCGTTGGCGCCATGGCCGGCGCGATGATCACCCTGCTGCGCGACGGGGCCACCCTGCTCGCGCTGCTGGGTTACCTGTTCTACCTGAACTGGAAGCTCACCCTCGTCTCGCTGATCACCCTGCCCTTGCTGGCCTTTGTGGTGCGCCAGGTGCAGCGCAGGGTGAAGAAGGTGGGCGCCCAGTCCTACGCCTCCGGGTTGCGGCTGGCGTCCATTGCCGACGACATCGCCCGGGCCTGGCGGGTGGTGCGCACCTTTGATGCAGCCGCTTTCGAACAGGACCGTTTCCGCCGCGAAGCGATGCAGCTGCGTCGCATGCAGATCAAGAGTGCCACCGCCGGCGCCACGATGACGCCCCTGACCCAGGTGATTGCGGCCATCGGCGTGTCGATCATCCTGACCATCGCGCTGGTGGAGGCCCAGAGCGGGCAGGCCACCGTGGGGGAGTTCGTCGGCTTCATCACCGCCTTGCTGATGACGATCTCGCCGATGCGCCACCTCACCGACGTGTCGCAGCCGATCACCAATTCGCTGATCAACGCCAACGCCTGCTTCGCGATGATCGACACGCCGCCCGAACCCGATCCCGGCCGCCGGGAGCTGGACCCGGCGCAGGTGCGAGGTGAAGTCCGCTTCGACAAGGTCCAGCTGACCTACCCGGGCAGCGAGCAACCCGCGCTGCGCGGACTGGACCTGAACATTCCCGCAGGCCACACCATCGCCCTGGTCGGTGCATCGGGCTCCGGCAAAAGCACCGTCGTCAGCACCCTGCTCGGTTTTTCATCGCACCAGACCGGCCAGGTGTTGCTGGACGGCATCGACCTGCGCGAGATCCGCAAGGCCTCGCTGCGCCGGCAGTTCGCGGTGGTGACCCAGGACATCGTGCTGTTCGACGGCTCGATCGCCGAAAACGTGGTCTATGCCCTGCCCCTGGATGCCGCCCGGGTGGAGGAGTGCCTGCGCGCGGCCAACCTCTGGGACTTCGTGAGTGCCCAACCCGAAGGCATGGTCACGTCCATCGGCGCCAACGGCAGCAAACTCTCCGGCGGCCAGCGCCAGCGCCTGGCCATCGCACGGGCGCTTTACAAGGACGCCCGCATCTGGGTGTTCGACGAGGCCACCTCCGCGCTGGACACCGAGTCTGAGCGCATCGTGCAGCAGTCCATCGAGCAGTGGCACGGCCGCAAGACCCTGATCCTGATCGCCCACCGCCTCAGCACCGTGCGCAACGCCGACACCATCTGCGTGATGGCCGACGGCAGGGTGGTGGAAAGCGGCGACCACGCTGCGCTGATGGCCCGCCAGGGCCTGTACTGCAGCATGGTGCGCTCCCAGGCGATGGAGTGAGCGGCTGTGGCCGGGCCCGCCGATCGCCAGACGCAGCCCACGGCCAGCGCATCCACTCCACGGGAGCTGCCGCGCCTGCTCATGCGGCGCTCCGGGATGCTGGCGCTGGCGGGCCTGCTGCTGGCGCTGGTGCTGGGCCTGCTGCGCGCGGAGTCGGACATCGACGAGGAAGTCGAGGCCGCCTGGCAGCTGGCCACCCTGATGAGCCAGCTCGGCACACTCGGCCAGGTGGGCGACAGCGCGGCACTGGCCACATTGCACGGCCTGCAGCGCGAGGCTCCGCTGCGCCACCTGCTGCTGCAGGTGCACGACACCCAGGGCCGCAGCCTGCTGGCCACCAGGGTGGCCCCCGAACCTGCATGGATCCAGACCCTGCTGGACGCGCATCGCAGACTGTCACCCGGCGTCCCGCCGCAGCGCGTGTCCTGGCTGGTGCCGCGACCGGACGGTTTGCACTGGGTGGTGTCGCTGGACACCTCGCGCGAAAGTGAGCGCCGCGAAGCTCTGGCCAACCTGACCAGCATGCTGGTTCTGCTGCTGCTCACGGTGGTGGCGGTGCTGCTGGCCATGCACCTGAACGTGCGTCGCGCCCTGGCGCCGCTGCACCGGCTGGTGGCCGCCATCGGCGACATCGAGCGGGAGAACCCCCAGGCCGCCCTGCACCTGCCGGCGATGCCGGTGCGCGAACTGGACAGCATCGCCAGCGCACTGCGCCACCTGGCCGAAGCACTGGCCCAGGCGGACGGCCAGCGCCGCAGCCTGAGCCGGCAACTGCAGACGCTGCAGGAGGATGAGCGCCACCGCCTGGCCCGCGAACTGCATGATGAGCTGGGCCAGCGCCTCACCGCCTTGCGCCTGGACGCTGCCTGGCTGGAGCGCAAGCTGGCCATGGCGCCTCACGAGCGTGAGCTGCCCGCGATGCAGGAGGTGGTGAAGGAGATGGGCGGGCGCTGCGCGGAGCTGCAGAACGACGTGCGCGGGCTGCTGCATCAGCTCAACCCGTTGGGCCCGGCACTGGCAACACAGGGACAGGTCGAACCGCAGCGGCTGGCCCTGCTGCTGCAGGAACTGGTGGACAGCTGGCGGCACAGCCCTTCGCAGGCACCCGAGCCTGACCACGACACGGCGCAGACCAACTGCACCTGGGAACTGGCGCTGCAACTGGGGGACGACCTGGATGGCCTGGAGCCCTGGCCGCAGGTGCTGGCCCTGGCGCTGTACCGCATGAGCCAGGAGGCCCTCACCAATGCGGCCCGCCACGCTGGCGCCCGCCAGGTGCGGCTGGCCCTGTGGTGGGAGGACCGCGGCGGCAGCCTGTGTTGGCGCGCAGAGGACAACGGTTGCGGCGGGGTCGACCCAGGCACCGCGGCGGCCCGGGCCCTGCGCCGCGGCAACGGCCTGGCGGGATTGAAGGAACGCGTGTGGGCACTGGGTGGCCAATGGCAGGACGGACCCTTGGCAGCGCTGCCACCACCACCGCACCTGGCGGCGCTGCCGCGGGTGGGTGCCCAGCCCGGCTGGGTGCTGCAGGCGCGCTGGTCCTGGCCGCTGCAGGCCTGACAATCTGAAGATGAGGTGGATGTGAACCCAACCCGGATCCTTCAAGTGGCCCTGGTCGATGACCACGCGGTGGTGCGCCTGGGTTGGCGCCGCCTGATCGAGCTGGAGCCCGACCTGCGGGTGGTGACCGAGTGCGGCGACGGTGCCCAGGCACTGGCCGCCCTGACGGGACAGGATGCACCGGCGGTGGATGTACTGGTGCTTGATCTGTCCATGCCTGGGTCCAACGGCCTGGATCTGCTGCGCCAGCTGCATCAGCGTGGTACGGGGCTGCGGGTGGTGGTCTCCAGCATGCACGACGGCCCGGCCATGGTGGCCCAGGTGCTGCGCGCCGGTGCCGCCGGCTTTGTCCCCAAGAGCGCAGACCCGCAGCGGCTGATCGACGCCATCCGCACCGTGGCGGCCGGCGGCAGCGCCGTGCCCCCGGCGCTGGCCGACGCCGCACGCTCGCTGGGCAGCCGTCTGCCGCACGAGAGTCTCACCCCGCGGGAGGCGGAGGTGCTGCACCACCTGCTCGCAGGCGACTCGATCGAGGCCATCGCCCGGGCAATGGGGCTGAGCGACAAGACGGTGTCCAACCACCAGACCCTGGTGCGCCAGAAACTCGGTGTCGGCAACGCCCGGGAGCTGCTGCGTTACGGGCAGGAGCATGGTCTGATCGATTGAGAACCCGCCGGCGCCCGATGCCGCCGCGGCGCACAGGGTCAACCCTGGGGCGCTGTGGGCCGCTTCCGACAGGGGCGACTGGGGCTTTCCTGGGGTCGGGAAGAATTCCCTGGTGGGTGCGGGACACGTTTTCTAACGTGTAGGCATCGCCTGTTCAACCTGATCCCCTTCACAGCCGGATCCGACGGGCTCGCACTCCACACCCGATCCGCCATGACTGCTGCCCACGCCCGAAACCGCTCTGCCTGTGACCTGAACCTTCAACCTCATCGCCTGGCCTGGGCGGCCTGCCTGGCGGCCGGTGTGATCGGCAGCGCCTGGGCGCAGGCGCCGGCCGCGATCCCCACCGCGGCACCCGGCGCGGCACTGGAGAGGGTGGAGATCGTCGGCAGCAGCCCGGTGCCCGGCACGGGCATCGAACGCGACAAGGTGCCCGGCAACGTCCAACATCTGGGCGCAGCCAAGCTGCGCGAGGCCGACGCCCGCAACCTGCCGGATCTGCTGCGCTCCCAGGTGGGCGGCGTCAACGTGGTCGAGACCCAGGGCAACCCCTACCAGCTGGAAGTGAACTACCGCGGCTTCAACGCCAGCCCGCTGCTGGGTCAGCCGCAGGGCCTGTCGGTGTTCCTGGACGGCGTGCGGCTGAACGAAGCCTTCGGTGACGTGGTCAACTGGGACCTGGTGCCGCGCAACGCCCTGTCCAGCCTGACGGTGATGCCCGGCTCCAACCCGGTGTTCGGCCTGAACACACTGGGCGGTGCCCTGGTGCTGGGCACCAAGAGCGGTGATACCCACCCGGGCAGCGAGGTTGAGCTGGGGATCGGCTCCTTCGGCCGCCGCAGCCTGGAGCTGTCGCATGGCCGCAGCCTGGGTGAGATGACGCATCTCTTCGTGGCAGCGGCCCTGCACAAGGAGGACGGCTGGCGTGACCACTCGCCCAGCGATGTACGCCAGCTTTTCGTCAAGCTCAACGGCCGCGATGGCCCGCTCGACTGGTCGGCCAGCGTGATGGGTGCCGACAACGACCTGATCGGCAATGGCCTGTTGCCGGTGTCGATGCTGGAGGTGGACCGCACGCAGGTCTACACCCGACCGGACCAGACCCTGAACCGCCTGGCCGGGCTGAACCTGCGCGCCGGCTGGGACCTGGGCGACGGTGCCCGTGTCGATGCCCAGGCCCATCTGCGCCGGCTCCAGGCCCGCACCGTCAACGGCGACCTCAACGACGAATGGGATGGCCTCTCGGAAGAGACGGGGGTCGAGAACCGCAGCCGCGGCACGCAGACCGGCTCCGGCCTGACGCTGCAGTGGCAGAAGCGCAGTGCAGAACGCTTCATCGTGATCGGCGCCTCTCATGAACGCGGCCGCACCGAGTTCGAGCAGTCCGAGGCCGAAGGTGAACTCGACGATACCCGCGCCGTCACCGAGGTGGAAGAAGAGGAGCTGAATGCGGCCATCCGCGGGAACAGCCGCACGAGCAGCCTGTACGCCACCGGCACCTTCCAGGTCCGCCCGGACCTGGCCGTCACCGCCTCCGGCCGCTACAACCACACCCGGGTGACGACGGTGGATGTGGGCCGTCAACAGGGCCTGACCACCGAGCTGGACAGCGACCACAGCTTCAAGGCCTTCAACCCCGCCCTGGGCGCGGTCTGGCAGGTGCGCAACGGCTGGAGCGTCTACGCCAATGCCAGCCAGGGCAACCGCGCACCGAGCCCGATCGAGCTGGGATGCTCCGACCCTGAACAGCCCTGCCTGCTGCCCAATGCGCTGCAGGCCGACCCCCCGCTCAAGCAGGTGATCTCCCGCAGCATCGAGGCCGGCGTGCGCGGGCCGCTCGCCGCCGGCTGGCGCTGGCAGGCGGGGCTGTTCAGCACCACCAACCACGACGACATCCTCTTCGTCAGCAACCAGCGCGCCGCCGGCTACTTCACCAACGCCGGGCGCACGCGCCGCCAGGGCCTGGAGTTTGGCCTGACGGGCCGGGAGGGCCGCTTCGATGCCGCCTTCCACTACACCCGCCTGGATGCCACCTTCCGCAGCGGCACCTGCCTGGTCTCCGAAGCCAACAGCAGCGCCGAATCCGGCGCCAGCTGCACCGGCGACGACGAGATCGAAGTGGGCAAGGGCAACCGCCTGCCCGGGATCCCGCAGCACATCCTCAAGCTGGACCTGGGCTGGAAGCTGCTGCCCCAGTTGCGCGTGGGTGCCAATGTACAGGCGCAGTCGTCGGTCTACCTGCGCGGCAACGAGAACAACCAGCATCAGGCCGATGGTGTCGACTACTTCGGCAGCGGCAAGGCCGGCGGCTTTGCGCTGCTGAACCTGAACGCCAGCTGGAACTTCGCCCCCGGCTGGACCCTGCTGGGCAAGGTGCACAACGTGTTGGACCGCCACGCGGCCACCGGCGGACTGCTGGGTGAGAACGCCTTCGACGCCACCGGTACCCTGCAGGCGCCGGCCAACTGGCGCGACGAGTCCTTCCTGGCACCCACCACGCCGCGTTCGTTTGCGCTGGCCCTGCGCTGGGTACCGGGCGCCGGTGAAAAGTGATGCATTGCGCAAGCAGAACTACCTGAAGCATCCGCCCGGCAGAGGGAGAAACCCCCTGTGGGAGGGTTTTCTCCCAGCTTGAAGTTCCCCATCGGGTAACCACAATCGGGCGGGTGAAACCTCTGGCTCCGACCCTGACCGCAGCACTCGCGGGGGCCCGCCTGCAACAGCATGAGCGTGGCGTGCATGCCGCCGTCGGCGCCAGCGCGGCAGCCGGGCTGTTGCTCGTGGTCGGGCTGGGTGAAACACATCACCAGCTTGAAGCCTGGTCATGGCTGACCGCCCTGGCGATGGCTTTGGGCCTGCGGCTGTTGATCGCGGCGACACTGCGCCGCCGCCGCAACCTGGGCCAGCCGGTGGCGGCGCCTGCCTGGATCCTGGGTTTTCGCCTCGCCTTTCTGGCCCACGGGCTGGTCTGGGGCGCCGCCTTGCCGACCTTGGCCGACGGGCCCGAATCGGTGTTCTACATCTGGCTGGCGGTGGTGCTGATGGTCGCCGGCTCGTACATCGTCTCGCCCTTCGACCTGGTGGCGCCTTCGCTGTTCGGCGCACCGGCGGTGATCGGGCTGGCGTTGACGGCGGCCGCGGGCCAGGCCGACATCGGCCTCAACCTGGCCCTGGTCGGCATGTTGTTCCTGGCCACGGTGCAGCTGGCTTCGCTGCGCACCCACCGCATGATGACCGAACATGCGCTGCTGCAGCACAACGAGGGCCTGCGCCTGGCTGAACTGCAGCGCAGCGAAGCCCGACTGCAGGAGGCCCAGCACCTGGCGCAGGTGGGCAGCTTCGACTGGGATCCGGTCAGTGGTGCGCTGGACTGGTCGGACGAACATTTCCGGCTCTGGGGCCTGGCGCCGGGAAGCTGCACGCCGGACTACGCCCTGTTCCGCTCAGCCATCCACCCGGGAGACCTGGAGGACATCGAGCTGCAACTGGCCACGGCCCTGGCCGGCCAGAGCCGTTACGACTGTGTGCACCGCCTGCGTGCACACGATGGCATCGAACGGGTGATTCATGGCCGTGCCGAGGTCTCCTTCGATGACCAGGGGCGCGCCCTGCGCATGCTCGGCACGGTCCACGACGTCACCGAACGCCGCCAGGCGGCCGAGGCGCTGGAGCGCAGCCTGGACAACCTGACGCTCACCCTCAATGCCACCGGCGATGCCATCTTCGCCTCCGACGCCACCGACGCCGGGCAGTCGCTGCTGTTCGTCAACGAGCGCATGCTGCAGATGTGGGGCATCCCGCCGGAGGAGGCTCGGGAGCTCACCCCCGCCACAGTGATGCGCCATGCCGGAGCGCAGTTCCGGGATCCGCCGCGGGAGATCCGGCGCATCCAGGAGATCATCACCTCCAGCGAACCGGCCGAGGACCGGGTGGAGCTCAAGGATGGCAGGGTGCTGTTGCGGCGCTGCCATCCCATGCACCGGGCCGGTCGCTGGGTGCGGGTCTGGGGCTTTCGCGACATCACCGTGGAAGCCCAGGCATTGCGCCAGCTGGAGCTGGCCCGTGACGAGGCGGAACGCGCCAACCTCGCCAAGTCCGAGTTTCTCAACCAGATGAGCCACGAGCTGCGCACGCCGCTCAACGCCATCCTGGGCTTCAGCCAGCTGCTGCAGTACGACCCCGACCTGCCCGAAACCCTGCAGGAAGACGTGCAGGAAATCCTCAAGGCCGGCCACCACCTGCTGGGGCTGATCAACGAGATCCTGGACCTGGCGCGCATCGAGTCCGGCCGGGTGAAGGTGCAGCTGGAAAGCGTCGACCTGCAGGAGGTGCTGGCCGACTGCCTGGGACTGATCGCGCCGCAGGCCCAGGCCCGTGGCCTGCGGGTCGAATCGGCCGGCCTGCCGGAGCTGCAGCTGTGCGCCGACCCCAAGCGGCTCAAGCAGGTGCTGCTGAACCTGCTGTCC
>Ga0073903_10000761_pt1 | contig 16693 bp, 25 predicted proteins | sample KloWWTKNB14_bulk_FD_66665 | JGI IMG/M metagenome (GOLD analysis project Ga0073903, IMG submission 66665) | Active sludge microbial communities from Klosterneuburg, Austria, studying microevolution and ecology of nitrifiers - Klosterneuburg... | ecosystem: Engineered > WWTP > Aerobic digester >... | reverse complement strand
AAGGATGGCGTTACGTGGAAGGCTACACATGAGGAATATGCTACACTCCTCAAGCGTTCTATTCCCTCAATTCAACTGGAGATCGACAATGCATAAGGTAGTGGTGTACGGTAGCTTGAAGCGTGGGCTGGGAAATAGCCGCCTGCTGGATGGTATTGAATGCTTGGATGATAGTGTGTATTTTACTGGCACTATGGCCTCTCTTGGAGGCTATCCCTGTGTAACACAGCACGGGAATACAAAGATTAAAGGTGAGCTATACGAAGTAGATGATGAAACACTTGCTCGTCTTGATCGGCTCGAAGGGCATCCCTCGTTCTACGAACGTAAGCGTGTTCATACATCAGCAGGAGAGGCATGGATTTATTTCATTGACGACCAGAGTTATTACGGCCCCTCTGCTAGGCTTGTTAAGTCTGGTGTGTGGCAAGAGAATCATAATTATGAGGAGCAAGCAGCATGAAGATTGAAGTAGGTAGTAGCTATCAATCTAATATAAACGGTAGTTTTCTTACAGAAGGAGTCCCTCTACCCGAGGTGTGGGAGATTGTCGTACAACTAGAACCCGATCTATTTATTGGGCGCTGCGTCAAGCCGGACAAAGAAATTCTTTATCGGGAGTTTCATGCTGACGGGACCAATGGCTACACTAGAGATGCTAAAGTTCACCGCCACCTACTCCCCAACAGAGTGAAGAGGGTAGCATGGGGATGGAAGCTCAGAGGTATGGTCAGCAGCATTTACCTTTGCTCAGATGAGGCTACGGCTGATAGGATAGTAGCCGGCGACCCTAGCTTGGAAAAAGTGGAATCTATTTGGTACGAGGATGAAGAATGAAACTCGGCAATGCTCTAGGTAAACCTGTGTTCACACTACCACGTCCTAGTGGGAGGCTCATCCTTCCCAACGCTAAGATTGGTATCGAGATTGAGATTGAAGGATGGGGAGGGCAGAGCGGTCTTACGTGGTGGGAGGATACACGAGATGATAGCCTCCGTAACAATGGGCGAGAGTTTGTAACTAGGGGAGGACTAGTAGGAGAGGATGTTATTGAAGCTCTCAACGAGTTCAAGGCTGCGTCAGAAGCACATGGCTGGCAGGAAGGTACTCCTCGTGCTGGTATTCATGTGCATGTAGACTGTACAGACCTAGACCTAGAGGCAGGGCAGCTTGCTTCCTTCATCTCCCTGTATATGCTAGCGGAGCACGCCATCTTCTCATGGGTAGGGGAGTGGCGTCGTACCTGTGGCTTCTGTGCTGCATGGGAAGATACTCAGGTAGATTTCAATAAGTTAGGCCGTGCCTTGTTCGATAAGACAGGGGCCACACTAGCACGAGCCGTTGGATCGGAGGAGTTCCAGAAGTATCAGGCTGTTAATATTATGGCCTTGGGTAAATATGGCACGCTAGAGTTTCGACACTTGCCTACAACATTCGATGTCAATCGTATCCTCACATGGATCAACATCATTCTCCAGTTGAAGAAGAGTGCAGTAGCTTTGGATACCACTACCCCTCTCATTGCACAGTTTAGTAAGGCAAGGCCGGAAAGATTTCTGGCTAATGTGCTAGGAGATATGTGGCCTACACTACAACCCTTCTTCAAAGAGAGTAGAGCATGGGATGCCATTGATAATTCTATTGCTCTTATGTCATATGCTTCTATCATCTCTCCTAAGAAGCCACGAGTAGAGGATTTGTGGGGAGAAACTACATCAGGAGCTGGATGGGTGGCTACTAAGCTAGCTAATATGACTCTGGCTAAGGAGCCTGCTCCTGCTGCTAAGCCTAAAGTAGACATCACTCGCAACCCCGTACAGCTCGATTCAATTAACTGATTAGGAGTTTAACTATGTGTGGTATTGCTGGTCTTGTAAACGCAGAGCGTAATCTGTTTGCTAACAACAACTACTGTAAGTTTGTTGAGCAGGCTGCTATCACAGGTGTACTACGTGGAGTAGATAGTACTGGTATGTTTCAGGTAGGGAAGGGTGGGGAGACTGTAGTTTATAAACTGCCTGTAACTGGCAGTGTATTCGCAGAGACACGCTCAGCTAAGTCTATGTTTAACAACGTAGATGTGTCTCCTCTAACAGTGCTCCATCACCGGGCAGCTACCCGTGGTCGCGTAAACTACGACAACTCACATCCCTTTGAGCATGTAATTGGGAATAGGTATTTGGTTGGGGTACATAATGGTAGCCTGACAAATACACCTAACACTTACGATGGCATTGACTTCTCTGTTGATAGTGACTATGCTCTCTATCGAATCCTCAAGGACGGTAAGGCAGCTTTCTCAGAGTTTGCGGGTGCTTATACTTTTGTGTGGTATGAGGATGACCACAAGCTACGCATTGCCTGTAACGGAGAACGTAGTTTTTCCTTTGCCTACGTACACAAGAAGAACACAATGCTTATGGCGTCAGAGCCTAGCATGTTGTATTGGCTAGCAGAGCGGAACAATCTAGAGATCGAAGCTCCCGTTCAGCCAGATAAGTTTAAGCTGTTGACGTTTGATTTGGACGGAGACCTGCGAGACTTCACAGACGAGGCTATTGATAAGCCTAAGATCAAGGCAATAACATATAACAATGGAGGTAGCAGTAAGCAGGAAAATTTTTCGCAAACTCCTACGGGCTCTGCGAAGAGTGCAGACCGCGTGGAGGTTGTCAGTATAACATGTGCTACTAGGGACTTGCTCAAGCACGGAGATGAAGTAGAGTTCTTCCCTGATAAGAGCACATCTACAGCTACGCAGTTACAAGGTGACGTGCTCGTAGATAATATTGAGAGCGGATGCACACTAATCCCTGCCATCCTGTCCCCGGTATCTCGTGCCCTGTACTCCAACCTACTGTCAGACCAAGTAGTATCTGTGGTGGCTAAGGTGAGAGGCTGGTCAAGCACTATGGATAAGGACGGTAAGCGCACAGGCGGCATCCTCCTACTAGGAGATGCTATTACATCTACTAACAAAACCAAGGTAGGAGAGATGGCATGAGTGTGATAGGTAGCTATGAAGCAACAACGAAAGATGGATTCACCGTCACATGTGAATGGGTTGTTACTCAGGTGATGGCCAACTGTGGTATGCGTGCTCTTTCCAACTTTAAGTTTTGTACTAAAAAGCAGGTGGACTCTTGGACTACTATCTGGCTTAGAGAGGAGGAACTAGAAAAGCTATTTAAAAAGCACGCTCCTAAGATTGTGCGTGCTATTGTCGAGTCTACTGGTAGATATATGCTGGTGCTGTCAGATCAGATGCTAAGATACTCAGGACTCCCCCCTTCTGTTGAGCATCGTATCGTCACCCGTGACCTAATGAATTACATAGTAGCTAATAAAGTTGGTAGCTATTCTCTTGGGCCAGTATTTCGTAACAATAATTACGGTCCCGGAGATAGCGATATTCAGAGCATGGTATGGGTGCCTCCCGCTCTATGCAAGCATATCATCCTCCCTGCCCCTAAGCCTTACAACTCTAGGCATAAACGAGACGTTACGTACGCTACTGCTGCTGCTGCTGCTCTTGCTAGTGGGATAGCTAAAGGAAAGAAGTGATGGTTAGTAGTAAGGATGTTATGATACTGGGAGTAGGCGGAAGCTTGGGCCTACATGAGCAACTCTCAGGGCAGGAGTGTCCCTTCTGTAACTCTGGAGAGAAGAGCTTCTCTATAACAAGAGAGCCTACAGGTATTGTGTACAAGTGCCATAGGAATAAGTGTGGCATCAATGGTTTTGTACGTACAGCAGGAGGTGGTGAGAGTAGGCCAGCAGTGGAAGGGAAGTCTAAGGTGGGTGTATGGATTAGGGCAGCTACTCCCTTGATGGAAGTGCATAAGGACTGGCTGTACAATCACTGGAAGCTAGAGGATAGGCACATACGTAAGGGAGGGATTGAGTTTTCCCTTGCCAATCAACGACTTATGCTGCCCATCTACAATGCAGAAGGCACTGCTGTAGGTGCCAGCTTTCGTACCATCAGGGAGTACACTCCTAAGAGTATCATTTGTATGACGGACATAGAAGCCCTGTGTCTTTCCTTCTATAAGAATGGAGACAGTAGAGTAGGAATCATAGTGGAAGACCAAGCCTCTGCTCTCCGTGCTTCTATGTACTGCAATAGTGTTGCTCTTCTCGGGGTACATATGGATGCCCTACGTGCTACACAGATAGCTAGACAGGGATGGGAGCGTGTGATATTCTGCTTGGATAAGGATGCGTTCAGTAAGAACATCGAGCTTTCTCAGAAGTGGGGCAGTATGATGAAGAAGTATGTCACAGTATGTCCTCCCAAAGACTTGAAGGACATGACAGAGGTAGAGCTGCAAGGCTTTATGAAAGATTCCTGTGGTATTACAATTGAGGGAACTAAAGATGTTTAGTAATTTTATGATATGGCTAAGGTCATGGCGAGATCTGATCTATTGTAATTGTAACAGCTAGGAGATTGTATGAACTTAGGCATGAAGGTATTAGCCTCATGTCTCCTTAGTAGGGAGGCATTCAATTCTCTATACGAGAACGTAGATTTCAAGGGCCTGTCTCCCGACATTGAATGGCTTCTTAATCTAGCGGAGAAGTATTACGAAACAGATGAAGAGGCTAAGGCAGTAGACCACAATCTATTCAAGGAACAAGTAGAGAGTAAGTTCCCTAACACAGGTAAAGCCCAGCACCTATTGGACATGATTGATGAGGCGTACTCAGCTACGTTCTCTGTCCCTAATTATGTGGAGCTATACCTAGAAACAAAGCGTAAGGCTATCGGCTTTAAGTTGGCAGGACTGCTCAGCAGTAGTGATGTGGAGGAGGAAGTTGTTGAGTCCTTGATGTCAGACTACAAGAAGCTGGCTGAGCCTATCACTGAGGGAACAGAGGATGATAATGTCATCCATAACATGAGCGTAGAGGATGCCATCAATAAGGTGTTCGATAAGACAGGACGTATTTATCTTGCACCTAAGGGCCTACAAGACGCGACTGATGGAGCAATGGCTGGGGATAGCATCATCATCTTCGCTCGCCCAGAGTGTGGCAAGACGGCCTTCTGCTGCACTCTTATGGCAGGGTTTGCTTGGTATAACGTACCGGGAATCTTCTTCTCTAATGAAGAACCCACTGAGCGTGTAGCTGCTAGGTTCCAGTCTACAGTAACGGACATGACGGCGGAGGAAATCAAAGCAGAGCCAGAGAAGGCTACTGCCCTCATGGCTAGGCGTGGGTATGAGCACGTCAGGTTCATCCGTCTACAGTTCAGTACTCCAGCAGAGATTGAGAAGTATGTCAAGATGTATGGAGCTAAGTGGTTCATCGTAGATCAGCTACGTAACATGCACATCCCTAGGCTTGAGGGTAAGACACAGGTGCTAGAAGAAAGTGCCAAAGCTTTGCGAGAGATTGCAGCGAGGCATGGTGCTATTAGTATTGGTGTTACTCAGGCAGGCGATAGTGCGGAAGGTAAGGCACGGCTAGTACAGGGTGATGTAGATGGCAGTAACACCGGCATTCCCGGAGCATGTGACCTGATGATTGGTATTGGTATGACCCTAGATATGGAACAACAGAACACACGTATGATTAGCTTGCCTAAGAATAAGCTGAGTGGAAGGCACGTACACTTCCCCCTTCGTATCAAACCTTTTGTTAGTCGCATGGAGAATATTTAATGAAGAAGTCTACACAAGAATGTATTGATATTCTGTTCACCAAGAAGGGTAAGGCATGGCTTGGTAGCCTTGAGCTTTCTCAGAAAGAATTAGATTCTACTATTAAGATTCTTAAGGACGAAGATAACTCCGGCTCTTACTCAGAAGGATTGTACTTTAACTGCGGAGGAGCAGAGGTAGAAACTATGGGTAGAAATACTGCTGCTAAGGCATTAGCAGGCACTATCCTACTTGCCGTCTTCTCCAATCATAGGGCATCTCTATTCATAGCTACTTTCCAGAAGAAACAGGTTGCTGCAAGAGCAGCCTTTGAGCGTATCGGTTATGAGTTTGCTGGAGGGGAGGCCAAAAATCCTAATACAAGGAACTTGATATGTGCTGCCGTACTTACACTTCCTCCCAATTATTTTACAGGGCGTGGCTGGGTAGCCATAGCAGACTTCGAGGAAGATAACAACCGGAAACATTCTAATAAGGGGTATAGCTGGTGAGTACTATTCCTAAGTGGGCAGCAGAGCTGCTAGAGTATGAGGGGAAGGATTGGATTGAATCCTTTAAGTTTACAGAAGAGGAGTGGGATATTGTTACGAATGTCTACAATAGGGGACATGTCTACGTATCGGATGAAAGTCTTAAGTGGAACTGCGGTGCTAGAGAAATCTGTGCTAAATACTGCACTAGTATAGCCCATACCATAGGGCTGCTACTTTATGCGGGTAGTAACAACAACCATGACCCGGCTTCCATCATAGTGGCTACTGTTAATGAATACCAAGAGCACCTACGACGTGTCTTAGTGTCTGTTGGTTTTACTTTTTCTACTGAGTGGGTGCGCAATCCTAATAGTGGCAACAACATCTGCTTGCTTACGTACAATCTAAGTCCCTCTCTGTTTGTTCAGCCTGAGGAAGACGAAGAGGACACTGAGTGGGGTAATGAAGAAGAAGAGGAGGATGACCATGATTACTCATAACGGTTTGATTGATCTGTCTTTACTGTTAGATCAACAGCTAGTAGCTGAACAGTCCCTGAATAAAGAATGGGACAGGGAAGTAGATGTAGCTATTCAAGTTGACGAATGGGACAACATGTGGTATAATGCTTTGGAAGAAGCAGCGTAGCATCCGCGTCATTCTTGTTCGCCGGAGGTTAGGTGTAAGAAGGTATTGACAAGCATCAAAACCTATGTTATAATAAAAGCATAGAAGCTCTTAAGAGCCTTTAAGTTCTTTTGCTTTTATCTTTTGCTTTTGCTTTTGCTCTTGCTCTTAAGAGCCTTTAAGTATAGGGCATGTGCATTACACTGTCAAGAGGAGATTGCTGTGCTTAAGAGCTACGTAAAAATCTTACCATTCGTAGGTAAGTATGCTGATGTTGTTATTGGACAGGTGGTTGAGATCACAGAAAAATTAGATGGTAGTCAGTTCTGCTTCGGGAAGGATGAAGAAGGAACTCTACACTTCCGTAGCAAGGGTGCGATCATTGACGGAGCTGCACCGCCTGACATGTTCCGTAGTGCTGTGCTTCATGTACACTCAGTAGCGCATTGCATTCCTCCTGACACAGCCTACTACGCAGAGATCCTAAATAAGCTACGACATAATAGCCTGACGTATGGGTGCATTCCCGTGAATGGTATTGCTCTGTATGGCATGACGGATTTCCATAGGACTGAGGCGGATAGTAATTACGATAACCTAGTAGAGGAAGCTCTTGAATTAGACGTAGATGTTGTACCACTACTGTTCCGAGGTAAGCTGGAGAGCATGGAGCAAGCTAAGGAATACATGGCTGGCATCTCTGAGCTAGGTAAGGCTACCAAGGAAGGCATCGTCATTAAGAACTACAGCTACCCCATGGAATTGAATGGGCAAGTGTATCCGTTCACCGCTGTCAAGTGGGTGAGTGAGGAGTTCAAGGAAGTACATCGCGCCAATCCTGATTGGACTAGTGGTAAGGACAAGCGTAAGGAATTGATTGAGAGCTATCGTACAGAGGCACGCTGGAAGAAGGCCATCTACTATCTACGTGATACTGGTGAGCTAGTAGGAGAACCTAAGGATATTGGTACAATCATCAAGCGTATCATTGAGGACACTGTTGAGGAGGAGAAGGAGAACTTCAAGGAAGCTCTCTATCAAATTGAGCAGAAGGACTGGAAGGCTACGATGACGCGAGGACTGCCTGAGTTCTACAAAACCTACTTGCTGGAAGGAGATGATAATGGAAAAGATTGTTAGTATCAATCCTAATGCTAGCTTTATTGATGACTCACAGGGATGGGCTAATAGTATGGAGGGTGTTATAATTACTACCACAGAGCAGACTATTCGTATGGGAATATCTGATAGACAAAACTGTTGCGAGCGTAGTGGTTACTTCTTCACAGAAGACAACGTAGAAGATTTTATAGGAGCAGAACTTCTATCTATTGATCTAACTGACGCGGGACTTCATACACAAACTCTAGCTGAGGAATTTGAGTATGGCTTAGATGATGGTGATGTTATGTTTGTTACGCTTAGAACCAGTAAAGGAGTCCTCCAGTTCACAGCTTATAACAGACATAATGGTTATTACAGTCATGCTGCTGTTGTACAGAGCAAGCAGATTACAGAAGCTACACATCTTTGATCGGGAGAATAACAATGCGCTTGCATTACGTATCAACTCCATACAAGCACACCTATCTTGACTGGGTGATGATGGGCTATCGTGTATTGATGGACGCTAAGATTGCTGGGTACGATAAGGACGGAGAGCCTCTCTACTCAGCGGAGGATGTAGAGAAAGACGATGAGGATATGGCATGACTGACACGAATGATGGCGGGCAGGCGTTTCCGCATGGCGACCCGACGAATGGCGGCGACATCGGCATGACCCTGCGCGACTACTTCGCAGCGAAGGAGTTGACTTCGCTGGAGAAGAAGACCGTCTGCGTCTGCGACAGGCCGAGGGAGTATGCGCGCATCGCCGATCACTGCTACCGCATGGCAGACGCCATGCTCGCCGAGCGCGCCAAGGACCAGCCATGACTATCGACCTGGAATCGCTGCGGGGGTTTACGCCGGGGCCGTGGCGATTGTCCGGCGTGGATGTTGTCAATGGCGACGATCATTGGTGCATCAATGGTCATGCGCTGGTTGAAGGCTTTCACTCGCCTACGGATTGTCGGCTTGCTACGGTTTACACAATAGAAGCCAACGCCCGCCTAATCGCCGCCGCGCCATCCATGCACGCCGAACTCACCGCCCGCCGCGCGCGTGATGCGGAGGCGGTCAGGAGACAAGACATGACCACGAACGACAAGCTGGCGGATGCGCTGCGCAATTTGATCCGTGCGGGCAAGCACCTGCGTAACACGGTCGTCGAAACTCGTGGCGTTGCTGGCATGGATGACCACGACGTAGCGATCAGCGATTCCATTGCAGCCCTCGCCGAACACGACGCGCAGCCCACGCCGGATGAGTGTTTCTGTGATCGCATGTACCCGGATTCAAACCCGAACGCATCCTGTGGAGATTGCCCGACACGAGACTATGCCCCAAAGCCCCCGCCCGTCCCTGAGCCGAGTGATGAGGACGAGGGAAGTACGGAATGGATAGCAAGGCGATGGTACGGCTTTTCAGACTAATCCAGCACCCCGAAGCGGCGTCGGCTTGAATGAATTGTTAGGAGGCTAATATGACCAGTGAAAGAACAACTCCGATGACCGTTGTGATGCAGGGCAGGCCGATCATGTCGCACGCCTACGGCTATCTAGTGCGGGGAAATGATGATGTGGTGACTTTCTACGTTGACCTGAACAGCAAGTATTGCGAGGTAACCGGAAGCGGCGGCAACACGGCCGAGGAAGGCCCGATGATCTTCCTCGATGCAACGGAACACTCGCTGCATCTCGGCCCGGCCAGCGACCCGGATTGCGGCACAGTGATTCAGTTCCCCGAGTTCCCCGGATGGAACGTCCACGCGGCAGGCATAAGCAGATACACGCTGGCGGTTGCGCTGACTAAGCCGATAGCCGCCTAACACTGGCGTTCAGCCGCATTCTAGGAGACTAACCAATAATGACACCTACGCAAACAAAAGCAATGGCCTTTAGAATGTTCAATCATCTACTGCGTTCTCCTGATGTTTCCTATGAGGATATTACAATGGCTTCACCACCGCTACAGTTACAGCCACTACCTACTACATACAAGCCACGCCTTCCAGCTAAGAGAGAAGCAAAGAGTTGGTGGAAGTGGTGAAGCAACTACTAGAAGCCCTACTAAAGATTAGAGACAGTACCTTCCGTGATGCTGCCCATCTACGTATGCTCGCAGATGATGCCATCAACGTGTACAAGAACACAGCATGTGAGACACTACTACTGGAGCATGAAGATGAACAAGTTATTAGTAGCTCTAATACGAATCGAGGAATTAACAACTGATATAGTTGCGGCAAGGATAGCTACTGCTGCTATTGAAGAGTACGAAGCTGATACACCCTTACGCTACATCAAGGATAAGGAGAGAGATGAGCCTACCCAAATTTCTAACTGCTCATAATCCCCACGAGCTATACCTATCCGACAACTATCTTGTCTTGGATATGGAAACAACAAACCTAGATAAGGGTAGTGCTTTAACCAGAGACAACAGATTGCTCCTAGCTTGCTGGAGGTATAATGGAAAACGTAAAAGTAAATGGGGCGGAGAGTTTGATATGCAGGAGCTGGCCGAAGATATATCTCGGGCGTCCTTCATTGTGGCCCATAATGCTAAGTTCGAGTTGGGATGGTTGCTCCGATGTGGTATGGATCTTCGAGGCTTGGTTGTCTACGACACCATGCTTGGAGAATGGGTACTCCTCGGTAATACATCAAGAGGTCTACAAGACCTCAGCCTGTCTAGTAGTTGTGAACGTAGGGGAGTTGGGCTTAAAGAGGATATTGTAGCGCAGCTAATTCATACTGGTGTTGACCCACAGAACATACCTCCTAGCTGGCTGGCTTTCTATTGCCACCAAGACGTAGCTATTACTGAGCAACTATTCCTTAAACAGCGTGAGCTTATCCTAGAGAAGAGTTTGCTACACATCGTATTCACCCGCTGTCTATTAACACCTGTGCTTGTGGACATGGAGTTCAATGGTGTTACACTGGACAACGATAGGGTGCAGGAGGAGTATGCTAGAGTCCATAAGGAATGGACAGCTACACAGCTAGAGCTTGATAGACTAGCAGCCGAGAATGGCTTTGAAGGAATCAACTGGCGTAGCGGTAAGCAAGTAGGGGAGTATCTGTATGATGTTCTAAAGTTTGATGAGGTGAAGGATAGGAAAGGTAATCCCATACGAACAGAGAAAGATGGACGTAAGACAGATGTTGGTACAATCCACGCGCTCAAGGCTACGAACAAAACACAGCGTAAGTTTGTTGATGTATTCGGGAAGCTATCTAAACTAGATGCTGCCCTAAGTAAGAGTCTCAACTTCTTCAAGGCTGTGTGTGAGGAACATAAGGGTACGTTCTATGGTGTGTTCAATCAGGGAACTACCAAGACACACAGGCTTAGTAGTAGTGGTAGACCTATACCTATTCCCGGTGCTAAGAAGGGCACGTTCTCTGCTCAGCTACAGAACCTACCCAGAGACTACAAGAGATTGTTCCGTGCCAAGGGAGAGGACTGGGAATTGTTTGAGGCTGACAGCGGACAGCTTGAGTTTCGTGTAGCTGCTATTCTAACAGGAGATCCTGTAGCTGCTGCTGAAATCATTAATGAGGAAGATGTACATCAGATTACAGCAGACTATCTAACAGCGGCAGGAGAGCCCACCACTAGGCAGGAAGCCAAGAGCCGTACCTTTCGTCCTCTATTCGCAGGTACGTCAGGAACAAAGGCAGAGCAGGCTTACTGTCAGTTCTTCCAAGATAAGTACCACGTCATGTCTGATACCCAGTACAACAAGTGGGTGCTGGAAGTGCTAGGTAAGAAGGAGTTGGTTACACCGTACGGCATGAGGTACTACTGGCCCTACTGTCAGATGCAGAGCAGTGGTTACATCACGCATACAACGGAGATATTTAACGCACCAGTACAGGGCTTTGCCACTGCTGAGATTATTCCTATTGCTTTGATTCATGCATGGCATAGACTTAAGGGGTGGAAGGTGAAGCTAACATTAACAATCCACGACAGCGTGGTAGGGGAGGTACATAACAGTGTAGATAAGGATGAGCTACGTCAATTACTTGCAGGTTGTTTCACGAAAGATGTTTACAACTTCCTAGATACGTGTTATAATTACCATATAGAAGAGGTTCCTCTCTCCGCTGGTATTAAGATTGGAGAGCACTGGGGAGACGGACAGGAGTATGCTGCCACCATCTACCCTAAAGAGCAAGATACAATCCATTGGTCTACCAAGACTTCCGATGGTAAACAGAAGTGGCAAACTAAATTAACAGGAGAGTCAACTAACAATGGCCAACAAAGCTAACGGTATTGTAGAGAAGATTTACGAGAACCAAACCAAGACAGGCATGACCACCTACGCTTTTGTAGTAGACGGTGTACGTTACGGCACGTACAATATTAAGCCTCCCTGCAATCAGGGCGATATGATTGAGTTCACCTTCACAGCTAAGGGGGACTTCAACAACGCAGACGCCAAAAGTATTCGTAAGAGTGAGAAGCAGCCAGCACCTGCACAGGCAGCGCCTGTAGCTGCGTATGCTAATGCAGGAGGCAGTAGCCGGAGCAACGCTGTACAGGATGCCATTACATTCCAGTCGGCACGTAAAGATGCCCTCCAGTTCCTTGAGCTTCTATCCTCTCTTGATGTCCTAGACCTAGGCAGTAAGAGTAAGGGCCAGAAGATTAAGAATGCAGAGGCATACCTAGATGGCTATACGAAGCGATTCTACGAGGATACAAAGACTCTCGGACATGAAGAGGTAGAGGAGGAGCCAGAAGAAGAGGAAGCTCCTGTAGCAGCAGTACGTCGTACTGCCAAGCCTAAGCCTGCCCATGTAGAAGAGGATGAATTCGAGGACCAAATTCCCTTCTAAGTAATTAAGGGACGCTAGCTCAATTAGTTTTCGAGTCTCTCGCGTCCCACCAAATTGTTGTGTGGCTAGCTTAGTGGTAAAGCACCTGACTGTGAATCAGGAGACGAGGGTTCGATCCCCCGCCACACCCCACTTCTAAGGAGAAGTTATGAATTTCAAGGTTGATTATAAGTATAAGTGGCCTGAGCCAGCAGAGATGACAAATCAGTTCTTCTCTCAGGTAGTAGAGGCACGAGGTTTCTATGAAACCCCGAGTGGTAGCATACAGTTTACTGATGATACAGGTAAATCCACACATCTATTCACTGGTGTACTTAAGGTAGAAGCTATTGGAGAATAAGGGCGTCCTCTACGAGGCAGCTCCCTATGTTGTTAGGCTGGGTGTTGGTGGCGATGCTGCCTCTCCTGTCAACTGCTACGAGATATACAATACAGAGACAGGTGTTGTCGAGGACGTACAGAAGATATTGCCTAACGCTATACACCAAGCTATGCTGTTCTCGGCTAAGCTCGGGGAGCTAGAATCTCAGGATAGTATTGAATGGAAAGTTAAGGGAGAAGAGTAGTGCTTAAGGCATTCGATGTGCGTGTTGTAGCTAAGCTACATCAGCTTAGTATGGACAACGATGTTGACCTGCGCTGCTCGCATGTCGCTGCCTTGTATTATAAGAAACGACTCCTATCACTAGGAACCAACCAGACGAAGACCCATCCCCTAGCTTTCAGACTTAGTGGACTACAGCATAAGAAGTATCTCCACGCAGAAGTGGCGTGCCTTAAGGGCGTTGAAGGAGACTTGAGACGCTGTACCCTGTACGTTGTGAGGGCAGACCGGGAAGGCAGGCTTGCGCAGAGCAAGCCCTGTAAGCACTGCTCCTCGTACATCAGAGAGCTAGGGGTGGGCAGGGTTGTACATTCCATTAACAGCGGTATTAAAGAGGAACTTAATAAATGAATCGAGCGCAGATTAAGTACGCGCAAGACCGTATCCAGATGGCATATAATAAGGCTACTAAGGCAGTGCCTTATGTCGAGCCTATTACACATTTGTCTCAGGCTGAGATTAATAAACGGCTAGCTGAGGTGGGTCTTATTATCACCACTTATGGTGACATCCTTACGTTGGAGGAAAATGCTAAAAAAGTTAAGGACGAGGCTGCTCGTAAGGAGATGCTAGATAAATTGACAGCTCTTAAAGACAGTACGTTGGATGCACTTCTGTTAGGTGATAGTACTACTGCTATGGAGGCTATTGAAAAGTTTAACAAATCCCTAGAATCTATCAACACTGAGTTGTAAGTACATTCAGTTGACGGAGGTATAGTTGAATATTAGAACTACTAAGAGAAATGACTTCTGCTATGACATCACGTACGATAATGGAGTATCCTTAGGGGAGCTGGAGCAAGGCTTTGACGGCTACTACTACTGGTGGCCGGTACATCCCAGCGCCGATGGATGCTATCCATCTCATGTATTACTAAGTATAGCCAACGCTCTAGTAGTATTGAATGCTGCTTGGGATAGGGAAGTACAACAGATATTCTCCGAACAATAACAATAAGGAATGATATGGTAACACCCGATCAAAGAGAAACACCCTGGTCAACCGTGGGTTATTTAGTTGCCAAGAGAACATATGCTCGGAGGCTTAATGAAAGTGATGCAGGTAGTGCTACCGAAGAGTGGGGAGATATTGTCAGTCGTGTTATTGACGGAGCTGATAGACAGCTTGGAGTTGGCTTTACCTCGGCTGAGATCGAGCGACTCAGATCGCATCTTATGTCCCTGCGAGGCAGTGTTGCGGGTAGATTCCTATGGCAACTTGGAACTTCAACTGTCGAACGACTAGGTATGGCAAGCCTACAGAACTGTGCTGTCACTGTAGTTGATGAGCCTGTCCGTCCGTTCACATGGGCAATGGACATGTTAATGCTTGGCTGCGGTGTAGGCTTTAACATTCAGAGGGAATATGTCTACGAGCTACCAAAGGTATCTACAGACTTTCAACCTCCTACCAGAAAAGACACAGCTTCTGCTGACTTCATCGTGCCCGACACTAGAGAAGGTTGGGTTAAGCTATTGGAGTACACACTCAGGGCTGCCTTTCCATCAGGAGCAAATGATAAATGCACATTCACCTACTCGACCCAACTTATACGCGGAGCTGGTGCAGCAATTAAAGGGTTTGGAGGAACAGCTAGCGGACCTGAGATCCTTTGTGAAGGAATCTCAAACATCGCAGGAGTACTTGAACTGCGCAAAGGAAAAAAGCTCCGACCAATCGACTGCTTAGATATTATGAACATCATCGGCTCTATTGTTGTAGCCGGTAATGTACGTAGGTCTGCACAGATTGCTATTGGTGATGCAGATGACTTCCAGTTCCTACGTTCTAAGCGCTGGGACTTAGGTAATATCCCCAACTGGCGGAGCAATAGTAACAACAGTATTGTAGTTAACCGCTTTGAGGACATGCCTGATGAAGTATGGAAAGGATACAACGGTAACGGGGAACCCTTTGGCTTCATCAACCTCAAGCTCAGTAGGAACACAGGTAGACTGGGAGACACTCAATACAAAGATAAAAATGTTGTCGGCTACAATCCTTGTGCAGAACAATCTCTTGAGAATTTCGAGACATGCTGCTTGGCAGAGGTCTTCCTTCCCAACTGCCGCACCAAAGCAGAACTCTTAGATGTAGTTAAGCTGCTCTATCGTATCAACAAACATAGCTTGGCCATGCCCTGTCATAACAAAGAGACAGAGGATGTGGTACATAAGAACATGCGTATGGGTATTGGTATCACAGGCTATCTACAAGCAACAGAGGAACAACGTAGTTGGCTAGGAGAAACATATGAAGCTCTACGAGAGTACGATGTTGTTTATTCGGAACAGCATGGGTGGCCTGCAAGTATTAAGCTTTCCACCATAAAGCCAAGTGGAACGCTCTCCCTTCTGCCCGGTGTTACACCCGGTTGTCATCCAGCATATGCACAGTATCTTATCCGTCGGATTAGACTCAGTGCTGATAGTCCCCTCGTTAAGCTTATCAAGGAAGCAGGATACCCCGTTGAGCCTGTGCGTGGTTTCGATGGAACACCAGACCGCACTACTGTTGTTGCCGAATTTCCTTTCAGCTATCCAGAGGGAACACGACTTGCAAACGATATGTCTGCCCTTGACCAACTGGAAGTGGTTAGGCGCCTTCAATCCGAGTGGAGTGACAACGCCGTTAGCTGCACTATCTACTACAAGCTAGAGGAACTGCCGGAGATTAAAGCCTACCTAGCTAAGCACTACGACAAATGCTTCAAGAGTCTAAGCTTCCTACTACATTCCGATCATGGATTCGATCAAGCACCCCTAGAAGAAATCTCTCAGGAAGAGTTTGAGAAACGTATCAAGAAGAGTAAGCTTATCACTAGCGTAAGCAAGGCAGAGTTTGAGGAAGACCTTGAGTGCAGTTCAGGCGTCTGCCCTGTTAAGTAGGAGGAACTATGAGTGGCTAGAGACAGCTATTGGAAAGCCTTATTGTTTAGCATAGGAGTATTATGTGGATACTTTGCACACTATCAACCACCTTGTACAGAGATTGTCATACGACTTGAGGTGCCTGCATCCGCGCCACAGATTGACAGCTACGGAGAAAGAGAAGTACGCTGCCTTAGAGATGTTATCTACAACGAATCACGCAATCAAAGTGTTGCTGGACAAATTGCGGTTGCAGCGGTTGTCATCAATAGAGCCCTTGACAGGCGTTGGCCTAGTAACATCTGTAACGTCACAAGACAAGCAATGCAGTTTGCAACCCGTGCCCCGAGGCCCACGAACATTTTGGAACGGAGAGCTTTGGTTAGGGCAGAAAGGCTCGCCATCTATACACTCAACAACTACACCATCCTTGAAGCCTCTATTCGATCGAGCAGATACTTTAATTCAGGAAGAGCTAGACCGAA
>Ga0073903_10000753_pt1 | contig 16769 bp, 23 predicted proteins | sample KloWWTKNB14_bulk_FD_66665 | JGI IMG/M metagenome (GOLD analysis project Ga0073903, IMG submission 66665) | Active sludge microbial communities from Klosterneuburg, Austria, studying microevolution and ecology of nitrifiers - Klosterneuburg... | ecosystem: Engineered > WWTP > Aerobic digester >... | reverse complement strand
GCGATCGGTGACCTCGTGCTGCGCGAATGCGCGGCCGTGATGCGCGGGCTCTGTCGTCAGGCCGACTTCGCCGCACGCATCGGCGGCGAGGAGTTCGCGATGATCTTCCCGGGCCTCTCACAGCCGCAGGCGGCGCAATTCTGCGAGCGGCTGCGGCATGCCATTGAGCACCACGACTGGCGCAGCCTGCATCCGCGACTGCAAGTGACAGTGAGCATCGGGGTCACGCAGTGGGACTGCGAGGTCGGCGCCGATGAACTGCTACGCGCCGCAGATACCCGGCTCTACGACGCGAAGCGGGCGGGGAGGAACCGCGTTGCGTGACCGCGCGCTGTGCGCGGCGATGTCAACAGCCGGACAGGTCTGCCGATTGTCCGGGTGTTGACGTCGCGGCAACGCGACCGGCAACGCGAGCCATACGCTTCGTCAATCGTCATCCTCGTCATCTTCGTCCATTGGGCGCGGCTTCGCCGCAGCCGATGCAGTTCCCTTGACCGGGACGATGACAGGGCGCGTCTTCATCTTCGGGCGCGCGTTGAATACGACGATGGTCTTGCCGGTCGCGCGCAAGAGGCCCTGGTCCTCAAGCACTTTCAGCACGCGACCCGCCATTTCGCGCGAGCAGCCGACAAGGCGTGACAGCTCCTGCCGGCTCACCTTGATCTGCATGCCCTCGGGGTGCGTCATCGCATCGGGCTCGCCGCAGAGGTCCATGATCGCGTGCGCGACGCGACCAGTAACGTCGACAAAGGCGAGGTCGCCGAGTTTGCGATTGGTGCGATCGAGGCGGGTGGCGAGCTGGGTCGCAAGCTCGAACACGAGGCCGGGGCTTTCGGCGGCGATCTGCCGGAAGCGCGGATAGGTCATCTCGGCAAGTTCGCAGGAATTGCGGGTGCGGACCCAGGCGCTGCGGGTCGGCGTCTCGTGAAAGAGGCCCATCTCGCCGAAGAACTGCCCTTTGTTGAGGTAGGCGAGCACCATCTCGTTGCCTTCCTCGTCCTCGATCATCACCTCGACCGAGCCGTTGATGATGTAGTACAGCACATCGGGCAGGTCGCCCGCGTGGATGATCACGGTCTTTGAAGGCACCGTGCGGATGCGGCAATAGCTCAGGAAGCGGTTGATCGCAGGTATTTCGCTCAACGGCTTGACGTTCTCTTCCATGCTTTCCCCCGGGGCCGGAGGGCCCGCGCACGCAGCTTTGTATTACATATCACCTTGCGGTCGCAAGTTTCGCGGTTGCGAGGCGCGTCAGATCCAGTAGGCCGTGCGCGTCATCACGCGCGATGCGCGCCGCATGAGGAAACGCACCGGCGCAGGCAACTCGATGCCTCCGGCTGCCTGCGCGCGCGCGCCGTGACGCACTTCATCCGCCCGCATGGTCTCGAGGATCACGCGGCTGCGCGCGTCGTCGTCAGGCAGGCGTTCGAGGTGATCCGTGAGATGCGTCTCGACCTGCCGCTCGGTCTCGGCAACGAAGCCCAGGCTCACGCGATCGCTGACCGCCGCCGCGGCCGCTCCGATCGCGAATGAGCCCGCGTACCAGAGTGGATTCAGAAGGCTCGGTCGCGAGCCAAGCTCGGTGAGGCGCTGCTCGCACCACGCGAGGTGGTCGGCTTCTTCCTGTGCCGCGTCGAGCAGCCATTCGCGCGTGGCGGCATCTTTCGCCATCAGGGCCTGCCCATGATAGAGGGCCTGCGCGGCGACCTCGCCGGCATGATTCACTCGCATGAGCCGCGCCGAGAGCGGGTGCCGGTCGCCGGCCTCGGTGTGATGGGCCGCAGCCGGTATCGGCCGGGCGGCCCGCGGAGGCGCGAACACGGCCCGGAGGGCCCGGTCCGCGGCGCAGAGCAGGGAATCGAGAGGGGAAGAGGACGTGAGCATTTTGTGCCCCATTATAAGGACGGTTCCGGCATTTCCCGCCCGGTTTTGCAAAGCGGGGACCGCTTGAGTACACTTTCGGGCCTTTTTCCGGGCCCGTCGGCTCTGTGCCGCGCGTGGGTGGTTGGAGACCCTTGAAATGACTACAGTTTTTGCCAAGCCCGCGGAGGTCCGCGGCGACTGGTTCCTGATCGATGCCGAGGGCAAGACTCTCGGGCGTCTCGCGACCCAGCTCGCGCACCGCCTGAAGGGCAAGCACAAGGCGGATTACAGCCCGCACGTCAACATGGGCGATCACCTGGTCGTCGTGAACGCGGAGAAGATCCGCGTCACCGGCAACAAGCTCGCCGACAAGATTTATTACCACCACACCGGTTACATCGGCGGTATCAAATCGATCGGGCTCGGGAAGCTCCTGAAGGAGCACCCCGAGCGCGTGATCGAGATTGCCGTCAAGGGCATGCTGCCGAAGAACACGCTCGGCCGGAACATGTTCAGGAAGCTGCATGTGTTCGCGGGCGGCAAGCACCCGCACACCGCGCAGCAGCCGAAGCCGCTCGAGATCTGAAGGAAACCAGGAAGATGCCCGCCACGCAGAATTACGGCACCGGCCGTCGCAAGACCGCCACCGCTCGCGTTTACCTGAAGCCCGGCACCGGGCGCATCACCGTGAACGCACGCCCCGTCGATGAGTTCTTCGGCCGCGAGACCGGCCGCATGATCGTGCGTCAGCCGCTCGAGGTCGCGCAGCTGACCGACAAGTTCGACATCCAGGCTCATGTCTCGGGCGGCGGCATCACCGGCCAGGCCGGCGCGATCCGCCACGGCATCACGCGCGCGCTGATTGAATACGACGAGAACCTGCGCCGCCCGCTGCGCGCCGCCGGTTTCGTCACGCGCGATGCGCGCGAGGTGGAACGCAAGAAGGTCGGTCGCCGCAAGGCCCGCCGCGGTCCGCAGTACTCGAAGCGCTAAGCTTCGGCGTAGCGCTACCCGATCTTGGGGGATCGTCTAGCGGTAGGACAACGGACTCTGACTCCGTTTACCTAGGTTCGAATCCTAGTCCCCCAGCCACTACGAAGGGCCCGTCGCGAGACGGGCCCTTTGTCATGCAGCGCCGACATTCGACGAGGCCCTGGATGTCGGACACACTGTGCGACATGGGCAAGATCACCGTTTCCGTGCGCGAGCTCCAGCAGAACCTGATGGCCGTCATGAGTCGCGTGGAACGCGGCGAGACCGTCGAGGTGACCCGACATCGCCGTCCAGTCATGCGGCTGACGCGCATCAGGCCGACGGCCCCGGCCCAGCCTTGGCCAGATCTGGAAGCTCGAACCCGCGCCGTGTTCGGCAACCGGGTCCTGCCCACCGTCGGCGCGGCCATCGTCGATCAGAATCGTGGCGAGCGATGACGACGGTTCTCAAGACCACGGCGTATACTCCGGCGGCGAGGTGACACATGCGCAAGCTCGAAGAAATTGAGGACCAGATTCGCAACCTCAGCGGCAATGAGCTTGCGGCATTCCGGAAGTGGTATGCCGAATTTGACGCACAGGCATGGGATCATCAGTTCGAAATTGACGCGAAGGCCGGAAAGCTGGATGCGTTAGCGGAAGCTGCGCGCAAGGCGCATAAGGAAGGGCAGAGCACGGAATTTTGAAGCACTTTGCTTCTCCCGACTTCTGGTATCACTACCGCACCTTACCCGCCGACGTGCAGCAGCTCGCGGACCGCTGCTTCAAACTGATGAAATAGAATCCGCGCCATCCTTCGGTACATCTCAAGCGTGTTGGTCAGTTCTGGTCTGCTCGCATCGGTCTTCACTGGCGAGCCGTCGGTACTGACGTCGGAGGCGGAATCTCCTGGTTCTGGGTCGGGAGCCATGCCGACTACGACAAGATCGTCGGATAACACGCTCCCGCAGCCGACGCCCGGGAAGCACCTGCGTACAAATTGTCTGCCGGGCATGTCAACTCCTGTCGCCGAAATGCGAAACCCCGATTTGCGTCTTGACACCCCCCCCCTATGCTATGCAATAGCTGGCGTGCAGTCGCCACGCTTGCTTTGGGGTCGATGATCGGTTTGAAAGACAAGGCGACGCGGAGCCTGATTGCGCGCCGGACAAACTGACACCATTTCCTACGAGATCGCCGAAGCGATCTTCCTGCTGTCGTCGTTCTGTGCGGCGCACCGAGAGCACTCTGATCGCGCTTGGGGTGGGGATGCTGGTCTTCATCGTCTTCACGGGCGTGCTCGGCTGGGTGCGCCAGTACCTGATCCTGCACACCGGCAACAGGATCGACGCGGTGCTCGGGGCCAACGTCTTCGATCACCTGTTCAAGCTGCCTCCGCTCTATTTCCAGCACCGCCCGACCGGCGTCATCGCCGCGCGACTGCAGGGGATCGAGACGATCCGCGAGTTTCTGGCCTCGGCCGCGGTCACCCTCGCGCTCGACCTGCCGTTCATGGTGATCTTTCTCGCGATGATGTTCTGGTACAGCGTCACGCTGACCCTGATCGTGCTCGCGATCCTCGCCGCCATCGTGGCGCTGAGCTTCGCCGCCGCGCCGCTCTTCCAGCGGCGTCTCAACGAGCAGTTCCTGCGGGGAGCCGCGAATCAGGCCTTCCTCACCGAGTACATCGCTGGCGTCGAGACCGTGAAATCCCTGCAGCTCGAGCCACAACTTGGCAGCCGCTATCGCGAGCTGCTTGCGGCGCTTCTCAAGTCGACCTTTGCGACCCGCCAGCTCGCCAATACCTACAACAGCTGGGCCAACTCGCTCGAGCAGCTGATGACCCTGCTCATTCTTGCGATCGGCGCCTGGATCGTGATGACCACCACCACGCTCACGATCGGCATGCTGGTCGCCTTCCAGATGTTCGCAGGTCGCATCAGTCAGCCGATGCTGCGGCTCGTTGGCCTCTGGCAGCAGTGGCAACAGACTCGCATCGCCGTCGCGCGTCTCGGCGACATCCTGAACGCGCCCGCAGAGCCCTACAGCCTCGCGCCACAGCGCACCGCGGGGTCCGGCAGCGGGCACATTCAGGTCGAGGATCTCGACTTCCGCTATGCGCCCGGGCTTCCTGCAGTCTACGAGCGCCTCTCGCTCGAGATCCGCCCCGGTGAGCTGATCGCGCTCATGGGACCCTCCGGGTCCGGGAAGTCGACGCTCGCCAAGCTGATGCAGGGGTTCTATCTGCCCTCACAGGGTCGCATCCGGATCGACGGTGTCGACATTGCGTATCTCTCTGCGAAAGAGCTGCGCGCCCGGTTCGGCGTGGTGCCGCAGGAAACTGTGCTCTTCTCGGGCACCGTGCTCGACAACCTGAAGCTCGCCAACACTTTCGCGACCTTCGAACAGGTGACCGCAGCCTGCCGCATGGCCGAGATTCACAGCGTGATCGAGGAGCTGCCGAAGGGCTATCAGACCGAACTGGGCGAGCGCGGCACCGGGCTTTCCGGCGGGCAACGCCAGCGCATCGCGATCGCACGGGCGCTGCTCAAAGGGCCGAAGGTGCTCATCTTCGATGAAGCCACGAGCGGCCTCGACGCGCCCACCGCCGAGCTATTCGCGCGCACCGTCAACAGCCTCAAGGGGCGGGTCTCGATCCTGTTCATCTCGCATGCGCTGCCGAAGAACCTGCAGGTCGACCGGATCGAGCGGCTGGGGGAGAAGCTGAGTGTGGTCGCTGCCGATCGGCAGGAGCCGGGCGCATGACCGACACCGCTCACCAGTTGTCGCCCCTTGCGCCGCGTCTCGCTACGGCGCTCCTGGAAATCAACGTCACAGAGCCCTCTCAGGCGCCGCGGCTGGTGCTGCGGGTGGTCTGTGCGCTCTTCGCGATACTCGTCGTGTGGGCCTGTGTCGCGAAGCTCGACATTGTGGCAGTCGCCGACCGCCGCTCGGCACAGGCGCAGCTTGCGCTCAAGCGGCTCGAGTTGAAGCGCGTCGAAGCGCAGCTCGCCGGAAGGGCGCTCGTTCGTGCGCCCTCGGACGAAGCGGGGCTGTTCTCGCAGGTTCAGGCCGACGCCAGCGCGCGGATGCGCACGCAAGCGGACGCGGTCCAGCAGGAGGAAGCCACGGCGCGGCGCATGGAGAGCGAGCTGCTATCAGCGCGGGAAACGCTGGCGAGGGGCTCACTGCGGCGGTGAACTTCACGATGTCAATCGCGCCTCCGACGATTCGGGGCACCAGCGGCAATGATGTACTCACCGGCGATGCAACCGATAACGTCATGGACGGGCTGGCGGGAGACGACAGCCTTGCAGGCCTCGGAGGCAACGATATCCTCATTGGTTCGGACGGCAACGACCTGCTCGATGGCGGAGCCGGCGCCGACGATCTCGAAGGCGGGTTCGGCAATGACACCTATGTGATCGACGACAGTGCCGACGTCCTTTGGGAAGAGGGAGGTGACGGGATAGACACGGTGCACGCGTCGTTGACGCACACGTTGCAGGCGTACTTCGAGAACCTGGTCTTGCTGGGGTCGAATGCACTGAATGGCACAGGCAATTCGCTCGATAATCTGCTCACCGGCAACAGTGGCAACAATACGCTGACGGGCCTATCAGGAAACGACACGCTGGACCCCGGTAGTTCTGGCACCGATGCACTGATCGGCGGGACGGGCGATGACACCTAAGTTGTCGACAGGAGCACCGGTATCACGATCACCGAGAATTCTGGTCAGGGAGCCGATCTGGTGCGAGCCTCCGTGACTTATACGCTCGGAAGCAATCTCGAAAATCTCACGCTCACGGGCGCGAGCGCCATCAACGGTACCGGAAACTCGCTTGTCAATGTCATCACCGGGAACAATGCGAACAATACTCTCAGTGGCGGCACCGGCGCGGACACGATGATCGGGGGACTTGGCAACGACACCTACGTCGTGGACAACTCCGCGGATGTCGTTACAGAACTCGCGGGCCAGGGTACCGATCTGATCAATAGCTCGGTGGCGTTCGCAGCGCTCGCGGCGAACGTCGAAAATCTCACACTCACGGGTTCAAGTGCGCTCAGCGGAACCGGGAACGCACTCGACAATGTGCTCACCGGCAACAGCGGCAGCAACACGCTTGCCGGTCTTGCCGGGAACGATACGCTGAACCCGGGGTCGGCCGGTACCGACATCCTCACAGGAGGCCTCGGTGATGACACCTACATCGTGGGCCGGACGAGCGGCATCACCATTGCCGAAAGCGCGGGACAGGGGACCGATCTCGTGCAGGCGTCCGTGACCTGCACACTGGGCAGCAACCTGGAGAACCTGACGCTGACCGGCAGCGGCGCCATCAACGGGACGGGGAATTCGGCTGCAAACGTCCTGATCGGCAATGGTGCGGTCAATACCCTGGCCGGTCTCGCCGGCGACGACCGGCTGCGGGGTGGTGCGGGCAGCGATACCCTTCGTGGCGGTGACGGCGCTGACCGGTATGAGTACGCAATGGGGGATGGCGCGGACACGATCGACAACAACAGCGCGGATTCGGCGACCGATCGTCTGGTGTTTACCGATCTGGCGCGCACCCAGCTCTCGTTCAGCCGCACGGGCAACGATCTGCTGATGCAGCGGATCGGCGTGTCGACCGACAGCGTGCGCGTCACGAACTGGTTCACGGTCACCGGCAATCAGATCGATTTCATGGAGTCGACCGGGGGTGTCGTGACGAGCGCGGCCGAGATCAATGCGCTGGTAGCAGGTGGCGGATCCACGTTCCCGAACGGGGGACCCATTGAAGAGCTGATGGAGCGCGGGCTGTCCAGACTTGCGGCACCCGATCTGGCCCCCGCGGGGATCCGATACCGCGTGCCCGGCAAAGAGCGCCGCTGGGCCATGCCCGATGTCGCGCCGATCGTGTCGCCCTGGGTGATGAGCCATGCGCTGCTGCGCGAGCATCTCGACGGGGCAGCCGCGGGTGAACTGGGGGCCGAGCTGATGCCCGATACCCCGATCATGGGTGGTGTCATCGGCGATCTGGCCCTGCGCGTCCCCGGCGGCCCGCGCCCGATGGTGGGGCGGGGTCTCGGCGCCGGGTTGCCGGCTCCGGCGATCGACAGGGTGATCGCATCGCTTTGATGGACCCATGCCGATATAGTCGGACAGGCACCGCGCCCATGAACGAAGGAGCCGTCATGTCCACCTTCACGAGCCGCTGCCTCATGGCCGCCGCAATACTCGCGCTTGCCGCGGGCTGCGCGTCAGGACCCCAGATCCACATTACCGCGGACCCGGGTGCCAGCCTCGCCGGGTACAGGACTTTCAATTACGTAAACCCGCTCGGCACCGATCGCGAGGGCTACGAGTCGCTCGTGTCGGCCTCGCTGAAAGAGGTGACGACCGCGGAGCTGACCCGCCGCGGCTACCAGTTGTCGGAGCAGCCCGATTTCCTCGTGAACTTCTCGGGCAAGCTGAACGAGAAGCTGCGAGTCACGAGCACTCCGGCCGTGCGGCCGCCGCTCGGCTACTACGGCTATCGAAGGGGCTTTTACGACCCGTGGTACGGCTACAACGACGTCAACGTCGATCAGTACACCGAGGGCACGCTCAACATCGACATCGTCGATGCTGCTGCGAAGCGCCTCGTGTGGGAGGCGGTGGCGGTGGGCCGGATGAACGAGAAGGCGATGGAGGACATACCCGCGGCTGCTCGCAAAGTTGTGCCGCAGATGCTCGAGAAGTTCCCTTCGGCCGGGGGCGCGCCGCCGCCTGCGCGGCCGGTGAAGTGAGCCGAAGCGCAAGACGATGGCTAAGTCGAAGCGGGATATCGGCCGGGAAATCCTGAACGGGGTCCGCGAGCTCAAACGGGGCGACTACGGTCGTATCGTGAACGTTCCGGATGTCGCAGTGGTTCGCGGGAAGACAGGCCTTTCCCAGGCGCAGTTTGCGACGTTGCTCGGAATCTCCGTACGTACACTTCAGGATTGGGAGCAGGGGCGTCGGGCGCCCTCGGGGGCCGCGCGGACACTCCTTCTGGTTGCTGACCGCAATCCGGGCGCGCTTCTGGACGTAGCGTAGGGACCGACCTGCGAGGCCACGGTCAGATGACCGTGACCCCGTCTTCTCTTCCGATGATGAGCAGGTCGGCGGGGCGCTGGGCAAAGAGACCGACCGTCACGACCCCCGCGATCTGATTGAGGTCTCGCTCGAGGCTCGGCGGGTCGAGGATCTCGAGGCCGTGCACATCGAGGATCTGGTTGCCGTTATCAGTGGTGCACTGCTCGCGCCACACGGGCTGTCCGCCGCGAGCGACAATCTCCCGCGCGACGTAGGAGCGGGCCATCGGGATCACCTCGATCGGCAGCGGAAAGCGACCGAGCACGGGGACAAGTTTGCTCTCGTCGGCGATGCAGACGAAGCGTCTGGAGGCGGCCGCCACGATCTTCTCGCGGGTGAGGGCGGCTCCACCCCCCTTGATGAGGTACCGGTCGCGCGTCGCTTCATCGGCTCCATCGACGTAGAGGTCGAGGGTGCCGGTGTGGTTCAGGTCCATCACTTCGATGCCGAGGGCTTCGAGCCGGGTGGTCGAGGCGCTCGAGCTCGAGACTGCACCGACTATCGAGTCGCGCATCCGGCCGAGGCCGTCGATGAAGTAGTTCACTGTCGATCCGGTGCCGACGCCGATCACCGAGCCACGCGTGACATGCGCGAGCGCTGCCTCTGCGGCCCTTTGTTTTCCGGCATTTCCTGCATTCATCGCCGTGCGCTCCCGCGCTCATGACCCCTGAAACGACTGTGCCCGCTTTCGCGGGCACCAGTGTCGTCGGACTTTGAAGCCGGCGAGCGAGGAAGGTCTTTCCACGCCCGCCGAAGGTGTAAAGGCCTTACTTCTTCTTCGCAGCTTTCTTCTTGGCCTTCTTCTTGGCTTTCGCCATGAGAGTCTCCTGTTGGGTTAGTCCGAGGGTGAGTATATACACGCGTAATCAAATTACAAGCAAGAGTGCTTGCATCGAGGCGCGTGATCTGCATCACGTTCGGGTCGCATCGTCACTCGAGAGTGAGGATGAAATCGAAATGCGCCGCGCTCACGGGCATCACCGAGAGGCGACTGCCCCTCTGCAGCAGCACCATCTTCGCGAGCTTGCGCGTCGCATGCACTCTCAGCTCTTCGAGGGTGATCACGCGCCCGAGTCGCCGCTCGAGCTGCACGTCGACGGCATACCAGCGCGGCTCTCCCGGCCCTTTCGCCGTGGGATCGGGGTATCCGGCGCGCACCACCCGCATCAGCGCGACGATGCCCGGCACCGCGCAGCTCGAGTGATAGAGGAAGGCGCGGTCCCCCTTGGCGAAGTCGTCGCGCAGCATGTTCCGCGCCTGGTAATTGCGTACTCCGTCCCACGTGGTCGTGCGCCTGGGTGCGCGCTCGAGGTCGTCGATGCCGAAGGTCGAGGGCTCAGTCTTCATCAGCCAATGGTTCATCAGGGGCTCCGTGGAAACCGGGTGAGGCCGTGCTCGGTAATCACGGCGTCGAGGTATACGTCATGCGCCACGGCGGGCAATCGATCGACCTGCTGGCACGCGAAGGCGATACCGATGAGCCGGGGACGCGATGGGGCAGGGCGCTGTCGCCGGAACGCGAAGGCGCGGTCGTAGAAGCCGCCACCCATTCCGAGGCGCATCCCGCTCGCATCGAAGCCGACGAGTGGCACCAGTACGATGTCGAGACGGTGGGCGCGCACTTCCCGCGCACCCGGCAGGGGTTCGGCAATGCCATAGCGGTTGGTGCGCAGTTCGCCGGCATCGCCCGCAAGCGCGGCGCCCACGAAAGCGAGTTGCCGGCGCCGATAGCTTGCGATGCGCGGCAGGTAGAGCAGGGCGCCGCGGCGGGCGAGGGTCGCGAGGGCGGCGAAAACATCGACCTCTTCGTCGAGGGCCGCATAGGCGGCGATGCGTCGACCGCGGGGTGCGGGTCCGATGGCCTTCAGCACTTCACGGCTGATCCTGCGTGACAGGCGCGCGCGCTCGCCGGCGCCCAGCGTACGCCGGCGGTCACGCAGCTCACGACGAAGCTCGCTACGGGTCATCACGGGAAGATAAAGAAAAAGGCGTCACCCGCCTGTGCCGGTGGCAGCCGTTGCTCTCGACCTGAGCAACAGGTGGGGCGTGGTGCGGCAGGTAAGGCTTTCCGCGCGAGCGGACATGCACAATTCTGCCGGCAATCCAATGCCCCATGGGTGTATCAATTAGGGTCGAGGGTAACCCGGCCGACTGTCGAACACCGCAGGTGACGCCAGCTGCACTCTATCAGAGTTCGAGCTGCTGGCCCTCGGCGAGCGCCGATTCGACGCGCTCGCGCAGCGCGCGCACGCGACCGCCGAAATCATGGTCGAGTTTCTGCCCGTGATTGCGCAGTCGCAGCAACTCGTTCGCGAGATTGAGTGCCGCCATGACCGCGATGCGGTCGAGGCCGACGACTTTGCCGCTGTCGCGGATCTCGCGCATTTTCGAGTTGAGGAACTCGGCGGAGTCGAGGAGGTCGGAGCGCTCTTCGTATGGGCAGGCGACGAAGTATTCCTTCTCGAGGATTCGCACGCTGATGCGTGCGACTTCGCGTTCGCTCATGCGCTGTGCTCCATGGTCTTCAGGCGGCCGATCATCGCCTCGACCCGGTTCCTGACCTGCTCGTTCTTCTGCACGAGCGCGGCCCGCTCGACGGCGAGGCTGTCCTGGCGCTGGCGCAGCGCACGGTTCTCCTCGCGCAGGCGCTTCACGATCGAGACGAGCTCATCCATCCGCTTCTCGAGCCGGCGCAGTTCGGTGTCGACGGGAGGCTTGGTGTTTTCACTCATGGAATGACTATGAACCGCGTCAGGCGGCCGGTCAATCGCAGCGGCCGCTTGAGGCATAATGCGCCGATGTCTGTGTCGAGTTATGCGGAGTTGCAGCGCATCCTCGAGGATGCGCAGGGTCTTACCGATGCGGCCGAGGCCCACGGCACCCTCGCCGGAGCGCTGTGCGCCGCAGGCAGCTATCGGCTCGACGACTGGCTCGGCGAGATCCTGCCCGACAGCCGGGCGGATCAAATGACCCGCGAATCCTGCCGCGCCTATTTCGACGCCACCGCGCACGCCCTGGGCGGCGCCGACATGGCTTTCAAAGTTCTCCTGCCGGGCGACGAGCAGCCCATCGCCGAGCGGGCGAGCGCGCTCGGCCAATGGTGCCAGGGTTTTCTCTATGGACTCGGCACGAGCCCGATCGACGATGTGACGCGTCTGCCCGGCGAGGTCGGCGAGATCGTGCGCGACCTCTCCGAGATCACGCGGATCGGGGTGGATGGCAGCGAAAGCGCCGAAACCAATGAGAATGCCTACAACGAACTGGTGGAGTTCGTGCGGGTGGGGGTGCAGTTGCTGTTCGAGGAACTGGCGCCGTACCGCGTGAGCCCGCCCGCAACTACCGAGTCCCTGCATTGATGAAATCCGTCCCCCGCGCGGAGTTCGCGCGCCGACGCCGCCAGCTGATGCGATCGATGGGCCGCGATTCGATCGCGATCGTGCCCGCCGCGCCGGTACGTCTGCGCAACAGCGATGTCGAGTATGCCTACCGACAGGACAGCGACTTTCACTACCTGACCGGGTTCGACGAGCCTGAATCGGTCGCGATCCTCATCCCCGGGCGCGCGCAGGCAGAGTATGTCCTGTTCGTGCGCGACCGCGATCCGACGCGCGAGACCTGGGATGGCCGCCGCGCGGGCACTGCCGGTGCAACGTGCGAATACGATGCCGACGACGCGTTTCCGATCGGCGACATCGACGAAATCCTGCCGGGGATGCTCGAGAACCGCGAGAAGGTGTACTACGCGATGGGCACGCACCCCGACTTCGACCAGCGCGTCGTCGGCTGGGTGAACGGGCTGCGCGCACAGGCGAAGCACGGGCGCCATGCGCCGCAGGAGTTCGTGGCGCTCGATCATGTACTGCACGACATGCGGCTGTTCAAGAGCCGGGCGGAGCTTGCAATGCTGCGCGAGGCGGCACGGATCGGCGCTGCGGCCCACGTGCGGGCGATGCAGGCCACCGGGCCGGGGCGCAATGAATACGAGATCGCGGCCGAGATCGCCCACGAGTTCCGCCGCCATAACGCCGACCATTCCTACCTGCCGATCGTCGGCGGTGGCGAGAACGCCTGCATCCTGCACTATCGCGAGAACGACGCACCACTGCGCGAAGGCGACCTGCTGCTGATCGATGCCGGCTGCGAGTATCAGAAGTACGCGTCCGACATCACACGCACCTTTCCGGTGAACGGGCGGTTCACCCCCGCCCAGCGCTCGGTCTACGACATCGTGCTCGAGGCAAACCTTGCGGCTATCGCCAAGGTGCGGCCCGGCAATCACTGGAACGAACCGCACGATGCGGCCGTGCGCGTCATCACGCAGGGGCTCGTGCGCCTCGGGTTGCTGAAGGGCCGCGTGCCCACGCTCGAGAAGGCGCAGGCGTACCGGCGCTATTTCATGCACCGCACCGGCCACTGGCTCGGCATGGACGTGCACGATGTCGGCGATTACAAGATCGGCGACGAGTGGCGGGTGCTGGAGCCGGGCATGGTGCTCACGATCGAGCCCGGTATCTATATCCCCGCGAACGCCCGCGGTGTGCCGAAACGCCTGCGAGGCATCGGCATCCGCATCGAGGATGACGTCGTTGTGACGAAGAGCGGCTGCGAGGTGCTTTCCGGGGGCGTTCCGAAGCGCGCCGAGGAGATCGAAGCGCTGATGGAGGCGGCATGACGGCCACCGCGTCGGCCACCGCGTCCCATTTGGTCGATGTCGCGATCGTCGGCGGCGGGATGGTGGGCGCGAGCCTGGCGGTGGCGCTGCGCGATACGCCTCTCACGGTCGCACTGATCGAGGGGTTCGCCCCCGACGCGGCGGCGCAACCAAGCTTCGACGATCGTACGACTGCCATCGGCAACGGCAGTCGCGCCGTGTTCGAGGGCCTTGGCGTTTGGTCGAAGATGGCAGCAGAGGGCGCCGCCATTCGCACCATTCACGTGTCGGATGCCGGGCGATTCGGCTTCGCGCGACTCTCAGCGACCGAGCTCGGTCTCGAGGCGTTCGGTTACGTGCTGCCCAATCGCGCCATCGGGCGAGCATTATGGGGCGTGCTCGAGTCGGCGCCGCGCCTCACCGCGTTCGTGCCGGCCCGCCCTGCCAAGGTGACCGTCAAGGGCAGCAGCGCGATCCTCGACATCGAGCGCGTGGGCGGCGCCCGCGAGCGCGTGCAGGCCTCGCTGCTGGTCGCCGCTGACGGCGCGCAGTCCATGCTGCGCGCGAGTTTCGGCCTCCCCTCTCATGTCGAGGATTACGGTCAGGTTGCGGTGGTCGCGAACGTCGCCGCGGATCGCCGTCACGATGGCACGGCGTACGAGCGCTTCACGCCCGTGGGGCCGCTCGCGCTGCTGCCGCTTGCGGACGGCAGTTACACGGTCGTCTGGGCGCTTGCGCCAGACGCAGCCGAGCGCGCGCGCGCGTTGCCCGGCCCGGAATTTCTCGCGGAATTGCAGCGGCGCTTCGGCTGGCGCGCGGGGCGCTTCGTGCGTGTTGGCACGCGCGCGGCCTATCCGCTCGCGCTCACGCGCAGCGATGCGACACACGCCGAGCGCCTCGTGCTGATCGGCAACGCCGCCCAGTCGTTGCACCCGGTGGCGGCGCAAGGTTTCAATCTGGGGTTGCGCGACGCGGCCACGCTTGCCGAGGTGCTCGTCGCCGCGCGGGCGCAGGGCGAGGACGTCGGCAGCGACGCAGTGCTCAATCGCTTTGTGGCCGCGCGCGACGCGGATCGCCGGGGCGTCATCCAGTTCACCGACGGCCTCGTGAAACTGTTCCGCAACGATCGTCCGGGCATGGGGCTGCTGCGCGATCTCGGGCTCCTGCTCTTTGATCTCACGCCACCGGCCAAGCGTGTGCTGTCACGGGTGAGCTGGGGCTTTGCGGGTCGCCTGCCGCGGCTCGCGAGGATGCGCACATCGTGACGCCGGAGTACGACCTCGTAGTCGTCGGCGGAGGTGCCGTCGGTGCGACCTTCGCCGCGCTCGCCGTGCGCCAGGCGGGTCTGCCCGCCGCACGCGTCGTCGTGATCGAGCGGGATCGCCCGCCGCCCTGGACCCTCACCGAAGGGTATGACCTGCGCGTTTTCGCGCTTTCGCGCGCGAGCGCACGCATCCTCACCGCCGCGGGCGCCTGGGATGCGATCGTCGCGGCGCGGGTGAGCCCCTACGAGCGGATGCGCGTGTGGCACGAATCGATGTCGCCCTTCGGCAACGACGCCCTCGTGTTCGACGCGGCGGAGCTTGGTGAACCGAACCTCGGTTACATCGTCGAAGGCCGCCTCATCCAGACTGCGCTCCATGCGTCGCTCGAGGCGCTCGGAGTCACGATTGTGTCCGCAAGTGTCGAGTCGCTGGCTCTGGCGCCGGACGCCGCCGTCGTTGCGCTCGGCGAACGACGCCTCACCGCGCGGCTTCTCGTGGGCGCCGACGGTGGGCGCTCGCGCGTGCGCGAGCTCGCGGGCCTTGCGGCGACGACGCGCGACTACCACCAGCAGGCGATCGTCGCAAACGTAACGACGGCGAAGCCGCACGAGGACACGGCCTGGCAGCGCTTCCTCGGCTACGGCACGCTCGCTTTCCTGCCGCTCGCAAACGGCCAGTGCTCGATCGTCTGGTCGGTGGGGAATGATCGCGCCGCGCGGCTGCGCACGCTCTCGGTCGCCGATTTCGAGAATGAACTCACCGCTGCCCTCGACGGCGCGCTGGGCGAAGTGCATCTTGCGAGCGGCCGTGTGTCCATTCCGCTCGCGGCCACCCGCGCCGGGCGCTATGTGCTCGAGCGTTGCGCGCTCATCGGCGACGCGGCGCATACCGTACACCCGCTCGCCGGGCAGGGCGTCAACCTCGGCTTCCTCGATGCGGCGACGCTCGCCGATGTGCTCGCCGAAGCGCGTGACGAGCGCGAGGACCCCGGCGCATTACGCCTCCTGCGCCGCTATGAGCGCCGCCGCCGCCCGCAGAACGAACTGATGTCGCGCGCGATGAGCGGCTTCAACGACTTCCTCGCGATGGGACAGGGGCCCGTGGCGCAGATCGCGCGGCGCGGGATGGGGATGGTCAACAGAGCCGGCTTTGCGAAGCGGTATCTCGCCGGTCGGGCACTGGGGATCGGCGGAGAGCTGCCTGCAGCGGCCAGAGGTCACTGATGATGAATTTCGAGGAGGCGATGAAGAATCCGGCAAGCACTTTCGGTACACCCGAAGCGCTCGAGGCGTCGACGCGAAAGCAGGCGCGAATGCGGAGTGCTTGCGGCGCGTGACAGATATCCTGACCCGGCTCCCGACATAGCGCGGACTGCCTGGGGAGGCGGGCTGGCCGCGGGAGCGCCGGGCCGGAACTTGGGGGCGCGGCATCTGGTGACGACCGTGCTGAGATGGGGGGTCCTGTTCGCGCTGCTCACCGAACGCTACTGGTGAGATCGATGATGAATGCCCGAGACCGGAAGAAATAGTTGTCGTCGGTCAAGGCTGTCCTGGAGCAACTGCACGCCGCGCATTATCAAGTGGAGCCGCAAGTCTGGGCGGGGTGCTATCGCATTGACTTCGTCGTTCGCAACGGATCGAACGAGGTCGCCGTGGAGTGCGACGGCGATCGGTACCATGGTTTCGACAACATAATCGACGACATGAACCGTCAGGCCGTTCTGGAACGAGCCGGCTGGCCGACATCGGGGTAGAGCAGCTCGGGCTTCTGCTGGAAGAGCATTTCCGCACGCACCCGGAGTTGCGCGGGCGGCAGACGGCGCACTGGTTTCTTGATGAGATCCAGCTCGTCCCTGGATGGGAGCGCTTCTGCCGGCGGGTGCTTGACACGGAGCGCATCGAACTCGTCGT
>Ga0073903_10000744_pt1 | contig 16853 bp, 20 predicted proteins | sample KloWWTKNB14_bulk_FD_66665 | JGI IMG/M metagenome (GOLD analysis project Ga0073903, IMG submission 66665) | Active sludge microbial communities from Klosterneuburg, Austria, studying microevolution and ecology of nitrifiers - Klosterneuburg... | ecosystem: Engineered > WWTP > Aerobic digester >... | reverse complement strand
TGACACTCAAACGCCCCGATCGACCAGGTGAGAACATGGTGTTCGCTTCGGCGGAAGAAGTATTCATGGCGTTCGAACTTGGCAAAGTGACTCGCCACGCCACCGTTCGGGTGCGAATGCCGCGCGGCAAGCGAGTCAAGGGTGACGGAGCTGAAACCTACCGACCAGGTGGTCTTGTCGAAACATCGCCGGGTCGCGTGATGTTTAACGACATTCTGCCGAAAAAGATGTCGTTCTATAACCAAACCCTGGGCAGCAAAGATCTTGCGCGTGTGATTTCCGACTGCTATCTGGAACTTGGACGTCGTGAAACGATCGAACTTCTGGACCGTATGAAGAGTTGTGGATTCCGCGCTTCAACGGAGAGCGGTCTGTCCTTCAGCGTGAGTGACCTGAAGACGGCTCCGAACAAGGAAAAAGTGATCGGAGAATCTGAAAAGAACGTTCTCAAACAGCAGAAGCTGTTCGAACGTGGCGTGATCACGAATCAGGAACGCTATAACAAGGTGCTCGACATTTGGACCCATGCTCGTGAGGAGATCACGAAGTCCATGATGGAACAGCTCAAGGAAGACGTGCGAGAATCCGGTGCTTACGTGAATCCGATCTACCTCATGGCCCATTCCGGTGCTCGAGGCGGTGTTGGACAGATTCAACAGCTGGCGGGCATGCGTGGGTTGATGGCCAAGCCAAGTGGCGAAATCATCGAAACCCCGATCAAGTCCAACTTCCGCGAAGGACTGTCCGTTCTCGAATACTTCAGTTCGACTCACGGGGCTCGCAAGGGACTGGCAGACACAGCTCTGAAAACGGCAGACAGTGGTTACCTGACTCGAAAGCTGGCCGACGTTTGTCAAAACATGGTCATTACCATGCACGACTGCGGCACCACCAAGGGTCTGACGCGCGGAGTCGTATACCGAGGTGAAAAAGTTGAAGTTGGTTTGGCGGATGCGATTCGGGGTCGTGTTAGTCGCACGAACATCGTCAATCTCATCACGGAAGAGCCAATCGTCAAAGAAGGCGAACTGATCACCGTCGAGAAGGCTCGGAAGATCGAAGAAATGGGACTGGAACGCATCCAGGTGCGCAGTCCAATGACTTGCGAATGTACCCTCGGTTTATGTCAGCTTTGCTACGGCATGGACTTGTCGATGGGCGATATGGTGGAACTCGGCATGGCTGTCGGGATCATCGCAGCCCAAAGTATCGGCGAGCCTGGTACACAGCTGACGATGCGTACATTCCACATCGGTGGTGTGGCATCGAAAGACGTCGAAACCAGCGAGCTGTTTGCAAAACGCGGTGGCCAGGTACGATTCACCCGTATCCGAAGCGTATTCAACATTGAGGGTGGTCAGGTTGTTCTCGGCCGAAACGGTGAGATCAGCATCGTGGATGATCGAGGTCGTGAAGTTGAAAAGCAGCGTGTTCCGAACGGTGCAGTGCTGCAGGTGAAAGAGAATCAGACGGTGAACTCCGGTGATGTTCTCTGCACTTGGGATCCTCACTCCATTCCGATTATTGCGCAGGTTGGCGGTCGGGTGCGTCTGGACGACTGTGTCGAAGGCCAGTCGATTCGTACGGAAAAAGAACAATCGGGAACGATGCGTCGCACGATTACGGAACACAAGTCGGGTCTGCATCCACAGGTGGTCGTCGAAGACGGTGCCGGAAAGATTCTTGACTTCTACTACCTGCCGGAAGGGGCCAGTCTTGACATTGAAGACGGCGGACAGATTTCGGCAGGGAGCGTGGTGGCCAAGACGCCTCGTGAATCAACTGGGACGCAGGACATCACCGGTGGTCTTCCCCGTGTGACGGAACTGTTCGAAGTTCGTAAGCCAAAGGATCCGGCGGTTGTTGCGGAGATCGATGGCGAAGTCGAGTTTCCTGCGGAGAAGAAACGCGGCAAGCGAATCGTGCTGATCAAGGGGGCGGATGGCACTGAAGTTGAACATGTGATTCCGCACGGCAAAGACCTGCAGGTGCATCCAGGTGACCTTGTTAAAGCTGGTGATGCTCTTGTTCGTGGTCCTCTGGTCCCGCAGGACATCCTGCGAGTCAGTGGTGCCGAAGAGGTTCAGCAATATCTTCTGCACGAGATTCAGAACGTCTACCGTGCTCAGCGCGTCGAAATCGATGACAAGCATATCGAGATCGTCGTTGCCCAGATGCTGCGCAAGGTGCGTATCGACAATGTGGGAGATACGGATCTGCTGCCAGGGCTGTTGATCGATAAGTTTGAACTCAAAAAGATCAATGACGGTCTTGAGTCAATGGGCAAAGTCACAGACCCCGGTGGTTCGGACTTCGAAATTGGCGACCGAGTGTCGTTGACGGACATCGAGGCCGTTAATGCGGAAATGAGCAAACCGATCAAGCACACGACTTTGAAAAGGGCAAAAGCCAGTCCACAATTGCTGGGGATTACTAAGGCTGCGGTTTCAAGCGAAAGCTTTATTTCTGCGGCCAGCTTCCAGGAGACGACAAAGGTCTTGACTGAAGCAGCCCTTGGCGGCAAGGTTGACAACTTGGTTGGACTCAAGGAGAACGTAATCCTCGGGCACTTGATTCCGGCGGGAACCGGTTTCCATCTACATCAGGAAGCCCAGGTGAGAATCTATGATTCCGCATTGCGAGAACAAGAAGAGCAGAAGTTGCGAATGGCGGCGGCTCGAAAGGATTTGATGGGGAACTCGGAAATGCAGGCTCGGCGCATCGATCCTGATCGTCCATCGGCACCATCACTTGCCGATTTAACGGCTGATGATCATCCCCTGTGACAAGTGAATTCGATTGATCGTTGACATGCAAGGTTGACGGGCAGGGAAAACGTCGATAGAGTGTTGTGTTTTCCGTATTTCCTGGGGGCTAATGATTTTTGGTCCCTCAATTTTAGGTTCAGTCCCTGGTTTTCAGGTTTTTGTTTGGCGAACTATGCCCACGATCAATCAACTCATTCGGAAACCCCGAAAACAGCAGCGCACCAAATCGAAAACACCCGTGCTTGAGGGATGTCCTCAAAAGCGTGGCGTGTGTCTGCAGGTCAAGACTGTGACCCCGAAGAAGCCGAACTCGGCACTGCGAAAGGTCGCGCGCGTTCGCCTGTCGAACCAGAAGGAAGTCACGGCCTACATTCCGGGAGAAGGTCACAACCTTCAGGAACACTCAATTGTTCTGATCCGTGGTGGTCGTGTTCGCGACCTTCCGGGGGTTCGGTACAAGATCGTCCGCGGTGTATTGGACACGCTGGGCGTTTCTGATCGCCGTCAGGCGCGCAGCTGCTACGGTGCAAAACGTCCAAAGGGCGGTGCGGCTGGCGGCAAGAAGTAGGTTTGATTTTTGCCAGGCTGAGTTATCAGTTGGCGTTCGCTGTTTATGGGAATGAGAGTTCGATTCGATGGTCAAGAAGTTTACAGCCAGCCGTGCGCAACTGAAACCGGATACACGGTTTAACAGCTTGTTGGTTTCCAAGTTCGTCAACTGCCTGATGTACGACGGTAAGAAGAGCGTCGCCAGCGGTGCGTTCTACCGTGCGATGGAAATTGTTGAGAAGCAGCTTCCCAACGAAAATCCGCTCGACGTGTTTGTCACAGCCGTAGACAACGTGAAACCCGCCATCGAAGTGCGCTCCAAGCGCGTTGGTGGTGCGACCTATCAGGTTCCGACTCCCGTTAGTTCACGTCGTCAGCAGGCGTTGTCGATCCGTTGGATCCTGGAGGCCGTTCGTGGTCGCAAGGGCCGGCCAGTTGACAAATCTCTGGCAGAAGAGTTGCTGGCTGCCTTCCGTCGCGAGGGTGCAGCGATGAACAGACGCGAAAACGTACATCGCATGGCAGACGCGAATAAGGCATTTTCGCACTTCGCGTGGTAGTTGTCCGCGAATATTTCTGACCAATTTGTGATACTTCAAAACGCCGGGTGGGATTCTCAGAATCCTTTTCGGCGTTTTTTGTCGTTGAATCCCTGCCATGAGTGGGTTTGGAATTCAAACAGAGTGCAGTGTTTGAGGAAGCAACCGAGGCACATCAACATGATGTCGGAAGCAGCGCAGCCTGGCAACTCGGCGCGGCTGGGATTTTCCGGAGGGACGCTGGTTCTGACCGGCATTCCGATCGTGAAGCTGCATGCTTGGTTTGGTGCCGATTTCTGGACGCATGATCCTCGAATTTGGGCCGCTCGCTGTGATGCGATTTTCTATGCGACAGTGCTGGCGGAACTGCGGCGGCGGCATATTCGATTCAACGCGGAGGTCGCGGCATGGCAGGAGGTGAGATGGAAAGCCGAATCACTGCATGAGCTTCGACGGGAGCAAATTGCGGCGGTGGATTCCTGGATGGAGGCGGGGCAGTGCGGATGTGTCATCATGCCGACCGGCACGGGCAAGACTGAAGTCGCGCTGTCGATCATGCAGCGGACAAAGGTATCAACCCTGGTGGTTTCGCCCGTGCGGGATCTGATGTATCAGTGGCACCGGCGCATTCTTCGCAGTCTGAATTATGACGCGGGGATTATTGGCGATGGCGTGTTTCGCGTTTCTCCCGTTTCGGTCACGACGTACGACAGCGCAAGTATTCACATGCAAACTCTGGGCAATCGCTTTGGGTTGATCATTTTTGACGAATGTCACCACCTGCCGGGTCAAATACGCCGGGACGCGGCCCGCATGTGCGCTGCTCCGGCACGGCTGGGACTGACGGCCACTCCCGAACGCGCGGACGGTCGTGATGCCGACCTGGTTCAACTGATCGGTCCCATTGTTTACGAGTTGCCGATTAGTGAGGTGCGCGGCAAGTCGCTGGCGGACTACGATATCGTGCGAATCCCAGTGCATCTGAATGACGACGAGCAGAGGCGTTATGACCTGTTATCAGAGGAGGTCCGATGCTACATGTCTGAGCAGCGAAAGGAAAATGCGATGTTTTCCTGGGAGGACGTCTGTTCCGCCAGCGCGGTGTCACAGGATTCCCGGCGAGCCCTCAAGTCGTACCACGCGAAGCGGGCGATCGAAGATCGGGCGGAAGAAAAACTTAAGACGCTCGAAGATTTGTTCAGGCTGCATGCCGGCGACCGTTGCATTGTGTTTGCGGGATCGAACGCGATGGCCCGTGATGTGTCACTGCGTTTCCTGATTCCGTGTCTGCTGAATCACTGTGGCAAGAAGGAACGGCTGGAGATTCTTGAAGGATTCGCCGCAGGTGTTTATCCGGCGATCGTGGCCAATCAAGTGCTGGATGAAGGCGTTGACGTTCCGGCCGCAAAGGTTGCGATTGTGATTGGTGGGATGAGTTCGTCTCGTCAGGCCCGCCAGCGTCTGGGCCGTGTCCTTCGCCGCAGCGGCAACGCCCGCGCGGTTCTGTATGAAGTGGTGTGTGCTGGCACCAATGACGAACAACGCTCCCGCCAGCGCCGTCGGCACGCCACTTTCAAGGGTACACGTCACCGTCGAATCAAATAGCCGTCACTTTCCGAGTGACGTAAAACCGCAGACATTTGAAACGTTGACAGCAATCTTTGGCGAGAGCTGACAAACATGGTCGGACCGAATTGCCGCTGCGTGGCAAATCAACAGGTTGGGATTCGGAGGCAAGAGCTTGATGGCAATCTGCTCTGTAGTTTGCGGAGTCGCCGGGTTGACACTCAACCTTTGGTTGAAGCGAGAGAAGTAACTGGATCAATTCAGAAATACCAATCGTCATCTACCGTTCCCTGAGGATCGCCGGTGCTGACAAAAGAACATGCGATTGCTCAATACGATTTTCAGCGACAGCGGATTCTTCCGGATCGGCTGACGTCAGTTCAGCACGCGCATTATCTGTCGTTTGCCGAACAGATGCTGGATGTTTATCGCACGGGGACCGGACGACGTCGGGGAGATTTGCATCGTGACATCCATCGGATCTTTGCGGATGAGGTGGAATGTCCGCTGCGTCGGATTGAAGCCTTCTGCAAGCTGCTGGACGATCAGTCTCATTATGCCGACGCGGGACGTCGGGAAGCGCCGAAACTGCGTCAGCAGGTATTTCGGATCGCGGCGCGTCACCATCCATTGGTCAGCCAGGCGGATCGCCTCTTCGACAATGCCGTCGAAGACGTGCGGGAATTGATTGCGAGGGAGCTGCAGCGGGAATGGTTTGACATCCGATCGGAATTGTTCGCGGACATCATCGAAAACCATGAAATCGAGTCGTTTGAAGGCTATCCAGATCCGCGAGCGTTGCTCTCGAGGTACAACGTGGCTCAGGTCCAGGCGACGCTGTTTCGTGCTGTCTCGATGGTCATTGACGCTTCGACGGATTTTAAGCGCATCCTGCGAGCCGCGCGGCTGGCAAAACTGATGCATACGATTTCGAGAACAGGGGAGGGAGCTTATCGGATTCGACTTGATGGTCCCGCTTCAGTGCTGCGTCAAACCCGCCGATATGGCGTCTGGATGGCGAGGTTTCTGCCCGCCCTGATTTGTTGCCAGGGCTGGAAAATGCACGCTGTTGTGGAGACTCGCAATCGCTGGAAACTGAGCCTGGACTTGTCCGATCGCGATGGTCTGCACAGCCACCTGCCGTCAGAATCCGAGTTTGATTCGTCGGTCGAGGCTGATTTTGCTAAAAAATGGGGTGATGAAGTACGCGAGGGATGGAGTCTTGAACGCGAAGCCGAGGTGCTTTATTCAGGCCAGAAGACGTTTATTCCCGACTTCGTTTTTCGCCACAGCGACGGAAGGGTTGTGCTCATGGAGATCATCGGATTCTGGACGCCGGAATACATCGCGGCTCGACTGGAAACGCTCGCAGTCTTCCGGGAAGCACCGATCCTTTTGGCGATTCATGAGTCAACCTCGCATCATTTTGAATCAAGTCCGGGGACGGCAATCGTTGTCACCTACAAGTCAGCGCTGCTGGTAAAGCCAGTATTGCAAGCTCTGGCGACGTTGTTCTCAGGCGGGGCAAAGTGATAATGTTCGCGATTCTGGCATGTTCCGCTGCGGCTGGATCTTATTTGGTACTTGTTCCGAGGCTCCAGCCTCGGAACACACGGCCAAGGAGGCTCTTGCCTCCCAGGCGGCAGTGGAGGCAGGAGCCTCCGCTCAGTGCGTTCCAGGGCTGGAGCCCCGGAACGAGAAGATGCTCTGATACCTAAACCGAAGACCATTCGGGATTCTCTTTAAAATGGCTGTTATTGTTCATGTTACGCCCTATTGAAACCATACGAAACATTGGCATTATTGCTCATATCGACGCTGGGAAGACCACCACGACCGAGCGAATCCTCTTTTACACCGAGACATCACATCGGATGGGAGACGTCGATTCCGGGACGACCGAAACGGACTTTGACCCCGAAGAGGCGGAGCGTGGCATTACGATCTATTCGGCGGCGGTGACCTGCCAGTGGAAGGGCTGCACGATCAACCTGATTGATACGCCGGGGCATGTGGATTTCACGGCGGAAGTCGAACGCAGCCTTCGAGTTCTGGACGGCGCTGTCGTGATTTTTAGTGCGGTCGAGGGCGTGGAGGCACAGAGTGAAACCGTGTGGCGGCAGGCCAACAAGTACCGTGTGCCGCGAATTTGTTTCATCAACAAAATGGACCGTATCGGTGCTGGATTTGATCGCGTGTTGAATCAGATTCGAGATCGGCTGAACTGCAAAACGCTGCCACTGCAGATACCGATTGGGGCGGGCCCGAATACCAATCCGGATGGATTTGTGGGGGTGATTGACCTGTTGACCATGAAAGCAATGTACTGGGATGAAGAGTCCCAGGGAAAAACGTTTCGGATTGAAGAGATCCCGGACCAGCACAGGGACGACGCGGTTTTATGGCGAACAGACCTGTTCGACGTTCTGTCGGAAATCGACGATGACGTGATGGCAGCCTGCTTGGAGAGCGACAATGTACCACATGAAATTGTGATCTCGGCAGTTCGCAGGGCAACCCTGAGTGGGGCTCTGCACCCAGTGTTTTGCGGAGCGTCGCTGGATTATGTGGGTGTGCAGCCAGTGCTGGATGGTGTCCGCGATTTTCTGCCCAGTCCGCTCGATCGACCACCCGTGGAAGGCCTTATTCCGTCGGGCAAGCAGGAGGGGCAGAAAGCAATCCGCAAGCCGTCGGTTGTTGAGCCTGTCTGCGTGCTGTTGTTCAAGGTGCAGGCGGAGCCCCACGGCGACCTCTACTTCGCCCGCGTGTATTCGGGTGTCTTGACAGGAAATTCAAAATTGCTGAATCCCCGAACGGGAAAAAAAGAGATGGTCACGCAACTCTGGCACATCCAGGCCGATTCCCGCCAGAAAGTCGAGACGGTCGAGACCGGTGATATCTGCGGAATCATTGGGCCGCGTGATTCAGCAACCGGTGATACGTTGTGTGATCCGCAGTCGCCGATCGCCCTGGAGTCAATCGTATTTCCCGAGACTGTGATTTCCGTGGCGATTGAGCCGGAATCGAGCAACGATCGGAAGAAGCTGGATGAAACGCTGAAGCGACTTGAACGCCAGGATCCCACATTTCGTGTCAAATCCAACACGGAGACTGGGCAGACAATCATAAGCGGAATGGGCGAGCTGCACCTGGAAGTGATCCGCCACCGGATGGAACGGGATTTTAATCTGAAAGTCCGTTTTCACAAACCGCGCGTCAGCTATCGTGAGCGTTTGGTGGGGGAGATCAGTGTCAATGAGGACTTTTCGAAGCACTTGCCATCCGGAGCGATTGGTTTTGGACTCTCCCTGTTAGCGCGGGAAGTGAAAGATGCGTCAACGGCGATCACCGTTGGACATCGACTGGCTCCGGAAGCGATGCCAAAGCAGCAACTGCAGATACTTTTGGAGTCACTTCAGAAAGAAGCGGAAGGCGGCGGGGTTTATGGCAATCCGATGATGGGGCTTAGCCTGATGGTCACCGCTGTGAATTATCGGGACGGAGAAAGTAATGAGGTGGCAATCCGCATGGCTGCATCCGATGCGTTTCGGAAAGTCCTGAGTGATGGAAAGATGGTGATCCTCGAGCCGATCATGTCGCTCGAGGTAGTTACGCCTGCGGATTTCCTTGGAAATGTGCAGGCTGACTTAAATTCCCGGCGAGCCATGATCCTGAATTCGGATCGTCGGGGAGATCTTTGTGTACTGGAATGCGAAGCGCCTCTGGTTGAAATGTTCGGCTACTCCAACCAACTTCGCAGTCTTTCTCAAGGTCGGGCATCCTACTCGATGGAGCCTTGCCGCTATGAAATTGCACCATCCAGCGCTGTCGAACAGATGATGTAGTTGAAGTTCTGAGAACGATCTGTCGAAGTAGTTGATTTCTCGGGGTCGTTGATTGACAGAATCGCAATTGAACTCTATCATCCCCGATTCCCCGTTTTTCGGGGACTTGGTTCGTTCTACGTAAGTTCTTTGCTCAAGGTGATTTGCGGTGGCTGGTGCAGGAGAAGAATGTATCCGGATTCGGATGGAAGCGTATGACCACTCCGTGCTGGATCAGTCTGCAGCGGAAATTGTCGATACTGCAAAACGTACCGGGGCAATCGTTCATGGTCCGGTTCCGTTGCCGACTCGCATAGAGCGGTACACGGTTCTCCGAAGTCCTCACATTGACAAAAAGTCACGTGAGCAGTTCGAGATTCGGACGCATAAGCGGCTGATTGACATCATTCAGCCCACTGGTAAGACGGTGGATGCTTTGAACAAGCTCTCGTTGCCAGCAGGGGTTGATATCAAAATCAAGGCGACGGCTACGGCTTGAGTTTTGATTGTTTGCGATCGGTGTCGTCTTGTTCTTTGCGGGCTGTTTTGGCCTGCTTCCTTTTGGTTTTCTGCTCGCGGGTGCGGAGCTATGTCTGTTGGATTGCTGGGTCGAAAAATTGGTATGACTCAGGTCTATGACGCTGATGGCGTTATTGTGCCTGTGACGGTCATTGAGGCTGGTCCGTGCGTTGTGCTGCAGGTGCGCACGGTTGAGCGGGACGGTTACGATGCGGTCCAGGTTGGATTTGGCGATCGGTCGCGTTCAAAGTCGTCCCGTTCGGTGCGTGGTCATGTTGCGGCGTTGAGTGGACGTCGGCAGCAATCTCGTGTGAATGCGGGTGTTGATGCGATTGTGAAGGCTGAGTGTGAGCCGAAGCGATTTGTTCGCGAGTTTCGTTGTGCTGATGCTTCTCACGGGTTTGAGGTGGGTCAGTCGATTGGACCTGCGTTGCTTGATGGTCTGAAGTGGGTTGATGTAATTGGTGTGTCGCTTGGTCGTGGTTTTACGGGCGTCATGAAGCGACACAATTTTGCTGGTCAGCCGGCGAGTCATGGTGCAAAGCGTGTGCATCGCAGGGGTGGTTCCATTGGTCAGAGTGCGGATCCGTCTCGTGTTCTGGCTGGCACTAAGATGCCTGGTCATTATGGCTGTGAGCGGGTGACGTCGAAAAATCTGAAGCTTGTGCGGATTGATGGGGATTCGAATGTGCTGCTGGTTGGCGGTGCTGTTGCCGGCCCCGCTGGCGGATTTGTTGTCGTGCGTCGTTCTGTCAAGAATCGTAATTAATATCGGTCGGTGATGTTATGATATCCGTTCCTGTTCGAAATATGGCTGGCGCAGAGTGCGGCACCTATGCATTTGAGCCGTCAGATGTTTGCGATGCTATTTGCAATCAGTTGCTGCATGATGCTGTTGTGATGTACAACGCGAATCGGCGTGTTGGTGAAGTGCAGACGAAGTCGCGTGCAATGGTGGCGGGTAGTACGCGCAAGCTGTTTAAGCAAAAGGGGACTGGTCGAGCGCGTGCTGGGGCGATTCGTACGCCGGTTCGTCGAGGTGGTGGCCATGCGTTCGCAAAGAAGCCGCGAGACTATTATTACCGGATGCCGAAAAAGGCGGTCCGGAAGGCGATGCGGATGGCATTGTTGAGTAAGTTTCAGGACTCAGAGGCTGTAATGCTGGAAAGCTGGCAGTGTTCTGAACCAAGAACAAAGGTTGTCGTGGGGTTCCTAAATTCGGTTGGGCTGTCCGGAAAGACGGTGTTGCTGGCAACTGAAGGTGTTGATGCGAATGTCTGGAAGTCGGCTCGGAATATCAGTGGCGTCATGGTTCTTCCGGCGTCTGATCTGAACGCCTATAGTTTGCTGCGTCAGCGTCATCTTGTGATTACGGTCGCGGAGATGGATCGGATTCTTGGTCGAAATGTGTAGTTGTTGTGTTGAGTTCAGGGGTGTGGTGATTCAATGAGTTCATTTTTTGGCAGTGGTGTTACGCTTGAGCCGCATCAGGTCATTAGACGACCGCTGGTTACGGAAAAGGGCACGCATCTATCAGAGAAGCTGAATGCATATTCATTTGAGGTGCATCCGTTAGCGACCAAGACTGACATTAAAGCAGCTGTGCAGCAGTTGTGGGATGTGCGCGTCGTGGCTGTGAGAACTCAAACCCGTGTTGGAAAGCCTCGTCGTCACAAGGCGGTGGTAGGTCACACGCGGTCATGGAAAAAGGCCGTTGTGAAGCTCCATGACGAAGATCGAATAGCGTTCTTCTAAGATTGGTGCGGGGTCCGAAGATTTTAGTCGTGTGGATGTGAGTGGGTGTCATGGGAATTCGATTTTACAAGCCGGTTACGCCAGGTCGCCGTGGCGCTTCCGTCAGTGATTTTGCTGAAATCACTGATAAGAAGAAGCGTCCGGAAAAAGAACTTACGATGCGCGCCAAGAAGAAGGGCGGTCGCAATAATCAGGGGAAAATCACTGCGCTCCACCGGGGCGGGGGACATAAGCGTCTGTATCGCATGATCGATTTTAAGCGAGATAAAGACGGTGTACGCGGGACGGTTACGCATATTGAATATGATCCGAATCGCAGTAGCCGAATTGCGCTTGTGCAGTATGCGGACGGTGAGAAGCGTTACATTCTGGCCCCCGAAGGTTTGGCTGCCGGGGATATCGTTGAAAGTGGAGACAGCTTGGAGCCGAATGTTGGCAATTGCATGAAGTTGGGTTCGATCCCGGCCGGCACTGTCATTCATAATATCGAGATGCAGCCAGGTCGCGGCGGTCAATTGTGCCGAAGCGCTGGCGTCGGTGCCACTCTGAATGCTCGCGAAGGTCGCTGGGCGCAAGTAACATTGCCAAGTGGCGAGGTTCGTCGGCTGCCCAGTTCTTGCCGGGCGACGATTGGTGTTCTCGGGAATTCTGAGCATAGCAGTATTGTGATTGGCAAAGCTGGTCGAAACCGCTGGAAGGGGATTCGGCCTCGTGTTCGTGGTACTGCCATGAATCCGGTGGCACATCCGATGGGCGGGGGAGAAGGTCGAAACTCGGGTGGTCGGCATCCTTGTAGTCCCAGCGGTAAGTTGTCGAAGGGTGGGCGTACGAGAAATCGGAAGAAGGCCTCGGCCAAAGCCATTATTCGTCGCAGGCGTTCAGTTCGTTACGGTGAGGTTAAGTTGTAAGGTTTTGGGAAGGGTGTTTGAATGGGTCGCTCGTTGAAGAAGGGTCCTTTTGTTGACCCTCGTCTGCTTGAGAAGGTTGAAAAGCTAAATTCAGCCGGACGCAAAGAGCCAGTGAAAACATGGGCTCGTCGTTGCACGATTTCACCGGAATTCGTTGGTCACACATTTCTTGTTCACAATGGTCGCACGCACATGACGGTGTATGTGACGGAAGATATGGTCGGGCATAAGTTGGGCGAATTCGCGGCGACCCGGACCTTTCGCGGGCATGGTTCAAAAGGTAAGAAGTAGTCATGGTGGCAGTACGTGCTTCACATCAGTTCGCCAGAATCTCCCCGACAAAGGTTCGTCCCTTCGCCGATATGATTCGTGGTATGTCTGCAGAGCAAGGTTTGAATGCGCTTGCATTTGAGCCGAACCGGGGTGCTCGGTTTCTTGAGCATGTGCTGAAGAGCGCGATCGCTAATGCGGAGGACCGCGGTGTTCGCAATCCAGATCGGCTGAAGATTTCTGAGGCTCGCGTCGATGGCGGTCCAATGTTTAAACGGGTTCACGCTCGTGCACGCGGGATGGCCAATCTCATTAAACGTCGGACCGCACATATTCACGTGGCGGTGGATGCGCCGGAACTTGGCTAATTTTAGAGCAGTTGCTTGAAGCAGGGTTAGTGTCATGGGTCAGAAAGTCAGGCCAACAGGGTTTCGAGTTGGGGTCATGGAGACCTGGCGAAGTCGCTGGTATGCGAACAAGCGTGAATTTGGGGATTTGCTGCTTGAGGATCACAAGATCCGTAAATTTGTGGCTACCAAGTATGCGTTTGCTGAGATAGCGCGGGTTGAAATTGAGCGTACTCGTGACCAGGTCGTGGTGCATATGCACACGGCTCGACCAGGCGTGATTATCGGCCGCAAGGGTCAGGAGGTTGACAAGCTAAAGGCGGAGTTGGAAGATCTGACCGGGCGTCGGATGGACGTAAAGATAGTTGAAATCACAAATCCGAATCGCAACGCTCGGCTGGTTGCAATGAAGATTGCGCAGCAGTTGCAGAAACGGGGAAGTTTTCGTCGGGCGATCAAAAAGACGCTTGACGAAGTGATGAGTGCCGGGGTTTATGGCGTAAAAATTCAGATGTCCGGTCGTCTTGGCGGAGCTGAGATGTCGCGGCAGGAGAAGGCGAGTCGGGGATCGATTCCCCTATCGACTCTTCGTCGTCATATCGATTACGGCTTGGCTGAGTCGGCGACGACGATGGGTATTATTGGCGTAAAAGTGTGGATTGATCTGGGCGACTATTCGAACGAGGAGACTGCAGATGGCGCTAATGCCAAAGCGGGTCAAGCATCGAAAAAGCCAAAGAGGACGTATAAGAGGTAACGCGACTCGCGGTAATACTGTGGTCTTTGGTGAGTGGGCATTGCAATCGGTGGATCCAGGTCATATTACTGGTCAGACGATTGAGGCATGTCGAATTGCAGCCACGCAGTATGTCCGCGGAGAGGGTCGCGTCTATATTCGTATATTTCCTCAGAAGTCGGTGACTGCTAGACCGCTGGAAACCCGAATGGGTAAGGGAAAAGGTGAACCGGATCGCTGGGTGGCTGTTGTCAAGCCTGGCACGGTGTTGTTTGAGTTGGCAGGGGTGTCGCATGATACGGCGAAAAGCTGTTTTCAGCGTGTGGCCCATAAACTGCCGGTACGGGTACGTCTGGTTGGACGTCGCCCAGAGGTTTGATGTGTATTGTTGGGGTGCATGGTGATGTCCAGGGCGACCGTGATTCGTGAAATGTCTGATGAGCAGTTGGAGCATGAGCTTCGCGAGACTCAGCAGTCTCTGTTTCGTCTGCGTTTGCAGGCCGCGACGGAAAGAAATGACGTACCTAGCAATGTAAAGAAGTTGCGGCGGAGCATTGCTCGCATTCGTACGATTCAACGTGAACGTGTACTTACAAAGTCCTGATTTGGTATCAATGAAGATGAAGAAGACTCTGGTCGGAATCGTGTCTGGTAATCAGGCAAAAACGCTGCGAGTGGAAATTGCTCGTCGAATGAAACACCCCAAGTATGGGAAGATCATTCGCGGTCGTACAATTTGTCACGCCCACGACGAGAGCGGGCAGGCCAGAACCGGCGATACGGTGGAGATCGCCGAATCGCCGCCACGCTCGCGTCTAAAGCGCTGGGATTTGGTGCGTGTGATTAGTGCCGCTGCGGTGCTGGACGATCTGGAATCGTCTGAGGGTTAAGTTTTCGGTTCAGCAGTTTTGTCGGTGTTTAAAAGTGGGGTTGTTAGATGATTCAGATGCAAACAATGCTGGATGTGGCCGATAATTCGGGCGCGAAGTCCGCTCGCTGCATCAAGGTGCTGGGGGGTAGTCGTCGTCGCTATGCTGGACTGGGCGACATTGTTGTGGTAGCCGTTCAAAAAAGCCTGGCAGGCAGCGCAATCCGGGCTGGCTCAGTGGTTAAAGGTGTTGTTGTTCGGACAAAAAAAGCGGCTCGTCGACCCGACGGTTCTTATGTCAAGTTCGACAGGAACGCGATTGTGATCATCGATAATGACGGCAATCCCAAGGGGACTCGAATTTTTGGTGCAGTTGCCCGTGAGCTGCGCGACAAGCGGTTCATGAAAATTGTGAGTCTTGCCAGCGAAGTAGTGTGATCCGAAAAGGTTTCGTTCATGCCGTGGTGGCTGTTTTTGAAGAGTTGATAAGATGACCCGGTTGCTGGAAGAATACAACAAACGAATTGTTCCCGAGCTACAGCAATCGCTGGGGCGAAAGAACGTTCATGCGATTCCGAAGCTGCAGAAGATTGTGATCAGCATGGGTGTTGGGGAGGCCGTCAATGACCGCAAGCGGTTAGATCAGGCGGCTGACCAGTTGACGCTGCTCGCCGGTCAGAAGGCTCAAATTTGTAAGGCAAAGAAATCTGTGTCGGGCTTTCGTCTGCGTGAAGGACAGCCAATCGGTTGTCGCGTGACTTTGCGAGGCAAGCGGATGTATGATTTCTTGGACCGATTGATCACGCTAGCTCTGCCGCGCGTACGGGACTTTCGCGGTGTCAGCCCGAAGGGTTTTGACGGTCGTGGAAACTACAATTACGGTCTGAATGAACAATTGGTGTTTCCAGAGATCGATCCTGAGACAGTAACCAATACTCAGGGGATGAATATTACGTTCGTAACGACGGCGGAGACGGACGACGAGGGCAGGGCTCTGCTGCGTGCGTTCGGGATGCCGTTCAAAACGGAAGACTAATGCATTTTCAAGAGATTATGGATTCGAGAACAGTCAATGGCCAGTAAAGCAAAAATTGAAAAGGCGAATCGGAAGCCGAAGTTCAGCAGTCGGATCGAACATCGTTGTAAGTTGTGTGGCCGGCCACGGGCGGTTTATCGTAAGTTCAAGGTCTGCCGCATTTGTTTTCGTGACTTGGCCTTGGATGGCTTGATCCCGGGCGTCAAAAAGGCCAGTTGGTAGAAGAGGGGAATTGTACTGATATGATGACTGATCCGATCGCCGATCTGCTGACAAGAATTCGCAACGCTGTGCGCGTGGAGCGACCGTTTGTGGATGTCCCTTTATCAAAGATCAAGGTAAGTATCGTTGCAGCGCTTTCGCGTGAGGGCTTTGTGTGGGATCACGAAGTCGTAGAGGGCGGCGCTTACCCAATCCTTCGAGTGAATTTGAAATACGGGCCCAACGGGGAGCACGTGATCCAGCATATTGAGCGGATGTCAAAGCCGGGTTGCCGAGTTTATGTCAGTGTGGGTGAAATGAAAGACGTGCGGCAGGGAACAGGAATTTCCGTCGTGTCAACTTCGAAGGGTGTTTTGAGTAACCGAGAGGCCCACAAGGAGGGCGTCGGTGGCGAGTTGGTCTGTCAGGTCTGGTAGAGCTCTTTTGTCCTGCTGGTCGTGTTTGTTCGGTCGGTTGAGTCTGTCTGGGTATGAAGTTATGTCTCGAATTGGCAAAAAACCTGTTCCGGTCGCTGCTGGAGTGAACGTGGAGATTTCCGGAAATCGGATTTCGTCCAAAGGTCCTGCGGGGGAATTGAGCTTTGAGTTTCATCCGACGATGCAAGTCGCTGTGGATGGCGCCAATGTTGTGGTGACGCGCCCCGATGATAAACGCAGCAGTCGAGCGCTCCATGGGCTGACGCGAAGTTTGATTCAAAACATGATAAACGGTGTGGTAAAGCCGTTCGAAAAAAAACTTGAAATCATCGGCGTGGGGTATAATGCCAATCTCGCAGGCTCTAAGCTGACTCTGCAGGTGGGCTTCGCGAACAAAATCGTGTTAGAAGTGCCGGCTGGCGTCAAATGTGAGGTGCCGGACGCAACACACGTGATTGTCAAGAGTTCAGATCGACAGGCGTGCGGTCAGTTCGCGGCAAATATCAGAGCGGTTCGTCCGCCAGAGCCTT
>Ga0073903_10000741_pt1 | contig 16921 bp, 13 predicted proteins | sample KloWWTKNB14_bulk_FD_66665 | JGI IMG/M metagenome (GOLD analysis project Ga0073903, IMG submission 66665) | Active sludge microbial communities from Klosterneuburg, Austria, studying microevolution and ecology of nitrifiers - Klosterneuburg... | ecosystem: Engineered > WWTP > Aerobic digester >... | reverse complement strand
CAAGGCCAGGCTGAAGTCGCTGCGCGGCATCCCGGCGGCGGTCAAGGCCGCGCTGGAGGAACTGCCGCCGTCGGCGCACCCGATGGACGTGATGCGCACCGGCGTGTCGGTTCTGGGTTGCGTGTCGCCGGAGAAGGACGACCACAACCATCCCGGCGCGCGCGACATCGCCGACAAGCTGATGGCGTCGCTGGGTTCGATGCTGCTGTACTGGTACCACTGGAGCCACAACGGCCGCGCCATCGACGTCGAGACCGACGACGACAGCATCGGCGGCCACTTCCTGCACCTGCTGCATGGCGAAGCGCCGCGCGAGTCATGGGTGCGTGCGATGCACACCAGCCTGATCCTGTACGCCGAGCATGAGTTCAATGCGAGTACGTTCACCGCACGCGTCATCGCCGGCACCGGCAGCGACATGCATTCGTGCATCGCGGGTGCGATCGGCGCCCTGCGCGGACCGAAGCACGGCGGCGCGAATGAGGTCGCGTTCGAAGTGCAAAAGCGCTACGAGAACCCGGACGAAGCGGAAGCCGACATCAAGGCGCGGGTCGAGCGCAAGGAAGTGGTGATCGGCTTCGGCCACCCGGTGTACACGGTGTCCGATCCGCGCAACAAGGTGATCAAGGACGTCGCGCGCGAGCTGTCGGCGGAGCAGGGCGACATGAAGATGTACGACATCGCCGAGCGGCTGGAGTCGGTGATGTGGGACATCAAGAAGATGTTCCCCAACCTCGACTGGTTCAGCGCGGTCAGCTACCACATGATGGGCGTGCCCACCGCGATGTTCACCCCGCTGTTCGTGATCGCGCGCACGTCGGGCTGGAGCGCGCACGTGATCGAGCAGCGCATCGACGGCAAGATCATCCGCCCGTCGGCCAACTACACCGGGCCGGAAGACCGCGTCTTCGTCCCGCTCGCGCAACGCTGAAGCCGGACGCCGCGGTGGACTGGCTGATCCCCGCCGGCTATTTCGCCGAGTACCTGCTGGTGGCGGTGGTCGCCTTCGCGGTCACCGCGCTGGTCGTCGCCACCCACTACGAGGGCGTGCATGCGCTGGCCCGGCGTTTCGCGTCGCGCGCGCCGCGGCGCGACCACCTCGCGATGCTCAAGATCATCTTCGCGCTGCTGGCCCTGCACATCGTCGAAATCTGGTACTACGGGCTGGCCTACTGGGGGCTGGTGATGATCCCGGGTACCGGTTTCGTGCATGGCGAATTCGGCATGGACCGCCTGTTCGACGCGGTCTACCTGTCGGCCATCACCTACAGCACGGTCGGCTTCGGCGACCTGGCACCGGTGGGGGCGATCCGCCTGGTCGCCGGGCTGGAAGCCCTGACCGGGCTGCTGATGATCACCTGGTCGGCGTCGTTCACTTACCTGGAGATGTCCCGCCTGTGGGCGGACGAGCGCCGGCGCTGAGCGTGCGCGGGCTCAGCCGCGGCTGCGGCGTGGCCTGAGCGATTGCACCTGCAGGAAGGTGTGGTCGCCGATGGTCGCCACCTGGTAGGCGTTGCGCCAGCTCGGGCTGGCGATCGCGTGCGCCATGAAGTGGCTGGCACCGGGCACGATCTCGCGGCGCTGGCCTGCCGGCCGCGCCCAGTTGCGCTCGGACTCGAGCGCGATGGTGACCGCCTCCGCCCAGGCCTCGCGGTTGGACAGGCGGGTCTGCGGCGACACGATGGTCGGCGCGAACTGCTTGCGCGCGGTCACCACCTGGCACAGGTTGCGGCCCCACAGCCCGCTGTCGCGGCGGCGCAGGGCGACTTCGGCGACCGCCTGCTGGCCGCGCACGGACTGGTCGCGTGCCTCCAGGTAGACGGTGGTCGACAGGCAAAGCGAATCGGCGGCCGGCTGCGGCAGCACGTTGCCGGCCATCCAGAGGATCCAAGCCAGTTTCATGTCGTACTCCTTGCTCCGTTGCGGCGCAGGCCCCGGCGCCGGCAGGACCGGCGAGGAAGCAAGCGTCATGGCGTACTGGGGAGGGCGGCAGCTCTGTGGCGGCCTTTGCCCGGGCGCGCCGGCCCTGGGAGAGGGGTCGGTCGGCGTGCCGGTGGCCTGTCGATGCCGCGCAGCAGGCGGTCCGGCAGGGTCAAAAGTCCGCGCACCATATGCGCCGGATACCTAACGGTTCCTGAACGAATAAACCAGAAGTCGATGATTCGATTGAAGTTTTTACTCTGCAGGCTTGCTCAGAGCGATGCCGCCACGTGGCTGCCCTGGCTGATTGCACGCTTCGCGTCCAGTTCGCTGGCGACATCGGCGCCACCGATCAGGCGTGGCTGGCGCCCCTGCGCCAGCAGTGCGTCGAAGAGTTCGCGGCGCGATTCCTGGCCGGCGCAGACCACGACGTGGTCGACCTCCAGGACCTGTTCGCCACCGTCGACGCGGATGTGCAGGCCGGCATCGTCGACGCCCAGGTATTCCACCCCGCCCAGCATCTTCACGCCCTTCGCCTTCAGCGTGCTGCGGTGGATCCAGCCGGTGGTCTTGCCCAGCCGGGCGCCGGGCTTGCCCTGGCTGCGCTGAAGCAGCCAGACCTTGCGCGCGGCGGGTTCCGGTTGCGGCCGGACCAGGCCGCCGGGCGACTCGAACGCTGCGTCAACGCCCCATTCGGCCATCCAGCGACCGCTGTCGAGGGTGGACGACCCGCCTTCCTGGACCAGGAATTCGGCGACGTCGAAGCCGATCCCGCCGGCGCCGATGATCGCGACCGTCTTGCCCGGCTCCACGCGTCCCTGCAGGACGTCGAGGTAGCCGACGACCTTCGGGTGATCCGCGCCGGGGAAATCGACCGCGCGCGCAGTCACCCCGGTCGCCACCACGACTTCATCGAAGCCGGACAAGCCGGCCGCATCCACCCGCGTGTGCAGCCGCAGCTCGACCCCGGTCTCCGTGATGCGGTGGCCGAAGTAGCGCAGGGTCTCGTGGAATTCCTCCTTGCCCGGGATCGTCTTGGCGAGGTTGAACTGGCCGCCGATTTCGCCGGCGGCATCGAACAGGGTCACCCGGTGCCCGCGCTCGGCGGCGATGGTGGCGCAGGCCAGGCCGGCGGGACCGGCGCCGACCACGGCGACCGATTTCGGCGTGGTCGTGCGCGTGTAGTTCAGTTCGGTCTCCGCGCAGGCGCGCGGATTGACCAGGCAGCTGGCCGGCTTGTTCTCGAACACGTGGTCGAGGCAGGCCTGGTTGCAGGCGATGCAGGTATTGATTGCGGGGCTACGGCCGGCGCGCGCCTTGTTCACCCATTGCGGATCCGCCAGCAGCGGGCGCGCCATCGACACCATGTCGGCGAAGCCGGACGCAAGCACGGATTCGGCCACGTCCGGCATGTTGATGCGGTTGGTCGCGACCAGTGGCAGCCGCACGTGCGGCTTGAGCTTCGCGGTCACCCCGACGAACGCCGCGCGCGGCACCGAGGTGGCGATGGTCGGCACCCGCGCCTCGTGCCAGCCGATGCCGGTGTTGATGATGGTCGCGCCGGCGGCTTCGACCGCCTGCGCCTGCGCGACGATGGCGTCCCAGTCATTGCCGCCTTCGACCAGGTCGAGCATCGACAACCGATAGACGATGATGAAGTCCGGTCCGCAGGCCTCGCGCACGCGGCGCACGATCTCCACCGCGAAGCGCATGCGCTTGCCAGCGTCGCCACCCCACGCGTCGCTGCGCTTGTTGGTGCGGCCGACCGTGAACTGGTTCAGCAGGTAGCCTTCGGAACCCATGATCTCGACGCCGTCGTAGCCGGCTTCGCGCGCGAGCTTGGCGGCGTTGGCGAAATCGCGGATCTGGCGCTCGACCCCGCGCGCCGACAACCCGCGGGGAGTGAACGGATTGATCGGCGCCTTCAGCTTCGACGCCGACACCGACAGCGGGTGGTAGGCATAGCGCCCGGCGTGCAGCAGTTGCAGGCAGATCTTCGCGTCGTGCGCATGCACCGCCGCGGTGACCTGCCGGTGCCGGTTCACGTGCCACGGCCAGCTCATGCGCCCGGCGAACGGCTTCAGCCAGCCGACCAGGTTCGGCGCGAAGCCACCGGTCACGATCAGGCCCACCCCGCCGGCCGCGCGCTCGGCGAAGTAGGCCGCCAACCTGGGGAAATCGGAGGCGCGATCCTCCAGGCCGGTATGCATCGAACCCATCAGCACCCGGTTGCGCAGGGTGGTGAAGCCGAGATCGAGCGGCCGGAACAGGTGCGGGTAGGGCGAGGACTCGTTCATCGCGCAAGCATACCGGCGCGTATGGGTGTCTGCATCCACGCGGGCGGGTGCTGCGTCCGGATGCAGGGACTGGTTTGCAACCCGGGCCAGCACCAGCGGCTGGCTTTCGCTATGATGCTGGTCAGGCAGGTGAACGGCTTTGCATGCCTGCAACTGTTATGGTAGCGTTAACACGGCTTTCACGCGGCCGACGCCACCCTGTGCAGCATGGCGTGCGGACATAGCCGTCCATACATTGAATATTTCGCGTCACAGGTTTCTTTACTGATCAAGGAGCTGAACATGAATAAGAAACTCCTCTGCGCTGCCCTTCTGGGTGGTCTGGGTCTGGCGCAGGCTGCGTCCGCCCAGGAGTTTGATGATCGCTGGTATGTCTCCGGTTCGACCGGCGTGAACTTCCAGGACAATGATCGCAACACCGAAGATTCCCTGTTCGGGACCCTCGGCTTCGGCAAGTTCCTGAATCCGAATGTCTCGCTCGAAGCGGAACTGAACTACCAGAATCCGGACAAGACCAGCAACCCCAACCTGTGGTGGAGCCAGTACGGCGTGTCGGTCGACGGCCGTTATCACTTCCGCAGCATGGACTCCAAGTGGTGGCCCTACGTGCGTGGCGGCATCGGCTGGCAGCGTCATGAAGAAGAATACGACGCCACCCCGAATCCGATCTCGCCGGGCCAGCATGAAGACTCCAATCTTGCGCTGAACCTGGGCGCCGGCCTGCAGTTCGACTTCGGTCGCATGGACCTGCGTACGGAAATCGGTACCCGCATCGATTTCGACGACCAGCAGACTGGCGTTGGCTCGCAGGAGAATTCCTTCTCCGACCTGCTCGCTTCGATCGGCATGACCGTGGCCCTGGGCCCGGAGCCGGTTGCCCCGGTTGCCCCGGCTCCGGTCGCCCCGAACTGCGCCGACCTGGATGACGACGGCGACGGCGTCAACAACTGCAACGACAAGTGCCCGGGTTCGCAGGCTGGCCAGACCATTGGTCCGGACGGTTGCCCGGTGCCGGTCTCGATCGACCTGAAGGGCGTGAACTTCGACTTCGACAAGTCGACCCTGCGTCCCGACGCGGTGGCGATCCTGAACGAGGCCGTCGAGATCCTGAAGCGCTATCCGGAACTGCGCGTCGAAGTGGCTGGCCACACCGACGAATGCGGCAAGGACGAGTACAACCAGGGCCTGTCGCAGCGTCGCTCGCAGGTGGTCTATGACTACCTGACCAGCAACGGCGTGGACGCTGGCCGCCTGGCTGGCCCGACCGGCTACGGTGAGAGCCGTCCGCTGGAAGCGCTCGGCGATGCCTTCCCGGCATGCAAGAGCGAGACCAACCGCCGTACCGAGCTGAACAGCCAGTAATCCTGGTTGTTGGTTCTGCAATCCGCGAAGCCCGGCCTTGTGCCGGGCTTCGTCTTTTTGCGCGTCGCGATTGCCGCGCCTGCGCCGGCCGGCCTACACTGCGGCCAACCCTTGGGGAACCTCATGTCGACTCGTCGCCTGCTGCCCGTGCTGCTCCTGTCCGCCATGCCGATGGTGTCGTTCGCGCAGGCGGCAACCCTGTGCAGCAGCGAACTGATGGTGGCGTCCCCGGTTCGACCCAACCTGCTGTCGCCGGTGGCGATCGAGCTGGTGTCGGCAAGAGCCCAGTTGGGTGGCGCCAGTGGCGTGCTGTCGCAGGCGTTCGATGAATCGCTGTCAGTGGACAACGTGTTGTTGCGAATCCGCCAGGACGGCTGCCGCGCGGTGGCGAACGCGAAGCCCGCGGGCAGCGCGGTGGACGCGAGCGATCCCGCCGCCTACAAGCCCAAGACCGAATTCGACAACACGCCGTGGCGGTTCAACATGACCCAGAACGGCAAGCGCATGACCGCCGATGAGTTCGATGCGTGGATGAAGGCGCGCGGCGTGCGCGTGGTCGGGCGCAAGGATCCGGCGGCGGTGCCGGCCACGCCTGATCCGGCCGCGACCGCCCCCAAGCCGTCCAACTGACGCGGCGATTCCGGTCGCATGGCCGGGAAGGGCGGCGCACGTTACGGGCTGGCGCGCGTGCTGTCCAAGCGCGGGTTGTGCTCGCGCAGCGAAGCGGAGCGGCTGGTGCGCGAAGGGCGCGTGCGGCTCGACGGACGCGTGGTTCGCGACCCACAGCATCCAACCGATGCAGTCCAGGCCGCGATCCAGATTGATGGCTTCCAGGCGGCCGCCGCCCGGCGGCACTACCTGCTGCTCAACAAGCCGCGCGGGCTGGTGACGACCCTGCGCGACGAACAGGGCCGCGATACCGTCTATCGTTGCTTCGACGGGGCCGGCCTGGGATTCATCGCGCCGGTCGGGCGCCTCGACAAGGCCAGCGAGGGGCTGCTGTTGTTCAGCAACGATCCGCAGTGGGCGGCGCGCATCACCGACCCGGCGACGGGGCCGGACAAGACCTACCACGTGCAGGTGGACTGCATCCCAGGCCCCGCGCGCCTGCAGGCGATGGCGGAGGGCGTGCTGGTCGAGGGCGAGCGCCTGCATGCAAGTTCGGCCGCGCTGCTGCGCGCCGGGGAAAAACATGCGTGGCTGGAGATCGTGCTGGACGAGGGCCGCAACCGGCAGATCCGCCGCCTGCTGGCGGCACTCGGCATCGGCGTGCTGCGGCTGGTGCGGGTGGCGATCGGGCCGCTGGCCCTGGGCGAACTGCCGAAGGGCCAGTGGCGCGAACTGACCGAGCAGGAAATCGCCGCGCTGGGCGGCGTTTGAGGCTTATCCGTTCAGCACGCCCAGCTCGTTGCCGATGCGGATGAACGCACCGATGGCGCGATCCAGGTGTTCGCGCGTATGCGCCGCCGAAATCTGGGTGCGGATGCGGGCCTGGCCCTTGGGCACCACCGGGAAGAAGAAGCCGATTGCATAGATGCCTTCTTCCAGCAGTCGCTGGGCGAACTTCTGCGCCAGCGGCGCGTCGTACAGCATCACCGGGCTGATCGGGTGCACGCCGGGCTTGATGTCGAAACCGGCGGCCGTCATGCGCTCGCGGAAATGGGCGGTGTTGTCACGCAGCCGGTCGCGGAGCTCGCCGGCGGCTGCCAGCATCTCGAACGCCTTGATGCCGGCGGCGACCACGTGCGGCGGTAGCGAGTTGGAGAACAGATACGGCCGCGAGCGCTGGCGCAGCAGTTCGATCACTTCCTTCTTCGCCGTGGTGAAGCCGCCCAGCGCGCCACCCATCGCCTTGCCGAGGGTGCCGGTGAAGATGTCGATCTTGTCCAGCACGCCCTTGACCTCGGCGCTGCCGCGGCCGGTGGCACCGAGGAAGCCGGTGGCGTGGCATTCGTCGATGTGCACCAGCGCGCCGTACTGCTTCGCCAGTGCGGTGATCTCGTCCAGCGGGGCGATGAAGCCGTCCATCGAGAACACGCCGTCGGTGGTGATCATGATCGTGCGCGCGCCATCGGCCCTGGCTTGCTGCAGCTGCTGCTCCAGGTCGGCCATGTCGCAGTTGGCGTAGCGGTAGCGCCTGGCCTTGCACAGGCGCACGCCGTCGATGATCGAGGCGTGGTTGAGCGCATCGGAAATGATTGCGTCGTTCTCGTCCAGCAGCGGCTCGAACAGGCCGCCGTTGGCGTCGAAGCAGGCAGCGTAGAGGATGGTGTCTTCGGTGCCGAAGAAGTCGGCGATGGTCTTTTCCAGCTGCTTGTGCAGGTCCTGTGTGCCGCAGATGAAGCGCACGCTGGCCATGCCGAAGCCGTGGGTGTCCAGCGCGTCCTTGGCGGCGGCGATCACGTCCGGGTGGTCGGCCAGGCCCAGGTAGTTGTTGGCGCAGAAGTTCAGCACCGTGCGGCCATCGGCAAGGGTGATCTCGGCGGACTGCGGCGAGGTGATGATGCGTTCGGACTTGAACAGGCCGGCGGCGCGGATCTCGTCGAGGGTGTCGGCGTAGCGTGCGGTGAGCGACATGCGGGTTCCTTGGTTGCGCGCGGCGGCGGGGATTGCCCGCGCGCGACACGCCGTGAATACGTCCATGTAGGCTCATCGGCGACGTCCATGTCGCCGAAGGTCGCGCGCGGGCAACCCCCACCACCTCGCGCATCGCGGCCTTCCGTCAATTCCAGCTCAACACCACCTTGCCCGCCTTGCCCGATTCCATCAGCTCGAAGCCCTTCTGGAAGTCGTCGATCGGCAACTGGTGGGTCAGCACCTTGCCCAGCGGGAAACCGGACAGCACCAACTGGGTCATCTTGTACCAGGTCTCGTACATGCGCCGGCCATAGATGCCCTGCAGGGTCAGGCCCTTGAAGATGATCTTGTCCCAGTCCACCCCGGCGCCCTTCGGCATGATCCCGAGCATCGCGATCTTGCCGCCGTTGTACATGCAGTCGAGCATGTCGTTGAAGGCGCGCGGGTTGCCGCTCATTTCCAGGCCGACGTCGAAGCCCTCCATGTGCAGGTCGGACATCACGTCCTTGAGCGAGGTGTTGGCGACGTTGACGACCCGGGTGGCGCCCATGTCGGCGGCCAGCTTGAGGCGGTAATCGTTGACGTCGGTGACCACCACGTTGCGCGCGCCGATGTGCTTGCAGATGCCGGCGGCAATGATGCCGATCGGGCCGGCGCCGGTGATCAGCACGTCCTCGCCGACCACGTCGAACTCCAGCGCGCAGTGGGCGGCATTGCCGTAGGGGTCGAAGAACGCGGCCAGCTCGCTGGGGATCTGGTCGGGGATCGGCCACAGGTTGCTGGCCGGCATCACGATGTATTCGGCGAAGGCGCCGTTGCGGTTCACGCCGATGCCGACCGTGTTCGGGCACAGGTGCTGCTTGCCGGCGCGGCAGTTGCGGCAATGCCCGCAGACGATGTGGCCTTCCGCGCTGACCCGCTGGCCCGGCGCGTAGCCGGACACCCCGGGGCCGATCCCGACGATCCGGCCGACGAATTCATGGCCGATCACCAGCCCGGGCTTGATGGTGCGCTGGCTCCACTCGTCCCACAGGTAGATGTGCAGGTCGGTGCCGCAAATCGCGGTCTTCTCCAGCTTGATCAGGACCTCGTTCGGGCCCGGGCTCGGCACCGGCACCTGTTCCATCCAGATGCCCTTGGCCGCCTCGCGCTTGACCAGGGCCTTCATCGTCGCCTGCGACATGGCAGTCCACCTTGCGGGAAAGGCCGCCATTCTAGCGCCGGCCCCGGGCCCGGCCGCGGCCATGACGGCCGGCACAGGCAGGCGCCGGTCGCGTGGTGCTGTAATGCGGGTTTGCCCTGCTTCGAGGAACACCGAATGCGCCTGCGTCCCGCCCTGCTGACCCTTGCGCTGGCCATGGCCGGTGGTGCCGCCCATGCCGACGAGGGGATGTGGATGCCGTCCCAGTTGCCGCAACTGGCCAAGGAGCTGAAGGCCGCCGGTTTCAGGGGCAACCCGGCCGACCTCGCCAACCTCACCAGGCATCCGATGAGCGCGGTGGTTTCGCTGGGCGGCTGCACCGCCAGCTTCGTGTCGCCGCAGGGGCTGGTGGTGACCAACCACCACTGCGCGCTGGGAGCGATCCAGCTGAACTCCAGCGCGGAGCGCAACCTGATCCAGGACGGCTTCATCGCGGCGACGCAGGCGGATGAGCCGTCCGCGGGCCCCGCGGCGCGGGTGCTGGTCACCGTCGGCTTCGACCAGGTGACCGATCGCATCCTCGCCGAAGCCCGCGGCAAGACCGGGCGTGCGTACTACGACGCGGTGCAAGCCGCGCAGAAGGCGACGGTCGCGGCCTGCGAGCAGGACGCCGGCCACCGCTGCAGCGTCGCCAGCATGTACTACGGCCGCGAGTACTACTTGATCAAGCAACTGGAGTTGAAGGACATCCGCCTGGCCTATGCGCCGCCGCGCGCGATCGGCAACTACGGCGACGAGGTCGACAACTTCATGTGGCCGCGCCACACCGGCGACTTCACCTTCTACCGCGCCTACGTCGGCAAGGACGGCAAGCCGGCGGCGTACAGCAAGGACAACGTGCCGTACGCGCCGCCTGCGCACCTGGAGGTGTCCACCGCGCCGGTGAGGGCGGGCGATTTCGCGATGGTGGCCGGTTACCCGGGGACCACGTTCCGCCACCGCACCGCCTCCGAGTTCGCCAACCAGATCGACTGGCTGTTGCCGAAGCGGATCGAGGTGGTGGGCGGCATGCTGCAGGCGATCGAGGCCGCCACTGCCGGCGACAAGGCCAGGCAGGTGCTGTACGCCTCCACCGTTGCCGGGCAGAAGAACACGCTCAAGCGCGCGCAGGGCGAACTCGATGGCCTGCGCCGCAGCGACGCGGTGCGCGTGCGCGCCGCCGACGAAGCGGCGATGCTGGCGTGGCTGGCGAAGCAGCCCGATGCCGTCGCGGTGCAGGCCGACATCCGCGCGCTGCAGGCGCAGCTGGATGCGGTCCAGACCAACCGCGAGCGCGACCTGCTGTTGCCGTTCCTGCGCCCGGGCCTGCTCGGTGCCGCGATCAGCCTGCAGCGGCTGTCGCTGGAGCGGGGCAAGCCCGACGTGCAACGCGAATCCGGCTACCAGCAGCGCGACGAGGCGCTGATCGAGGGCGGCCTGAAGCAATTGCAGCGGCGTTTCGATCCCGAGGTGGAGAAGGCGACCCTGCGTTACGCGCTGAAGGGGTATTTCGCGCTGCCGCGGGCCTTGCGCGTGGCCGAATTCGACGTCGTGTTCGGCGCCAGCGAGGCCGAAGCCGCACAGCGGCTGGACGCGCTGTACGCCGGCACGAAACTGGGCGACGAGGCCACCCGCCTGGCCGCGATGCAGCTGGATGCCGCCGCGCTGGCGGCCTCCGAAGATGCGCTGCTCAAGGCCGCCGCCACCCTGCAGCCCGCGCTGTTGCGGCTGGAGGCCGAGTCCAAGCAGCGCAACGGCGAGCTGATGCGGCTGCGCCCGGCCTACATGCAGGCGCTGGTGGGCTACCGCAACGCGCAGGGCAGGGCGGTCTACCCGGATGCGAACGCCACCCTGCGCGTCAGCTACGGCAAGGTCAGCCCGCTGTCGCCGCGCGACGGGATGGACTACCGCCCGCTGACCACGGTCGCCGGCATCGTCGAGAAGGACACCGGCGTGGAACCGTTCGATGCGCCGAAGCCGCTGATCGACGCCATCGCCAAGGGTGATTTCGGCAGCACCCTGGATCCCACCCTGGGCACCCAGACGGTCAATTTCATGACCAACCTCGACACCACCGGCGGCAATTCCGGCTCGCCGGTGCTGGATGCGAACGGCAAGCTCATCGGCCTGAACTTCGACAGCAACTGGGAAGCGGTGAGTGCCAGCTGGATGTTCGACCCGCGCTACAAGCGCGCGATCCACGTGGACATGCGCTACCTGCGCTGGCTGTTGGCCAAGGTGTATCCGGCGCCGCACCTGCTCAAGGAAATGAACCTGCCGGCCGAGTGAAGCGAATGCCGGGCCGCCACCGATCAACCCGAAAACCCGACGAACACTGCAAGGAAACGACAATGCGCAAGACGATGCTGGCCACGGGAATCACCGTGGCGATGGTGGGAACCGCACTGGTGGGCGCGCCGCGCTCCGCGAACGCGGGCGAGGGCATGTGGGTGCCGCAGCAGTTGCCGGAAATCGCCGGTCCGCTGAAGAAGGCCGGGCTGAGGCTGGATCCGAAGCAACTGGCGGACCTCACCGGCGACCCGATGGGCGCGGTGGTCTCGCTGGGCGGCTGCACCGCGAGCTTCGTGTCGCCGCGGGGCCTGGTGGTCACCAACCACCACTGCGCCTATGGCGCGATCCAGCTCAATTCCACGCCGGACAAGAACCTGATCCGCGACGGCTTCAACGCGCCTGCCGCGGGCGATGAACTTCCGGCCGGCCCGAATGCGCGCATCTACGTGCTCGACCAGATCACCGACGTCACCGCGCAGGTGAAGTCCGCGATCGCTGCCGCCCCCGGTCCGCTGGAGCGCACCCGCGCGGTCGAGGACCTGGAGAAGAAGCTGGTCGGCGAATGCGAGGCCGAGGCCGGCTACCGCTGCCGCCTGTACAGCTTCATGGGCGGCAATGCCTACCGCCTGTTCAAGAACATCGAGATCAAGGACGTGCGCCTGGCCTACGCACCGCCCGGTAGCGTGGGCAACTACGGCGGCGAGGTCGACAACTGGATGTGGCCGCGCCACACCGGCGACTTCGCGTTCTACCGCGCCTACGTCGGCAAGGACGGCAAGCCCGCGGCCTACGGCAAGGACAACGTGCCGTTCACCCCCAAGCGCTGGCTGCAGGTCGCGGACAAGCCGTTGGGCGAGGGCGACTTCGTGATGGTGGCCGGCTATCCGGGCAGCACCGCGCGCTATGCGCTGGCCGCCGATTTCGATGCCACCAGCGGCTGGACCTATCCCACCGTCAGCAGGCGCTACAAGGCGCTGGCGGCGATGGTGCACGCCGCCGGCGCGAAGAATCCGGACATCGCAGTGAAGTACGCGAGCACGGTCAAGGGCTGGGAGAACACGCTCAAGAACTACGACGGCCAACTGGAGGGCTTCGCCCGCATGGGCGCCGCCGGGATCAAGCGCGAACGCGAGCAGGCGGTGCTGGACTGGCTGAAGTCGCGCGGCGCCGATGGCGCGCAGGCACTGGCCGCGCACGCCTCCCTGCTGGCACTGGGCGAGCAGGCGCGCAAGACCCGCGAGCGCGACAGCGTGATCGGCAACGTCGGCGGCGCGCTGGGCAGCAGCGCGCTGACCCTGTACCGGCTCGCGGTGGAGCGCGAAAAGCCGGACGCGCAGCGCGAGTCCGGCTTCCAGCAGCGCGACCTGCCGGGCATCGAGGGCGGCATGAAGCAGATGGATCGCCGCTACGTCGCGGAGATGGATCGCCAGCTGCAGCGCTACTGGCTGCTGGAGTACATCGCGCTGCCGGCCAACCAGCGGATCGCCGCGATCGACGCATGGCTGGGCGGCAACGACGCCGCGGCGGTGGATGCCGCGCTGGACCGCATCAACGCCAGCAAGCTCGGCAGCGTCGATGAACGCATGAAGTGGCTCACGGCGGACCGCAAGGCGTTCGAGGCCAGCACCGACCCGGCCATCCAGTACGCGGTGGCGATGCTGCCGACCTCGCTGAAGCTGGAGGAAGACCGCAAGCTGCGTGCCGGCGAGACCATCGTGCCGCGCGCCACCTACCTGCAGGCGGTGGCCGACTACAACACGGCGCAGGGCCGCGCGGTGTACCCGGATGCGAACTCCTCGCTGCGGATCACCTTCGGCAACGTGATGGGCTACACCAAGCCCGGCAGCAGCAAGGCCGAGGACGCGTTCACCACGCTGGAGCAGGTCGCGGCGAAGGCGACCGGCAAGGAGCCATTCGATGCCCCGCAGGTGCAGCTGGATGCGATCAAGGCGAGGACGTATGCCGGCCTGGCAGATGCCCGGCTGAAGACGGTGCCGGTGAACTTCCTGTCCGACCTCGACATCACCGGCGGCAATTCCGGTTCTCCGGTGCTGGACGCGCACGGCAAGCTGGTTGGCCTGGCGTTCGACGGCAACTGGGAATCGGTGGCCTCGAACTGGGTGTTCGACCCGACGATGTCGCGCATGATCTCGGTGGACCAGCGCTACATGCGCTGGGTCATGCAGGAAGTGATGCCGGCGCCGCAGCTGCTGCAGGAAATGGGCGTCGCGCCGAAGCAGTAACGCGACTGCCAGTGCGCGCCCCGGAAGCGCCGGCCCCGTGCCGGCGTTTCCTTTTGCGCGGCGTCACTCGCGGAAATCGTAATCGAAGGTGTAGGAATGCTTGCCGTCGACGATGTCGATGGCGATGCGCCCGTGCAGGCCGGTGAGATCGCCGGTGCCGGTGTCGGGCACCACGGTCAGGTCCAGGGTGGGCTTGCCGCGGTCCATGACCCCGTTGTGCTGGGCGAAGAAGCTGCCGCGGCGGCCGTCCAGCGTGCCCTCGATGCGCTCCATCGCCACGTAGGCGCCGGACCCCGGCACCGCGGACATCACGGCGAGCATGTGGACCACGCTGGTGGCGTCCAGCGGGCCATGGAAACGCTTGTCGAAGCGTGAGTGGCCGACCGTCGCGCCCTCGCCGATGTCCAGCTCCTCCTGCGGGATGCGCTTGACCTCGAACTCGCCCTTTGCCTGCATGACCGGTATCCCGTGGGGTGGAGGGGCAGCGTAGCCCGGGTTGCACAACCCGCGGTGAACTCTGTAGGCTGCGGGTGTCGCGGATTCCCATGCCAGCCGGCCCCGTCTCCCGACCGCAAGTGGAATCCCGTGCCTTTCGCCGTGATTCCGCTGTTCTTCGCACTTCCAGCAAGTCGATTGCGCTGTGCCGGCTGCCATGGCTTCCGCGGGACCTGACCCAGGGTCAGGAATCAACCCCACAGGAGCGATGTGATGAAAGTGCTGGCGTGCGATGGAATCCATGAAGACGGCCTGGCCCTGTTCCGCGAGGCGGGCTGGGACGTGCTGGTCTCCCCCCCGATCAAGGATCCGGAGGCGCTGAAGCTGGCGCTGGCCGATGCCGATGCCGTGCTGGTGCGCTCGGCGACCCAGGTCACGTTGGAGTCACTGGCCGATGCCGGCCGGCTGAAGGTGATCGGCCGCGCCGGTGCCGGCGTCGACACCATCGATGTCGACGCGGCAACCGCGCGCGGCATCGCGGTGATGAACGCCCCGGACGGCAACACCCTGGCCGCCGCCGAGCACGCGATCTCGCTGCTGTTCGCGCTGGCCCGCCACATCCCGCGCGCGGATGCCGGGATGAAGGCCGGGCAGTGGCCGAAGGCGGGCCTCACCGGGTTCGAACTGGAAGGCAAGAAGCTGGGCGTGATCGGGCTGGGCCGCATCGGCGGCACGGTGGCGCGCAAGGCCGCCGGCATCGGCATGGACGTGGCCGCGTTCGACCCGTTCCTTCCGCCGTCCGCGGCCGCCAAGGGCAGCGTGCCGCTGAAGACGCTGGATGAACTGCTGGCGTGGGCCGACATCGTGACCCTGCACATCCCGCGCACCAAGGACACCACCAACCTGCTGTCCGAACAGCGCATGCGCGCGATGAAGCCGGGCGCCTACCTGGTCAACGCCGCACGCGGGGGCCTGGTCGACGAGGCGGCACTGCTGGACCTGCTCGACGACGGCCACCTCGCCGGCGCGGCGCTGGACACCTTCGCCACCGAACCGCTGCAGGAGGATTCGCCGCTGCGCGCGCACCCGAAGCTGATCCTGACCCCGCACCTGGGCGCTTCCACCAGCGAAGCCCAGCAGGCGGTGAGCACGATCCTGGCGCGGCAGGTGATCGACTTCGTCGCCACCGGCGCGGTCGCCGGCTGCGTCAACCTGCCGCCACTGACCGCCGAGGCGGCGCGCGAAGTGGGGCCGTGGATGCCGCTGATGACCGCACTGGGCAAGCTCGCCGCGCGCCTGGTGCAGGCACCGACGCGGCTGGACATCACCTACGCCGGCCGCACCGACGCGCTGGACACGCGCCCGCTGACGCGGCTGCTGGTGGCCTCCCTGCTGGGCGCGCATTCCGGCCGGGTCACCCCGGTGAACGCACTGGCCGAAGCCGCCGCGCGCGGCCTGGTGGTGGCCGAAACCGTGGGTGGCGACGGCGACGGTTTCGACCGCCTGCTCAAGCTGCGGGTGAGCGACGGCAACCGCAGCCGCGAGATCGAGGCCACCCTGCATCGCGGTCCGCGCGTGGTCCGGCTGGATGGCGTGGAGATCGAATTCGACCCGCAGTCGCACGTGCTGCTGCTGCGCAACGAGGACCGGCCGGGCATGGTCGGCGCGGTTGGCTCGAAGCTCGGCGAGCTCGGGATCAACATCGTCAATTTCGCGCTGGGCGCGGCCGGCGATGGCCAGGCCCGGGCGGCGATCACGGTCGATCGTGCGCTCGACGAAACCCAGCTGGCCAACCTGCGCGCGATGCCCGGCGTGCTCTCGCTGGCGCAGGCCTGAGCATGCGCATCCTGCTTGCACGCCACGGGGAAACGCCGTGGAACGCCGAAGGCCGCTACCAGGGCCAGGAGGACATCCCGTTGTCCGCGGTCGGCATCGCCCAGGCGACCGCCCTGGGTGAGCGCCTGCGCGCGCTGCGGATCGACCGCGCGCTGGCCTCGCCGCTGTCGCGCGCACGCCGTACCGCCGAGCTGGCGCTTGGCGAGGGGCGCGCATCGCAACTGCTGCTCGATGACGGGTTCAAGGAAATCGGCCACGGCGAGTGGGAGGGCCTGCTTGCCAGCGAAATCCGCGAGCGCGACGGCGAACGCCTGCAGGCCTGGCGCGAGGCCCCGGACACGGTGCAGATGCCGGGGCCGGGCGGCGAGTCATTGCAGCAGGTGCTGGATCGCGCCTGGCCGGCCTTCGCCCGCGCATGTTCGGGATTGGGTGAGGCCGACACCCTGCTGGTGGTGGCGCATGACGCGGTCAACCGGGTGCTGCTGTGCCGGGTGCTCGGCGTTCCGCTGGCGAAGCTGTGGACCTTCCGGCAGGCGCCGACCACGCTCAACCTGCTGGAAGGTGCGGGCGTGGATGCGCTGGAGGTCGTGCGCCTGAACGACTGCAGCCACCACACCGCGCTGTTCGGCGAAGCGGTGCACCGCGCACTCTAGGGCCCGGGATTTGGTTGCGGCTGCGGCTGCGGGGCGGGTCGGGGCGCATCGTCGGAGGGATCGATCGCCTCCGGCGACAGCGGCACGAACATCGAAGCGGCGCGGCCGGCCACGCTGACCCGCCCG
>Ga0073903_10000734_pt1 | contig 16977 bp, 13 predicted proteins | sample KloWWTKNB14_bulk_FD_66665 | JGI IMG/M metagenome (GOLD analysis project Ga0073903, IMG submission 66665) | Active sludge microbial communities from Klosterneuburg, Austria, studying microevolution and ecology of nitrifiers - Klosterneuburg... | ecosystem: Engineered > WWTP > Aerobic digester >... | reverse complement strand
GCGCAGCGACGCAGACGCGGTCCGAGTTCGACGCCCCGGCAGAAGAGGGATCCATCACCGATGTTGCGGGCAAGGCCACGTCAGCCGAGAGCGGGCGGGGTGCAGGCGGGCGCAAGAGCGGTCGCAGCCGCGGCACCGGCGGACGCAAGACCAAGGCAGTCGACGAGGCGAGCGCTGCCATCGACGTGCCAGCGCCGCAGCCTGCGATCGCCCTGTCCGAGGTCGCAATCGCCCCGTCTGTGGCAGCCCCCGTGGTGTTCGTCGAGCAAGTCGCCCTCGCCGAAACACCTGCCACCGACGTCTCAGCCACCGAATCCAGGGCGAAGAGTCGCCGCGCGCCAAAATCCACCAGCGGTCGCGCCGGAACGCGCGGGCGCAAGGTCGACGGCGCGGCGCCCGAGCAGGAAGCTGCGCCGCCCGCGAGCTTGCCTGACACTCAGTCCGCCGTTGCTCAGCCCCCAGCCGCCAAGCCTCAGCCTGCCTTGCCTTCGGACAGCGCGCCAGAGTCTGCCCCCGCAGCCAAGAAGCCGGCAGCGCGTCGTCGTACACGCAAGCCGGTCGAAGCGGCTGGCGAGGGGACTTGAGCCAAGCTCCGGAGCTTGCCTGTGTCGCTTCACCTGATGTCTTCAATGGCCCCCATTGAGGCTGCCAATTGGCCCTATCCGCGATGGATTGCCCACCGCGGCGCTGGCCGGCTGGCACCCGAAAATACGCTGTCGGCATTCCGGCTGGGGCGTGCCTATGGTTACCGCATGTTCGAGTGCGATGTGCGGCTGAGTGCCGATGGCGTTCCCTTCCTGTTGCATGATGACCTGCTGGAGCGCACCACCAATGGACATGGCCTGGCGGAGGCGCTCGATTGGACGGCACTGTCGCAACTCGATGCCGGCAGCTGGCATTCGCCGCCCTTCAGTGGCGAGCGCCTCCCCAGCCTGCAGGAGGTGACGCGTTTCTGTCACGAGGCGAACTGCGGCCTCAATGTCGAGCTGAAGCCGGGGCCGGGCAGCGAGCATGAAACCGGACGCGTCGTCGCCGAAACGCTTGCACGCGGGTGGCGTGGTGCACTGTTGCCGGTATTGAGTTCCTTCCAGAGCGCGGCGCTAGCGGGCGCCCGCCAGGCCGCGGACTTTCTTCCGCGCGCACTGTTGGTCGAGAACCTTGCGCCCGGGTACCTGGACGCAGCGCTGGAGCTGGGCTGCAGTGCGATGGTTGTGGAGCACTCACTCATCACTGCGCAGGTGGTGGAGCAGCTTGCTGCGGCTGGGCTGGCGCTGCTGAGTTACACCGTCAATGACGATGCCGAGGCAGAACGTCTGCTGACGCTGGGTGTTCAGGGGATCATTACGGATCGCGTGGATCACTTTGATCCGCTCAGCGGGACTGTCTGAATCAGAGGCCATGGGCGCCTGCCTTTTGCGCGCGGTGGAGGGACTGGCCTTCCACTTGCGCAAGTCCGACGCGTTCAGCTTGCTGTTTTCCGCCGCCAATGCAGCGCGGGTGGGGGAGCGCAAGACGGCTGGACCTCACAATAAGCCCCGTTCCCGGAACTCGCTGCAGCCGACAAGCTCTATGCACTCATCCTGTTCGCAAAAAGTCCAGTCCATGCGCCGCTCACGATCACCTGCTTTTCGCCTGCTCCCCGCCCTCCTTGCGTTGGCGATGCCATGCCCTGCGGTGTTCGCAGCAGAGGCTGACACAGCCTGCCTCGAGCCGGGTCGGTGGACGACGATCGATGTCAAAGGCGCCCAGCCCGGGGCGGATATCGCCGCACTGATCAGGACGATGGCGCAGCGCGACGTGGTGCTGCTGGGCGAACAACACGATCAGGCCGACCATCATCGCTGGCAGGTGCAGATGCTCGCTGCCCTGCACGCGCAACGTCCCGGGATGCTCATCGGCTTCGAGATGTTTCCGCGCCGGGCGCAGCCGGTGCTGGATCGCTGGGTGGCGGGCGAGCTGAGCGAGCGTGAGTTCCTGAAGCAGGTCGAATGGGACAGGATATGGAGCATGCCGGCGGAGCTCTACCTGCCCTTGTTCCACTTCGCACGCTTGAACCGGGTGCCGATGGTCGCACTCAACATCGATCAGACGCTGAGCCGTGCCGTCGCCAAGGGCGGCTGGGATGCGGTACCCGAGGCGGAGCGTGAAGGGGTGGGGCGTGCCGCCGCGCCGTCGCCTGCCTATGTCGACTTCCTGTTCGAAATTCATCGCGAACATGCACACATGCGAGATCCCAAGGCCAAGGATGTCTCGCGTGAGGATGCTGCGTTCCGCAACTTTGTCGATTCCCAGCTCACCTGGGATCGCGCCATGGCCGAGGCGCTCGTATCCGCGGCCGGATCAGGCACGGCGACCTCAGGCAAGACGAACTATGCCGACGATGGCCGTGCGCCGCTGGTGGTCGGCATCATGGGCAGTGGGCATGTGCGCTTTGGTCACGGGGTTGCACACCAGCTGAAGGCTCTCGCTGTTGCCGAACCGGGTCTGCTGCTGCCTGTTGATGCAGCCACACCGTGTACCGAAATGGTTGCAGGCCTGGCCGATGCGGTGTTTGCCGTGCCCGAGGCAGCGCACTCACCTGCGCCGCCGCCACGGCTGGGTGTGAGCCTGGAGGAGCATCGCGATGGGGTGAAGATCGTCGAGGTGACAGCCGGAAGTCTCGCCGCGCACACCGGCTTGCGCGCGGGTGACGTGATCGTCGAGGCGGCGGGTGGGCCACTGAAGCGTTCGGCGACGCTGATCGCGCTGGTACAGGCCCAAACGCCGGGCACCTGGCTACCGCTCAAGCTCAAGCGTGATGGGGAAACGATCGAGCGTGTCGTGCGTTTCCCGGTGAGGCGCTGATCGTGCGGCGAAGGGTGTCGGCGCTGACAGCGCCGGTTGGCTTAATCTGGTTGTTGTTCCTGGTCACCCTTGCGCTGGGAGCGCTTCGTCCGGCGCTGGCAGAAGGGGGAGCCAGTGAGGCGGCGGAGAAATGGCCGATTGCCCTTGATGTGGTGCTCGACCCCGCCCGCCGCAGCCTGCAGGTTGAGGCGCAACTGCTGCCGGCCGAGCGCGACTTCCGCTTCGCCCTGCATTCGAGCCTGCGCATCAGCGCTGCAGAAGTCGATGGCAAGGCGGTGCGTGTCGAGTCGATCGGCGGGCGGGGCGATGTGCGCGGCTGGCGAATCCGCCTGCCGCAGCACGGCGTGTTGAACCTGCGCTATGGCGGCACGCTGCCGGCGCTGGATGCGCAACTCGATCATCGCGAGGTCCTGAAGGGCATGCCGCCAATGGCGTCCGAGCGCGGTACCTTCCTGCCTGCCGGGGGGGCGTGGTATCCGCGCCCGGCCGAGGTGTTCGGCTATCGTGTCGATGTGCATGTTCCGGCCGGGCAACGGGTGGTCGTGCCGGGTCGGCTTGTTTTCGAGCAGCTTTCAGCCGCGGACCATACCGCTGCACGGGGGCAGGCGACAGGTGCCGTGATCGCAGAAGGGGCAGGTGATTACCGTGCGCGCTTCGAATTCGCCCATGCAGCGGACGGTATTGATCTGATGGCGGGACCGTGGACCGTGCGTGAGCAGCTTGTCGCACGGGATGGGGCCGAGCCGCTGCGGCTGCGCACCTACTTTACGGCCGCCCTTGCCGCCGAACCCGGTCTGGCCGAGGCTTACCTCAGCGACAGTGCGCGCTACATCGCGCGCTACAGCGAGCGCATTGGCGCCTATCCGTTCACCGAATTCTCGGTCGTCGCCAGTCCGCTGCCAACCGGCTTCGGCATGCCCACGCTGACTTACCTTGGGGAACAGGTGCTGCGCCTGCCCTTCATCCGTGCCACCTCGCTCGGTCATGAGGTGTTGCACAACTGGTGGGGCAATGGCGTGCTGGTCGACTACCAGCGCGGCAACTGGTCCGAAGGACTGACGACCTTCATGGCCGACTATGCCTACAAGGAGGAACAGTCCGCGGCGGGAGCGCGCGAGATGCGGTTGGGCTGGCTGCGTGACTTCGCCGCCCTGCCTGCGGATGCGCAGCAGCCGCTGGCAGACTTCCGCTCGCGTACCCATGGTGCAGCGGCCGCCGTTGGCTACGGCAAGTCTGCGATGGTGTTCGTGATGCTGCGGGATTTGATCGGTGAGGCGGCTTTCGACCGTGGCATACAGGCTTTCTGGGCGCAGAACCGCTTCCGCATCGCCGGCTGGAAGGAGCTGCAGAGCGCCTTCGAGCAGGCCTGCGGGCGGGGGCTGACGGATTTCTTCACGCAGTGGCTGGACGTTGCAGGCGCTGCGCAGGTGGTCATCGAACATGCGCGTTTCCTTGGGCACAAGGATGGGCCCGGCGGGGTGCTGCAAGTCGACTTACGGCAGTCGGGACCGACGCATGCCTTGCATCTGCCGCTGTCGCTCGAGGATGGGCAAATGACGCGGACGCAATGGGTGAGCCTGTCTGGATCGCGCGAAACGATCGAATTGGCGCTCGATCGTGCGCCGCAGGCGCTGCGTCTGGACCCCGAGTTGCGCGTTTGGCGCCGGCCGGAAGAGGGGCAGTTGCCGCCGATTTTGCGTCAGGCGATGCTGGATTCATCACCCCGGTTGGTGATCGCGGATCAGACGGAGGCTGCGGTGGCGCAGGCTGGGCCATTGCTGGCGGCTCGCTTCTTTGAGCGTCCGGCCCTTCCTGCAGGGCTGGATGCCCTGAGCGAAGGGCGTGAGGCGCTGCTGCTGGTCGGAACGCCGGCCGCCATTGACGCCGCTCTGGCCAGGGCGGGCCTTGCACCGCGACCTGCGAAGCTGACAATGCACGGGACGGCCCAGGTGTGGACCGTTCGCACCGACTCTGGCCGGCCGCTGGTGGCGGTATCGGCGCGTGATGCAGAGGCGCTTGCCGCCCTTGAACGCCCCTTGCCGCATTACGGCGGACAGAGCTGGCTGGTTTTTGACGGCAGCCGCGCGCTTGAGCGTGGCGTGTGGGAGGCACCAGGGACGGCCGTGCCGGTGGAAATGCGCTGATCCTTGCCGACCGCTGGATGCACGTGCCGGCTTGCCCGCAGATCATCGAGGCGGCGAGCAGCGTAGAATCGGCCTCATGAAGAGCACACCGCGTTCGCCCCATTCGGACTCCGAGCGCCTGGTTCGCCCGGGCGCATCCTTTCGCGTTGCGCAGCGGCCTGTCGGGCGAGCGCTCGCGCTGCTTGGCGCGCTGGGTCTGTGGCATTCGGCGATCGCTGCCGATGGCGAGTTTGCCTCCTGCCTGCAGCAGTTGCGTATCGAGGCCGCATCGAAGGGCGTTTCGCCGGCGATTTTTGATCAGCACACCGCCGCGCTGGTGCCGGACATGGCGGTGGTCGGCTTTCTCGATGCACAGCCCGAGTTCGTGACACCCATCTGGGACTACATGGCTGGCCTGGTCGACGCCGAACGCGTTGCCGATGGGCGCGCCATGCTCGCACAGTGGGCCGAAGTGCTCGCCCGCGTCGAGAATCAGTATGGTGTGGATGCCGCCACCGTGGTTGCGGTATGGGGGGTGGAGAGCAACTTCGGGCGCAATTTCGGTAGCCGACCCTTGCTTACCTCGCTGTCCACGCTGTCCTGCTTTGGCCGTCGTCAGTCCTTCTTCCGTGGCGAGTTCTTCACTACGCTGAAGATCATTCAGGACGGCCACGTCGCTGCCGAACGCCTGAATGGTTCGTGGGCGGGGGCTTTCGGTCACACGCAGTTCATGCCGTCGACCTTCATGCGGCTGGCCGTCGATTTCGATGGTGATGGCCGGCGCGATCTGGTCGACAGCGTGCCCGATGCGCTGGCCTCCACCGCTAATTTTCTCAAGCGCGCCGGCTGGCGCAGCGATCTGGCCTGGGGCTTCGAAGTCGCACTGCCAAAAGGCTTTGATACCTCGGACGCGGGCCGGCGCAACAAGCAGGCGATGCGACAATGGGTCGCACGCGGGGTGAAGCGCGTCGACGGTGCCGCCCTGCCGGCTGATGCGACGCCGGCCGGCTTGCTGCTGCCTGCCGGCGCGGATGGGCCTGCCTTTCTCGTCACCCGCAACTTCGATGCGCTGTACTCCTATAACGCGGCCGAGAGCTACGCCCTGGCGATCGCCCACTTGTCCGACCAGGTGCGCGGTGGTGGGCCGTTTGTCGCCTCGTGGCCGACTGATGATGCTGGCTTGTCACGAGCCGAACGGCGAGAGGTGCAGACCTTGTTGATCAACCGGGGTCATGACATCGGTGAGCCCGATGGCATGATTGGCGCACGTACGCGTGAGGCACTGAAGCAGGTGCAGGATGAACTCGGGTTGGTTGCGGACGGCCGTGCCGGGCAGCGGGTATTGCAGGCGCTGCGTGCTGCTGGTTCCCGCTGAGCTACGCGCGCCGTCTGGCCGATGGCATCCGTGTGCGCCGCGGGGTAGCGCTCGTCAAGTCTGGCCGAACCTGGGGCGCTGAGCCGTCCATCATACGGGCGTTTGGCGGCGCGGTGTTCAGGCTGCCCTTGCCAAGGCACCGGTAGTCTCAGCGTCAGTCTGCGTCAGGGCTGGTAAGTGTTATCAGCAATCGCTGTGCGATGGTGGTGGCGGCACAATCCACCTGTTTTCTTCGGAGACAATCCGCATGAGCCACAATCCCAGGGCCTTAGCCAACGCGACGCGCGTGGCGCCGCCGCTTGAGGCAGCACGCAGTTACCCGGTAAAGCCGACCGATGTCTTTGTGTTCGGCACCTGCGTGATCGACCTCTTCTTTCCGGGTGCCGGCATGGATTCGATCCGGCTGCTTGAACGTGAGGGCATCAAGGTGCATTTCCCGCAGGCACAGAGTTGCTGTGGCCAGCCGGCTTATACCTCGGGCTACACCGGTGAGGCGCGGGAGGTGGCGCGGGCGCAACTGGCGCTGTTTGCCGGCGACTGGCCGGTCGTGGTGCCCTCCGGGTCCTGCGCTGGGATGTTCCGCCACCACTATCCCGAACTGTTCAAGGATGAGCCCGAGACCCTGAAGCTGGTTGAGTCGCTGGCGGCGCGTACTTATGAGCTGGCCGAGTTTCTGTTGAACGTGTGCCGTATCCAGTTGTGTGACGCGGGTGCCCCGGTCAAGGTGGCGCTGCACACTTCCTGCTCGGCGCGGCGCGAGATGAATACCCACGTCCACAGCCGCGCCCTGCTTGCCCAGCTCGGGGCGGTGGAGCGGATCGATCATGCGTATGAGAGCGAGTGCTGCGGCTTTGGCGGTGCCTTCAGCGTGCGCATGCCCGACATTTCTGGCCTGATGGTGCTGGACAAGACCAAGGCCCTGGCGGGTTCGGGCGCGGCCGAGGTCGTTAGTGCGGACTGTGGCTGTCTGATGAACATCAACGGCGCGCTGGAAAAGCAGGGCGCGTCCCTGCGCGGTGAGCATCTTGCCAGCTTCCTGTTGCGACGTAGCGGAGGGAAGTGACATGAGCAGCCCTGCCAACGTGCCCGAGGCACCGATCGAGTTCAAGCGCAACGTGCGTGAGGCGCTGGCCGATGGACAGTTGCGTCGTAACTTTCGCGGTGCAATGGACTTCCTGATGGCCAAGCGCGCTGCCCAGTTCCCGGATGAGGACGAGCGCGAGCGCTTGCGTACCTTCGGTAACCAGGTGCGCGCGCGCGCGCTGTCGAGGCTGCCCGAGCTGCTCGAGCGCCTGGAGACCAGCCTGACGCGCAACGGGGTGAAGGTGCACTGGGCCGAGACGGTGGAAGAGGCCAACGCGATCGTGCATTCGATTGTGCAGGCGCATGAAGCGAAGCATGTCATCAAGGGCAAGTCGATGGTCAGCGAGGAAATGGAGATGAACCATTTCCTTGGCGACCATGGCGTCGATTGCCTCGAGTCGGACATGGGCGAGTTCATCGTGCAACTGCGCGAGGAGAAGCCTTCGCACATCATCATGCCGGCGATCCATCTCAACGCTGGGCAGGTTGCGTCCCTGTTTCACGACAAGCTGGATGTCGATTACACCGAAGATGTGGACCGACTGATCCAGATCGGCCGCGAGACGCTGCGCCGCAAGTTCTTCGAGGCCGATATCGGCGTGTCGGGGGTGAACTTCGCCATCGCCGAGACGGGCACGCTGCTGCTGGTCGAAAACGAAGGCAATGGCCGCATGTCGACCACTGTCCCGCCGGTGCACATCGCCGTGACCGGCATCGAGAAAGTGGTCGAGAACCTGCGCGACGTGGTGCCCCTGTTGTCGCTGCTGACGCGTTCGGCGACTGGCCAGCCGATCACGACCTACGTCAACATGATCTCCGGCCCGCGCAAGGCCGATGAGCTGGACGGCCCGCGCGAGGTGCATCTGGTGCTGCTCGACAACGGTCGCAGCCAGGCTTTTGCGGACGGCGAGCTGCGCCAGACGCTGAACTGCATCCGCTGCGGCGCATGCATGAACCACTGCCCGGTGTACACGCGGATCGGCGGCCACGCCTACGGCACCGTTTATCCGGGGCCGATTGGCAAGATCGCCACGCCGCACATGCTCGGCCTTGAGAAAACACGTGATCTGCCCAGCGCCTCGTCCTTGTGCGGGGCCTGTGGTGAGGTTTGCCCGGTCAGGATCCCGATTCCGGCATTGCTGCGTCGTCTGCGCGAGGAGGCCGTGCGCGCGCCGGACGACGTGCCGCATCACCTGCGCGGCCAGGGCGCCAAGTACTCGGCTAAGGAACGCATGATTTGGAAGGCGTGGTCGAAAATGAACACTTCTCCCGCCCTGTACCGTCTCGTTGGCTATGCCGGCACGCGCCTGCGCGGATTGATGCCGTCCAACATCGGGCCCTGGACCGAGCACCATGCGCCGCCCAGGCTGGCTGCGCGCACCCTGCACGAACTGGCGCGCGAGCACCTGGGAGATGAATGAATGACCGCCAAGGAACGCATTCTCGCCAAACTGCGCGCCAGCCTCGACGGCAGCACACCGGTTGCGGACGACTACGATGAAGCGTTGCTCACGACGCCCTGGGCGTACGCAGCGGACAAGCGTGTCGATCGTCTGCGTGAAGTGCTTGAGGCCGTTCATGGCGAGACACGGCTGACGACGGCTGCCGACTGGCCGGCACTCGTGGTTGAGGCGCTCAGCGAGCGGGGCATCGACGAATTACTGATCTCGCCCGCCACCGCTCATGGCCAGCAACTGGCGGCTTACCTGGCTCTGAGCGGTGAGACACTGAAGCTGAAGGCCTACGACCGTCCGGTCGAGGAATGGAAGGAAACGCTGTTTTTCCATACGCCGGCGAGCCTGACCGGAACCCTGGGTGGCATCGCCGCGACCGGCAGTCTCATCGTCTGGCCGACGGCGCAGGAGCCGCGCCTGATGAGCCTGGTGCCGCCGCTCCACATCGCGCTGCTGAAAGTGAGTGAGGTTTTCGACAACCTTCACGAGGCGATGCACAGGCAGCGTTGGGTGAACGGTCTGCCGACCAACGCACTGCTGATCTCCGGACCATCAAAAACGGCGGACATCCAGCAAACACTCGCTTATGGAGCGCATGGGCCGAAGGAGTTGCTGGTGCTGATTCTGCAGAATGCCTGAGTGTCACGGATGGGGCGCCGGCGATGGGAGTACGGTAGCAGGCCTGCCCTGGGCGCAGTGATGAAGATGACGGGCTTTGCCGACTTTCGCTAGAATCGCCGGCTCAGGGCAGGCCCTCGGTCGCTACCCCACACTCTTCAGGTTGCGCATGCAAGATCTTGCTTACTTCAAGTGGTCCATCCTCGTCACCGTTCTTGGCGTTGCCGGCGGTTACCTCCTTGCTGGTCCTTCGGGTGCCTTCATCGTCGTGGTGCTGGCGATCCTCGAAACCTCGCTGTCCTTCGACAATGCGGTGGTCAACGCCACGGTGCTCAAGCATATGGACGAGAAGTGGCGCCAGCGCTTCCTGCTGTGGGGCATCCTGATCGCGGTATTCGGGATGCGGATCGTATTTCCGCTGGCCATCGTCGGCGTCGTCGCCAGCATGGGACCGATGGAGGTGATCGATCTTGCCTTGTTCAACGAGGCAGAGTACGCGCGCATCCTGCTGTCGGCCCATCACGAGATCGCAGCTTTCGGCGGCGCCTTTCTGTTGATGGTGTTCCTGAAATTTTTCGTCGACAGCAACAAGGACGAGCATTGGCTAAGCATGCTGGAGGAACCCCTGACCCGGCTTGGCCGCCTGGAGGCCGCGCAGATTCTGCTGACCTTGCTCGCCATCCTCGGCAGTGCGGCCTATCTCGATAGCGACACCCGACGTGTCGAGTTTGTGGTGGCGGGGCTATGGGGCTTGATCACCTACATCGTCGCCGACGGCCTTGGTGCGATTCTCGGTGGCGCGCCGGGCGAAGGGGGAAAGGCAGTGGTCAAGACGGGCTTTGCCGGCTTTCTTTATCTGGAACTGCTGGATGCCTCGTTCAGCTTCGACGGCGTGATCGGCGCCTTTGCGCTGACCACCAGTCTGCCGATCATTGCCATCGGCCTTGGGGTGGGCGCGATGTTCGTACGCTCGTTCACGTTGATGCTGGTCTATCGTGAGACGCTGAACGCCTATCGCTTTCTCGAGCACGGCGCGTTCTGGGCGATTGGCGCGCTGGCCGCGGTGATGTTCGTCGGTGTGCATGTGCACATTCCCGAGGTCATCACGGGTCTGGTCGGAGCCGTACTGATCGGCGCTGCGTTCTGGAGCTCGCTGCGCCATCGGCGTGCCAGCGTCTGAGCCGGGCTGTAACCCGGCGCGCGCTCAGTCGCGCCGGGTGTGCAACAGGTAGTTCACATCTGTGTCGCGCCCCAGCGAATACTCACGCGTCAGCGGGTTGTAGCTCATGCCGATGAGTTCGTGTGTGTCCAGCGCGGCCAGGCGACAGTAGCGGCTCAGCTCGGAGGGTTTGATGAACTTGGCGTATTCGTGGGTGCCGCGCGGCAGCATGTTCAGCACGTACTCGGCGCCGATGATTGCCAGCACATAGGCCTTCAGGTTGCGGTTCAGCGTCGAGAAGAATACATGGCCACCAGGTTTGACCAGGCGTGCGCAGGCGGCGATGGTGCTTGCTGGATCCGGTACATGTTCCAGCATTTCCATGCAGGTGACGACATCGAAATGGCCGGGCATCTCTTCCGCAAAGGCTTCGGCGCTGACCAGACGGTAGTCGACCTGGTGGCCGCTCTCGAACAGGTGCAGCCGCGCGACACTGAGGGCCTTCTCCGATAGATCAATGCCGGTGACGCAGGCGCCTACCGAGGCCATGCCTTCAGTCAGGATGCCGCCGCCGCAGCCGACATCCAGCACTGTCTTGCCGGAGAGAGCAGCCTTGCCGTCTATCCAGCCAAGGCGGAGCGGGTTGATTTCGTGCAGAGGCTTGAATTCGGATGCAGGATCCCACCAGCGGTGGGCGAGATCACTGAATTTCTGCAGTTCGGCAGGGTCGGCGTTGATTGTGCTCATCTGTTGTCACCGCTTGCTAAGTTAAATGAGACCATCGTTTGGGCGGTGCGTTTCGGCCACGGCGCCGCACAAAACAAAAAGCCCCGCCGAAGCAGGGCTTTTTGCACAGCAGGTGATCGATTACTTGGAGCCGATGACTTCGACTTCCACGCGACGATCGGGCTGCAGGCAGTCGATCAGAGCCTTGCGGTTCTTCACGGTATTGCACTTGGCGCCGGTCACGGGCTGCTTCTCGCCCTTGCCTTCAGTGTAGACGCGATTGGCTTCGACGCCCTTCGACACCAGGTAGGTCTTCACGGCGGCAGCGCGACGCTCGGACAGCTTCTGGTTGTAGCCATCAGAACCGAGGCGGTCGGTATGACCGACAGCCAGGATCACTTCCAGCTTCAGTTGCTTCGACTTGGCGGCCAGCTCGTCGAGCTTGCTGCGACCTTCGGGCTTGAGCGTGGCCTTGTCGAAGTCGAACAGGGCGTCAGCGGCGAGCTTGATCTTGTCGGCAGTGGGCTTCGGCGCGGGTGCAGGAGCCGGTTTGGCGGCTGCCATCGGTGCTACGCACTTGTCTTTGGCAACGATGTCGCTGTCGCATTCGCAACCGGCCGGGAACTGGCCGGCCATGGCGGTCGAGGCGGCAGCCGGCGACCAGTAGCCGGTGCGCCAGCACAGGTCAGCACCGCTGCGGGCAACGACATTACGGGCGTCGATGACGTAGGGAACTTCGCCCTTGCCGTCGACAACCACATCCTTGACCTGAGCGTAGGCGCCGGGCGCGGACAAGCCGATCGAAGCGATGGCTGCAAGCATGAGCATCTGTTTGGTTTGTTTGATCATGGTTTCCTCTTTGATGGGCGAGTCGCCAGAATTACCACTGCAACTGAAGGTGAAAACAGCCAGAAAGCCGCATTCGCGTCGGACTTGAACTTTGTATCTAGTTCAATTAGCGAACCTAGTTTGCCATACCGACGCGATTCTGAGCAATTCTTTGTCGCTTATTTGCAACAGCGGAACCCCTTTGTCCACGCGGGATTCGCCGTTTACCCAGACGTGTGTGACATGTTCGCGACCCGCGACGTAGACGAGGTGCGATGCCGGATCGAAACAGGGTTGGGTCAGTACGCAGCCAAGATCGATCGCGCACAGGTCGGCGCACTTTCCGGCCGAGATCGAGCCAATCTGCTCTCCGAGTCCAAGGGCCTGGGCACCCCCTAGCGTGGCCATGCGCAGAACCGTGTGAGCGGGCAGGGCCGCGGCATCGAGTGCGCTGACCTTGGCCAGCAGGGCGGCATGGCGCATCTCCTGGAACAGGTCGAGGCGATTGTTGCTTGCTGCGCCGTCGCTGCCGAGGCCAACGCGAATCCCTGCATCCAGCAGGCGCGTGACCGGCGCGATGCCGCTGCCGAGCTTCATGTTGGAACTTGGGCAGTGGGCCACGCTGCAACCATGGTGGGCGAGCAACTCAATGTCAGCTTCGTCAAGATGGACCGCATGCACCCCGATAAGGTTCTCTCCCAGCACGCCAAGCCTGGCAAGACGCTCGAGCGGGCGGATCCCATGTTCGGCGATCGAGTCGCGGATCTCGGTTGTGGTTTCGTGGACGTGCAGGTGGATGGGGAGGTCCAGTTCGTCGGCGAGCGCGCGTACGCGTCGAAAGCTGGCGTCAGACACGGTATAGGGCGCATGGGGCGCCATCGAGAACGAAATGTTCGGATGCTCGCGCCATTGGTCGCGGGCAGCGAGGCCCTTGCGCAGGTAGTCGTCGGCATCGCTGGCCCACGGGGTAGGAAACTCCATCAGCACAATCCCAAGCACTGCCCGCATGCCGGCTTCGGCAAAGGCGTCGGCTGCAGCGTCGGGGTGGAAATACATGTCATTGCAGGTCGTGATGCCGCCGCGCAGCATCTCGGCTGCGGCCAGTCGGGTGCCGTCGCGCACCGAGGCTGCGCAGACATGGCGCCCTTCCGCCGGCCAGATTGCTTCCTGCAGCCAGCGCATCAGCGGCAGATCGTCGGCGATGCCACGCATCAGGTTCATTGCGGCGTGGGCATGCAGGTTGACGAGGCCGGGGATGAGGACGTGCTGCGCGAGGCTGACCGTGGTGGCGGGGTGGAAGCGGCTGCGTGCTTCGTCGATCGGCAGGACGGCAAGGATCCGGCCGTCGTTGATGGCAAGCGCATGGTTCTCCAGCGTGATGCCGGCCGGCTCGATCGGGATGATCCAGCGCGGGCAAATCAGAAGGTCGATCTTTTCAGTCACGCTTCGGACTCTTTAGAAAGGTGCGGGGCGGGCGCAAGCCGAGCTGTCTGGCACGGGGCTAATGGCAGGATGGATTTCGTTACGATTTAATCACGGGCATGCCCAGGCTAACAATCGCATGCTGCAGATGTAGGCGACTGCGTGTGCGCATACACAGGCGCAGCGACTTCATGCCACAATCGCGGCGTCAGTAACGGTTTGCGGCGATCCATTCGAGCGCACCAGAGCCCATATGAGCCGAATTCCCGAAACCATAGGCAACTATCGCATCCTGCATGAAATCGGTCGTGGCGCGACGGCGATTGTCTATTTGGCCGAGAGCCCGGATTATCCTGAGCCGGTAGCGCTCAAGCATGTCCGCTTCGAGGACAGGGCGAAGGACGAGGCAAAATGGAACCGCCGTTTGCTCAAGCTGCTGAAGGCGGAAAAATCGGTTTCCACGCGGCTGAGCCACCCGAACATCATTCGCATTTTTGACGCCACGGTCGAACCCACCGAAGCTTACGTGGTGATGGAGTATTTTCCCGGCGGCTCGCTCGAGCGCTATTGCAGCTTCGAGAAGCTGCTGCCGATACATCGGACCATCGGAATCATCTTCAAGTGTTGCATGGCGCTCGATCATGCTTTCCGTCAGGGCATCGTGCATCGCGATATCAAGCCGGCGAACATCCTGGTCGATGACGATGACAACGTGAAGATCACCGACTTCGGCCTGGCGATGAACATCAGCAAGCGCGTCGATACTGATTCGACCTTCATCATGGGTGTGGGCTCGCCTGCGTACATGAGTCCCGAACAGATCAAGGGCTATCCGCTCAACCAGAAGACCGATCTCTATTCGCTTGGGGTGATGCTGTTCCACATGCTGACCGGTCGCTTGCCGTTTCGCGCCAGCAATCCTGCGCAACTCGTGTACAAGATCATCAACGCTGACCCGCCAAACGTGTCACAGCTAAACCCCGACGTGCCCGAGCAGATGGATGCAGTGATCCGCAAGGCGCTGGAAAAGGACTTGTACTCGCGGTACCGAAACGGTGCAGAGTTCGCGAAGGATCTTGCCGCCGTGCGCTACAAGATCCTCGACGAAAACTATGTGGCGCCGGATACCGGTCGTTTTGCGCAGCTGCGCAAGCTCGCTTTCTTTACCGAGTTCGAGGACGTTGAGCTCTGGGAAGTGTTGCGGATCTCCTCCTGGCGCAAGGTGGAGCGGCATGTTTCGCTGGTGAGGGAGGGCGACTCCGACCAGCGTTTTGGCATCGTGCTCGACGGCAGCGTCGAGTTGTCGATTGAGGGTCGGCGGGTGATCGAGTTGGGGGTGGGCGAGGTTTTTGGTGCGCAGGCCTGGCTTGATCATATAGAGCACCGGCACATGATGTCGGTGGTTTCCCTGTCGCCCCTGACCTATCTCGAGATCAACCCCGCCGCGCTGGCGCTGGCCAGCGAAGAAGTGCTGGAGCGCTTCCGGCGCGAACTGGCGACCGTGATCGTGCGTCGCCTTGCGCTGGCTGCAAGGCAGCTGTCTGCAGCCGGACCGCCTGCGGTGCGTGGTGAATTCACCGCGACCGGCGGTCTCGACCTGCAGTTGCTGGAACCCTGACTCAGTTCTTGGCGCCGATGGCGAGTGCGCGCGCGCGCGCTGCCTTCAGGCTGGCTTCGTCAGTTTGCGGCAGCTGCAGCCAACTGCCCAAGTGGTCGATGGCAATGTTGCCAAGGGCTTCGATCCATTCGGAGCGCTCGTTGAGGCAAGGGATGTAGTGGAATGTCTTGCCGCCGTGATGGAGGAAGGCCTCACGGCACTCCATGGCGATTTCCTCTAGCGTTTCCAGACAGTCCGACACGAAGCCCGGGCAGATTACATCCACGCGGCCCACGCCCTGCGTCGCCAGCGCCTCAAGCGTGGGCTGGGTGTAAGGCTTTAGCCATTCTGCCTTGCCGAAGCGCGACTGGAAGGTGACCAGCGCCTGCTCGGGCGGCAAGTCAAGCGCCTCGGCCAGAAGGCGACCGGTCTTGAGGCATTCGCAATGATAGGGGTCGCCGAGTTCGAGCGAGCGCCGCGGCACGCCGTGGAAACTCATTACCAGGCGATCGGGTTTGCCGTGTGTCGCCCAGTGCTGGCGCACGCTGCTGGCCAGGGCCTGGATGTAGCCGGGATGGTCGTGAAAGTTGCGGACGAAGCGCACTTCTGGCTGGTTGCGGATATGGGCGAGGCAGCGTGCAAATTCGTCGGTGACGGTGGCCGTGGTGCTGGCCGAGTACTGTGGGTAGAGCGGTAGCACGAGGATACGCGTGCTGCCGCGTGCCCGCATCGACTGGAGTTTGTCGGCGATCGAAGGCGCACCGTAGCGCATCGCAAAGTCCACATCGACCTGGGCATGGCCGGCATCGGTGAACTGGCTTGCCAGCAATGCGGTCTGCCGCTCGGTGTGGACCTTCAGCGGCGAACCTTCGTCCATCCATACACTGGCGTACTTCTTGGCTGATGCGGCTGGGCGGGTGGTGAGGATGATGCCGTTCAAGATGAGCCACCAGATGACGCGCGGAATCTCCACCACGCGTGGGTCCGACAGAAACTGCTTCAGGTACGGGCGCAGCGCCGCTGCGGTGGGCGCTGTCGGGGTGCCCAGATTGACGAGAAGAATTCCAGTGCGTGGGGCGGTGCCATGCTGATAGGGGGCTTCGGGCCAGTAGCGGGCCATGGGTGTCCTTGCTGTTCTTGATTGTTGGGGTGTTCGGCAGTGCGCGGACGGTGCGCGTCAAGTCGTATCCATCTAGAGCTACGCCTCAGGCGTTGGGCGACAGTGCGCTCGAGAGCAGTCGTGCAGTGATGTCCACGATGGGGATCACGCGGTCGTAGGCCATGCGCGTGGGGCCAATCACGCCCACTGAACCGACGACCTGACCGTTGACTTCGTAGGGGGCGGTAATCACGCTGCAGCCGTCGAGCTGGGCGAGGCCAGATTCGCCGCCGATGAATATCTGTACGCCCTCGGCCTTGTTCGATAGCTCAAGCAGCTGCATCAGACCGGTACGTTGCTCGAAGAGTTTGAAAAGCTCTCGCAGGCGCGACATGTTCGAAGACAGGTCTTCGATGTCGAGCAGATTCGTCTCGCCGGAAATCACGTAGCTGGTAGCGGTTTCCTCGGCCGCCTCGCTTCCCGCGTCTACCGTCGCGGCCATCAGTTCGGTCATGTCGCTGCGCAATTGTCGCAGTTCGTCGGTGATGCGGCGGCGGATGTCGTCGAAAGACAGGCCGGCGAAGTGTTCGTTCAGATAGACGGCGGCGGTGCTGAGCTCGGGGGCGGTGTAGGCACGTCGCGTCATCAG
>Ga0073903_10000730_pt1 | contig 17047 bp, 18 predicted proteins | sample KloWWTKNB14_bulk_FD_66665 | JGI IMG/M metagenome (GOLD analysis project Ga0073903, IMG submission 66665) | Active sludge microbial communities from Klosterneuburg, Austria, studying microevolution and ecology of nitrifiers - Klosterneuburg... | ecosystem: Engineered > WWTP > Aerobic digester >... | reverse complement strand
CCGACCTCGAGGCCGAGCACGCGCGCTTGTCCGGCCTGGGCGTGCACTTCACGATGCCGCCCACGAAGCAACCCTGGGGCGGGTTCATGGCCATGATCTCGGATGCGGATGGCAATGTCTTCTACCTGGACCAGGTATCGGCGGCGCATGGCTAGCCCGCTTCGGGCCGGCAATCGATGAACCCCACGGAGAATCCATGACCGGCATCGCACTCTTCTTCGGCATGATCGGCCTCGCGTGCGCCATCGTCATCGGCGTCGGCTTGTGGACCCGGAAGCGGCTGCAACGCGCCTCGCCGGACCCGAAGGCCCTCGCGAGGCTCACGCCCACGGGCGCCGCGGTCGCCTTCGCGGCATTCGCGAACATCCTCGCCAGGCTCGGGCATCCCGTGGCGAGGGATCGAAAGCCCGGGAGGTGAACGCCATGGATGCGTCGGCAGCCAACAAAGCGGTCACTATCATCCGGGGCATTCAATGGGAGAATCCCGGTTGAGCGCCTCCGTGCAAATGCTGGGCCCGGTCATCGCGCTGGTGGCGTGGTCCCTGGTGATGTGGGTGTGGATGTATGTCACGAGGATTCCGGCCATCTACGCGGCCGGGATGAAGCTCGACCCCGATGCCCCCCGGGGCGAGCAGATGGCCCTGCTTCCGCCGCGGGTTCGCTGGAAAGCCGACAACTACAACCACCTGATGGAGCAGCCGACCCTCTTCTACGCGATCGCGATCGCGCTCTCCGTGCTCTCGGTGAGCACCTGGGGAATCCTCGCCCTCGCCTGGGCCTACGTGGCGCTGCGGGTGGTCCACAGCCTCGTCCAGGCGCTGGGAAACCGGATCGAGATCCGGTTCGCGCTGTTCGTGCTCTCCAACATTCCGCTCTTCGCCCTCACGGTCGCTGCGGCCGTGGAGTTCGCGGGCCGGATGGCCGGCGCATAGCCGCCCGCGCGCCCGGAAGGAGAGGCGACCCATGGCCCTGCTCGTCGGCACGGTGCTTGCCCTCGCCGTGGGGATCTTCGCCACCGCCCTCGGGCTGGACCGCGACCGCGCCTTCTACCCGACCGTGGCGATCGTCGTCGCGGCGTACTACGCCCTGTTCGCGGTGATGGGCGGTTCCCACGAGGCGCTCGTCATCGAGTCGCTGGTGGGCGTGGCCTTCGTGGTCGCCGCGGCAACGGGCTTCAAGTCCTCGCTGTGGATCGTGGCGGGGGCGCTCCTGGCGCACGGCATCTTCGACTTCGCTCGCGGCGACGCCATCGCCAACCCGGGCGTGCCGGCGTGGTGGCCCTCGTTCTGCCTCGCCTACGACGTCACCGCGGCGGCGTACCTGGCTTGGTTGATCAGGAGCGGGCGTGTCCGTGCCTCGGCCTGACCCGGCGCGCTTCCGTGCCGCGTATGGTGCGGAACTGTCTGCGGCAAGCGCGGCGGCCGCGGGCGGGGATGCGCCGGCCGCCTTCCATCACCTGGAGCGCGCGCACATCCTCAGCCAGCGCCATACGCTCGCGCACGTTCGCGTGCATTGGCGCATGTTGCGGCTGGGCGCCTCGGTGGGCGACTGGCGCGAGGTGCTGGGGCAAGCCTCGCGCATCGCCGCCGCCGCGATCTTCTCGCGCATCTGGGTGCCGATCGGGAACACCGGCCGCGCCAACGTCAGCGCGCTGAAGCCCATGCCCGTCCCGGAAGACCTGCGCGCGATCCTGTTCGAACGCGCACACGGCCGCCAATCCCCCCACGAACAGTAGGGTTGTCGGCTTTCGGCGCACGGGCACGCCGATTCCGGCGGGCGCCCATCGACAGCCGCCACCGATTCTGCATTAATGCCGGCACCGGGGGCGGCCACATCGCCTTGCGGGGAAGCGGCGCCGCGCCATCCGCGGCGCCGGTACGGTCCGATCATCCAACCGAGGAGATGAAATGAGATCGAAGGCGAAAGTGCCGGGGCCCGGCACGGTGATTTCGGGGGTGCTGCTGCTCGCGGGCGCGCAGGTCGCGCTTGCCGCGCCGCCCGTGCTCCACCACGAAGGCGGCTTGCTCAAGCTGCACAACGTCCGCATCGAGGCGGCCAGCCCGTCGCAAGCCGCCGAGGCCGCGCGCAAGGGGCCCGTGGCCGGCCGGGCGGGCCTGCGTGCCTTCATCGACCCGCAGTCCGGCGAGCTTCGCGCCCAGACCCCGGAGGAAATGATGGAGGCCGCGACCGTCAAGGCCGCCCCGATGTCCGGCGCCGCGAAGTCCATGTTCCTCACGCCGGCCGGCGGCATCGCCGCGATGCTCGACGAGACCTACATGTCGAACGCGATCGTGACGAAGGACGCTTCCGGCAAGGCGCACCTGCAGTGCGTCACGGAAGACCCGAAGGCGACCAGCCAACGCGTCCTCAAGGGCCACGCCGCGAAGGGGCACCGCCATGACCACTAAGCGCCCGCTCGCCTCCTTCCTGCTCGCCGCGACCCTCGCCGCCGGCGCGATCGCCCAGTCGGCCACGGCCGCCAACATCATCATCGTCAACAACAACGCCCCGGGCATCGGCTTCAACGACCCGACCCCGGCGGCGCCCGTCGGCGGCAACCCGGGCACGACGCTCGGGCAGCAGCGCCTGAACGCCTTCGCCTACGCCGCCTCGATCTGGGGCGCGCAGCTGCAGAGCGACGTGGACATCCGCGTGCTCGCCCAGATGGTGCCGCTCACCTGCACCGCGACTTCGGCGGTGCTCGGTTCCGCCGGGCCGCGGTTCGTGCTGCGGGACTTCCCGGGCGCGCTGCCGGGCCACTGGTACCACGGGGCACTGGGCAACAAGCTGGTCGGCGCCGACCAGTTCGGCGGCGCGCCGGTGATCGGGGCGAACTTCAATTCCCGCCTCGGCGAACCCACGTGCCTCGCGGGGTCGCCCTTCTACCTCGGGCTCGACAACAATCACGGCGGCGCGATCGACCTCGTCGCCGTGCTGCTGCACGAGTTCGCGCACGGCCTGGGCTTCTCCACCGTCACCAACGGCACGACGGGCAACTACCTCGCCGGCTTCCCGAGCGTCTACGACAACTTCGCGTTCGACAATTCGCTCGGCAAGGCGTGGAACCAGATGACCGCGCCCGAGCGGCAGTTCTCCGCCGTGAACGGCCGCAACCTCGTCTGGTCGGGCGCGAACGTGACGGCCGCGGCCCCCGCCGTGCTTTCCGCCGGCACGCCGGAGCTGCGGATCCTCGCGCCGTCGTCGGTCGCCGGGACCTACCTGGTGGGCGCGGCGTCGTTCGGCGCGGCGCTCGACTCGCCGGGGCTCACGAAACAGGTGATGCAGGTCGTGGACCAGCCCGACGGCACGGGCCTCGCCTGCAACCCGCTCGACGCCGCCAACGCGCGCGCGGTGAAGAACCGCATCGCGATCGTCGATCGCGGCGTGTGCGCGTTCACCGTGAAGGCGAGGAACGCGCAGGACGCCGGGGCGGTGGGCGTGATCGTCGTGGACAACGTCGCGGCGTCGCCCCCGGCAGCCCTCGGCGGCGTCGATCCCGCCGTCACCATCCCGGCGGTGCGCGTCGCGCTAGCGGACGGCAGCGCGCTCAAGGCGGCGATCAACGCCACGCCGTCGGGGCGCAGCTCGGGCGTCGTCGCCCGGCTCGGCGTGGACCCGTCGCAGCTCGCGGGCGCGGACAAGCTCGGGCGCGTGATGCTCTTCTCGCCGAACCCGTTCCAGGGCGGCTCGTCGGTCTCGCACTGGGACACGAGCGCGTTCCGCAACCTGCTGATGGAGCCCTCCATCAACGCGGATCTCACGCACAGCGTGGTCCCGCCCGAGGACCTGACGCTGCCGATGTTCAAGGACCTCGGCTGGTGACGGGGTAGCGCGGCAAAGGGGGGCGGCCTCGGCCGCCCCTTTTCATTTCCGCCAGGGCGGCTCGCCTTCGGCGTCGACCCCGTAGCGCGAGATCGCCTCGCCGACGCGGCTGTCTCCCAACGCGTGCAGCGCCGCCACCACGATCGCGTGCCGGTCCACCTCGAAGAAGCGCCGCAGCCGCTCGCGCGTGTCGCTGCGCCCGAAGCCGTCCGTGCCCAGCGCCACGAAGCGGTCGCGCACCCAGGGGCGGATGAGGTCCGCCACCGCGCTCACGTAGTCGCTCGCCGCCACCACCGGCCGCCCGTCCGCAGGCAACTGCCGCTCGATCCACGATGCCTCGGCCGCACCGCCCAGCCGCGAGATGCGGGAAAGCGCCATCGCTTCCCGCCGCAGCTCCGTGAAGCTCGTGACGGAGTACACCTCCGCCGCCACCTCCCAGTCGCGCTCGAGCAGCTCCGCAGCCGCCAATGCCTCGCCCAGGATCGTCCCGGCCCCCAGTAGCCTGACCGCACGGTCTTCTCGGGGGTACAGTTGATTGCGATGCACGCGGTGCATGCCGCGCAGGATTCCCTCCCGCGCGCCATCGGGCATCGACGGCTGCGCGTAGCCCTCGTTCATCACGGTCACGTAGTAGAAGACGTCCTCCTGCGCCGAGAGCATGCGGCGCATGCCGTCCTCGAGGATGACCGCCAGCTCGCAGGCGTACGCCGGATCCCAGGCGCGGCAGTTGGGCACGGTGGAAGCCACGAGGTGGCTCGTCCCGTCCTGGTGCTGCAGGCCCTCGCCCGATAGCGTCGTGCGCCCCGCGGTGGCGCCGAGGAGGAAACCGCGCGAGCGCGAATCCGCCGCCGCCCAGATGGCATCCCCCACGCGCTGGAAGCCGAACATCGAGTAGTAGATGTACATCGGCAGCATCGCGTGGCCGTGCGCGGAGTGGCTCGTGGCCGCCGCGACCCAGGAGGCCATCGCGCCCGCCTCGTTGATGCCCTCCTCGAGGATCTGCCCGTCCACCGCCTCCTTGTAGAACGAGAGCTGCTCGCGGTCCTCGGGCTGGTAGAGCTGGCCCAGCGGCGAGTAGATGCCGATCTGGCGGAAGAGATCCGCCATGCCGAAGGTGCGCGCCTCGTCGGCGATGATGGGCACGATGCGCCGGCCGATCGCCGGGTCCTTGAGGAGCGCGCCCACCATGCGCACCAGCGCGACGGTCGTGGACATCTCCTTGCCGCCGGCCTCCAGCGCGAACTTCGCGAACGCCGTGGCCGCGGGGGTGGCGAGCGCCCCGGCCGTGGCCACGCGCGCGGGCAGGTAGCCGCCCAGCTTCTCGCGCCGCGCGTGCAGGTAGGCCATCTCCGGGCTCTCGCGCGGCGGGCGCACGAACTCGCAGGCCTCGACCTGCGCATCGGTGAGCGGCAGCGCGAAGCGGTCGCGGAAGGCGACCAGCTCCTCGGTGTCGAGCTTCTTCTGCTGGTGCGTGGTCATGCGCCCCTGCCCCGCCGAGCCCATGCCGTAGCCCTTCTTCGTCTGCGCGAGGATCACCGTGGGCTGGCTCTCGTGGCGCGCCGCGTGCCAGTAGGCCGAGAAGATCTTCACCGGGTCGTGCCCGCCGCGGCGAAGCCGGTCGATGTCGTCGTCCGACAGGTGCGCGGCGAGGCTCTGCAGCTCCGGGTAGCGGTTGAAGAAGTGCTCGCGGTTGAAGCGCCCGTCGGTGGCGGCGTAGGTCTGGAACTCGCCGTCCACCGTCTCCGCGAAGCGCTTCTCGAGCAGCTGGTTCGTGTCGCGCGCGAAGAGCGGATCCCAGTCGCCGCCCCACAGCACCTTGATCACGTTCCAGCCGGCGCCGGCGAAGAGGCCCTCCAGCTCCTGCACGATGGAGCCGTTGCCGCGCACCGGCCCGTCGAGGCGCTGCAGGTTGCAGTTGACCACGAGCACGAGGTTGTCCAGCCGCTCGCGCGCGGCGAGCGACAGGCCGGCGAGCGACTCGGGCTCGTCCATCTCGCCGTCGCCCACGAACGCCCACACCTTGCGCCCCGCCGTCTGCGCGTGGCCGCGGTGCTCGAGGTAGCGCATGAAGCGCGCCTGGTAGATGGCGAAGAGCGGCCCCAGCCCCATCGAGCCCGTCGGGAACTGCCAGAAGCCCGGCATCAGCCACGGGTGCGGATACGAGGAAAGGCCCTTGCCTTCCGTCTCGCGGCGGTAGTTGTCGAGCTGCTCCGCCGTGAGCCGGCCCTCGAGGAAGGCGCGCGCGTACACGCCCGGCGCCGAGTGCGGCTGGAAGTAGACGACGTCGCCCGATTGCCCGGCGCGGAAGAAGTGGTTGAAGCCCACCTCGAAGAGGTCCGCGGCCGAGGCGTAGCTCGCGATGTGCCCGCCCAGCTCGCCGGAGGCGCGGTTGGCGCGCACCACCATCGCGAGCGCGTTCCAGCGCACCAGCGCCGAGACCCGGGCCTCGATCTCGAGGTTGCCCTGGTACGGCGGCTGCTCGTCCAGGCCGATGGTGTTCACGTAGGGCGTGGCGAGCACCTGCGGCAGCGGCACGCGGCGCACGCGGGCGTGCTGCAGCAGGCGCCTCAGGAGGTAGGTCGCGCGCCCCTTGCCCTCGGAGGCGATGAGGGCGTCGAGCGCGTCCATCCATTCGCCGGTCTCGAGCGGGTCGGCATCGGGCTCGAAGGGATCGCTTGCCGCCTTGGCGTTGTCCGCGTCCATGGGCTGGGAGGGTCGTTTGGCGTAGCCCCGAGCTTACCCCCGGCGCGCGCCGCCCGCCACCCCGAGGTCAAAGTCCTATAGTGGACTATTGTGCATTGCAGCGTTGACACGCCCGCCGCGAGAGCATTAAGGTGCCGCGAAGTTCTATAGAGGAGTTTGCATGCCCCGCGCCATCGTCCTCCACCGCGGCGACAACGTCGCAACCCTCATCGACACCGGGCAATCCGGCGAGACCTGCACGCTGCAGGGAGAGTCCGCAGGGGAGGTGGTGCTGCTGCAGGCGGTGCCCTTCGGCCACAAGGTCTGCGTGCGCGCCACGCCCGCAGGGGGCGACATCCTCAAGTACGGGCAGGTGATCGGCAGGGCCGCCCGCGCGCTTGCCGTCGGCGAGCATGCGCACGTCCACAACGTGGAGTCGGCGCGCGGGCGCGGCGACCTGGCGGAGGGCAGGCCATGACACGCACGTTCCTGGGTTATCCGCGCGCCAACGGCGCCGTCGGCGTGCGCAACCACGTCGCGGTGATCTCGGTGATGGACAACTGCAATCCGGTCACGCGCGCGATCTGCCAGGCGGTCGACATGACGCTGCCGGTGACCACCCTCTTCGTGCGCGGCCAGTACGGCCACGACCTCGAGGTCGCCTTCAACACGCTCGCCGGCATGGGGCGCAACCCGAACATCGCCGCCGTCCTGCTGGTGGGGCTCGAGGAGCAGACCACCGAGGAGGTCGCCCGGCGCATCCGGCCGGCCGGCAAGCCCGTGGAGTCGATCAACCTGCAGCCGCACGGCACCATCAACGCGGTGGCGGAAGGCACGCGGCGCGCGCTCAAGCTCGCGCTCGCCGCCTCGGCCGCGCGGCGCGCGCCCTGCCCGGTCTCCTCGCTGCTGGTCGGCGTCGAGTGCGGCGGATCGGACACCACCTCGGGTCTCACCTGCAATCCGACGATCGGGGCCATGGCCGACCGGCTGGTCGGCGACGGCGGCTCCGTCATCATCTCGGAGACCTCGGAGTTCCTGGGCGCCGAGCACCTGTTCGCCGCGCGCGCCGCGGACCAGGCCGTCGGCAAGGCGTTCGTCGAGGCGGTGACCCGCCTGGAGCGCGAGGCGGTGAGCCGCGGCATGGACATCCGCGGCACCAATCCCACGCAGGACAACATCCGCGGGGGCCTCACGACCATCGAGGAGAAGGCGCTGGGCGCCATGGCGAAGGCCGGAACCACGCCCCTGAGGAGCGTGCTCGCCTACGGCGAGGCGCCCGCCGGCAAGGGGCTTCACTTCATGGACGCGCCGGCGCCGGCGGTGGAGAACCTCACCGCCATGGCCGCGGCCGGCTGCCAGCTCATCTTCTTCGGCACCGGCGTCGGCAACCCCATCGGCAACATGGTCGCGCCCACCGTGAAGGTCTGCGGCAACGTGAACACGCTGCGCACGATGGCGGACAACATCGACTTCGACGCCAGTGCGATCCTCGAGAAGGGGTCGAAGGCCGGGAGCGTCGGCGAGCGCCTCTACGACTTCGCGATCGAGGTGGCCTCGGGCACGCGCACCACGAGCGAGCTGCTCGATGTTCGCGAGACGGCGATCAGCCGCTTCGCCCCCACCATCTGAGGAACGCGCCCCTTGACCAAGCTCGAGCGCATCTGCGAGTCCATCACCCGGCGGATAGAATCGGGTGCCCTGCGCGAGGGCGATCGGCTGCCCTCCGAGGAGCAGCTCGCCGCCCAGCATCGGGTGAGCGTGGGGACCGTCCAGAAATCGCTCGATCGCCTGGAGCACACGGGGCTGGTGACGCGCGAGCACGGGCGCGGCACCTTCGTCACCGGGTCGAAGGTGCGCACCTCGGACGTGAGCTACCTGCGCTTCCGCGACGCGAGCGGCCGGGAGGTTCCCAACTTCATCCACCTGCGCTCGGTGAAGAAGCTCAAGCGCCGGGGGCCGTGGTCCGATTTCCTCGGCGCCGTGCCCGCCTACGTGCGCATCGAGCGCCGGATCAGCGTCGGGGGCGAGCTGGACCTGCACAGCGCGTTCTGGCTTCGCGAGGCCGAGTTCGCGCGCCTGAACGGCAAGGACCGCGGCATGCTGGAGAAGAACCTGCGCGTGCTGCTCGGCCAGAAGCTCTCGCTGCCGACGCTGCGCGTCGACCAGTGGATCCGCTTCGAGCGCCCGCCGCAGGCCGTCGCGCGCATGCTCGGGCTCGCCAAGGACCAGCTGGGATTCGTGATGGAGATGCGGGGCTACACCCTGCGGGACCGGCCGCTGTACTACCAGTGCGTGTGCGCCGGCCCGTTCTCGAAGAACCTGGAAATCGTACGCTGACGGCGGCAGCCGCCGCCGTCTCGCGGGACCGAGGCCGCCTTCGTCCGCGGTCGAGCAAGGACAGCAACGAGGGAGAGCTGCAATGAACGCGACAGCGGTCGACAGTGGGAACCCGGCGGCCGGCGGCCCGGTGCCGTTGCTTTCGGTGGACGGCGTGACGCTGCAGTACAAGACGCGCGACCACCTCGTGACCGCGACCTACCGGGTCAGCTTCGACGTGTTCCCGGCCGACCGTTTCGTGCTGCTCGGCCCGTCGGGGTGCGGCAAGTCGACGCTGCTCAAGGGCGTCGGCGGCTTCATGAAGCCGGTGGAGGGCACGATGCGCCTGAAGGGGCGCGTGATCGACGCGCCGGGCCCGGACCGGATGATGGTGTTCCAGGAGTTCGACCAGCTCATGCCGTGGAAGACGGTCCTCGCGAACGTGATGTTCCCGATGCGCGTGAGCGGCGCCTTCCCGCGCAACGAGATCCGCGACCGGGCGATGGCGGCCATCGAGAAGGTCGGGCTCAGCAAGTTCCGCGACGTGCACCCGCACATGCTCTCCGGCGGCATGAAGCAGCGCGTGGCGATCGCCCGCGCCATGGCGATGGAGCCCGACATCCTGCTGATGGACGAGCCCTATGCCGCGCTCGACGCGCTCACTCGCCGCCAGATGCAGGAGGAGCTGCTGCAGCTCTGGGACGACACGCGCTTCGCCGTCCTCTTCGTGACGCACTCGATCGAGGAGGCGATCATCGTGGGCTCGCGCATCCTGGTGCTCTCGCCCCACCCGGGGCGCGTGAAGGCCGAGCTCAACGCGCACCAGTTCACCCACACCGAGCAGGGCAGCGCCGAGTTCATGGACCTGCACCGGCGCATCCACAACATGCTGTTCGCCGAGCGCCTCGAGGCGCAGGCGATCAAGGAGGCCGGCCATGGCTGACCCGCGCGAGAAGCCGCTGCCGCCGCTGCGGCTCGAGATCGAGAACAAGTCCCTGGAGTCCGGCCAGATCGGGGAGGTCCAGGTGCCCCTGTCGGCGTGGGAGCGCGTGGTCAACCTCGACTGGGTGCGCCGCCTCGCCATCCTGGTCATCCTCGCCCTCGCGTGGGAGATCTACGGCCGCCACCTGCAGAACCCGCTGATGGTGCCGACGTTCTCGAACATGGTCACCGCCCTCTGGGACGCCACCGTCCACGGGCCGCTGCTCGAGCGCATCTACACGTCCATCCGGGTCCTGCTCATCGGCTACGCCTGCGGCGTCGGGCTGGCGGCGGTGTTCACCGCGCTGGCCGTGTCCACGCGCGTCGGCACCGACCTGCTGTCCACGCTCACCGCGATGTTCAACCCGCTGCCCGCCATCGCGCTGCTGCCGCTGGCGCTGCTGTGGTTCGGCCTCGGCGTGCCCAGCCTGGTCTTCGTGATCATCCACTCGGTCCTCTGGGCGGTCGCGCTCAACACGCACTCGGGCTTCCTGTCGGTGTCGGAGACGATGCGCATGGCCGGCCAGAACTACGGGCTTCGCGGCGTGCGCTTCGTCGTGCACGTGCTGATGCCGGCCGCCTTCCCCGCGATCCTCGCCGGGCTCAAGATCGGCTGGGCCTTCGCCTGGCGCACGCTGATCGCCGCCGAGCTGGTGTTCGGCGTGTCGTCGCGCTCCGGCGGGCTGGGCTGGTTCATCTTCGAGAACCGCAACCAGCTCGAGACGGCCTACGTGTTCGCGGGGCTCACGGCGGTGATCATCATCGGCCTGCTGGTCGAGAGCGTGATCTTCCGCAACATCGAGGTGCGCACGGTCCGGAAGTGGGGCATGCAGCACTGAACCAGCACATGCGCCGGCGGCTCGGCCGGCGCAAACGACGAGGAGAAGACGACATGGAAGAGCCGGGCTTCATAGTTCACCACAAGGGCGACAGCCTGGGCGTGGTGGTCGTGGAGGGCGTCAAGGCGGGCCAGAAGCTCAGCGGCTGGATCATGGACAGCAACGAGACCATGGAGCTCACGGCGGCCGCCGACATCCCGCTGGGCCACAAGGTGGCGCTGGTGCAGCTCAGGAAGGGCGACACCGTCCTCAAGTACGGCAACGACGTCGGGCGCGCGGTCGAGGACATCGGCGTGGGCGGCTACGTCCATTTCCACAACATCAAGAGCAAGAGGTGGTGACATGAAGCACGACTCCTTCTTCGGCTACCGGCGCGCCAACGGCCGCGCCGGCATCCGGAACTACGTCCTCATCCTGCCCGTGGACGACATCTCGAACGCCGCCTGCGAGGGCGTCGCGAACAACGTGCACGGCACGATGGCGCTTCCGCACTCGTATGGCCGCCTGCAGTACGGCGAGGACCTCGACCTGCACTTCCGCACCATCATCGGCTGCGGCGCCAACCCGAACGTGGCCGCGGTGCTGGTGATCGGCATCGAGCCGGGCTGGACGAAGCGCGTGGTCGACGGCATCGCCGCCACGGGCAAGCCCGTGCACGGGCTGCACATCGAGGGCAAGGGCGAGCTCGCGACCATCGCCGAGGGCTGCCGCGTGGCGCAGGAGTTCGTGCAGTACGCCACGGAGCTCCAGCGCGAGCGCATTCCCATCGAGGACCTCTGGGTGGCGACCAAGTGCGGCGAATCCGACACCACCTCCGGAATCGCCTCGTGCCCCGCGGTGGGCAACCTCATCGACAAGCTCGACGCGCGCGGCATCACCAGCTGCTTCGGCGAGACGACGGAGATCACCGGCGGGGAGAAGCTCTGCGCCTCGCGCGCGGCGAACCCGGAGGCGGCCGCGAAGTTCATGAAGGTCTTCCAGGCCTACCAGGACGAGGTCATGCGCTTCAAGGTCGACGACCTCTCCGACAGCCAGCCCAGCAAGGGCAACAAGGCGGGGGGCCTCAGCACGATCGAGGAGAAGGCGTTCGGCAACCTGCAGAAGATCGGCGAGAAGGCCATGTACATCGACGTGCTGGCACCCGCGCAGGCGCCGACCCGGGGCCCGGGGCTGTACTTCATGGACACCTCGAGCGCCGCGGCCGAGTGCCTGCCGCTGCAGGCGGCGGCGGGCTTCGTCCTGCACCTCTTCCCGACGGGCCAGGGCAACGTCGTCGGCAACCCCATCATGCCGACGATCAAGCTCACGGCGAACCCCAGGACCGCGCGCGTCATGAAGGAGCACATCGACCTCGACGTCTCGGACGTCCTCAGGAGGAAGATGACGATCAGCGAGGCCGGGGACGCGCTGATCGACATGGCGGTGCGCACCAGCAACGGCCGCCTCACCACCGCGGAGACCCTGCGCCACCGCGAGTTCGCCATGACCAAGCTGTACCGCAGCGCCTAGCACCCGCCCCCGCCGGCCCCACCCCGCAAGGGGAACGGGCCGGCAGGCTCCCCCCGGGCCGCCGGCCCGGCCACGATGATCCGACAGGAGGCAATCCGTGAATACCAGCGCTGGCACGACGCGACGTGAGTTTGCAAGGCTCGGTGTCTTTCTCCTCGCCCTCGCCGCGGGCATGGCCGCCATGCCGGCCGCCGCCCAGGCGAGCGAGATCCGCTTCGCGAAGGGATTCGGCATCCCCTACCTCCCGGTGATCATCCTCGAGGAGCAGGGGCTCGTCGAGAAGCACACGAAGCTGCTCGGGCTGCCGGAAGCGAAGGCCAAATTCATCCAGCTCGCGAGCGGCGCGGCGATGACCGACGCCCTCATTTCCGGCAACCTCGAGTACGCGACCGGCGGCCCCGGCCCGCTGCTCACCGTCTGGGACAAGACGCGGGGCAACCTCAACGTCCGCGCCATATCGGCGATCAGCTCCATCCCCGTGTACCTCAACTCCATCAACCCGAAGGTGCGGACCATTCGCGACTTCAGCGACGCGGACCGCATCGCCGTGCCGAGCGTGAAGATCTCGACGCAGGCGGTCACCCTGCAGATCGCGGCGGAGAAGGAGTTCGGGCGCGGCAAGCACGACGTGCTGGACAAGCTCACCGTCTCGATGGCCCCGCCCGACGCGCACAACGCGATGATGAGCAAGGGCACGGAGATCACCGCGAACTTCACCAGCCCGCCCTTCATGTACCTGCAGCAGCGCAACAACCATGCGCATCCCGTGCTCAGCTCCTACACGGTCATGGACGGGCCGACGACGTTCATCCTGATGTGGACGACGCAGAAGTTCCACGACGCCAACCCCAGGCACCACCAGGCCGTCCTCAACGCGCTGGAGGAGGCGAACCGGTACATCAAGGAGAACCCGCGCGGCGCGGCCGAGGCCTTCATCAAGAACCAGAAGTCGAAGCTGGACCTCGCCTTCGTGCAGGAGATGATCGCCAATCCCGAGAGCATCTTCACGACCGCGCCGCAGAACCTGATGAAGTACGCCGACTTCATGTCGCGCATCGGCTCGCTCAAGCAGCGGCCGGCGGGCTGGAAGGACCTGTTCTTCCCCGAGGTCCACGACCGCCAGGGAAGCTGAGGCCCCATGCGCTTCTACGACACCACGGCGCTCTCGGACTGGCTCGCCGGCGCCTTCGCCGCGTGCGGCATGGCGCCGGACGCGGCGCGGGCGGGCGCGCGCGTGCTGGTCCGCACCAACGCGCGGGGCGTCGAGACGCACGGCGTTTCGCGCGCCCTCGTCTACGTGCAGAAGCTCAGGTCGGGCGAGCTCGCGCCGCGGCCCGAGGTCCGCTACGAGGACCGTGACGGGGTGCTGCACTGCCACGCCGGCTGCGGGCTGGGCCAGGCGGTGGCCCCGCAGGTCATCGACGAGGCCGTCTCCCGCGCCGGGCGGGCGGGCTTCGTCCCGGTGATCATCCACGACGTCGGCCACCTCGCGGCGATCGGCATGTTCGCGCTGCAGGCGGCCGAGGCCGGGATGATCGCCTTCATCGCCCAGTCGACCCCCCCGATCATGGCGCTGCCCGGGTCGACGCGGGCCGCGATCGGCAACAATCCGCTCGCGTTCGCGAGCCCGGTGGCCGGGGGGCCGCCGCTGGTGTTCGACATCGCCGCCAGCGGCGTGGCGCGCGGCAACGTGCTCGCCGCCGCGCGCGAGCAGCGCGAGATCCCCCTCGGGTGGGCGATCGACGCCGAGGGCCGGCCGACCACCGACCCGAAGGCGGCGCTGAGCGGGGCGATGCTGCCCATGGCCGGCCACAAGGGGATCGGGCTCGCGATGATGGTGCAGTGCCTCGCGGGCAGCCTCAGCGGCGCGCTGCCCGCGTCGGTGACCGGCGCCGCGCCCGGCAGCGCCCCGTCCCGGGTCGGCGCATTCCTCTTCGTCGCCAACCCGGACCTGGTCGCGGGCCGCGCCGCCTACGACGCGCACATGGCCGGCTGGCTCGAGGCGTACCGGCAGGCCTCCGGCCCCGACGGCCGCTACCCGGGCGAGCGCGCGGCGAGGCTCGAGGCCGAGCGCGCCACGACGGGCATCCCGCTGCCCGAAGGAGTCGTCAACGAACTGCGCACGGTCGGCGAGACGACCGGCGTGCCGTTCACGCAGGAACCGCTGGCGCAGACCGCGGCGGCTTGACCGCCATCCCAAAACAGCCCCGAGGAGACAACATGAAATCGACCCTACGCAGCATCAGCACCCGCGCCGCGGCCGCGCTGGCCACCCTCGCCTGCGCCGCGCTCGCTTCCGCGCCCCTGCACGCCGAGGTGAAGGAAGTCCGCGTCGCCAAGGGCTTCGGCATCGGCTACCTGCCGCTCATCGTGATGGAGCACGAGCAGCTCTTCGAGAAGCACGCCAAGGCCGCGGGCCTTTCCGACAGCGCCGCGAAGTGGCTGGTCATCGACGGCGGCACGACGCAGGCGCAGCTGCTCATCGGCGGCAACCTCGAGGTTTCCTCCGGAGGCCTCGGCCCGCTTGTCACCATCTGGGCGCGCACCAAGGGCAACCTCAACGTGCAGGGCATGGCCTCGATCAACTCGATGCCGCTCTACCTCAACACCATCAATCCGGCCGTGAAGTCGATCAAGGACTTCACGGACAAGGACCGCATCGCCCTGCCGGTGATCAAGTCCTCCATCCAGGCGGTGATCCTGCAGATGGAGGCCGAGAAGGTCTTCGGCGCCGGCCAGCAGAACACCATCGACCGGCTGACGGTGTCGATGGCGCACCCCGACGGCACCTCGGCGCTGCTTTCGGGCAAGACGGAGGTGACCGCGCACCTTTCCGCGCCGCCGTTCCAGTACCAGCAGCTCAAGGACCCGAAGGTGAAGCGCGTGTTCAGTTCCTACGACGTCGTCGGCGGGCCGCACACCTTCAACCTGATCTGGACCACGAAGAAGTTCCGCGACGAGAACCCGAAGACCTACTCGGCCTTCCTGGCCGCCCTCAACGAGGCGATCACCAGGATCAACGCCGACAAGCCGAAGTACGCCAAGGTGTTCGTGGACTTCACCAAGTCCAAGCTCGCGCCCGAGTTCATCCTCGAGATGATGAACGACCCGCAGATCCGCTACACCATGGCCCCGGAAGGCACGATGCGCTTCGCCGCGTTCCTGCACAAGGTCGGCACCATCAAGGAGTTGCCGGGAAGCTGGAAGGACATGTTCTTCCCCGAGATCCACAACCTGCCGGGCAACTGACCGCGGCGGGCCCGGGGAGACGGACATGGCGGAAGTGGTGATCACCGAGTTCATGGACGCGGCAGGCGTCGAGGCGCTGAAGGGCTTCGACGTCCTCTACGACCCCGCGCTCGTGGACAAGCCGGAGGAGCTGCGCGCCGCGCTGGCCGACTGCCGCGGGCTCGTCGTGCGCAACCGCACGCAGGTCCGCCCGCCGCTGCTGCAGGCCGCCCCGCGACTCGAGGTCGTCGGGCGGCTGGGCGTCGGGCTCGAGAACCTGGACCTCGCGGCCTGCGCCGTCCGCGGGATCCCGGTCCTGCCCGCCACCGGCACCAACGACGAGACGGTCGCCGAGTTCGTGATGGGCGCGATGCTGGTGCTGCTGCGCACGGGCGCGTTCCACGTGACCGCCGAGGTCGTGGCGGGGTCGTGGCCGCGCACGCGCGTCATCGGCGGGCGCGACGCGAAGGGGCTCACCCTGGGGCTCGTGGGGTTCGGCGCGATAGCGCGCCAGGTGGCCCGGCGCGCGCACGCCTTCGGCATGCGCGTGCTGGCATCCGACCCCTTCGTCGCCGCGGGCCACCCGGCGTGGTCGGAGCTCGGCGTGGAGCGGCGCGAGCTCGCCGCGATGCTTCCGGAGACCGACGTGCTCAGCATCCACGTCCCCATGACCGACACCACGCGCGGGATGCTCGATGCGCGTGCGCTGCGGTCCCTGCCGCAGGGCGCGTGCGTCGTGAACACCGCCCGCGGCGGCGTGCTGGACGAGGCGGAGCTGGTCGCGCTGCTGCGCAGCGGCCGGCTCGGCGGGGCCGCGCTCGACGTGGTCGCAACCGAGCCCCTGCCCGCGGGCAGCCACTTCGAGGGCGTGCCCAACCTGGTCCTGTCGCCGCACGTGGCGGGCATCACCCGCGACGCCAACCACCGCGCCAGCATGCTCACCGCGGAGAATGTCCGGCTCGTCCTCGAGGGAAAGGCGCCCCGGGTCGCGGACGCTGCCAGGAGCAGCTCCGCCTGAGGCTCCCGGCGCCCGTCAGCGGGCGTCTTCCAGCACCAGGTCCGCGGCGCGCTCGCCGATCATGATCGACGGCGCATTGGTGTTCGAGGACGGGATGGTGGGCATGACCGAGGCATCGGCCACGCGCAGCTTCCCGACCCCGTGCACGCGCAGCCGCGCGTCCACCACCGAATCCGATGCCGGGCCCATGCGGCAGGTCCCGACCGTGTGCCACGCGGTCTGGCCCGCCCCCCGCGCGTAGTCGAGCAACGCCTCGTCGTCGCCGACCTCCGGCCCGGGCCGCGTCTCGCGCACGACCAGCGGCCGCATCGCGGGCGCGGCGGCGATGCGCCGGATGAGCCGCAGCATCGCGAGGCCGGTGCGGCGGTCGTGCTCGTCGGTGAAGTAGCGCGGCTCGATGCGCGGGTGCTCGCCGGGGTCCCGCGAGCGCACGTGGATGGAGCCGCGCGAGCGCGGGTGCAGCTGGAAGCCGCCGATCGAGAACCCGGGGAAGGGATCGATGCCGGCGCCGGGCGATCGCGAGTACCGGTCCTTGCCGCTGATGTGGTAGATGCGGATCATCACGTCGGGCCGGCCGCTGGCGCAGGCGGTGCGCGTGATCGCGTGCGCCGTGGACGAGGTGCCCGCCATGAGCCCGCGACGCGTGAACGCG
>Ga0073903_10000729_pt1 | contig 17051 bp, 17 predicted proteins | sample KloWWTKNB14_bulk_FD_66665 | JGI IMG/M metagenome (GOLD analysis project Ga0073903, IMG submission 66665) | Active sludge microbial communities from Klosterneuburg, Austria, studying microevolution and ecology of nitrifiers - Klosterneuburg... | ecosystem: Engineered > WWTP > Aerobic digester >... | reverse complement strand
GCGGTGCCGGGCGCACGCCAAGCGCGTGACAGATCGCATAGGTGAGCTCGGCGCGGTTCAACGTGTAAAAGTGAAAGTCGCTGACACCCCGCTCGCGCAGCCGCTCGACCTGCTCGATCGCGACGCTCGCCGCAATGAGCCGGCGCGTGTCGGGGTCGTCGTCGAGGCCCGCGAAACGCTCGCGCAGCCGCACCGGAATGCTCGCGCCGCAGCGCTCGGCGAACCGCAGCACCTGCGGGAAGCGCGTGATCGGCAGGATGCCCGGAACGACCGGCACATGTATTCCCGCCTGGGCGCAGCGGTCACGAAAGCGCAGGAAGGCATCGGTGTCATAGAAGAACTGCGTGATCGCGCGACTCGCGCCGGCGTCGATCTTGCGCTTGAGGTTCACGAGATCGGCCTCTGCGGAGACGGCCTCCGGATGCACCTCCGGATAGGCCGCGACCGAGATCTCGAAGTCGGCGACGCGCTTGAGACCCGCAACGAGATCGGCCGCATACGCAAAGCCCCCGGGGTGCGGCTCGTAGCGGCTCGCGCCCTGCGGAGGATCACCACGCAACGCGACGATGTGCCGGATGCCTTGTGCCCAATAGGCACGCGCGACTTCGATGATTTCCTCGCGCGGCGCACCGACGCAAGTCAGGTGGGGGGCGCCGGTGAGCGCCGTCTCCCGCCCGATGCGCGTCACGATGTTGTGCGTGCGGCTGCGTGTCGAGCCGTCAGCGCCGTAGGTCACGGAGACGAAGTGCGGCGCGAGCGGCGCGAGGCGCTGGACCGACCGCCACAGTGTCGCCTCCATCCCGGCGTCGCCCGGCGGAAAGAATTCGAACGAAACGGCGATGCCGTCGGTACGTGTCGGGGGCGTCATGCGGCACTCACTGCGGTGTCTCTGTGGCGGGCGTAGGCGACGAGCACGTGCGCGTCCTCGTCGATCGGCTTCAGCTTCTCGGTACTGAAGCCCGCTGCGGCGAGCAGGCGCCGCAGTTCGGTGATGGGATGGGCGACGACATTGCCGCGCGAGTACTCGAGAAACTCGTACGGCAGCACGATCCAGAGCGGCGCGCCCTGCGCGAGCCGCGCATGCGCGTCGCGCAGCGCGGACTCGACCGCCTCGCCATCGCGCGCGCCGCTGAAATCGAGCATCGCGGCGTCCCAGGCAGGCGCGCTCGCAGCCACCCGCGCGCGTATCTCGCCGTCGAGGCCGCGGCGATCGGCGTAGTCGCGCAGCGTTTCGCGGGCGTCGGCCCGCGCCGCAACGATCGACAGGCGACGCGCGGCGGACGCCGCCGCATCGATCAGTTCGAGGTGCATGGGCTCGACGAGCAGCAGTCGCTGCGTGGGCACCGCGGGCGCGCTGTCATGAACGAAACCGGCGATCGCACGACCGAGCTTCGACGTGCGCGGCGCCGCAGGCCGCAGATCGCGAGCACTCGACGCGGCGCGCTGCGCATCGCGCCGGCGCACGGCATCGGCCCCGTCGATGCGCGACAGCAATGTGCTGACGAGGGAGGCCACATCGCCCTCGGTTGCCGCCGCGTAGCACACCCATTGCCCGCGGCGCGCCCGACGCAGGAGCCCGGCCTCGCACAGCACCTTGAGGTGCCGCGACACGCGCGGCTCGCTCTGCCCGATGCTCGCGGCAAGCTCGGTCACGCTCCATTCGCGCAGGGCGCACAGCGCCAGCAGTCGCAGGCGGGTCGATTCGCCGGCGGCGCGCAGAACGCGGGTGGCATCGGGGAGGCTGAGCATTTAATTAAAGATATATTTAATTCCTTAATCTCAAGTCTAACCCATTGAACTCCCATGCGCGAGAGCCTTCTTTCCAGGGTGGGGTTAGTTGATGCCTCGCGGCGCGGGCACGCCCGGAGGCCCGAAGACCTGGGCGACGTCGATGGCGTCGAAGACATAGGGTCGGTGGCAGAAATCGCAGGTCACGGTGACTTTACCCTGCTCACGCAGCACGTCCTGGACCTCATCCTCACCGAGCGATCGCAGCACGCCGAGCACACGATCACGACTGCAGCGGCACTCGAAACTGACGGTCGAGCCCGCGAACAGCCTCACATCGTCGATCGAGGCGCTCCGCTGCACCAGCGTCGCGGGCGCGGCATAGAGAAGCCCGTGCGCATCGAGACCCGCGGCATGCTCGCGCAGGCGCTCCCACGCTGCGCTCTCTTCGGCTCCGGGCAGCCGCTGCACGAGCAGTCCGCCAGCGCGCGTGGCGTCGGCCGCAAGGCGCACGTGCGTCGGCAGTTGCTCGGACGTCGCGAAGTAGCCGTCGATGCATTCTGCGAGCGAGGCCCCGACGAGGGGCACGATGCCCTGATACGGCGCACCCCTCCCGATCGACTCCACCGTCACCGCGATGCGGCCGCTGCCGGCGAGCTGTGCGAAAGCAGGCGCGACGCGTCCTGCGTCGAAGTGCGCAACGCTGCGGATGCGGAAATCATGGGTGCACTGTGCGACGAGCAGGCGCACCGCGCCGTCACCCTGCATCTGCAGGGTCAGGCTGCCGTCGAATTTCAGCGTGGACGCGAGCAGCACAGCGGCAGCGGTCGCCTCGCCGAGCAGGTCGCGCACAGGTGCCGGGTAGATCGCGTGCTCGCGTAACGCCGCCCAGGACGACTCGAGCTGCACGAGTTGTCCGCGGATCGGGTGTTCCTCGAGCAGAAAGCGGCGGACTCGGTCTGTGCCGGGCTGCACGCTCACGGTCCGGCGAGCTTCTTCTTCAGCAGCTCATTCAGCTGCGCCGGGTTCGCCTTGCCCTGCGTCGCCTTCATTGTCTGACCGACGAAGAAGCCGAAGAGCTTGTCCTTGCCCGCGCGGTACTCGGCGAGCTGGCCCGGGTTCTTCGCCATCACTTCATCGATCGCACGCTCGATCGCGCCGGTGTCGGTAATCTGCCTCAGGCCCTTCTCTGCAATGATTGTATCGGCGTCGCGGCCGCTCTCCCACATCGCCTCGAACACGTCCTTGGCGATCTTGCCCGAAATCGTCTGGTCGGCGATGCGGCCGACGAGGCCCGCCAGCTGCGCCGCGCCCACGCGGCTCGCGTCGATTTCGAGGTTGTCCCTGTTCAGGAAGGCAGCGAGGTCGCCGGTGACCCAGTTCGCTGCGAGCTTCGGCTCGCCGCCGAGGCGGCGGACCACGTCCTCGTAGTACGCCGCGAGCTCACGGCTCGCGGTCAGCACCCCCGCGTCGTACTCCGACAGGCCGTACTCGCGCGCAAAGCGCGCGGCCTTCGCATCGGGCAGCTCGGGGAGCGCTGCGCGCACCGCTTCGAGAAACGCGCTGTCGATTTCGAGCGGCAGCAGGTCCGGGTCGGGGAAATACCGGTAGTCGTTCGCTTCCTCTTTGGAGCGCATGGAGCGCGTCTCGCCCTTGTCGGGGTCGTAAAGGCGCGTTTCCTGCACGACTTTGCCGCCGCTTTCGAGCAGGTCGATCTGCCGGGCGACCTCGAAATTGATCGCCTTTTCGACGAAACGGAACGAGTTCAGGTTCTTGATCTCGGCGCGCGTACCGAACGTGTCGCTGCCCCGCGGACGTACCGAGACGTTCGCGTCGCAGCGAAACGAACCTTCCTGCATGTTGCCGTCGCAGATGCCGAGATAGCGCACCAGCGTGTGCACTTTCTTCATGTACGCGACGGCTTCTTTCGCCGAGCGCATGTCGGGCTCGGAGACGATCTCGACGAGCGGCGTGCCGGCGCGGTTCAAGTCGATCGCCGAGGCGCCCGCGAGACCCTCATGCATCGACTTGCCTGCGTCCTCCTCGAGGTGGGCACGGGTGATGCCGATGCACTTCCTGGTGCCGTCCTCAAGCACGATCTCGAGCGTGCCTTTGCCGACCACCGGCAGCTCGTACTGGCTGATCTGGTAGCCCTTCGGCAGGTCGGGGTAGAAGTAGTTCTTGCGCGCGAACACCGAGCGCGACGCGACCCGCGCGTTCACCGCGAGCCCGAAACTCACCGCCATGCGCACGGCCTCGCCGTTCAGCACCGGCAGCACGCCCGGGTAACCGAGGTCGACGAGGTTCGCCTGCGCATTGGGTGGCGCCCCGTACGCAGTGGCCGACCCCGAGAAGATCTTCGACTTCGTCGCGAGCTGCGCGTGAATCTCGAGACCGATGACCGTTTCCCAGTTCATGGCCAGTCCCTGGGGATGCGCGTGTGCCAGTCGGTCTCCTGCTGGAAGGCGTGGGCCGCCGCGAGCAGCTTCGCCTCCGAGAAGTGCGGCCCGATGAGCTGCAGGCCGACCGGCAGGTCGTTCACGAAGCCGCAGGGCACCGATAAGGCCGGCACGCCGGCGAGATTCGCGCCGATCGTGTAGATGTCGTTCAGGTACATCGTGACCGGATCGGCGGTCTTGGCGCCGAGTGGAAAGGCCGGCGTCGGACTGGTCGGCCCCACGAGCACGTCGACGCGCTCGAACGCCCGGGCGAAATCGGCACTGATCAGCTGCCGCACCTGCTGTGCCTTCAGGTAATAGGCATCGTAGTAGCCCGCGGACAGCACGTAAGTGCCCGTCATGATCCGCCGTTTCACCTCGGCGCCGAAGCCTTCGCCGCGCGAACGCCTGTAGAGATCGATCAGGTCCTGCGGATTCGCGCAGCGATGACCGAAGCGCACGCCGTCGAAGCGCGCCAGGTTCGAAGAGCACTCGGCGGGCGCCACGACGTAGTAGGTCGGCACGGACAGGCCGACGTTCGGCAGGCTCACATCGACGAGCGACGCGCCGAGCTTGGCAAACACCGCGCAGGCGGCGTGCAGCTGCCGCTCGTTTTCCGCGTCGAGGCCCTTGTCGAAAAACTCCTTCACGATGCCGATGCGCAGGCCCTTCGCCGGCAGCGCGAGCGCGGCGACGTAGTCGGGCACCGGCGCATCGACGCTTGTCGAATCGCGAGGGTCGAAGCCCGCCATGGCGCCAAGCAGCAGCGCGCAGTCTTCGGCGGAAGCGGCGATCACACCCGCCTGGTCGAGGCTCGATGCGAAGGCGATCATGCCGTAACGGGAGACCCGCCCATACGTGGGCTTCAGACCGGTCACGCCCGAGAGCGCCGCGGGCTGGCGGATCGAGCCGCCGGTGTCGGTCGCGGTGGCGGCGGGCGAGAGCCGTGCGGCGACCACCGCCGCCGAGCCGCCCGAGGAGCCACCCGGCACCATCGCGGTGTTCCATGGGTTTTTCACCGGCCCGTACCAGCTCGTCTCGTTCGACGAGCCCATCGCGAACTCGTCCATGTTCGCCTTGCCAAGCATCACGGTGCCGGCCGCCTTCAACTTCGCGACCACCGTGGCGTCGTAGGGCGACACGAAGTTGTCGAGCATGCGCGAACCGCAGCTCGTGCGTACGCCCTCGGTGCAGAAGATGTCCTTGTGCACGATCGGCAGGCCGGTCAGGGGCCCCGCCTGGCCACCTGCGAGCGTACCGTCGGCGCGCGCCGCAGCCGCCAGCGCAGCCTCGGTCGTGATCGAGATCATGGCGTTCAACTGCGGCTGCGCCGCCTCGAGCCGGCCCAGCAGGTGGCGAGCAAGCTCAACGCTCGAGAACTCGCGCTTCGCGAGCCCGGCGGCGAGCCCGGCCAGGCCGCGGGCATGCAGCGCAGCGCTCACTCGATCACCTTGGGCACGATATAGAGGCCGGATTCGACCCGCGGGGCGTTCTGCTGGTAGAGCGCGTGCCTGTCGGTCTCGGTCACCTCGTCCGCGCGCAGCCGCTGTGCCAGTCCCGCGAGCGGATGCGCCATCGGCTCGATCCCGCGAGTCTCGGCGCGATCGAGCTGACCGACCATGGCGAGGATATTCCCGAGCGTTTCGACGTAGCCCGCGACTTCCTCCTCCCGCAGCGACAGGCGCGCGAGGCGGGCGATGTTTTCGATGTCGGAACGGTTCACGCTCATGAGACGGATTTCACGAAAAAACGGCGCGAAATCATACACCTCGTATTGTGGAAAATGTTGTCGGTTGCTAGATTACCGGCCACTTTTACGGGATATCCCCGAAGGTCCGGTCGCTTTCATGTTCAAACGCCTGCGGGGCTATTTTTCCAGCGATCTTTCGATCGACCTGGGCACAGCCAACACACTCATCTACGTGCGCGACCGCGGCATCGTCCTGAACGAGCCCTCAGTCGTCGCGGTCCAGGACGAGCCCAACCGCGGCGGCAAAGTGATCGTGGCGGTCGGCGGGGACGCCAAGAGCATGCTAGGCCGCACGCCGGGGCACATCACCGCCGTGCGTCCGATGAAGGACGGCGTGATCGCCGACTTCACCTACACCGAAAAGATGCTGCAGTACTTCATCAACAAGGTACACGGCAACCGCATGCTGAAGCCATCGCCACGAGTGCTCGTGTGCGTGCCGATCGGCTCCACACAGGTGGAGCGTCGTGCGATCAAGGAATCCGCGGAGGGCGCCGGTGCGCGCAGCGTCGGCATCGTCAGCGAGCCGATGGCCGCCGCAGTCGGCGCAGGTCTGCCAGTACACGAAGCGCGCGGCTCCATGGTGCTCGACGTCGGCGGCGGCACCTCCGAGGTCGCGGTGCTCTCGCTCAACGGCATCGTCTATGCCGCCTCCGCGCGCGTCGGCGGCGATCGCTTCGATGAGGCGATCATGAACTATGTGCGCAGGAACTACGGCATCCTGATCGGCGAGGCGACCGCGGAGCGCATCAAGATCGAGATCGGCTCGGCCTACCCCGGGCAGCAGGTGCGGGAACTCTCGGTCAAGGGACGCAACCTCTCGGAAGGCGTGCCACGCAGCTTCACGCTCAACAGCAACGAGATCCTCGAGGCGCTGCAGGAGCCGCTGCAGGGTATTGTCAGCGCGGTGAAGCAGGCCCTCGAACAGACGCCGCCCGAGCTCGGCGCGGACGTCGCCGAGCGCGGCATTGTGCTCACGGGCGGCGGCGCGCTGCTGCGCGACATCGACAAGCTCCTGATGGAAGAAACCGGCTTGCCGGTCGTGATCGCCGACGATCCGCTCACCTGCGTCGCGCGGGGCGGCGGGCGCATTCTCGAGCTGATGGACGAGATGGGCCCGGGCCACTTCGGGCTGGAGTGAGCGTGGCCTGCGCGGTCACGTAGTCGCGCGTGGTCGCCTTCGGAGGAGCCGGCCGCCCCGTACACAGCCGCGTCGCAGCGACCGGCCTTGCCTTCACTTTCTACGCCACGCTGTCGATCGTGCTGATGTTCCTCGACCAGCGCGGCAACTGGCTCGAGTACGCACGCTACGGGCTGTCCGCGGCCGCATACCCGGTGCAGCTCGCAGTCGATTCCCCCTCCGCCGCCTGGCACTGGGTGCAGGAGAGCTTCGCGACACGCGAAGCGCTGCAGGCCCGGAACGACGCGCTGCGCGCCGCGAATCGCGCGCTCGCCGTACGCACGCTGCGCATCGAGGCGCTCGAAGCCGAAAACGCCCAGCTGCGCGCACTCAAGGCCGCACTGCCCGACGTCGCCGAGAAGTGGCTTCCCGGCGAAATCATGAACATCGAACTGTCGACGCTGCGCCAGCGCGTGACCGTGAACAAGGGCGCGACGTCGGGCGTGTTCAAGGGACAGGCCGTGCTCGCGCGTGGCGGGCTGATGGGTCAGGTGCTGCGCGCCGGGCCCTGGTCGTCGGAAATCATCCTCATCACGGATCCCGAGCACGCCGTGCCGGTGCAGGTGCTGCGCAGCGGGCTGCGCACCATCGCGGTCGGCCAGGGCAACGCCGGCGTGATGACGCTACCGTATCTGCCCGTCAATTCCGACATCAAGGTCGACGATCTGCTCGTGACCTCGGGCCTCGGCGGCGTTTTCCCCGCCGGCTATCCCGTCGCGCGTGTGATTGAAGTCGGGCGTGATCCCGGTCAGCCGCTCGCCCTGGTGCGCGCACAGCCGCTTGCCGCGATCGACCGCGATCGCGAGGTGACATTCGTGTGGTTCAAGCCGGGCCATCCGGCTGCGCCCGCGCCACTCGCCGCGACGGCCCCGCAGCGGGACTTCGCAGGGGCCGCCCAGAGTGCGCCGCCGAAGCCGAAGCCTGCGCCACCGGCGGCGACCCCGGCCACACCGCCCGTAACGCCGACTGCCACATCGCCTGCCACACCGCCTGCCACACCGCCTGCCACATTGCCCGCCGCAACGCCCGCTGCGCCCCGCGGCGAGGACGCGCGATGAACGCGAGGGTGAGCGAGCCGCGTGGCGCATTGCTGCTCTCGGCGTTCATCGCGCTCATCTTCCAGGTCGTGCCACTGCCTGCGTGGCTCTCGATCGTACGCCCCGCCTTTCTCGTGATCGTCGTGCTCTACTGGTCGATTGCCGCGCCGCGCGCCGGCGGTCTCTTCCTGCCGTTCCTCTGCGGGCTCGCGCTCGATGTCTTCCGCGGCGCTGTGCTCGGTGAACACGCGCTGGCACTCGTGGTCGTTGCGTACCTCGCGATCCGCTTTCACCTTTTGATCCGCAACAAGCCGCTCTTCGAGCAGGCGCTGTTCGCCTTCGCGGCGCTCGCGCTGTACGAGTTCGTGGTCTGGTGCATCGATGGCTGGAGCGGGCACTCACTGAACTCGGGCCTGCGCTGGCTGCACCCCGTCACGGGGGGCCTCCTCTGGCCGATCGCCTGCGGCATCCTGTCGCGCACGCACCGGCCCCGCTGAATGGCCGCGAAAGTACGCATCAAGGACCAGTGGAAGGAGCAGCGACTCTTCGAGCAGCGCTCGGTGATCGGGGGCGGGATCATTGCAGCTCTCACGGTCCTGCTGCTCGCGCGTCTCGTCACGCTGCAAGTCGTGAGGCACGACTACTATACGGATCTCTCGCAGGGCAACCGCGTGCGCATCGAGCCGCTGCCCGCACCGCGCGGGCTCATTCTCGATCGCAACGGTACGGTGGTTGCCGAGAACCGCCCTGCCTACCAGCTCGAACTGGTGCGCGAGGAAGTCCCCGACCTCGGCGACACGCTCAGGCGCCTCGCGGCCATCAACCTCATCCCCACTGACGACATCGACGATGCGCGCAAGCTCGTGATGTCCCACCGCAGCTTCGACAGCGTGCCGGTTCGCCTGCGACTTGACGACGAGGAAATCGCCACCTTTGCCGTGCACCGCTTCGAGTTTCCCGGTGTCGACATCCGCACGCGCCTCGCACGCTCCTATCCCTACGGCGCGCTCGCCGTGCACGCGCTCGGCTATGTTGGCGCGATCAGTGAGCAGGATCTCGGGCACATCGACCGCGCGGCCTACTCCGGCACCACGCTGATCGGCAAGCTCGGCGTTGAAGCGGCCTACGAGAAGGACCTGCACGGGCAGAACGGCTCGCGCGAGATTCTCGTGAACGCCCAGGGCCGCTCGGTGCAGCGCCAGGGCGCGTTCGTACCAAACCTGCGGACCGTGACGCCGGTGGCGGGGGAAGACCTGCTCCTCGCGATGGATCTCGACGTGCAGAAGGTCGCGGAAGAAGCGCTCGGGGACCGGCGTGGCGCCGTCGTCGCGATCAATCCGGGCAATGGCGATGTGCTCGCGCTCACGAGCCGCCCGGGCTTCGACCCGAACACCTTCGGCCGTGGTATCACGCGCGTCGAATACAAGGCGCTGCTCGACGACATCGATCGGCCACTCTTCAATCGCGCACTGCGTGGCACTTACCCTTCAGGCTCGACGATCAAGCCCGCCATCGCCCTCGCCGGCCTCGTTTACGACGTGGTGGCGCCGACCGATCACCGCTTCTGCGCGGGGGTCTATCGCCTGCCGGGCAGCAGTCGCATGTTTCGCGAGGGGCGCAGTGGCCGGCACGGATCGGTCAGCCTCGTCGATGCGATCGCGCGCTCCTGCGACGTGTATTTCTACGATCTCGCCAACCGGCTGGGCGTCGACCGCATCAGCACATTCCTCGGGCTGTTCGGCTTCGGCAACATCACCGGTATCGACATCGGCGGGGAGAAGCCCGGCCTGCTGCCGTCACGCGAATGGAAGCGCAAGGCCTTCTCGCGCCCGCAGGACCAGGTGTGGTTTCCGGGCGAGACAGTCAATTTCGGCATCGGCCAGGGCTACTTTCTCGTGACGCCGCTGCAGCTCGCGCATTACACGTCAATGCTCGCGAACCACGGCAGGTCGTTCAAACCGCGCCTCGTGAGCGGCGTGCGCGATCCGGTCAGCGGCACGATCCGCCGCTTTGCGCCGGAGAAGGGCGCGGACATCACCGCGTCGCCCGGGCAGTGGCAGATCGTGATGGAAGGAATGGAGGGCGCGATGCGCGGCCGCGGCACTGCAGCCGCCACGGCCGGCAGGAACATGACGTACGACATCGCGGGCAAGACCGGCACCGCGCAAGTCTTCTCCGTTGGCCAGAACGAGAAATACAACGAAAAGACGGTGCCCGAGCGCCTGCGTGACCATTCGTGGTTCATCGCGTTCGCGCCGGCGGAGGCGCCGCGCATCGCCGTGGCCGTGCTCGTCGAGAACGGCGGCTTCGGCTCAACGGGCGCAGCGCCGATCGCGCGCAAGGTCATGGACGCCTGGCTGCTGAAGGGAGGGGGCGCATGACCTTTGGCAGCATCGACAGCTCGTACACGCGCCGCACCCTGACGAGCTCGGCGCGTGCGCTCGCAAGCCTCAAGGTCGACGGGCCGCTGCTCGTGGGCCTCAGCCTGATTGCGATCTTCGGGCTCATCGTGCTCTACAGCGCGTCGGGCCGCGACCTTGCCACGGTGCTGAAGTCCGCCACGCGCCTCGGAATCGGCGCCATCGTGATGCTGCTGCTGGCACGCGTGAAGCCGGGCTTCCTGCGCCGCGCAGCGCCGGCGATCTACGTCCTCGGCATCCTGTTGCTCATCGTCGTCGATGTCGTGGGTTATATCGGCAAGGGCGCGCAGCGCTGGCTCGATCTCGGCCTCTTCCGCTTCCAGCCTTCCGAGATCATGAAGCTCGCCGTGCCGATGATGTGTGCGTGGTATCTGCACGAGCGGCCGCTGCCGCCGTCCCCCGGGGACCTGCTCGTCGCGGCCGGGATCGTGTTCGTGCCGGCCGCGCTGACCGCCGCGCAGCCGGACCTCGGCACCGGCATGTTGATCGCGATCGCAGGCGTACTCGTCATGCTGCTCGCGGGGCTGCAGTCGCGCGTCATCCTGGTGCTCGCGGGCGTCACGGCGCTTGGCGCGTGGTTCGGCTGGAGCTTTCTGCACGACTACCAGCAGAAGCGCGTCCTCACCTTCCTCGATCCGCAGTCCGATCCACTGGGCGCGGGTTACCACATCATCCAGTCGCAGATCGCGATCGGCTCGGGTGGCGTCTTCGGCAAGGGCTGGATGAACGGCAGCCAGGGCCAACTCGAGTTCCTGCCCGAGCGCTCCACCGATTTCATCTTCGCGGTGATCGGCGAGGAATTCGGACTGGTGGGACTCGTGCTGCTGGTCCTCCTCTATCTCTTCGTGGTCGGCCGCGCGATCTACCTCGCCATGCAGACCCAGGAAACCTTTGCGCGCCTGCTCGCCGGCAGCCTCGCGATGACGTTCTTTGTCTATGTGTTCATCAACGCGGGCATGGTGAGCGGCCTGCTGCCGGTCGTCGGCGTGCCGCTGCCGCTCGTCAGCTACGGCGGCACGTCAATGGTGACCCTGCTGGCCGGGTTCGGTATTCTGATGTCGCTCTACTCGCATCGGAAACTGATTCGCTCTTGAGGACACTCGCCACCGCGCTCGCCATCGCCTGCCTCGCCCTGCCCGCCGCCCACGGCGCGAGCATCTTCGGCGGGACAGACCGTTTCGACCTCGATCGCACCGACATCCGCACTTACGTCGCCAAGGCGTCGGCGGCCGAGGGGATCGCGCCCGACGACCTCTACCATCTCCTCGCGAAAGCCGCGCCGCAGCCGAAGATCATCGAGGCGATGCAGCGCCCCGCCGAGAAAGTCACGCCGTGGTGGGAGTACCGTCGGCGCTTCCTCACGCCGCAGCGTATCCGCGAAGGTGTCGCGTTCTGGCAGCAGCACCGCGAGCTGCTCGACCGCGTCGCCGCCGAGCGCGGCGTTGCGCCGGAATACATCGTTGCAATCCTCGGCGTCGAGACTTTCTACGGGCGCATCACCGGCAGGTTCCGCGTGCTCGATGCCCTGGCGACGCTCGCCTTCGACTACCCGCCCCGCGCCGAGTTCTTCGGCCGGGAGCTCACGAGCTTCCTGCTGCTTTCACGCGAGGAAGCCGTCGATCCGTTTGCAGCGCTCGGCTCCTATGCCGGGGCGATGGGCGCGCCGCAGTTCATGCCCTCGAGCTACCGCCGTTACGCCGTGGACGGCAACGGCGATGGCAGGCGCGACCTTTTCTCCACCTGGGACGACGTCGTCGCGAGCGTCGCGAACTACTTTCGCGAGCACGGCTGGCAGCCCGGCGGACCGGTGCTGATCGAGGCAACGATCGCAGCGGACGCGCAGTTCACGCTCGACGCGAAGAATCTCGAGCTCACCGACACGCTCGACTCGGCACGGACAAAGGGTCTCACGTTCGAGTCCCCGCTGCCCGGCGCGACGCCCGTAATCCTGATCCCCGCCGAAGGCGAGCACGCGCCCGGCGTGCGGATCGGCTTCGCGAACTTCACGACGATAACGCGCTACAACCGCAGTGTCCGCTACGCGATGGCGGTGCACGATCTCGCGCAGGCGCTCGCGGCGGGCGTTTACGCGGCGGACAAATGAGCGCCCGCGCACTTTCCGCTGCGCTGACCATCGCGCTCGCCGCGGCGCTGCTGGCGGCCGGCTGCGCCGCCCCCCGGCCGAAGCCTTCGCCCGCTCCGGCACCCGTCCCCGCAACGCCACCGCCACCCACGGATGTCGCCGCAATTCCCGATGCCGTGCCGCGTGCGGAGCCGCGCAGCCTGCGTGGCAATCCGCCTTTCTACGAAGTTTTCGGCAAGCGCTACGCCGTGCTCGCCACCGCGGAAGGCCACATCGAGCGCGGAGTCGCGTCCTGGTACGGCCCCGGCTTTCACGCGGCACAGACCTCGACCGGCGAACCCTACGACATGTACGCGATGACTGCCGCGCACAAGACACTGCCCCTGCCCTGCTACGCGCGCGTCACCAACCTCGCCAATGGCCGCAGCGTCGTGGTGCGCGTCAACGATCGCGGCCCGTTCGTCGCGGGGCGCATCGTCGACCTTTCGTACACGGCGGCCGCGAAACTCGACATGCTGCGTGGCGGGACTGCCTTCGTCGAAATGCGGGTCATCACACCGGGCACGCCTGCCGCGGTGGTGCCCGCGCCGATCGCGGCGCTGAGCGGCGGGCTCTATGTGCAGACCGGCGCGTTCGCCGAGAGCGCGAACGCGCGCCGGCAGGTCGAACGGCTGCGCTCTGCGGGCATCGAAGGCGTGTTCCTCCTGCCCGCGATTGGCGGTGATCGCACGCTCCATCGCGTGCGCATCGGGCCGCTGGGCAGTGTCGCCGAATTCGACGCGCTCTCGGCCCGCCTCGCGCGCCTCGGCATCACGGATGCCCGCCTCGCGTCCGACTGACTTAGAATCGCCCTCTGACTCACCCGTACTCCTGGAGATGCCGGATGCAACAGCGCCGACGGCTTGCCATTTTCGTTCTTGCCACGTTCGCGCTCGCCACGACGGCGCACACCGCCGTGCCGATCCCGAAGCCGCCCGCGATCGATGCGCGCGCGACAATCCTCGTCGACTACGACAGCGGCCGCGTGCTCGCCGAAGCGAACGCCGACGAACGCATGGAGCCGGCGAGCCTCACGAAGATCATGACCGCCTACCTCGCGTTCGACGCCCTGAAGGAAGGGCGTCTCAAGCTCGACGAGGAGATTCCGGTCAGCGAGCACGCCTGGCGCAGCGAGGGCTCGCGCTCGTTCGTGCAGGTCGGCACGCGTATTCCGGCCGAAGTGCTGATCAAGGGCATGATCGTGCAATCGGGCAACGATGCCACGATCGCGATTGCCGAGCGCCTTGGCGGCACCGAAGACGCGTTCGCGCAGATGATGAACGCCTATGCGCAGAAGCTCGGCATGAAGAACACCCACTTCGACAACAGCACCGGGCTGCCAGGGGCCACCCACTACACGACCGCGCGCGACATGGCGCTGCTCGCGCGTGCAGTGATCCGCGATTTTCCGCAGTACTACCGGTGGTACTCGCTGCGCGAGTTCGTCTGGAACAACATCAGGCAGCAGAACAGGAACGGCCTGCTCGAACGCGACCCCAGCGTGGACGGCATCAAGACCGGCCACACTTCGTCGGCAGGTTACTGCCTCGCGACCTCGGCGAAACGGGCCAGCATGCGACTCGTGTCGGTGGTGTTCGGCACGGCTTCGATGAAAGCGCGCGAGGACGCAAGCGCCGCACTCCTCAACTACGGCTTCACATTCTATGAAACGGTCAAAGTGAAAGGCCGCGGCGAGACGGTGCTCGCACCGCGCCTGTACAAGGGCGCCGAGGAGCACGTCGCGATCGCGCCGCGCGGCGACGTCTACGTGACCGTCGCGCGTGGCGACGCCGCGCTCGTCAAGACGAGCGCCACAGCAAAGGAGCCGCTGGTGGCGCCGGTGGCGCTCAATCAGGCGCTCGGCGAGATGGTCGTGAGCGTCGGCGCCGATACTGTCGCGCGCGTTCCGCTCTTTCCGGTAAAGGCAATCCCCGAGGGTGGCTGGTGGACCCGGATGGTCGACGGCGTCGCGCTGATGTGGAATTGAGGCACCTATGGCTGAACCCCTGCCGATCGCCTACCTCAACGGCGAGTTCCTGCCGCTCCGCGACGCGCGCATCTCGCCGCTCGATCGCGGATTTCTCTTTGCGGACGGTGCATACGAGGTCGTCCCGGTCTTCGGTGGGCGGCCGTTTCGTTTCGGCCCGCATTTCGCGCGCCTCACGCGCAGCCTCGAAGCCTTGCGCATGCGTGATCCGCTGGACACGGACGGCTGGCGCGCGCTCTGTCAGGGCCTCATCGGGAAGAACGGCGGGGGCGACCAGTACCTCTACATCCAGGTGACGCGCGGCGCGGAATACGGCCGCAATCACGCGCCGCTCCCCGACATCGAGCGCACCGTGTTCGCGTACGCTGCGCCACTGCCTCGCCCAAGCCCTGCGCAGCTGGCGCAGGGTGCGGCCTGCATCACCGCCTCGGACACCCGCTGGGCGCGCTGCGACATCAAGTCCGTGGCGCTGCTGCCAAACATCCTGCTTCGTCAGCTCGCGATCGACGCGGGCGCCTCGGAGACCATCCTGCTGCGCGATGGCTGGCTGACGGAAGCGAGCGCATCCACCGTGCATGTCGTGGTCGGCGGCGAGGTGCTCACGCCACCGAACTCCAGCCAGATCCTGCCAGGCACGACGCGCAGCGTCGTGGAAGAGCTGCTGCTCGAACTCGGCGTGTCGCACCGCACGACACCCGTCGCCGAGGCAACGCTGCGCGCGGCCGATGAAATCTGGCTCGCTGCCGCGACGCGCGAAATCACGTCAGTTACGCGTCTCGACGGCCAGCCGGTCGGCAGCGGCGCGCCAGGGCCTCTCTGGCAGCGCACGTACCGCGCCTTCCAGGACCGGATCAAGCGGCTCGCTGGCACGCCCTGGTGACTGACCTCAAGCTGCTCACTTTTCCCACCCGCTATCCGATCAAGGTAGTCGGCCGCACGGGGAACCTGCTGCGCACCGAGATCGACGCCATTTTCCTGCGTCACTCACCCGATATCGATGCCTCTCTCACCAGCGAGCGTTTCTCGGAAAACGGCAACTATCTTTCGATCTCGTATACGATCATTGCGCGCAGCGAGGCGCAGGTGACCGCGCTCGCCGCCGAGCTTGCGGCCCAGCCGCACGTGATCATGGTCATCTGACGGGATTGTCCACGACGCAGGAGACAGCCATGTCGACATTGCGGATGCTGATACTGCCTCTCGGAATTTCACTGCTTCTCTCGGCCTGCGGGCTCGCGGAAACGGCGGGTACCGCCGCCGCGACGGGCGCTTCCGCTGCAGAACAGGCGAGACAGGCGAAGGAAATGGAAGCGAAAGTGCAGCAGCAGATCGAGGACGCGCAGGCGGAGGCGCGCAGACAGCGCGACGCAGCAGAGGCCGCAGCAAACTGAGCGGCGCGACGGACGACGGGCAACGGGCAAGATCGACATCGCGGCCATCGAGGCAGCGCGCCGCGGCTGACGCATCTGGCCGCCGCCCGTAGGCCTCAGCGCGTCGTCCGCAGGTGCTCGACAAGCCGCGGTGCGTACGCCTCCGCCACGTCGCCCACGCTGTCCGGCCCACCGAGATCGGCGAGCCGCGTCATCTCGAGTCCCTGATAACCGCAAGGATTGATGCGCTTGAAGGGCGCGAGATCGAGGCTCACGTTGAGCGCAAGTCCGTGGTAGCTCGCGCCGCGGCGCACGCGGATGCCGATGCTCGCGAGCTTGGCGCCTTGCACGTACACACCCGGCGCGCGCGGCCTGGTCCCGGCGTGGATGCCGAAGGTGCCCGCATAGGCGATCACGGATTGCTCGAGCGCGCCGACAAGATCGCGGATGCCGAGACTCGCGCGCCGCAGGTCGATGAGCGGATACACGACGAGCTGGCCGGGGCCGTGATAGGTCACCTGGCCGCCGCGATCGATCTGCACGACCGGTATATCGCCGGGCGCGAGCAGATGTGCGCGATCGGCGTTCATGCCGAGGGTGAAGACGGGCGGATGCTCGAGCAGCCACACTTCATCTGGCGTGTCGGGTCCGCGTTCATCGGTGAAGCGCTGCATGGCGCGCCACGTCGGTTCGTAATCGACGCGCCCGAGCCACTTGACGAGGGGCGTATCGGCCTCGTCTGTCGAGCGCCCCAACTCAGCTGCGGCCGGCAGCGGCAGCATGATCCGGCAATCCGACATTGTTGCCGTCGAGGGCCTGCTCGGCCCGATAGCTCGAGCGCACGAGCGGTCCGGAGACGCACTCGCGAAAACCGCGCGCGAGGCCCCACTGGCGATAACGCGCGAATTCCTCGGGTGTCACGTAGCGCTCGACCGGCAGGTGATTCACGGTGGGGCGCAGATACTGCCCGAGCGTGAGGATGTCGACGTCGCTCGCGCGCAGGTCGTCCATCGTCGCGG
>Ga0073903_10000728_pt1 | contig 17061 bp, 18 predicted proteins | sample KloWWTKNB14_bulk_FD_66665 | JGI IMG/M metagenome (GOLD analysis project Ga0073903, IMG submission 66665) | Active sludge microbial communities from Klosterneuburg, Austria, studying microevolution and ecology of nitrifiers - Klosterneuburg... | ecosystem: Engineered > WWTP > Aerobic digester >... | reverse complement strand
CGGAGACGCGCGCGGCCTGCTGCATGTTGTGGGTCACGATCATGATCGTGAAGTCCTGCTTGAGTTCCTCGACCAGTTGCTCGATGCGGCTGGTGGAGATAGGGTCCAGCGCCGAGGTCGGTTCGTCCAGCAGCAGCACTTCCGGCTTCAGCGCCACCGCGCGGGCGATGCACAGGCGCTGCTGCTGGCCGCCGGACAGGCCCAGGCCGCTGTCCTTCAGCTTGTCCTTGACCTCGTCCCACAGCGCGGCCTGGCGCAGCGCCAGCTCGACGCGCGCGTCCATTTCGGCCTTGCCCAGGCGTTCGTGGTGGCGGATGCCGTAGGCGACGTTCTCGTAGATCGTCATCGGGAACGGCACCGGCTTCTGGAACACCATGCCGACCTTGCTGCGCAGCCGGTTCATCGGGTACTTCGGGTCGAGGATGTTCTCGCCGTCCAGCATCACCTCGCCCTTCGCCACCAGCTTGGGATACAGCGCGTAGATCCGGTTGAACACCCGCAGCAGGGTCGACTTGCCGCAACCGGACGGCCCGATCAGCGCGGTCACCCGCTTCTCCGGGACGTCCAGCCTGATGTCCTTGACCGCGTGGAACTTGTCGTACCAGAAGTCCAGGTTGCGCGCGCTGATCTTCACCGGCGGCGCCAGCGTCGGGGTGTCGCGCGGGTGTGCGACGGCGAGGTGCAAATCGTTCATGTCGGGGATCCGCGAGAAATCAGTCATGGGTCATCTTGTTGCGCGATACGATCGCCCGGGCCACAAGGCTGGTCAGCAGCACGAACAGGGTCAGGACGAAGGCGCCGGCCCAGGCCAGCGAATGCCAGTTCTCGAACGGGCTCATCGCATACTGGAAGATCACCACCGGCACGTTCGCCATCGGCGACAGGACGTCGGTGGTCCAGTACTGGTTGTTGAGCGCGCTGAACAGCAGTGGCGCGGTTTCGCCGGAGATCCGCGCAAGCGCCAGCAGGATGCCGGTGACGATGCCGGGCAGGGCGCTGCGGTACAGCACCTGCATGGTCACCTTCCACTGGGGCACGCCCAGCGACAGCGCCGCCTCGCGCATCTGCGAGGGCACCAGCCGCAGCATCTCGTCGGTGGTGCGCACCACCACCGGCAGCACGATGAAGGCCAGCGCGATGCCGCCGGCGAGCGCCGAGAAATGCCCCATCTGCGCCACCACCATGGTGTACACGAACAGGCCGAGCACGATCGAGGGCGCCGACAGCAGGATGTCGTTGACGAAGCGCACGGTCTCGCCGAGCCAGCTCTTGCTGGAGTATTCGGCGAGGTAGGTGCCGGCCAGCACCCCGATCGGCGCGCCCAGCAGGATCCCGAGCATGCTCATCAGCGCACTGCCGAAGAACGCGTTGAGCATGCCGCCGCCCTCGGCGCCCGGTGGCGGGGTCATTTCCGTGAACAGCGCCAGGTTCAGCGAACTGACGCCCATCCGCAGGGTGGTCCAGATGATCCAGACCAGCCAGAAGATCCCGAACACCGCGGCCAGCACCGCCAGCACCTGGGCGGCGATGTTCTTGGCGGCGCGGATGGCATAGAGCGGCGTGGCCATCAGTTGCCCTCCCGCTTGTTGAGGCTGCGCAGCATCAGCCGGGCGATGCTGAGCACGATGAAGGTGACGATGAACAGCACGAAGCCGAGCGCGATCAGCGAGGAGCGGTACATCTCCGAATCGGCTTCGGTGAATTCGTTGGCGATGGTCGCGGCGATCGAGTTGCCGGGTTCCAGCAGCGACATGGTCAGCGAATGCGCGTTGCCGAGCACGAAGGTGACCGCCATGGTCTCGCCCAGCGCGCGGCCGAGGCCCAGGAAGATGCCGCCGATCACCGCCGAACGCGTGTACGGCAGGACCACGTCCCACACCACTTCCCAGCGGGTCGCGCCGAGCGCGTACGCCGATTCCTTCAGCCTGCCGGGCACGGTCAGGAACACCTCGCGCATCACCGACGACACGAACGGGATCACCATGATCGCCAGCACCAGGCCGGCAGTGCCCATGCCCAGCCCCAGCGGCGGGCCGGCGAACAGCACGCCGACGAACGGGATTTGGCCGAAGTTCGCATCCACCCACGGGTACACGTGTTCGGCCAGCACCGGCACCAGCACGAACAGGCCCCACATGCCGTAGATGATCGAGGGAATGCCCGCCAGCAGCTCGATCGCCGCGCCGACCGGGGTGCGCAACCACTTCGGCGCGATCTCGGTCAGGAAGAAGGCGATGCCGAAGCTGATCGGGACCGCGATCAGCATCGCGATGAAGGCGGTGACCAGGGTGCCGTAGATCGGCACCAGCGCGCCGAACTGCTGCTGCACCGCGTCCCACTCGTCGGTCCACAGGAAGGCGATGCCGAACTTCTGGAAGGCCGCGCGGCCGCCCCACAGCATCGACAGCGCGGCGGCGGCGAGCGACACCAGCACGAACACGCCGGCACCGGTCACCAGCCAGCGGAAGCGGTTGTCGGTGCGGATGTCGGCGAGGTCGCGGGAATCGTCTGCGGCGGTCGGGGCAATGGCGTTCATGGTGTTCGCGGTGTCATCCGGTCGTGTCGAGCCGGCGCCACGGACGTGGCGCCGGTGCGCGCGGCGTGGTCGTCAGGCCTTGATGTCCGATGCCCAGTAGGCCTCGATCTGCTGCACCAGTTCCGCCGGCAGCGGCACGAAGTGCAGGGCGTCCGCCTGCGCCTGGCCCTGCTCGAACGCCCACTTGAAGAAGTCCAGGGTGTCGCGGGTGCGCTTGGCGTCCTTCGGCTGCTTGTAGACCAGGATGAAGTTGGTGGCGGTGATCGGCCACGCGTCCGCACCCGGGGCATCGGTGACGACCAGGCTGAAGTCCCGGGCGTTCTTCCAGTCGGCGCTGGCGGCGGCCGCGGCGAACGAGGCCGCCGATGGCTGCACCCAATTGCCGGCCGCGTTCTGCATGCCGGCATAGGCCATCCTGTTCTCGGTGGCGTAGGCCAGCTCGACATAGCCGATGCTGCCCTTGATCTGCTTCACGTAGGCAGCCACGCCCTCGTTGCCCTTGCCGCCGATGCCGCCGGGCCAGTTGACCGAGGTGCCTTCGCCGACCGTGGCCTTCCACGCCGGGCTGACCTTGGACAGGTAATTGACGAAATTGAAGGTGGTGCCGGAACCGTCCGAGCGGTGCACCACGTTGATCTTGGAGGAGGGCAGCGGCAGGCCGGGATTGAGCGCGGCGATCGCCGGGTCGTTCCAGGTGGCGACCTTGCCGAGGAAGATGTCGGCCAGCACCGCGCCGGACAGGCGCAGCTTGCCGGCTTCCAGGCCCTCGAGGTTGACCACCGGCACCACCCCGCCGACCGCGGACGGGAACTGGGCCAGGCCGTCCTTCGCCAGTTCTTCCGGCGCCAGCGGCTTGTCGGAGGAGCCGAAGTCCACGGTGCCGGCCTTGATCTGGGCGATGCCGCCGCCGGAGCCGATCGACTGGTAGTTGATCCTGGCCCCGGTGGCCTTGTTGTAGTCGTCCGACCACTTCGAAAGCAGCGGATAGATGAAGGTGGCGCCGGCACCCGTGATTTCCACCGATTTGCGGTCGCCGGCCGTTGCCGGCGCAGCGGTCGGCGCCGCCGCCGCCGGATCGGCGCTGGCGGCGTCCGCGGCGGGCTCCTGCTTGCAGGCGGCAAGGCCGGCCAGCAGGCACAGGCTGAGGGCGGCGAGGCGGGGCAGTTGGCGGCTCATGTGGGGGTCTTCCAGTCGCGCGTTTCGGATCGCGCCATGAAATGATGTTTTTGTGACATGTCGATGACAGCTGCCCCGGTTTCGCCCGGAATCGGCGGGGTGCGCAAGAAAAAGGCGGGCCCGAAGGCCCGCCCGAACGCACACCCTGGTCAGGGGGATTGGCGGGATCAGAACTTGTAGTTCTGCGCCCAGTACGCCTCGACCTGCTGGACCAGTTCGTCCGGCAGCGGCACGTAGTCCAGCGAGCGGGCCTGCTCGTCGCCATTGGCGTAGGCCCAGCGGAAGAACTCCAGCGCCTGCTTGGCGCGCGCGGCATCCTTCGGCTTCTTGTGCATCAGGATGAAGTTGGTGGCGGCGACCGGCCAGGAGTTGTCGCCCGGCGCGTTGGTCATCACCAGGAAGAAGTCCTTCGAGTTCTTCCAGTCGGCGCTGGCGGCGGCCGCGGCGAAGCTCGCATCGCTCGGGTTCACGTAGTTGCCGGCGGCGTTCTTCATGCGGCTGTAGGCCATCTTGTTCTGCAGCGCATAGGACAGCTCGACGTAGCCGATGCCGCCCTTGATCTGCTTCACGTACGCGGCGACGCCCTCGTTGCCCTTGCCGCCGACGCCGGCCGGCCACTTGACCGAGGTGCCTTCGCCGACCTTGGCCTTCCACTCCGGGCTGACCTTGGACAGGTAGTTGACCCAGTTGAAGGTGGTGCCGGAACCGTCCGAACGGTGGACCACGGTGATCTTCATGTCCGGCAGGTTGACGCCGCCGTTCAGGGCGACGATGCGCGGATCGTTCCACTTGGCGACCTTGCCGAGGAAGATGTCGGCGACCAGTTCGCCGTCCAGCTTCATCGCACCGGCCTTCAGGCCCGGGATATTGATCACCGGCACCACGCCGCCGATCGCCGACGGGAACTGGCCCAGGCCCGCGGCCTTCAGTTCCTCGGGCGGCAGCGGCTTGTCGGAGGAGCCGAAGTCAACCGTCTTCGCCTTGATCTGGGCGATGCCGCCGCCGGAACCGATCGACTGGTAGTTGATCTTGTTGCCGGTGGCCTGCGAGTAGTCGGCCGACCACTTCGAGAGCAGCGGATAGATGAAGGTGGCGCCGGCACCGGTGATGTCGGCGGCGGCGGCGGTGAACACGAAGCCGCCGGCGAGCACGAGGGCTGCGGTGCGGTGCTTGAGGTAGTTGGACACGCGGTACTCCTGGGTGGCTGATGCGCGGACTCGCCGCTGCCGCGCATTCCACTGCGGTTGGATGACAGAAGCGTGTTGTCGAAGTGACCGTTTGATGACAACGCTGGCGCGCCCCGTGCGTCCCGTGCCCCATGGGCCGCGGCGCGGATTCATCGAACTGTCATCTTTCGACAACACGACTGTCAGAATCCGGTCGCAGGCTGTGCCCGTTTCACGGAGTCTTAACGGCCGCCCGGCCGCAGGCACCCAACCTACTTTCGATCCTTTCCGGAGCATGACCATGCAACGCAAGACCCTCGCCCTCGCCGTGACCATGGCGCTGGCCGCCACCAGCTTCCAGGCCAGTGCCCAGGATGCGCGCGACCAGGAACTCGCCGCGCTCAAGCAGCAACTGGCGGAGCTCGCCGCCAAGGTGCAGGAGCTCGAGGACCGCAGCGACGCGCAGTCCGACGTCAACGTCGATACCGCGACCCAGCTCGACACCCTGGCCAACAACAGCACCAAGGTCGAGACCAAGGGCGGCATCAAGGTCACCTCGGCCGACAAGAACTTCGAGGCCTCGATCGGTGGCCGCGTCCATTTCGATGCCTACGCGTTCGACAAGGACGTGGCCGCGACCACCGACACCACCGAGTTCCGCCGCGCCCGCCTGACCCTGTCCGGCAAGGCCTACGGTTGGGAATACAAGGTCGAGGAAGATTTCTCCGGCGGCAGCAACCTGGACGGCATCCGCGACCTCTACATCGCCCGCAACATGATGGGCGGCAAGGTCACCATCGGCCACTTCAAGCCGTACCGCGCGCTGGAGGAGCTGACCAGTTCCAACGAAATCCTGATGATGGAGCGCCCCAGCACCACCGCCACCGGCATCTACAACGGCCGCCAGTTCCAGCAGGGCGTGGGCTACCTGCGCGCCGGCGCCACCGGCAACTACACCTTCGGCGTCAGCGCGTTCAACATGCGCAGCGCGCCGACTGCGCGCAACGAGGGCGTGGGCTTCGCCGGCCGCGCCACCTGGGCGCCGATCAACGACGGCACCACCGCCTTCCACCTTGGCGCCTCCTACAGCTTCGAGAACCTGAACAAGGGCACCCCGACCGTGACCGCGGTGTCGCACTACGCCGGTCGCCGCGGCCCGTCGCAGACCATGGCCACCACCACCGCCGCGGTCGGCACCAACGACTCCCAGGTCAGCACCTATGGCCTCGAGGCGGCGTACCTCAGCGGCCCGTTCTTCGTGCAGTCCGAATATGCGCGCGGCAACTACGGCCAGGCCAGCGGCGGCTCGCAGGACGTGGACGCGTTCTACGTGCAGGGCAGCTGGATGCTCAACGGCGGGATGAAGGCGTACAAGCCGGGCACCGGCGTGTTCGGCTCGCCGAAGGTCGCCGACAAGGGCCTGTGGGAGCTCACCGCGCGTTGGGACACGATGGAGAACAACGACCTGCTGGACACCAAGACCACCTCCACCGTCCTTGGCGTGAACTACTACGTCAACCCGAACATGCGGATCATGCTGAACTGGACCCAGGGCGACAACGACAAGACCGGCGACGAGCCGAGCCAGCTCGCGCTGCGCACCCAGTTCGCGTTCTGACCCGGGCGCACCTCGTGCAACACCGGACGCCCCGCTTCGTGCGGGGCGTCTTCATTTGCGGCCAGCCGCGAGGGCCAGCGCCGTGCATCGCCCGGCAACGCGCGGGCCCTCGTTCAGGGCAGCAGCACCGGCCCGGCCGACGCCGCCTTGTCCGGCCACCGGCACAGGTCGCGGACCGGGCAGCGCGGGCACTGTGGCTTGCGCGCGGTGCAGGTGTAGCGGCCGTGCAGGATCAGCCAGTGGTGTGCGTCCAGCCGGAATTCCGCCGGGACCAGCTTCACCAGCTTGTCCTCGACGATGCGCACGTTGGTGCCTGGCGCCAGCCCGGTGCGGTTGGAGACCCGGAAGATATGGGTGTCGACCGCGATCGCCGGTTCGCCGAACGCGGTATTGAGGACCACGTTGGCGGTCTTGCGGCCAACCCCGGGCAGCGCTTCCAGTCCGGCACGGGTGCGCGGCACCTCGCCGCCGTGCGCGTCGAGCAGCAGGCGGCACATGGCGATGACGTTTGCGGCCTTGGCATTGAACAGGCCGATGGTCGCGATGTATCGCTTCAGGCCGTCCTCGCCCAGCGCAAGGATCGCGGCTGGGGTGTTTGCACGAGGGAACAGCTTGCGCGTCGCCTTGTTGACGCCCACGTCGGTGGCCTGCGCCGACAGGATCACCGCGACCAGCAGCTCGAACGGGCTGGCGTACTCGAGTTCGGTGGTCGGCTTCGGGTTCAGTGCACGCAGGCGGGCGAACAGGTCGGCGATCTCCTCGCGGGTCAGCCTGCTGCCGCGCAGGGGGCGGCGCCTGCCGGCGACCACGGTCATCGCGGCCCGCGCCGCGCGGCCTTCGCCAGCGCACGCGCCAGCACGTCGGCAGCCGCGGCCGGCAGCGCGGGTGCGGGCGCTGCGGTGGACGCGGGGACGGGGCGTCGCGCGGCCTCGCGGCCGGCAGCGCGCCGCAGCAGGCGTTCCGCGCGCGCGCGGTGGCGTTCGCGCGCGGCCAGCGCGGAGTGGCGTGCATCGCGCGCCTCGATCAGGCGCACGTTGCAGGCGGCATCGCAGCCGGGGCAGGGCAGGGCATCGAGCAGTCCGTGCTCCATCGCCGCATCCAGGTCGTCGATGGCCAGCATCGCCAGCAGTGCGTGCGCTGGATGCGCGCCTGCGCAGCCGCAGTGCTGGCAGGCAGGCGCCATCAGCGGCCGCTGAACGCCGGCTTGCGCTTTTCGAGGAAGGCGGCGGTGCCTTCGCGCATGTCGTCGGTCGAGAACACCAGGCCGAATTGCGCCGACTCGTACTCCAGGCCTTCGCCGATCCCGCATTCGCCGCCGATGTTCACGCAATCGAGCATCCCGCGCAGCGCCAGCGGCGCGGCCGCCGCAAGTTGGGTGGCCAGCCGCATGGTTTCGGCTTCCAGGTCCGCGGCCGGCACCACGCGGTTGACGATGCCGAGCTGCAGCGCGCGTTCGGCGCTGATGGGCGCGCCGGTCAGGCACAGCTCCAGGGTCGCCGCACGGCCGCACAGGCGCAGCAGGCGCTGGGTGCCACCGAACCCGGGGATCAGGCCGAGGTTGATCTCCGGCTGGCCGACCTTCGCGCTGTCGGCGGCGATCCGCAGGTGGCAGCACATCGCCAGCTCCAGCCCGCCACCCAGCGCAAAGCCGTTCACCATTGCGATCACCGGCTTGGGCAGCGTTTCCACCCGGCGCATCATGCGGGTGCCGCGCAGGGAGAAATCGCGGCCCTGGACGGGGGTCAGGGCATTCATCTCGGCGATGTCGGCGCCGGCGACGAAGGCCTTCGGCCCGCTGCCGGTGAGCACCACCACGCGCACGGCGGCGTCGGCGGCGGCGTCGGCGAAGGCTACGTCCAGTGCGTCCAGGGTGGCGGCGTTGAGGGCGTTGAGCTTGTCCGGGCGGTTGACGCGGATCGTGCGCACGCCATCGGCAGTGTCGATCAACAGCAGGGGGTCGGTCATGCGGCCTCGCGGTGGGTGGGGTTTCGGGAAGGACGTGGATGGCTGGAACTTCCGCCGCCACGCCGTGTCGGAGGAGGGGCCTCAGTGGCGGTTAAGCGCTGCGGCCGCTATCCTAGCGTGTCAATCCGGGGCAGTTCGACCGGCGAGATGTCAACACCGCGCGGCCATCGGTCGCGGCGGACCCCAGGGCGGCACGGCCGCCCCAAATTTTGAGCGAGGTTGTAAATGAAGTTTCGCGCGCTTGCTGCCAGTGTGGCGGCCCTGACCCTGACCGCCGGCATCGCCTCGGCGCAGACCAAGCCGGCCGCGCCGGCACCGGCTCCTGCCAAGCCTGCGGCCGCTCCGGCCAAGCCCGCGGCTCCGGTCGTGGACAAGACCCATGCCAGCTACGCCTTCGGTTGGACGCTCGGCCAGGACCTGGTGAATTCGGGTGAGCTGGTCGACATCGCCACCGTCATCCGTGGTCTGCAGGATGCCTATGCCAAGAAGCAGCCGGCCTACACCCAGGAACAGCTTGGCGCTGCGTATTCGGGTTTCCAGCAGCGGGTGATGCAGAAGCGTGAAGCCGAGTTCCGCAAGCTGGCGTCCGACAACGAGGCGCAGTCCGCCGGCTTCGTTACCAAGTTCAAGGACCAGACCGGCGTCATCACCCTGCCGAGCGGCATCATGTACCGGGTGCTGCGCCCGGGCACCGGTGCCAAGCCTACCGCCACCAGCCAGGTCGAGATCGTGTTCCAGACGTTCCTCGCGGCGGTCAACGTGCCGCTGAGCGGCGAGCAGACCCCGGCGCCGTTCAAGGTTGCCGACGCGCCGATCCCGGCGCTCAAGGAAACCCTTCCGCTGATGCAGCAGGGCACCGTGTGGGAGATGGTGATCCCGCCGGGCAAGCTGGGTGCGGACAATCCGCAGTTCGCCAAGCAGGCCGTCACCATCCGCGCGGCGCTGAGCGGGGTGAAATGATGCTTTGCGGCGGGTCCGCATGAGGACCCGCCACGGCCGGCCCGCCCCGCACCGTCGGGGTTGGCCTGGTCGATGGGCTTTCGATGCGCCGGTCAGTCCGGCGCTTCGTTTTTTGCAGGCAACGCCACGGTGATGCCATGACGATCCAGTATCGCGCCGTGCTCAGTCCCTGCATCGGCATCTGCGAGATCGCCGACGACGGCTTGTGCAGCGGCTGCCACCGGACGGGCGACGAAGTGGCGGCCTGGCCGCTGCTGAACGACGACGTGCGCCTGCACCTGATGGACGAGGTGTTGCCGCGGCGCGCAGCCGTGCGCGGGCAGGCGTGATGCAGTCGGCCGCGCTTGCCGAATCGCTGCGGCGGGCCACGCATCCGTTGGCGTTGCCGCCGGCGGGCCTGCCCTGGAACCTGCAGGAACTCGACGGCCTGCTGGCCCCGGGCGAGCCGCGTCAGGCCGCGGTGCTGGTGGGCGTGGTCGCGCATGCCGGGGCGCCGACGGTGCTGCTGACCCGCCGCCACGACGGCCTGCGCCACCACGCGGGCCAGGTGAGCTTCCCCGGTGGGCGGATCGAGGCGTTCGATGCCAGCCCGGCCGCCGCGGCGCTGCGCGAGGCCAGCGAGGAAGTCGGCCTGCAGGCCCGCCAGGCCACCGCGCTTGGCTATCTCGACCCGCTGCTCACCATCACCGGCTTCCGGGTGGTGCCGCTGGTGGCCATGGTGGAGCCGGGATTCGTGCCGCGGCCGGATCCGGGCGAGGTGGCCGAGGCCTTCGAGGTGCCGCTGGACCTGCTGCTGGACCCGGCGATGCTGGAGGAAATCGAGCTGCACTTCGGCGGACGGCCGCGTCACGTGCTCCAATACCGTTATGAACGACAGCGGATCTGGGGCGTGACCGCCTCGATCCTGTTCAACCTCCGCGAACGGCTCGCGTCCGCAACCCCCGGGAGGGACTGATGGCCGGATGGACAACCCTGGTGCAGGCCGAAACCCTGGCCGTCGCCCTCAATCGACCGGACCTGGTGATCGTGGATTGCCGGTTCAGCCTGCTCGACCCGAATGCTGGCGAGCATGCGTATGGCACCACGCACCTGCCGGGTGCGGCCTACGCGCACCTGGAACGCGACCTTTCCGACATGTCGCCGGGCGGCGAAGGCCGCCATCCGTGGCCGCCCGCCGACATGTTCACCGCCAGGCTGGCGCGCTACGGCATCGAGCCCGGGCACCAGGTGGTGGCCTATGACGATGGCGACGGCGCGATCGCCGCGCGCCTGTGGTTCCTGCTGAAGATGCTTGGCCACGAGAAGGTGGCCGTGCTCGACGGCGGCTGGGCGCGTTGGACCGCGCTTGGCCTGCCGGTGTCGTCGGCGCCGCGGGCGCCCGCCGTTTCGGCTTACCGCGCGGCTTACGACCACTCGCGCCTGTTCGACGCGAATGCGCTGCAGGCGCACCTGGACAACGGCGGCATGCTGGTGGATGCGCGCGCGGCGGCCCGCTTCCGCGGCGACGAGGAACCGCTGGACCGGATTGCCGGCCATGTGCGCGGTGCGGTCAACCGGCCGTACGCGCTGAACCTGGTTGACGGCCGCTTCAAGCCGCCGATGCAGCTTGCCGACGAATACCGCGCCCTGCTGGGCACGCACTCGCCGGACCAGATGGCGGTGATGTGCGGATCCGGCGTCACCGCCTGCCACAACCTGCTGGCGATGGAACGCGCCGGCCTGCGCGGCGGCATCCTCTACACCGGCTCCTGGAGCGGCTGGATCAGCGATCCGTCGCGGCCGGTCGCAACCGGCGGCTAAGCGATCCCCGTCCGGCGCGCGCAGCCGGCCGGCGCGGTCCCTACTTGCCGATCCGCGCCAGCATCGCGCGCAGCGCCGCCTGGGTGTCCGGCTGCATCCATCCGGCGACGAAGCGGGGCAGGTCGATGCGTTCGTCGCGCAGGCAGGCGGCCACGTCGGCACGGGCGATCCGCCGGGTTTCCAGCATCGGCCCCTGCGGCAACTGCAGCAGCTCTTGCAGCCACACGCGGGCGCGGGTGGCGACATCGTCGATGCCGGTGACTTCGTCGACCAGCCCGATCCGCAGGGCCTGCGCGGACTCCACCATCGCACCGGCCACCAGCAGTCGCTCGGCGCGGTGCGCGCCGACCGCCCGCGCCATCAGCGCCTGGATGCCCTCCGGCGCCACCAGCCCGACCTGGGTCTCGTTGAGGCCGATCCGGTACGGGCCATCGGCCATGATCCGGTAGTCGCAGCACAGCGCCAGCACGCAGCCGCCCGCCGGCGCATGCCCGGCCATCGCCGCCACCACCGGCACCGGGCAGCTGGCCAGCGCGCGCGCGGCATCGAAAAACGCGGTCCACGCCTGCAGCAGCGCGGCCTGGTCGTCGCCCAGCGAGAGCAGGAACGGCACGTCCAGCCCGGCCGAGAACACCTTGGGGCCGCCCGCGAGCACGATCCCGCGCGCGCCGTTCGCCAGCGCGCCGGCCAGCGACCCGCTGATGGCCCGGCACAGGTCCGGATTGAGCGCATTGACCGGTGCGCGTGCCAGCCGCAACTCGGTGACGTGGCCGTGGACAAGGGTTTCGACGAGGGATCCGTTCGGCGACATGGCGCTGGGTTCCGGTGCGGGACAGCCGGTATCATAGGCGCATGAAGATCATCCTCGCGTTGCTGCTGTCGTTGCTGCCGCTGTCCGCCTGCGCGCGCGATTGCGCCCCGCAGGTCAAGGACGGCTGGATCCGCCTGATGCCGGCCGGCATGCCCATGCACGCCGGGTTCGGCCGCATCGAGAACCGCTGCCCGATGCCGGCGTCCATCGTCGCCGCCTCCAGTCCCGCCTACGGCAGCGTGGAGCTGCACGAGTCGAAGCTGGTCGACGGCATCAGCCGCATGCGCCAGGTGCCGGAGCTGCGGATCGCGCCGGACGGCGCGGCGGTGCTGCAACCGGGCGGCCTGCACCTGATGCTGATGCAGCCGAAGGCGACGCTGAAGCCGGGCAGCCGCGTCGCGATCGAATTCGAGCTCAAGGACGGGCGCAAGCTGCTTGGCGAACTCGAGGTCCGCAAGCCGGCGCCCTGATCCGGGGATTGGCGGCGGCACGACTGGCCGCAAGGCGCCCTTCCTGGCGCGCCGGTGCGGCGAAGCCTCAGCCCTGCAGCAGCGCTTCCGATGCGCGCCGCACGCCATCCGGCAGCGGCGTCGGCCTGCCGCTGCGGCGGTCGATCCACACCGCGACCACGCTGCCGTCGCAATGCAGGCCGCCGTCGGCATCGACGATGCGGTGGCCGATCACCACGCTGCTGGTGCCAAGTTTCGCGGTGAACAGTTCGACGAAGATGCTGGCCGGGTACTCGATCGGGCGCTTGAAGTTGAGCGTCGCCGACGCCACCACCGGCGCCGTCTCCGTGGTGACCCACGGCTCGGCGATGGTGTCGAACCACTCGATGCGCGCCTGCTCGATGAAGGTCAGGTAGCGCGCATTGTTGACGTGGTTGAAGGCGTCGAGGTCGCTCCAGCGCAGTGCGACCGGCCTGCGGAACAGGTTGTTCATGGTGCACGGCTCATGTGGTCTTGTTCCTGGCCTTGCGCGGCGCACCCTTCGGCGCCGGCTTCGAGCCTGCACGATTGCGTTCGAGCAAAGGCGCAAGGAAGCGGCCGGTGTGCGAGGCCGGGTTGGCGGCCACGTCTTCCGGCGTTCCGGTGGCGATGATCTGGCCGCCGCGATGGCCGCCTTCGGGGCCGAGGTCGATCACCCAGTCCGCGGTCTTGATCACGTCCAGGTTGTGCTCGATGACGACAATCGTGTTGCCGTCGTCGCGCAGCTTGTGGAGCACCGCCAGCAGGTGCTCGATGTCGTGGAAGTGCAGGCCGGTGGTGGGTTCGTCGAGGATGTAGAGCGTGCGCCCGGTGTCGCGCCGGCTGAGCTCCTTCGACAGCTTCACCCGCTGCGCCTCGCCGCCGGACAGGGTGGTCGCCGACTGGCCGAGCTTGATGTAGCTCAGGCCCACGTCCATCAGGGTTTCCAGCTTGCGGGCGATGCTCGGCACCGGCTGGAACAGCTCCAGTGCATCCTCCACCGTCATCTCCAGCACGTCGCGGATGCTGTAGCCCTTGTACAGGATCTCCAGGGTCTCGCGGTTGTAGCGCTTGCCCGCGCAGACGTCGCAGGGCACGTACACGTCCGGCAGGAAGTGCATCTCGACCTTGATCAGGCCGTCGCCCTGGCAGGCCTCGCAGCGCCCGCCGCGCACGTTGAAGCTGAAGCGGCCCGGCGCGTAGCCGCGCGCGCGCGCTTCCGGAACCTGCGCGAACAGCTCGCGCAGCGGGGTGAACAGACCGGTGTAGGTCGCCGGGTTGGAGCGCGGGGTGCGCCCGATCGGCGACTGGTCGATGTCCACGACCTTGTCGAACAGGTCGATGCCGCCGGCTTCGCGATACGGCGCCGGGGTGTGCGAGGCGCCGTTGATCTCGTTGGCGGCCAGCGCATACAGGGTGTCGTTGATCAGGGTCGACTTGCCGGAGCCGGAGACGCCGGTGATCGCGGTGAACAGACCGGAGGGGATCTCCAGGTCGACGTCCTTCAGGTTGTTGCCGCACGCGCCCTTCAGCGCGAGCATCAGCTTGCGGTTGGGCGGATGCCGGTGCGCCGGCACCCCGATCGCCTTGCGCCCGGACAGGTACTGCCCGGTCAGCGACCGCGGCGCCTGCAGCACGCTCTCCAGCGAGCCTTGCGCGACCACCTCGCCGCCGTGCACGCCGGCGCCGGGGCCGATGTCGACGATATGGTCGGCCAGCCGGATCGCATCCTCGTCGTGCTCGACCACGATCACGGTGTTGCCGAGGTCGCGCAGGCGGGTGAGGGTGCCGAGCAGGCGCTCGTTGTCGCGCTGGTGCAGGCCGATCGATGGTTCGTCCAGCACGTACATCACCCCGACCAGGCCGGCGCCGATCTGCGATGCCAGCCGGATGCGCTGGGCCTCGCCGCCGGACAGCGAATCCGCCTTGCGCTCCAGGGTCAGGTAATCCAGCCCGACGTCGACCAGGAAGCCGAGCCGTTCGCGGATCTCCTTGACGATCCTGGCCGCGATCTCGCCGCGCCAGCCGGGCAGGGCCAGGCCCTCGAAGAATGCCAGCGAGGCGTCGATCGGCAGCATCGCGACCTCCGGCAGCGGCTTGTCGGCGACGAACACGTTGCGCGCGGCGCGGTTCAGGCGCGCGCCGCCGCATTCGGTGCAGGGGCGCTCGCTGATGTACTTCGCCAGTTCCTCGCGCACTGCCGCCGATTCGGTCTCGCGGTAGCGGCGCTCGAGGTTCGGCAGGATGCCTTCGAAGCTGTGCTTGCGCTGGTACTTGTTGCCGTTCTCGCCGACGTAGACGAGGTTGATCGCCTCGCTGCCGCTGCCGTGCAGGACGATGTCGCGGACCTGCTTCGGCAGGGTCTGCCAGACCGCATCGACATCGAAACGGTAGTGCTTCGCCAGCGACGTGATCATCGAGAAGTAGTAGGCGTTGCGCCGGTCCCAGCCGCGCATCGCGCCGGCCGCCAGCGACAGTTCCGGGTGCGCCACCACCCGCGCCGGGTCGAAGAACTGCGACACGCCGAGGCCGTCGCAGGTGGGGCAGGCGCCCACCGGCGAGTTGAACGAGAACAGCCGCGGCTCCAGCTCCGGCAGCGAGTAGTCGCAGACCGGGCACGCGTACTTCGAGGAGAACAGCAACGGCTCGCGGTCGGCCGCGGTCGCTTCCGGCGTCCTGCCTGCAGCGACACTTGCGCTGTCCTGCGCGGCGGTCGCTTGCGGCGTCCTGCCTGCAGCGACACTTGCGCTGTCCTGCGCGGCGTCCATCGACTGCACGATCGCCATGCCGTCGCCGAGCTTGAGCGCGGTCTCGAACGATTCCGCCAGCCGCTGGCGGATCTCCGCGCGCGGCTTGAAGCGGTCGATCACCGCCTCGATGGTGTGCTTCTGGCGCAAACCCAGCGCCGGCACCGCGTCGATCTCGTGCACGTGGCCGTTGACGCGCACCCGCGTGTAGCCCTGCGCGCGCAGTTGCTCGAACACCTGCACGTGTTCGCCCTTGCGCTCGCGCACCACCGGCGCCAGCAGCATCCAGCGCTGTTCGGCCAGCGCCGGCTCGGCCTCCATCGCCAGCACCTGGTCGACCATCTGGCTGACGGTCTGCGCTTCCAGCGGGAAGTGGTGGTCGGGGCAGCGCGGGCTGCCCACCCGCGCGTACAGCAGGCGCAGGTAGTCGTGGATCTCGGTGATGGTGCCGACGGTGGAGCGCGGGTTGTGGCTGGTCGATTTCTGTTCGATCGAGATCGCCGGCGACAGTCCCTCGATGTGGTCGACGTCCGGCTTGTCCATCACGCTCAGGAACTGCCGCGCATAGGACGACAGCGATTCGACGTAGCGGCGCTGGCCCTCCGCGTAGATCGTGTCGAACGCCAGCGAGGACTTGCCGGACCCGGACAGCCCGGTGATCACGATCAGCTTCTCGCGCGGCAGGTCGAGGTCGATGTTCTTGAGGTTGTGCGTCCGTGCGCCGCGGATGCGGATGAAGTCCAGCGCCATCGTGGGTCTGTCCTGCGTGGGGGGATGGCAGGCGGATGCCCCGCAGGCCAATCGGGAAGCGTAGCGAGCCACCTGTTTGGGGGCAAATGGCGGAATTGCCAGTTCCCGGAACCCGGCGAGGGGCCTGCAGTTGACCCTAACCCGCTGAATCCCCTACAATTCCGCTCCTGTCTGCCCTCGATGGCAGGCAGCGTGTCGGGAGCAACGGCCGCCACGACCAAGAAGAACTACAGAAACCACACGTCCAGGAAACACAATCATGTACGCAGTTTTGGTCACCGGCGGTAAGCAATACCGCGTGATGCAGGGCGAAACGCTCCGCGTCGAGAAACTCGAAGCCGAAGCCGGCAGCGAGATCAAGTTCGACAACATCCTGCTGCTCGGCGACGCCGACGGCATCAAGCTGGGCGATGCGCTGAAGGGCGCCACCGTCGCCGCCAAGATCGTCGGCCACGGCCGCGCCGACAAGGTGCGCATCGTCAAGTTCCGCCGCCGCAAGCACCATCGCAAGCAGATGGGCCACCGGCAGCATTACACCGAAATCGAGATCACCGGGATCGCTGGTTCCGGCGACAACAAGTAAGGAGACGCAGTCATGGCACACAAGAAGGCCGGTGGTTCATCGCGCAACGGCCGCGACTCCAACCCGAAGTACCTGGGCGTCAAGATCTACGGTGGCCAGGCGATCGAAGCCGGCAACATCATCGTCCGCCAGCGTGGCACCCAGTTCCACCCGGGCATGGGCGTCGGCCTCGGCCGCGACCACACCCTGTTCGCGCTGGTCGATGGCAAGGTCGAGTTCGCGACCAAGGGCCCGAAGAAGCGCCGCATGGTCAGCATCGTCGCCGCGGAGTAACCGGCTCCCGGCGCACCTGCGAACGCCCGTCCAGGGATGGCCGGGCAGGACGACCCGAAGTCGCCGTGGCGACGCCAGGGATGGCAACGACAAGGCCCCGCCAAGGCGGGGCTTTTCGTATCTGAGAGAATCAATCCCATGAAACTGGTCGACGAAGCCGAAATCACCGCCACCGCGGGCAATGGCGGCAATGGCTGCATCGCGTTCCG